>Ga0222423_1000075_pt1 | contig 105544 bp, 100 predicted proteins | sample 3A0metagenome_FD_182472 | JGI IMG/M metagenome (GOLD analysis project Ga0222423, IMG submission 182472) | Enriched microbial communities from leaf-cutter ant dump, University of Wisconsin, Madison, United States - 3A0 (version 2) | ecosystem: Environmental > Terrestrial > Nest > Insects nest >...
TCGACGTCGAGGCCTGTCTTGGTGGCTCGGTCGCGGTGCTCGGGGGTTGGTTGCCAGGATGCTGGGAGGCGGGTCTGGCGGGTAGAGGTGGCTCTCTCTTCTTCAGGCTTCTTCCTAGGTTCTTCAGTAGAGGAAGAATCCGCCACATTGGCGGTATCTGAATCCGCCAATGTGGCGGTATCTGAATCCGCCACATTGGCGGTATCGATCCCGCCGATCTGGGTGGTGAGAGCGGCCCGGTTCACGGTCCAGACGGACGTGTGATCGAACGCGCCGGCGCGGGCCCGGTCGAGGATCCCGCGGTCACGTAGCCACTTCAGGGACCGTTCGACGGTGCGCTTCGACAGGCCGGTGAGGTCAGCCACGGCGTCGACGGTCATGGTCGTCACGCCGGTGCGGCGGTCGCGTGCGTACCAGAGCTGCTGGACGACGATCGCGTGGGTCGCGGACCCGAGGGCGCGGATCAGGGATGGGTAGACGGCCACGAAGGGCTCGTCGATGAGCAGTGCGTCGGAGGACACGTGGACTCCTGCAAAGGGTTGGGGTCGAACTGGGTGGGCGTGGCCCCGCGGGGGTGACTCCCGCGGGGCTCAACGGTTCGCCGCTACCCGCCCGCGATCACGCTCGCGGTCAACGCCCACCGGTTACGTCGGTGTCCTCGCCCCCGGTCACCTCGGGGTGCTTGCTGATGGTATGCCTGGGCTACGCCACGAGTGGCCAGCCCCACGTGTCGGCGCTATCGCTGGCACCAGCCCAGACGCGCAGTAGGCAGCCGTGACGGGCCGCTCGCCGGGAGGTCTGGTAGCCGACGACGACGATCACACCGCGCTTGCGGGCCCGCTGGAACGCGGCCCCGACCTCGCCGTGGCGGACCTGGGTGGCGTCCAGGCCGTACTCCGGTCGCCACACGTCGTCCGCAGTGAACGGCACCCCCGACGCGGCGAGGTGCTCGATGATCTGGTCGAAGAGCGGGTCCTGCCACGCGTCCGGTGCCGGGGCGTCAGCCATGGCCGTGCACCCCCCGCAGACGGTCAGCCACCTGCGCGGCCCTAGCCAGTTCCCGGCACAGCGCGCGGGCCTGGGCCGGCGTCATCTCGAGCGTCTGACCGTCGACCGCCAGGTGGACGTGCTGTGGGATGGCGTGCACGCGCAGGGAGCTCGTCGTCCCCTTCGGCGCTGTCACGACGCGCCCGTTGGCGTCGGTGGCGTAGTCGAGGGTGGCCTCGTTGATCGTCGCCGCGATGTGCTCCTCGGGGGTCTGGCAGGCCGGGCACAGGGACCCGGTGATCTCGCCGTCGGTGATGGCGACGTTCCAGTCCCCGTCGCCGTCGTGAAGGCGGCCGCAGCGGCTGCACATGGCCGCGATCATGCGGCCACCGGCCCGGGCAGCACGTCATCCCTGTCGGCGCCGTTGAGGATCGCCGTGTGGGCCAGGAGCATGTGGGCCAGGTGCACAGCCTCGGCCGGCAGGAGGTCGAGGTAGATGTCCTCCTCAACCTCCTTGTGGGTGAGGACGAGCGAGACCTTGGGCCCCGACGCGAGGAGCGTGCCGTCGCCGTAACCGTAGGCGGCGAGGTGGACGTACGCCGTCGCGAGGCGGTACTCGCCGAGGGCGCTGTAACTCACGTGCCGGGAGTCGCCATGGTCGTCGATGTCGCACGCTTCCGTCGCGCACCAGGGCTCGTGGTGGATCGTGTGGGCGCGCTGTGCCATGCTGTTCATGTCGATCTCCTTGGTGGGGGTGCTGACCATGTCCCGGGCCTGCTCCAACAGGTGCCGGGACTTCTCTTCGGTGGTGGCGCTCACGACGCCACCTTGAACTGCTCGTCGAGCCAGGCCTGCACGTCCGCGCGGCGGTACATGCGGCGCCGGCCGACCTTGGCGCTCTTCGGCCCAGTGCCCTGGGTGACCCAGTAGCGAAGGGTGTTGACCGAGATTCCGGTCTCCTGCGCCACGTCTTCGACCCTCATCAGGTCCATAGCAGGTTCTCCTTGTCCTGTGTTGTGGTGTCAACCACAGGACGGACTATACACGTTCGGCATTGACCGTCAACCACACTGTGTGGAACTGTGTGACTCATGACGGAACCCGATGTTGAGACCTCGTTCGCTACGAACATGAAGGCGCTGCGCGAGGCCATGGGGTGGAACCAGAACGAGATGGCTCGACGTCTCTCAGGCGCCGGCCTCGAGGGCTTCCACCAGACGACAGTGTCTCGGATTGAGCAGGGCCAGCGCCCGGTGAGGTTGGCGGAGGCCACTGTCATAGCGCGGATCCTGCGGACGTCGCTGGACCGTCTGGCGGGCGATGCTGCTTCTGTCGCGGCGCTCGCGGGCACGAGGCAGGCCATCTACGAGGCCGAGGCGAATCGAGTCAGGGTCGCCGACGCTTGGTGGAAGTTCCGGGGAGCTGTGACCGAGCTCGCTAGGCGCCTCGGTGCAGACGATCCTGACGTGGACGTCGACGCCCCAGCGTCGTTCCCGGGCATGTCCATGCTCGATCCCACCGATCGGCGGATCGCGCTCGAGTTGCTCACGATGAGCCCCGGTGAAGCCGCAGAAAGCGCGCCCTTCTGAGATGGCGAGCATCACGAAGAGGCCTGACGGGAAGTGGCGGGCGCGCTACCGAGACGCGGCCGGCAAGGAGCATGCGCGGCACTTCGATCGAAAGACCGACGGGCAGCGGTGGCTCGACGAGGTGACGACGTCGGTCGTGACGGGCATGTACGTCGACCCGAAGACGGCGAAGACGACGGTGGGCGAGTGGTGCGACACGTGGCTTGAGGGGTACGCCACGAGGCGGGCTTCGACGCTGCGGCAGGCGCGCACGCACGTGGCCCAGATCAAGGCCGCGTTCGGCACGACGCCGCTCGCGTCAGTGCGGCCGTCGCAGGTGAAGGCGTGGACGGCGAAGCTCAAGGCCGGGGGAGCGGCGGACTCCTACGTGTACGCGCTGCACGGGCGGCTGTCGCAGATCATGGCCGACGCGGTCCACGATGGCGTGATCCCGCGCAACCCGTGCTCGAGGCGCACGTCACCGGGAGCGGGGAAGCAGCGGCCCTACGTGGCGACCGCTGCGCAGGTCTGGGCGCTCCACGACGCCATGCCTGAGCACCTGAGGTCCGCGGTGCTGCTCGGGGCGTTCAGCGGCCTGCGCACGGCTGAAGTGTGCGGGCTGCGCGTCGTCGACGTCGACTTCATGCGAGGCATCATCAGCCCGGCCGTTCAGTACCCGGCCGACCCGCTCAAGACCGAGACGAGCCGGACCCCGGTCCCGATTCCCACCGACCTCGCCCTGACTCTGGCGGCCGGCGCGGACAAGCGGACGTGGGTCGTCGAGCAGCCCACGGAGGAGCAGGTCGGCCCGTGGCAGATCGACCGGGCCGTGCGTGACGTGCGGGTCGGTGTGGGGCTGCCGGCGGGGTTCCGGTTCCACGACCTGCGGCACTTCTACGCGTCGCTGCTGATCGCCGCCGGGTCCAACGTGAAGGTCGTCCAGGCGCGGCTACGGCACGCGTCCGCGAAGACGACGCTGGACACGTACAGCCACCTGTTCCCGGACACAGAAGAGTCCACACGCGCCGCGATCGGAGCAGCGATGGCGGCGCGTGCGGACTCTCTGCGGACTAAGTCCACCGAAGCGGAGCGTTAGTCCAGGTCAGGCGGTGTGAGCAGGTCACACGTCGTAGTAGAGCTCGAACTCGTGCGGGTGCGGCCGCAGACGGATCGGGTCCACCTCGGCGGAGCGCTTGTAGTCGATCCACGTCTCGATCAGGTCGGGCGTGAAGACGTTGCCCGCCGTGAGGAAGTCGTGGTCGGCCTCGAGGGAGTCGAGGACGGCACCGAGCGAACCCGGGACCTGCTGGATGAGCGCGTGCTCCTCCGGGGGCAGCTCGTACAGGTCCTTGTCGACCGGCTCCGGCGGCTCGATGCGGTTCTGGATGCCGTCGATGCCGGCCATCAGCATGGCCGCGAACGCGAGGTACGGGTTCGACGACGGGTCCGGCACGCGGAACTCGATGCGCTTGGCCTTGGGGTTGGAACCGGTGACCGGGATGCGGATGCAGGCGGAGCGGTTACGGGCCGAGTAGACCAGGTTGACCGGGGCCTCGAAGCCGGGGACCAGGCGGTGGTAGGAGTTCACCGTCGGGTTGGTGAAGGCCAGCAGCGAGGGCGCGTGCTTGAGCAGGCCGCCGATGTACCAGCGCGCCGTGTCGGACAGGCCGCCGTATCCCTTCTCGTCGAAGAACAGCGGCTCGCCGTCCTTCCACAGGGACTGGTGCACGTGCATGCCCGAGCCGTTGTCGCCGAACAGCGGCTTCGGCATGAAGGTCGCCGTCTTGCCGTTGTTGTGGGCGACGTTCTTCACGACGTACTTGAAGAGCATGACCTTGTCGCCGGAGACCGCCAGCTTGTCGAAGCGGTAGTTGATCTCCTGCTGACCGGCGGTGCCGACCTCGTGGTGCGCGCGCTCGACGCCCAGGCCCAGCGCGTCCAGCTGCAGGCTGATCTCGTCGCGGATGTCGGCGAAGCCGTCCACGGGCGGGACGGGGAAGTAGCCGCCCTTGTAGGGGATCTTGTGGCCGAGGTTGCCACCCTCCTCCTCGCGGCCGGTGTTCCAGGCCGCCTCGAAGGAGTCGATCTTGTAGAACGACTCGTTCTGCGCCGTCTTGAAGCGCACGTCGTCGAAGATGTAGAACTCGGCCTCGGGAGCGAAGAACGCGGTGTCCGCGATGCCGGTCGAGCGCAGGTACGCCTCGGCCTTCGCGGCGACCTGGCGCGGGTCGCGGCTGTAGGGCTCGTCGGTGTACGGGTCGACGATGTGCATGTTGATGTTCAGCGTCTTCTCGACGCGGAACGGGTCGATGTACGCCGACGTCACGTCCGGGATGAGCTTCATGTCGGACTCGTGGATGGCCTGGAAGCCGCGGATCGACGAACCGTCGAACATCTGACCGTCGGTGAAGAAGGACTCGTCGACCGACGCGGCAGGCACGTTGAAGTGCTGCATCGTGCCAGGCAGGTCGCAGAACCGCACGTCGACGAACTTGACGTCCTCGCTCGCGATGAACGCCAGGACTTCCTCTGGCTTCTTGAACATCCGCTGCTCCTCGGTTGGTGGCGCCCGTGCGTCGGGCAGGGCTGACGTTACGAGCGCGCCGTTTCTCTGTGGTGTACCAAGTGTTTCCGCCGCGTTACGCCGATCGCTCGGGTGTAACGATCCGTGGTCGAACCGGACGTTCGTCCGGGCCCCGGTACGGCACCTACCCTGGTCGATATGACGTCGCGCGACAACATGGGTTCCTGGCTCGAGGGTGGACCGACCGGTCCGGACCAGTCCGGGCGCCGCCTGGGCCTGCCGGAGGACGGGCCGGGCTCGCGTGCCGGACTGGGACGGCGGGTCGCCGCGCTCGTCATCGACTGGGTGGCGTGCCTGGCGATCTCCGCGGCGTTCTTCCCGACGAGCACCGGCGCGTGGCTGACGCGCGGGAGCTCGGGCGCGACGCTCGTGATCTTCGCGGTCGAGAACGTGCTGCTGATCGGTTCGCTCGGCTTCAGCTTCGGGCACCGGCTGGTGGGGCTACGGGTGCGCCGCATGCTCGTCGCGGCCGAGGGGGGAGCAGCGGAGCCCGACGACGGCCGCGCACCCGGGTTCGGGCGTGCGCTGCTCCGCACGGTCCTGCTGTGCCTGGTGATCCCGGCGGTCGTGTGGGACTCGGACGGCCGCGGTCTGCACGACCGGTTGGCCGGGACGGCGATCGTCCGCCGCTGAAGCCCGTCAGGCGGCGTCAGCGCCCCCGCATGCCCTTGCGGTCGGGGCGCGCACGCATCGGGTCGACGCCCTTCGGGACGGGCAGACGCACACCACCCAGGGCGGTCAGGCGCTTGCTCACCTCGGCGACCTCCTGCTTGGTCAGCTTCGGCTTGAGCTTCTGCACGGCGCGGGGCAGGCCCCGCAGGGCGACCTGACCCTCCTCGTTGCCGCACTGGATGACCGTGATCGGGGCGCCGGAGATGACGCGGGCCGTGCGCTTGCGCTCGGCGTCGAGCAGGCGGCCGACGCGGTTGGCCGGGCCCTCGCTCACGAGGACGACACCGGCGCGGCCGAGACCGCGGAAGACCATGTCCTGCGTGCGGGGATCCACGGCGACGGGCTCCTCGGCGAACGTCCAGCCGCGGCGGATGGTGCCGAGCGCGGCACGCGACGCGCCCGGCTGGCCCTCGATGCTCGCGTACGCCGAGCTCTCGGCGCGGCGGGCCAGCAGGAACATCCCGACGAGCACCGCGAACGGGATGCTCAGCAGCGTCATGTAGACCCTGTGCCCGATGAGCAGCCCGACGAGCACGCCGAGCACGATCACGCCGAGGAACGAACCCAGGACGATCCACGTCACCGCCGGGTCGTTCTTGCGCGTCATCTGGTACGCCTGCCAGATCTGCGTGTACCAGCGGGTCTTCTTCACCTTGGGCGCATCGGCGGCAGAGTTGTCACGGGCCATGGTCAGGGAGTCTACCGAGCGCCCGAACCGGCTCGGACCGCGTCCGCTCAGGGCGCAGCGGTCCGGTGCGTGTCAGCGCGCGAGCAGGCTCGCGGCCTCCTGGCGTGCGGTGGTCGGCTCGCCCAGGTGGGCCAGCGGGTCGGGGATCGGCAGACCGCGGCGGCGCATCGCCTGACCCCACAAGCGGCCGGCGCGGTACGACGAGCGCACGAGCGGACCCGACATCACGCCGAGGAAGCCGAGGCGCGTGGCCTCCTCCGACAGCGCGACGAACTCCTCCGGCCGGACCCAGCGGTCCACCGGGTGGTGACGCAGGGACGGGCGCAGGTACTGGGTGATCGTGATGAGGTCGCAGCCCGCGTCGTGGAGCTGCTCGAGCGCCTCGACGATCTCCTCGGTCGTCTCGCCCATGCCCAGGATGAGGTTGGACTTGGTGACCAGGCCGGCCTCACGGGCACGGGTGATGACGGACAGCGAGCGCTCGTACCGGAACCCGGGCCGGATCTGCTTGAAGATGCGGGGGACCGTCTCGAGGTTGTGCGCGAGCACCTCGGGGCGCGACGAGTTGACCTCGTCGAGCAGCTCGGGCACGGCGTTGAAGTCCGGGATCAGCAGCTCGACGCCCGTCCCCGGGTTGACCGCGTGGATCTGGCGCACGGTCTCGGCGTACAGCCACGCACCGCCGTCGGCCAGGTCGTCGCGCGCCACACCCGTGACGGTCGCGTACTTCAGGCCCATGGCCTGCACGGACGCTGCCACGCGGCGCGGTTCGTCGGCGTCGAAGTCCGCGGGCTTGCCCGTGTCGATCTGGCAGAAGTCGCAGCGTCGCGTGCACTGGTCGCCGCCGATGAGGAACGTGGCCTCGCGGTCCTCCCAGCACTCGAAGATGTTGGGGCAACCCGCCTCCTCGCACACCGTGTGCAGTCCCTCACGCTTCACGAGGCCCTTGAGCTCGGAGTACTCGGGGCCCATGGTCGCGCGCGTGCGGATCCACTCGGGCTTCTTCTCGATGGGCGTCGCGGCGTTGCGGGCCTCGACGCGGAGCAGCCTGCGGCCGTCGGGTGCGGTGGTCACGTCGTTCACCCTAGACCGCTCGGCGAGAGTTGGGACTGCGGCGAGGTGGACGTCACACGGGACCTGGGTCCCACGCGCACCGGTCCGGTCGGGAGAAGGCTGGGAGCACGACGACGCGTCGTGAACGTCCGGATCGGAGGTGCCGTCATGCGGGTGCTGGTGAGTGTGGCGTCGCGCCACGGCGCGACCGCCGAGATGGGGGAGGAGATCGCGCTCGAGCTCGCACGCGCGGGACACGTGGTGCACGTGGTCGAGCCCGACGAGGTCGAGAGCGTCACCGACTTCGACGCGGTGGTGCTCGGGTCCGCGGTCTACGCCGGTCGCCTGGCTGTCGCGCTGCGTGCCTTCGTCGACCGGTTCGGTGGCCAGCTGCGGGCCCGGCCCGTGTGGCTGTTCTGGTCCGGGCCCGTCGGTGACCCGCCGCTGCCGGTCACGCCGCCCGACGACGTGCACGTGATCGCCGAGGCGGTCGGAGCGCTCGAGCCCCGGTGCTTCGTCGGTCGCATCGACCCGGGCGGGCTGGACCTCAGCGAACGTGCCCTCGTCGCGCTGACCCAGGCCCAGGCCGGCGACTTCCGTGACTTCGACGACGTGCGCGCCTGGGCACGGACGGTCGCGGCGAACCTCACGGCGCAGCCGGCCTGAGGCCATCCAGACGCGTGACGGGCCCGGACTCGGCGACGAGGGCGGTGGCCGGGTTCGTCACGCCACCACGGCGTCGTTCCGCGTCGCGGCGAGCAGCGGTGCCAGCGCGTCGACGAGGTGGGTGCGTACCAGCGGCACGACCTCCGCGATCGTGACCCGACGACCCGTCTCGAGCGACAGCGACGTCACGTCGGCGTCCGCGATCCCGCACGGCACGATCCGTGTGAAGGCGTCCAGGTCGGGCTCGCAGTTGAGCGCGAAGCCGTGCATGGTCACGCCACGGCTGACGCGCACACCGATGGCGGCGACCTTGCGCGCGCGTCGACCCGTGTCCGGGTCCGCGGCGAACCAGACGCCGCTGCGCCCGTCGACGCGGACGGCGGTCAGGCCGAGGTCGGCGCACGTGCGGATCAGGGCCTCCTCGAGCGCGCGGACGTAGCGCACGACGTCGAGCGGTTCGCCGAGCCGGACGATGGGGTAGCCGACGAGCTGGCCGGGTCCGTGCCACGTGATGCGTCCGCCGCGGTCGACGTCGACGACGGGCGTGCCGTCGACCGGACGGTCCCACCGCGCGGTGCGTCGACCCGCCGTGTAGACGTCCTCGTGCTCGCACAGCAGCACGGTGTCGGGCTCGTCGCCCGCGACGACTGCGGCGTGGACCTCGCGCTGCAGCTGCCAGGTCGGCTCGTAGGGGAGCAGCCGCTCGCCCAGCTCCAGCTCGTCGAACCTCATGGCGGTCAGGCTAACCCCGCGCGACCTGCGGACGCGGACATCGTCCCGCAGGATGTCCCCATGCCCCGATCACGTCGCGCCGCGGTGACCCGCGCCCTCGTCCTCGTCGCCGTCATCGTCGTCTGGCTCGCGATCGGCTCGATCGGTGGGCAGGCCCAGGGCAAGCTCTCCGAGGTCCAGACCAACGACGCGGCCGCGTTCCTGCCCTCCACGGCGGAGTCGACGCAGGCCGCGGAGGCGAGCCGCGGCTTCGTCGAGCAGGAGACGCTCCCGGCGCTCGTCGTGCTGACCGCGGCGGACGGGTCGGCGATCACGGCGGAGCAGACGGCCGCGGTGCAGGACTTCGCGGGGGGTGTGCCGGACCGCGCGGTGCCCGGCGGTGGGACGTGGTCCGACGACCTGGTGGGCGAGCCCGCTGTCGTGCCGTCGCAGGACGGGGAAGCGCTGCTGGTCGCGTTCTCGCTCGATGCGGACGCGGCCGAGCAGCTTCTCCCGAACGGCGACGGCGTCACCGACACGTTCGTCGTCGACCTGCGGGCCGGTCTCGAGGACGACCTGGGCGCGACGGCGACGACGTCGGGGGACCTGGGCCTGCACGCCTGGGTGACCGGTCCCGCGGGCTTCGTGGCGGACCTGGTGACGGCGTTCGGCGGGATCGACGGCGTGCTGCTGCTGGTCGCGCTCGGCGCGGTGCTGCTGATCCTGATCCTGGTCTACCGCTCGCCGCTGATCCCGCTGGTCGTGATCCTGACGGCCGTCTTCGCGCTGTGCCTGGCCGGGCTCGTCGTCTACCACCTGGCCGACGCCGGCACGATCACGCTCAACGGTCAGGCGCAGGGGATCCTGTCGATCCTGGTGGTGGGCGCGAGCGTCGACTACGCGCTGCTCCTCGTCGCGCGCTACCGCGAGGAGCTTCGATCCGTCGAGGATCCCTTCACGGCGATGCGCCGTGCGTGGCGGGCCTGCGTCGAACCGATCGCGGCCAGCGCGGGCACGGTCATCGCGGGGGTGCTGTGCCTGCTCCTGTCCGAGCTCGGTTCCAACCGCAGCCTCGGGCCTGTCGCCGCGATCGGGATCGCGTCGGCGCTGCTCGCCGCGCTGACGCTGCTGCCCGCCCTGCTCCTCGTCGGTGGACGGCGGTCACGCGTGCTGTTCTGGCCGCGGGCGCCGCGGCCGGCTGAGCGGGAGGCGCACGGGCAGGGCGCGCCCGACCCGGCGCAGGGCAGTGGCCTGTGGGCGCGGCTCGCGCGCTTCGTCGGTGCGCACGCGCGCGTCGTGTGGATCGTCACGGCGCTGCTGCTGGCGGTGGGAGCGGCGTTCCTGCCCACGCTCCAGGCGTCGGGGACAAGCCAGGCGGACGTCTTCCGCACCGAGGTCGACGCGGTCAGCGGTGAGGAGGTGCTCGCGGAGCACTTCCCCGCGGGCTCGGTGCAGCCGGCGACCATCGTCGTCGACCAGGACCAGGCCGACGCGGTCGCGCAGGCGGCGCAAGGCGTCGACGGCGTCGAGTCGGTCGCGCCCTACACGGGCGCCGCGGCCGGCACCGGGGCGCCCGACGACGACGCCGACCCGGTGGTCGTCGACGGACAGGTGCGGCTCGACGTGGTGACGAGCGCTCCGTCGGACTCCCAGGCGGCCGTCGCGACGGTCGCCGACCTGCGGGCCGCCGTGCATGCGGTCGATCCCGATGCCCTCGTGGGCGGTGCGGCGGCCGAACAGCTCGACACCCAGCAGGCCGGCGAGCGGGACATCCGGGTCATCGTGCCCGTCGTCCTGCTGGTCATCGGCCTCATCCTGATGATCCTGCTCCGCTCGATCGCTGCGGCAGCCCTGCTGCTCGTCGCGAACGTGCTCTCCTTCGCGGCCGCGTTGGGTGTCTCCGCGGTCGTCTTCAACCACGTCCTCGACTACCCGGGCGCCGACCCCACGGTCCCGCTCTTCGCGTTCGTCTTCCTGGTGGCGCTCGGCGTCGACTACTCGATCTTCCTCATGACGCGCGTCCGCGAGGAGTCGGTGGTGTCGGGGACGCGGCTCGGCGTGGTGCGCGGGCTGGCGGTGACGGGCGGCGTGATCACGTCGGCGGGCATCGTGCTGGCGACGACGTTCGCGGCGCTCGGCATCATCCCGCTGCTGTTCCTCGCCCAGATCGCGTTCATCGTCGCGTTCGGCGTGCTGCTCGACACGCTCGTCGTGCGCAGCCTGCTGGTGCCCGCGCTCGTCCACGACCTGGACCGGCGGACGTGGTGGCCGAGCGCGCTGAGCCGCCGGGCCGGTTCGTCGGCGTGACGTCGTGCGGCGTCAGACCGACGCCGCGACCTGCTCGAGCGCCTCGCGGAAGGCTGCGACGGCGGGGGAGCCGAGCCCAGCCTCCCGCTGTGCCGTGAAGACCGTGCGGTGGGGTGCACCCGCGAGCTCGACGAGCTGACACGTCGTCTCCCGCCCGGCCCAGAGCAGATCCGGCAGGAACGCGACCGCGTTCCCGGACTCGACGAGCCGGATCTGTGCCTGGAGGTCGGCCGTCTCGTAGCGCACGTCGGGCTCGAACCCGGCGGTCCGGCAGGTCTGCTCCGCGAAGTGCCGGGTCGCCGTCCCTCGTGGCTCCATGACCCACGGCATGCCCCGCGCGCCGACCAGGTCGGGTGAGGCGAGCGGCACCGTGAGAGCGGCGGGCGGGAGAGCCAGCCGGATCTCGTCGCGCGTGAGCTCGCGGCGGTCGAGGTCAGGGAGCCACGCGGCCGTGTGGGACGGGTACTGCTCGGCGACGACGATGTCGAACTCGCGCGCCCACGCGTCGTGCAACGCCTCCTCGGGCTCGCGCTGCACCATCTCGACGCGGACCTCGGGGAACCGCTCAGCCACGATGCGCAGCGCCTGCGGCATGAGGGCGAGCGCCGCGGACTGGAACACGGCCACCCGGACGCGCCCGCGGACCTCCGTCAGCGACGCGGCGAGCGTCGCCTCCGCCCGCTCGATCGTGTCGAGCAGCTCGGACGCCGCCTCGACCAGCACCTCGGCCTGCGGGGTGAGACGGACCCCACGGCCCGCCTTGCGGAGCAGTTTCACGCCCGCCTCCTTCTCGAGCAGGCTGAGCTGTTGCGAGACGGCCGACGGGCTGTGGTTCAGAGCCTGCGCGACGGCGGCGAGCGTGCCGCGGATCGAGAGCTCACGCAGGAGCACGAGGCGATGCAGGTCGAGCACGAGGCCTCCCGAGGCGTGTGAGCCGTGTCGTCCTCATGTGTACAGCACCCGGGTCCCAGACACGGCCAGCGCCTAGGGTGGTGCACATGCGGGTCGGGTTGATCGGGTACGGCGGGGCAGGACGAGGGATCCACGCGCGGCTCGTGCGTGCGGCGGGGCAGCAGGTGACGCACGTCGTCACGCGCAGCCGCGGTGACCAGGTGCGGGGCGACTGGCCGGGCGCCGTCGTCGTGCCGGACGTGGAGGCACTGCTGACGCACGCGGACCAGCTGGACCTCGTGGTCGTCGCGAGCCCCACCGGCGATCACGTCGAGCACACGCTCGCCGCGCTCGCGTCGGGTGTGCACGTGCTCGTCGACAAGCCGCTCGCGACCACCACGGCCGATGCGGAGCGCGTGGAGGCGGCCGGGGACGGTCGTCTCACCGTGTTCCAGAACCGGCGCTGGGACCCCGAGCAGCTCGCGCTCGCAGGACTGCTGCGCGACGGTTCGCTGGGCACCGTGCACCGGTTCGAGCGGCGGTGGGAGAGGTACCGCCCGCAGCCGCAGGACCGGTGGAAGGAGAACGACGTCGAGGCGGGCGGGCTGCTCCTCGACCTCGGTGCCCACCTCGTGGACTCGGCCGTCCAGCTCTTCGGCCCCGCGACCAGCGTGTACGCGGAGCTCCGAGCCCTGACGACGCCCGCGTTCGACGACGTCTTCCTCGCGCTCACCCACGGGGGCGGCGTGGTCAGCCACCTGCAGGCCGGCGGTCTCGTCGGCGCACCCGGGCCCCGCACGCGCGTCCTCGGCTCGGGCGGTGCGTACCTGGTCACGAGCTACGAGGGTGAGCCGACCCCGTTCGCGGCACTGGACGACGCGTACGAGGAGACGCGTCGACCGGGCGAGCCCGAGCACGAGGGCTGGCTGGTGCAGGGCGGCGACCGCCGCCCGGTCCCGGCGCCGTCCGGCGGCCACGGGGACATCTATCCCGCCGTGGCCGCGTGGGTGCACGGCGACGGGCCGGTCCCCGTCGACCCGGCGGACGCCGTCGCCACGGCGCGCGTGCTCGACCTCGCGCGGCTCTCGGCGGAGCGTGGGCAGGTCGTCGCCGTCGGTTGAGCCGTCGGTCGAGTTCGAGCCTGTGGACGACGGGCGACGCCTCGGACGCGACCGCGCTTGCATGGGCGCATGGACCCCGCACTGGTGCCGCTGGACGTCACGGACGCGCTCGCCGAGCTCGGCATGCAGGCGGTCGCGCCGGCCGGGCCGGAGGGAACCGGTTGGCTCGCGGTCGCCGAGGACCGACCTGACCGCTACGTCGAGCTGCACGTGGTGCCCGTGCCGTTCGACGACGAGCTGGCCCGACGACTCGACCTGCTGCGGGCGCTGCACCACCCGCACCTGAGCGAGCTCCTGGACGCCCGCGAGCTGTCCGCAGGCCGGCTCGCGCTGCTCGTCGAGCACGTCCCGGGGCTCACGCTCGACGAGCTCACCGGGGCGCGCGCACCCTTGAGCGACGGGGAGGGGGTCACGCTCGTCGTCCCGATCCTTCAGGCGCTCGCGGCGCTGCACGCGGCGGGCCTCGTGCACGGACCCGTCACGGCATCCACCGTCGTCGTGCGGCCCGACGGCCGGCCCGTGCTCACCGACCTGCGGGGCGCGGTGCTCGGATCGGGATCGGTCGACGGCGACGTGCGGAGGTGGCTGGCCACGGTCGTCGGGCGACTGCCCGGCGCCGACCTCGACGCGCTGCTGCCCGTGCCGCGGGACCCCACGTTGCGCGAGGTGCTCGAGCCCGCGCTGCGCGACGACCTGGACCTCGACGCCCTCGTCCGGGCCTGCTTCGCGTCCGCCGAGCCGGAAGGCCTCCGGGTGCCCGACCCCGCCGTGCTGGCCGCGGGCGAGCTGACCCGGCAGGGTGCTCGCCGCAGCGAGCCGCCGACGCGTCGCGCCGCCCCGGCCCGGTGGACCCTCGGCCCGCGTGCGCGGGCGTGGTCGATCGGCTCTGCCGTCGTGTCCGTCGTCCTCGCGTGCACCGCGCTGGTGGTCGGCGCGACGGGCGGTGGGGACCACGCGGGAGATCGCACCACGACACGGCCCGACGCCGTCCGGGCGGCGATCGACCTCAGCCGAGCGCGCGGGTCGGTGCTCGCGGCGGGCGACGTGGACGCGCTCGGCTCGGTCGAGGTGCCCGACGGGCCGGCGCACGCCGCCGACGCGGCACTGGTCGCGTCGTGGGACGGTGCCCGTATGGAGGGCCTGGCGGTGGACGTGCGGTCCGCGTCGCGCGCCGATCCCGCCGGGACCGACGAGGCGCCACGGGTCGAGGTGACCTCCGCGGCGGGCAGCTACGTGCGGGTCGACCCGGGCGGCGGTCGCACACGGGTGGCGGCGGCTCCGGCGCGGTCGGTCGTGCTGGAGCTGCGCTGGACCGACGACGGGTGGCGCGTGTGGGCCGTCAGCCCGAGGTGACCGCCCACTCGGCGGCGTCGTCGAGGTCGGCGTGCTCCGGCTCGAATCCCGACGCGACCAGAGCCGTCGGTACCGCGCGGACCGAGCCGAGCACCTCGGAGGAGAAGTCGCCCAGCGCGAGCCTGAGCGCGAAGGCGGGGACGGGAACCCGGGCCGGCCGGTGCATCGCACGGGCCAACGCCTCGATCACCTCGATGCTGCGGCGTGGCTCGGTGACCAGGTTGACCGGTCCGTGCGCGTCGGCGGACAGCAGGTGCTCGATCGCCCGCACCTCGTCCAGCAGGCTGATCCAGGGCCAGTACTGCTGCCCGGAACCGAGCCTGCCACCCAGGCCCAACCGCAGGATCGGGAGCAGGGGGCCGAGCGCGCCCCCGCCCGGCCCGAGCACGATGCCGGTCCGCAGGTTCACGACGCGCACACCGGCGTCCCTCGCCGACACCGTGGCGGCCTCCCACTCGCGCACCACCTGCGCGAAGAACGTCGAGCCCAGGGGCTCGGCCTCCGTCAGCACGTCCTCGCCGCGTGGCCCGTAGGCTCCGATGCCCGACGCCTGCAGCAGCACGCGCGGCCCGTCGTCCATGCGTGCCAGCGTGTGGGACAGCAGGCTCGCGGACCGCACGCGCGACGACAGGACGAGCCGCTTGCGGGCCGTGGTCAGCGGGCGGGCGGCCGGGTTCACGCCGGCCAGGTCGATCACCGCGTCGACGCCGTTCAGCGCCGCCGGGTCCAGCTCCCCGGCGGCCGGGTCCCAGAAGATCTCGTCGGCCGACGCCGGTGCGCGACGCACGAGGCGCACCACCTCGTGCCCGCGGTCCGCCAGCAGCGGCACCAGCGCACCACCGATGAATCCGTGCGAACCTCCGACGACCACGCGCATCCGGCCACCCTATGCGCGCAGGACGCACGACGCCCCCGGACCGCCGAAGCGACCCGAGGGCGTCGTGGTGAATCTGCTCAGAGACCGATCTCGGCCTCGAACGCACCCTCCTCGAGGCGCGCCTTGAGCGCCGAGAGGTAGCGCGACGCGTCCGCGCCGTCGACCAGGCGGTGGTCGTAGGACAGCGACAGGTAGCACATCGAGCGGATCGCGATGACCTCGCCGCCGTCGCCGTCGGAGATGACGACGGGCCGCTTGACGATCGCGCCCGTGCCCAGGATCGCGGACGTGCCGCCGGGCACGATGGGCGTGTCGATGATCGCACCGCCCGAGCCGGTGTTCGTCACCGTGAAGGTGGCGCCGCTCAGCTCGTCGGGCGTGACCTTGTTCTCCCGGGTGCGGCCGGCCAGGTCGACGATCTTGCGCGAGATGCCGGCCAGGTTCAGGTCTCCCGCGTCGCGGATGACCGGGACCAGCAGGCCACGCTCGGTGTCGACGGCGATGCCGACGTTCTCCTGGCCGTGGTACGTGATCTGGTTGCCCTCGAGGACACCGTTGATCTTCGGGTACGCCTTGAGGCCCTCGATCGCGGCGAGCACGAAGAACGGCAGGAACGTGAGGTTGACGCCCTCACGAGCCTTGAAGTCGTTCTTGGCGCGGGCGCGCAGGCGGGCGATCTTGGTGACGTCCACCTCGATCACCGTGGTGAGCTGCGCCTGCGTGTGCAGGGCGTCGACCATGCGCTCGGCGATGATCTGGCGCAGGCGGCTGGCCTTCTCGGTGGTACCCCGCAGCGGCGAGACCGACGGGACCGTCGCGGCCTTGGCGGGCGCCGGCGCGGCTGCTGCGGGGGCGGCCTGGGCAGCCTTGGCCGCCTCCTCCGCCTTCGCGGCCGCCTCGAGGACGTCCTCCTTGCGGATGCGGCCGCCGACGCCCGTCCCGGTCAGGGTCGAGACGTCGACGCCCTTGTCCGCGGCCAGCTTGCGCACGAGCGGCGTCAGGTACGAGCCCGAGGCGGCAGGTGCAGCGGGAGCTGCCACGGGCGCCGGCTGCGGGGTGGCCGGGACGGGTGCGGGAGCGGCCTTCGCCGTCTCCTGCTCCGCGGCGGGCTCGGGCGCGCTCTGCGGCTCAGGCTTCGCCTCGGGCTCCTCCTCGGCCGCCGGTGCCTCGGGCTCCGCGGCGGGCTCGGGCGCGGACGGCTGCTCGGCTGCCGGGGCGTCGCCCGAGCCGATGACGGCCAGGGGGGCGCCGACCTCGACGGTCTCGTCCTCCTGGACCAGGATCTCCGTGAGCGTGCCGGCGAACGGCGACGGGATCTCGGTGTCCACCTTGTCGGTCGAGATCTCGAGCAGCGGCTCGTCGACCTCGACGCTGTCGCCGACCGACTTGAGCCACCGCGTGACGGTGCCCTCGGTCACGGACTCGCCCAGGGCGGGGAGCGTGACCTTCTCGCCGGCGCCCCCGGACGAGGCGGCGGGTGCCTGCTCCGAGGACGCCGGTGCGGCCTCCTCGTGCTGCTCGGGCGCCTGCTCGGCGGGAGCCGCCTCGGCGGCGGGCTCCTCGGCGGGGGCCTGCTCGGCAGCAGGCTCGGCGGGTGCCTCGTCGGCCGACGAGTCGTCGCCGGACGCGCCGTCGCCCGAGCCGATCACGGCCAGGGTGGCGCCGACCTCGACGGTCTCGTCCTCCTCGACCAGGATCTTCTCGAGCACGCCGGCGAACGGCGAGGGGATCTCGGTGTCGACCTTGTCGGTCGAGATCTCGAGCAGGGGCTCGTCGACCTCCACCGTGTCGCCCACGTTCTTCAGCCAACGGGTGACGGTGCCTTCGGTGACGGACTCACCGAGTGCGGGAAGCTGCACGTTGTCGGACATGACCGCGTCGTCTCCTTTGATCCTGGGGTCAGTTGTGGGCGTGCAGCGGCTTGCCGGCGAGCGCGAGGAAGGCCTCGCCGACGGCTTCGGTCTGCGTGGGGTGTGCGTGGATGAGCGAGGCGACGTCCTCGGGGTAGGCCTCCCAGTTCACGATGAGCTGGCCCTCCCCGATGAGCTCGCCGACGCGGGCGCCGATCATGTGGACGCCCACGACGGGGCCGTCCTTCTGGCGGACCAGCTTGACGAAGCCCTGCGTGCCCAGGATCTTGCTCTTGCCGTTGCCGGCCAGGTTGTACTCGAGCGTCTCGACCGAGTCCTCGCCGTGCACCTCCTTGGCGGCGGCCTCCGTCAGACCCACCGAGGCGACCTCGGGGTCGGAGTACGTGACGCGGGGGATGCCCGACTCGACGATCGGGGCCGGGTTCAGGCCCGCGATCTGCTCGGCGACGTAGATGCCCTGCGCGAAGCCGCGGTGGGCGAGCTGCAGGCCGGGGACGATGTCGCCGACCGCCCAGATGTTCGCGACGCCTGTGTGCAGCTTCTCGTCGGTGATGACGAAACCGCGGTCGAGCGTGATGCCCTGCTCCTCGAACCCGACACCGTTGGTGTTCGGCCCGCGGCCGACGGCGACCAGCAGGAGGTCGGCGTCGAACGTCTTGCCGTCCTCGAGGGTGACGTGCACGCCGTTGTCGTCCTGCGTGACACCCGAGAAGCGGACACCCAGGTTGAACTTGATGCCGCGCTTGCGGAACGCGCGCTCGAACGCCTTGGACAGTGCCTCGTCCTCGTTGGGGACCAGGTGGGGAAGCGCCTCGATGATCGTGACGTCCGCACCGAACGACTTCCAGACGCTCGCGAACTCCGACCCGATGACGCCGCCACCCAGGATGAGCGCCGACTTCGGCACCCAGTCCAGCGTGAGGGCCTGGTCGGACGTCATGACCCGACCGCCGATGTCGAGCCCGGGCAGCGAGCGGGCGTAGGAGCCCGTCGCCAGGACGATGTGCTCCGCGGTGTAGCGCGTGCCGTCGACCTCGACGGCGTCGGTGCCGACGAGCTTGCCCCAGCCCTCGATCACCGTGATCTTGCGGGACTTGATCAGCCCCTGCAGACCCTTGTACAGGCCGCCGATCACGTTGTCCTTGTACTGGTTCACGCCGGCCATGTCGATGCGCTCGAGCGAGGAGTGCACGCCGTAGTGCTCACCCTCCCGAGCGTTGTCCGCCAGCTCGGCGGCGTGCAGCAGGGCCTTGGTCGGGATGCAGCCGTTGTGCAGGCAGGTCCCGCCCAGCTTGCCGGCCTCGATCAGGGCGACGTTCTTGCCGAGCTGGGCCGCGCGCAGCGCCGCGGCGTAGCCGCCGCTCCCCGCTCCCAGGACGATGATGTCGAAAGCGGTGCCGTTGGTGTCGGCCACGTGCAGACTCCTCATACGCAGACGTAGAGACGTGTCGGTCTCATGCTCGTCGTCCATCTTGTCATCAAGCCAGGTCCGCAACGAACCGGACCGCGCGGTGGGACGTGTGACGCTGGGAACAGTGCGGTCGGCGTGATAGCGGGACGCGGCAGAGACCAACGAGCGACCCGAACCGCCCCCGCGCCGCCCGCCGGGCGGATAGCCTCGCGGGCATGGGCCTGTTCTCCCGTCGTCGCACGTCGCCGCAGCCGTCCGCCCCGGACGGGGGCGACCGTGCCGCGCGTGACGCGACCACCGCTCACCTGCGCGAGTTCGTGCAGACGCGGGTCGGCGTCGAGGCGTACATCGAGCCCGCCACGAACGTCACGCAGACCACCGTGATGCTGGTGGCCACCGACGGGGAGTGGACGCGCCGCCGGGTCCCGGACGGCGCCACGGCGGCCAAGCTCGCTCGGGCGCTCGGCATCCCTGCGTACGACGTCCAGCGAACGGGCTACCCGCAGCGCGTCCGGGACTACAACGCCCGCCAGAAGATCGAGCGGCAGCGCAAGATCGTCTGACGGGCGTCGTCGGCCGGGATCAGCGCGCGGCGCGCGCTTCCAGGAACCCGAGCAGCGTGCGGACGCCGACGCCCGTCCCGCCGACGGGCGTGTACCCGTGCGCGCCCTTCTCGTTGAAGGACGGCCCGGCGATGTCGAGGTGCGCCCAGGGGGTCCCGCCGGTGAACTCGCGCAGGAACACGCCCGCGCTGAGCATGCCGCCGAACCGGTCGCCGATGTTGGCGATGTCCGCGACCTTGGACTTGAGGCCGGCGCGCAGCTCGGCGGGCAGCGGCATCGGCCAGAACTGCTCGCCGGTCGCGGTCGCGGCGTCGACGATCTCGCCGCGCACGTCGTCGGCACCCATGACGGCGGAGACGCGGTAGCCGAGCGCGACCATCTGCGCGCCCGTGAGCGTCGCGATGTCCAGGACCACGTCGGGCTTCTCCTCGACGGCGGCGACCAGGCCGTCGGCCATGACCAGGCGGCCCTCGGCGTCGGTGTTGAGGACCTCGACGGTCTTGCCGCCGCGGATCGTGATGACGTCCGACGGTCGCTGCGCGGTGCCCGACGGCATGTTCTCCGCCAGGCACAGCCAGCCGGTGACCGCCACGGGCAGCTCGAGGCGAGCCGCCGCGACGACCGTGTGCAGCACGGCCGCGGCGCCGGCCATGTCGGACTTCATCGCGTCCATGCCCGCGGCGGGCTTGATCGAGATGCCGCCCGAGTCGAACGTGATGCCCTTGCCGACCAGCGCGACCGACGCGTGCGGGCGCGACGGCGAGTACGAGACGCGCACCAGACGCGGGCCGCGGGCCGAGCCCTGGCCGACGCCGATCAGGCCGCCGTACCCGCCCGAGGCGAGCGCCTTCTCGTCGAGCACCGAGACCTTGACGCCCTTCGCCTCCTTGGCGGCGATCTTGGCGAGGTCGGCGAACGCGGCGGGGAACAGGTCGTTGGGGGCCGTGTTGACCAGGTCGCGGGTCGCGCGCACGGCGTCCCCGATGACCTCCGCGCGGGCGACCGCCTTCTTGGCGGCCGCGTCACGGGTCCGGTCGGTGACCAGCTCGAAGCGCTCGACCGGCGCCGGAGCCTTCGAGTACCGGTCGTAGGAGTAGGCGCCGAGCAGCGCGCCCTCGGCGACGGCGGCGACCTGCGTCGCGTCGGCGGCCGGCAGCGCGAGGCCGACCGATGTCGTGCCGGCGAGCTCGCGCGCGGCGGCACCGGCGGCCCGGCGCAGCGTCTCAGGCGTCACGGAGTCGACGTCGCCCACGCCGGTCACCACCAGGACGGCGGCGGAGATGCCGAGCCCAGGGACGCGCCGCACCTCGTCGACCGCACCGGTGATGCCGAGCGTGGCGGCATCCGTGCTGATCAGCCGCGCGAGGTCCTGGGGGAGCCAGTCCGCGTCGAGCGGCGTCACCGCCTCCCCGGATCGGCCGACGGCCACCACGAGGGCATCGACGGACAGGCGGGCGGGGGACTTGGACGTCAGCGAGATCACGTCTCGATGGTAGTCCGCGACCCACGGGCGCTCGTCACGGCCCTGCGCTCGGGCCGGTAGGTTGGGGCCTCGTGATCCTGCCCGTCGCGCTGCTCGTCGGCGCCCTGTGCGTCGCGCTGGCCGCGTGGGCGGCCTGGTTCGTGGTCGCCGACCGGGCGGTGGTCCTGCGTCAGCTCTGGGGCGGGGCCGTGGTCGAGGTGGTCCTGGTCATCCAGGCCGTGATCGCCGGGATCGTGCTCGTCACGGGCGACCACGACGTCGACGCCGCGCTGTTCTGGGGCTACGTCGTGGTCCAGCTCATCGTCTTGCCCATCGCCGCCGCGTGGGCCTTCGCCGAGCGCACCCGCTGGAGCTCGGTCGTCCTGCTCGTCGCCGCCCTCACCACCGGCTTCCTCGAATACCGGTTGTGGCAGATCTGGGGAGTCTCGTGACCAAGGTCGCACCCACCCGTCCCACCGGCACCGGCCCGGGACGCCTGCTCGTCGCCGTGTACGGGATCCTGGCCCTGGCTGCGACGGCCCGCGGGATCTACCAGGTCGCCACGAAGCTCTCGGACGCGCCCGTCGCCTACCTGCTCTCGTTGTTCTCGGGCCTGGTCTACGTCCTCGCGACGATCGCGCTCGCGACCGATCGCCGGCGTCTGGCGTGGGTGACGGTCCTGGTCGAGCTGGTGGGCGTGCTCGTGGTCGGGACGCTGTCGGTGGTCGACGTGGGCGAGTTCCCCGACGAGACCGTGTGGTCCGGTTTCGGTGCCGGCTACGGGTACATCCCGTTGGTCCTGCCGTTCCTCGGGCTGCTCTGGCTGTGGCGCACGGGCCGGCATGCGCCCGACGACGTGGCCGCCACGGACTCGACCGACGACGACGGCGCCGCCACCGTAGGGTGAACGGCGTGTACCGGCTGCTCTTCGACCTCGTCTTCCGCCGCATGGACCCCGAACGTGCCCACGAGGTCGCGTTCGGCCTGATCCGCGGGGTCGGGCGGGTGCCTGTGCTGCGCGACGTGATCGCGGGCGTCATGACCCCGCCCGCGAGCGGCTCCGTGCGGGTGCTGGGGCGGGGCTTCCCGTCCCGCTTCGGTGTGGCCGCCGGCTTCGACAAGGACGCGCGCGGGGTCGAGGGGCTGACCATGCTCGGCTTCGGGTTCGTCGAGGTCGGCACGGTCACCGCCCACCCGCAGCCCGGCAACGAGCCGCCGCGGCTGTGGCGTGTGATCGACGACCGCGCCCTGCGCAACCGGATGGGCTTCAACAACGAGGGCTCGGCCGCGGTCGCCGAGCGGCTCGCGGAGCTGCGCTCGACACGCCGGGGTCGCCGCCTCGTCGTCGGGGTCAACATCGGCAAGACGAAGGTGACCCCGGCCGAGCAGGCAGCCGACGACTACGCGATCAGCGCCGGTCGCCTCGCGCCGTACGCCGACTACCTCGTCGTCAACGTCTCCTCGCCCAACACACCCGGTCTGCGCGACCTGCAGTCGGTCGAGGCCCTGCGCCCGATCCTGCTGGCCACGCGCGCGGCGGCCGACGAGGCGACGGCACGCGCGGGCCGGCCGGCCGTCCCGCTGCTGGTCAAGATCGCCCCCGACCTCTCGGACGACGACGTCGACGCCGTGGCCGAGCTCGCCGCCGAGCTCGGGCTCGAGGGCGTCGTCGCCGTCAACACGACGATCGCGCACGACCTGGGCCCGGGCGGGCTGTCCGGGCCGCCCGTCCTCGAGCGCGGCCTGGACGTCGTCGCCCGACTCCGCAACCGGTTGGGTCCGGACCCCGTGATCATCGGTGTCGGCGGCATCAGCACTCCCGCCGATGCGCTGGAGTACCTGGCCGTCGGCGCGACGCTCGTCCAGGGGTACACCGGCTTCATCTACCGCGGACCCTTCTGGGCCGCCCGCATCGGCCGCGCGCTCGCGCGCGACCGCGGTGGCGAGGTCGCGGCGAGCGGATCCGCCCCGAGCGAGTCAGCATGATGGTGCTGCGGCCGCAGTGGGAGTGGCGCCTGGACTCCGCGTCGGTGGAGCCGGCGAGCGACTCCACGAGCCCGGTGTTCACGACGCGCTACGACGCCGAGCAGTGGATCGGCGAGCACTGGCGGTCGCTGGCGGGTCAGGGCGTCGTGGCCGCGACGCTGCTGCACCACGGCGAGCCCGTCGCGGCGGCGTTGCCCCTCCCGCGCTCCTGACCCTCAGACCACCATCGCCGTCGGGGCCGGCCGCGCGAGGTCGTGCGCCTCGCCGCCCACGTCGGCCCACGCGCGCCGCAGACCGGCGACAGCACGCCGCAGGTCGTCGGGAGACGCGCTGAACGGGATCCGCAGGTAGGCCTCGAAGCTGCCGTCGACGGAGAACGCGGTGCCGGCCGCGACACGCACGCCGTGCCGGGGAGCGACGGCGGCGAGGGCCGACGACAAGGGTGCGCCCAGGTCGACCCACAGCGCGAGGCCGCCGGCCGGCGCGTTGGGCCGCCACCCGGGCAGGTGCTCTGCCAGGTCGGCCAGCAGCAGGTCACGGCGTTCGCGCAGGCCGGTGCGCCGTCGTTCCAGCGTGCCGTCGTCGGCGGTCAGCAGCTCGGCGGCCACGAGCTGCTCGAGCACGGGCGTCGCGATGTCCACGTGGCCTCGTCGGACGGCCAGGCGGGCGACGAGGTCCGGGTGCGCCCGCACCCAGCCGACGCGCAGCCCGCCCCAGAACGCCTTCGACACGGACCCGATCGACACGACGTGCGCGCCGGCGCCGTCGCCGTCGAACGGCTCCGGCTCCGGGCCGTCGAGCGTGAGGTCCCGCAGCACCTCGTCACCGACGACGAGCGTCCGGTGCCGCCGGGCCAGGGCGCGCACCCGTTCCCGCTCGGTGCCGGACAGGCTGGTCCCGGTGGGGTTGCGGTGGTCCGGGATGAGGTAGACGAGGCGCGGCGCGGACTGTCGGAGCGTGGACTCGAGCAGGTCGAGGTCGAGGCCGTCCGGACCGGCGGGGACGGCCACGGGTCGGGCGCCGACCGCACGGACCGCCTCGATCGCGTGCGGGTACGTCGGGTGCTCCACGGCGACCCGGTCACCGGGACCGGCGTGGGCCGCGACGAGCAGGTGGATGGCCTGCTGCGCGCCCGTCGTCACCAGGATCTGCTCGGGCGTCGTCGGGGTCCCGCGGTCGCGGTAGCGTCGCGCGATCGCTGCACGCAGGACGGGCAGGCCGGCCGGCGCGTAACCCGTGCCGGTCAGGTGGCGGGGGAGCGCGTCGAGCGCGGCCAGGTAGGCGCCGTGCAGGCTCGACGGCGCACTGGGTGCGGCGATGGTGAGGTCGACGAGCGATCCCGCCGTCGCCGTCGCGGGCAGCGCCGTGGCCGTGCGTTCCACCGGCAGCGTCGTCACCGTGCCCGAGCCCCGCCGGCTGGCCAGGTAGCCCTCGTCGCGCAGCAGGTCGTACGCCGCGGTCGTCGTCGTGCGGGAGACGCCGACCGCGTCGGCGAGCTCGCGCTCGCTCGGGAGCCGCGTGCTCAGCGGGACAGATCCCGAGAGCACGGCCGACCGCAGCGCGTCGGCCAGCGCGCCGTACGCGGGTCCGGGGCGTTGCCACGTCCCGAGGACGGCGGCGAGCCGGGCGCCCGCGATGCGGCGGTCCGGGGGAAGGTCGACGACGGTCACCAGGCCACTATCTCGTAAGTGGCTATGGATGCGATAGCCACCATACGCGTGAATGGACCCATGCGATCGCTCCTCGTCCCCGCGCCCGTCGGCCGGCGGTCCGCCCAGCTCGTCGTCGGGCTCGTGCTCTACACGCTCTCGATGGCCCTGCTCGTGCATGCCGACCTCGGCAACATGCCGTGGGACGTGCTGTCCCAGGGGATCGCCCGGCGCACCGGCGCGTCGTTCGGCACGGTGACCCTGGCGATCAGCGTCCTCGTCCTCGTCTGCTGGATACCGCTGCGCCAGCGTCCCGGCGTGGGGACGGTCGCGAACGTGCTGGTCATCGGGTTCCTCGTCGACCCGCTCCTGGACCTGCTGGACCGCCTGCCGGAGGTGCCGTGGGTCGCGCGTGGCGCCATGGCCGTCGTCGGCATCGTGATGAACGCGGTCGCGACCGGGCTCTACGTGGGCACCCTCCTGGGGCCCGGGCCGCGCGACGGGCTCATGACCGGGCTCGTGCGGCGCACCGGCAAGCCCGTCGCGATGGTCCGTACGACGATCGAGGTGCTCGTCGTCTCGTTCGGCTGGGCGCTGGGCGGGAGGCTCGGCGTGGCCACGGTCGTCTACGCGCTGGCGGTCGGGCCGCTCGTGCACCTGGTGCTGGCGCGCCTCACGATCGCCCCACCGACCGTCGACCCGGGTCCCGACGGTCCAGGCGTCCGCGACGTACCGGCCATGCGTCCCGACGCGTCCCGGTACTGTTCGAGTCCCGGCTGAGCACGTCCGCGACCGACGTTCACGGCCGGCGTCCGCACCCGCGGACCACGACCGGAAGGCGGACCATGAGGCGTGCGACGGCGGCCGCGGTGATCGGCGTCGCGGTGGCCGGCCTGGCCGGGTGCACGCACGACGACGCCGCGGAGCGGCAGGCACGAGAGCTGACGACCTTCGGCGGCCCGGTCGGCTGGGTCGACGTCGGCTACGCCGAGGTGGGTGGCCAGGCGCCCGTGAACTATCACGCCGGCGAGGTCGACGGCACGGCCGTGACCTACATCGACGGCGACAGCGGAGAAGGCGTCGGGGTGTCGTGGACGAACAGCGCCGACGAGGACACCCTCACCGACCGTTGTCGTGGGCTGGCCGACTGGGTCCGACGGGTCCAGCAGACGTGGCCCTCCGATGGCGAGACCACGTCAGGTACGGAGCTCGCCAGCACGTGCGAGAAGAACGCGCTGGGCGACGACGACGTCATCCTGGACTCGGGAGCTGCCGTGACCGACGGCGGTCGCTACCTCTACGGAGTCAGCGTCGGTGGCTACCAGCTGTTCGTGAGCCTGACGTTCGACCCGGACGTGCATCGCTAGTCGTCGTAGGACGAGCGACCGGACGTCACTCCGGCTTGTAGCCCCGCTTGACCTGCGCCTTGGGCAGGCGGGTCGGACGCAGCTGGAACGCGCGCATCTCGGTGTACATCACCAGGCCGCGGCCCAGGTTGTCGGCGCCGAACTTCGCGCGCAGCCGCTTGCGCAGGCCGCGCCACAGGATGAAGCCGTCGACGATCGCGAAGATCACGTACGCGTACAGCACGACGATCGCGAGCGCGGCAAGGTTGGGAGCCGACGACGCGAGGCTGATCTGCAGCACCAGGAACACGGCCGCGACGGGGAGGAAGAACTCGGCGAGGTTGAACCGGCCGTCCACGTAGTCCCGGATGTACTTGCGCACGGGCCCGCGGTGGTTGGCGGGCATCGACTTCTCGTCGCCGGTCTGCATGGCGCGGTACTCGCGGTTGCGCTGGTCGCGTGCTGCGCCCTTGCTCGCCTTCGACGCACCCTTGCGATCGATCGGGACGAGCGGACGCTTGTTGAGCGCCTCGGACTCCTTGCGCTTGGGGGTCGGGCGTCCCTTGGGGGCGCCGGCGCCCGTGACCTCGCCGGACGTCTGGTCACCCGTCTCGCCCGCGGGCGTCGAGGCAGCGTTCATGGGTTCCTTCTCCGTTCGAGGCACCCTGACAGGGTAGTCGAGTACGGTGGACGGTCGTGACGGACGAGCGAAGCACCACCCCTGCCAGCACCCCCGCCGACGACCGGACGAGCGAGCTGCGGGCCCGGGCAGCGGCTCACTTCCCGGCGCTGCGGGCCGACCTAGAGCGGCTGGTGCGGATCCCCAGCGTGTCGAACGGCGAGTTCGACCAGGCGCACGTCGCGGCGGCCGCGGACGCGGTCGCGGACCTGTTGCGGGGCGTCGGCATCGACGACGTCCGGGTGACCGGGGCGACGACCGCCGACGGGCAGCGCAGCCGTCCCGCCGTCATCGCTCGTCGGCCCGCGCCCGCCGGTGCGCCCACCGTCCTGCTGTACGCCCACCTCGACGTCCAGCCTCCCGGCGAGGACGCCGACTGGGACACGCCCCCGTTCGAGCCGACGGAGCGGGACGGGCGCCTGTACGGCCGGGGGGCGGCCGACGACAAGGCGGGGATCGTCGCGCACGTCGGCGCCCTCCGCGTGCTGGCGGACGACCTCGGCGTCGGCGTCACGGTCTTCGTCGAGGGCGAGGAGGAGATCGGTTCGCCGACGTTCGTCGACTTCCTGCACGCCCACCGTGACGAGCTCGCTGCCGACGTCATCGTCGTCGCGGACTCCGCCAACTGGGCCGTCGGGACACCGGCCCTGACGACGTCGCTGCGCGGGCTCGTCGACTGCGAGGTCGAGGTCGCAGTCGTCGACCACGCGATCCACTCCGGCATGTTCGGAGGAGCCGTGCTCGACGCCCCGACGCTGCTGGCCCGACTGATCGCGACGCTCCACGACGACGCGGGCGACGTGGCCGTCGCCGGTCTCGTGCACGCGCCCGACCCGGCCGTGGACTACGACGAGGCCGCGTTCCGCGCCGACGCGGGTGTGCTGGACGACGTCCCGCTGGCCGGCACCGGGCCCATCACCGCGCGGCTGTGGACGCGGCCGGCCATCAGCGTCATCGGGTTCGACGCCCCGCGGGTCGCGAGCGCTTCCAACACGATCACGCCGCGTGCGACGGCCAAGCTCTCCGTGCGCATCGCGCCCGGCCAGGACCCCGCGGCGGCGATGGCCGCGCTCCGTACCCACCTCGAGGAGCACGCACCCCTGGGTGCGCGCGTCACGGTGCGCGAGGGTGACCAGGGCAAGCCGTTCCGGGCCCCCGCGGACTCGGACGCCATGCAGGCCGCACGCTGGGCGTTCGGTCAGGCGTGGGGGACCGACCCGGTCGACATCGGCATCGGCGGGTCGATCCCGTTCATCGCGGACCTGCTCGAGGTGTACCCGTCGGCGTCGATCCTCGTGACCGGCGTCGAGGACCCCGACAGTCGTGCGCACGGCGCGAACGAGTCGGTGCACCTGGGCGAGCTGGAGCGGGTCGTCCTCGCCGAGGCCCTGATGCTGGAGCGGCTCGCGCAGGGGGAGTGACGGTCAGCCGGCGGGACGCTGAGCCACGTCGACGGCGCGCGCCCAGGCCTGCACGTCGTCGGGCAGTGCGGGGCTCTGCACCGGTGCGTCGGTCAGCAGCGCGATCACGTCCGGGGCAGGGACCCGCTCGCCCGTGCGGCTCAGGAACCGGCCGGCGACCACGGCACGGGCGACGTGCTCCTCGCCGCGCTTCGTCGGCCGCGAGAACGACTGCTCGAGGTAGACGACGCGCTCGTCCCAGCCCAGCACCCGCGTGGTGAGCACGAAGCGCTGGCCGAGGGTCAGTGAGCGGCGGTACTTGATCGTCTGGGCCGCGACGACGGGGTACCAGCCCTTGTCGTTCAATGCACCGAAAGCGCCGAGGTCCGCGAGGAAGTTGCTGCGTCCCACGTCGCAGCACTGCAGGTAGACGCCGTTGTTGACGTGGCGGTACAGGTCGAGGTCGGTCGGCCACACGCGCATCCGGGTCACGGACGCGTCGAACATCCCCTGGCCGGGGACGGCCTTGCGCGGGCGGAACGTGGCGAGGGCCAGCTGCACGGTGCGGGTCACGCCGCGATGTTACTCGTGAGTAGCTACGAAGTGCTCGACGATCGGGAACGGGTCGTAGAAGCGGTGCAGCAGGCTCCGCCAGCGTTCGTAGTCGACCGAGCCGCGGAAGCCCACCTCGTGCGCCTCGACCGAGTCCCAGCCCACCAGCAGCAGGTAGGTGTCGGGCCGTTCCACGCAGCGGGACACGCGCGCCCCGCGGCAGCCCGGCACGGCGCGGATGATCGGCAGCGCCTGCGCCATCGCGCGCTCGAAGTCGTCGGACAGACCGGGCCGGACCGGGAGCAGCGCGTGCTCGACGACAGGGGCCGAGAGGAGGTCGCCCATCAGACGGGCGGCTCGGGGTCGTACTGGATCCCGCGGCGCACCTCGCGGGCCACCGCGACCGACTCGAGACGCGCGACGAGGTGCAGGGCCATGTCGATCCCCGCCGAGACGCCCGCCGACGTGACGACGTCCCCGTCGTCGACGAACCGCGCCTCGTCGTCGGCGAGCACGCTCGGGTCGAACGCGGCCAGCTCGTCGAACGCGCTCCAGTGCGTCGTCGCGGGACGGCCGGCGAGCAGACCGGCGGCCGCGAAGACCAGGGCGCCCGTGCAGACGCTCGTCATGAGCGGTGTCGTGGCGCGCAGCCCCCGCACCCACTCCAGGTGCTCGGGATCCGCCGCCAGCGGGCGCGTGCCCCGGCCGCCGGGGTAGACGAGCACGTGCAGCGGCCCGACGTCCGCCGCGGAGTGGTCGGGGACGAGGCACAGGCCCTTGGCGCAGCGGACACCGCCGCCGTCCGCCGAGAACGTGACGACCTCCGGGTGCAGGGCCGAGCGCTGCGCCCAGTAGGCGAGCACCTCGTAGGGGCCGACGACGTCGAGCTCCTCGGCACCGTCGAAGACGAAGATGCCGACCCGCAGCGCGCTGCCCGTGCTCATCGTTCGTCCGTCGGCACGGTCAGTAGCCCGGCAGCGCGAGCATCTGGTCGAGGGCCACGCGCGCCCAGTGGGCGTCGTCCTCGTCGACCACGATGCGGTTCACGGTCTGGCCCGCCAGCAGCTGCTCCATGGCCCACACGAGGTGCGGCAGGTCGATGCGGTTCATCGTCGAGCAGAAGCACACCGTCGAGTCCAGGTAGTGGATCTGCTTGTCCGGGTGCGCCGCGGCCAGGCGACGGACGAGGTTGAGCTCGGTGCCGATGGCCCACGTGGAGCCGGCGGGAGCGGCGTCGAGGGCCTTGATGATGTACTCCGTCGAGCCGACCATGTCGGCAGCGGTGACGACCTCGTGCTTGCACTCGGGGTGGACCAGCACGGTCACGTCAGGTGCGGCCGCGCGGACGTCGCTCACGTTGCGGGCCGAGAAGCGGCCGTGCACGGAGCAGTGCCCTCGCCACAGGATCATGCGGGCGGCCTCGAGCTCGGCCTTCGTCAGCCCGCCGCCGGGCTTGCGCGGGTCGAAGACCACGCAGTCGTCGAGCGACATGCCCAGCTCGAGCACCGCGGTGTTGCGGCCCAGGTGCTGGTCGGGCATGAACAGGACCTTGCCGGTGCCCTCGACGCCGCCCACCTGGTCGAACGCCCACCGCAGCGCGACGTGCGCGTTCGACGACGTGCAGATGGTGCCGCCGTGACGGCCCGTGAACGCCTTGATGGCTGCGGTCGAGTTCATGTACGTCACCGGCACGGTCCGGTCGGCGACACCCGCGTCGACGAGCACGTCCCAGGCGTCCTCGACCTGGTCGATCGCGGCCATGTCGGCCATCGAGCAGCCGGCGGCCAGATCGGGCAGGACCACCTGCTGCGCGTCCGACGTGAGGATGTCGGCGGACTCGGCCATGAAGTGCACACCGCAGAAGATGACGAACTCGGCCTCGGGCCGTGCCGCCGCCTCGCGGGCGAGCTTGAACGAGTCGCCCGTGACGTCAGCGAACGCGATGACCTCGTCGCGCTGGTAGTGGTGGCCCAGCACGAACACGCGGTCGCCCAGCGCCGCACGCGCCACGCGGGCGCGTTCCACCAGGTCGGGGTCGCTGGCGGCGGGCAGGCCGCCGACGCACTCGACACCCCGCTCGGAGGCGAGGTCGACGCCGCGGCCCAGCAGCAGCAGGGCCGACGGGGCGGGCTCGGCGAACGAGGGGGCGGAGGTCGCAAGGCTCACGCGGCGATCTTCCCACACGGGTGCCGAGGCGCCACGGGCGACGTGGTGCCGACGCGAGTGGTGCACGTCACGTCGCGCGACCCGTGCCACGATGCCGGGCGTGGATGTCCTCGTCGCCCCCGACTCGTTCGGCTCCGCCCTCAGCGCCCGGCAGGCCGCGGACGCCATCGCCGCGGGCTGGCGTCGCGGCGCGCCGCACGACGACGTGCGCACGCTGGCCATGTCGGACGGCGGCCCGGGGTTCGTCGAGGCCCTGCACGCGAGCCTCGGTGGGTCGCTCGAGGCCGTCACGGTCACGGGCCCGCTCGGCGACCCCGTCCCCGCCGTCGTCCTGCGTGTCGACGACGAGCGCGGACCCACCGCGTACGTCGAGTCCGCCCAGGCCATCGGGCTGCCGCTCGTCCCCGCCGACCGGCGCGATCCCGCGCGGACGACGACCCGGGGGGTCGGCGAGCTCGTCGCCGCGGCTGTCGAGGGTGGGGCGACGCGTGTCGTCGTCGGGCTCGGGGGTTCGTCGACCAACGACGGCGGCGCCGGGGCTCTGGTCGGCCTGGGGCTCGCCGACCCGACCGGGTTGCTCGCCTCCGGCGGTGGCGGCCTCGGCGCCCTGACCGCGTCGGACCTCGCCGGGCTCGTCGCGCTGCGTGAACGGTGGGAGCGCACGGAGCTCGTCGTCGCGACCGACGTCGACGTCCCGCTGCTCGGCCTGCAGGGCGCGAGCGCGGGCTTCGCGCCGCAGAAGGGGGCGAGCCCCGAGCAGACGCAGCAGCTCGAGCGGGCGCTCGGCACGTTCGCGCACACGGCGGTCGACGTCCTGGGCGTCGTGCTGCGGCCCGACCTGCTGGCCGGCGGGTCGACGGGAGCGCGGCGGCTGCTGACCGCCGCCGGAGCCGGGGCCGCGGGAGGTCTGGGGTTCGGCCTGTCGCTCATCGGTGCGCGGCTGGTCCCGGGCGCGTCGCTCGTCGCCGACGCGACCGGTCTCGACGCCGCTCTGCGGGAGGTCGACGTCGTCGTGACCGGCGAGGGGCGCTTCGACTGGCAGTCGCTGCACGGCAAGGTCACGACGTCGGTGGCCGAGAGGGCGCTGCGGCACGCGGTGCCGGCCGTCGTGATCGCCGGCGAGGTGCTGGTGGGGCGTCGTGAGCTCTCGTCGGCGGGCATCGCCGCCGCGTACGCCGTGGCGGACGGGCCCGACGAGGTGGCCGCCGCGATCGCCGACGCACGCGGCTCGCTCGAGCGGAGGGCCGAGCGCGTCGCCCGGACGTGGTCGCGCTAGGCCCCGACCCGCTGTGGTGGACGTCATCCCGCGGCCCCGCGGTGGCGGCGTACGCTGAAGGTGCATCGCAGGGCCGGGAACAATCGCGCGGACGCGTCGGTTGCCGGTCATTGGAGCGGGAGTCGCGGCACGCGGGTCCGCCCGGGAAGCACAGACCGCCAGCATCCAGGAGAGATCAATGAGCGAGACCACCGAGACCGCGACGCACGGCGTCCTTCTCACCGACTTCGCCGCGGACAAGGTGCGCAGCCTGCTGGAGCAGGAGGGTCGCGACGACCTGCGTCTGCGCGTGGCCGTGCAGCCCGGCGGCTGCTCGGGACTCATCTACCAGCTCTACTTCGACGAGCGCTACCTCGACGGCGACGTCACCAAGGACTTCGGCGGCGTGGAGGTCATCGTGGACCGCATGAGCGTCCCGTACCTGGACGGCGCGACCATCGACTTCGCCGACACGATCGAGAAGCAGGGCTTCACGATCGACAACCCCAACGCGGGCAGCGCCTGCGCGTGCGGCGGCTCCTTCAGCTGACCTCGTCAGTACGACAGGCCCGGCCCACCCTCACGGGTGGCCGGGCCTTCGTCGTCCCTTTGCTCGAGGGCTCAGACCTCGACGGTGATCTCGACGTGGTCGGGTTCGCGGACGGTCCCGACGAGCGCGTGGCCGCGCATGCGGGCCCAGGCCGGTACGTCGTGCTCGGCGGCGGGGTCGGTGCACCAGACGGTCAGGCGCTCGCCCGGCGCGGCGGACTTCGCGGCCCGCGCGAGCCGGATGACGGGGGCGGGGCAACGCAGTCCACGTGCGTCGACGATCGTCGGGCCCCCGTCCTGCGCGGCGCTCACAGCCCCTCGACCCGCAGCGCCGAACGGACCTGGGCCACGGCCGACGGCAGCGCCGCCAGGAACGCGTCCACGTCCGTCTCCGTCGTGCCCATGGGCAGGACCAGCCGCACGTTGCCGTGCGTGAGGACGCCCATCGCCGCGAGCACGTGGCTCGGCTCGAGGGCGCTGGACGTGCACGCGGAGCCCGAACCGACGCCGAAGCCGCGGGCGTCGAGCTCGGTCACCAGCGCCTCGCCGTCGACGTAGAGGCACGAGAACGTGACGACGTGGGGGAGTCGGGCCGTGGGGTCGCCGACGACCTCGACGTCGGGGACCTCGGCCGCCACGCGGGCGCGCACGCGGTCGACGAGGCCGCTCAGGACGACCGCCTCGCGGACCCTCCGCGCCTCGGCGACCTGTAGCGCGACGGCCGCCGACAGCGCCGCCGGGATGCTCACGCCGCCGGGGAACCAGCGGTCGTCGTCCTCCGGCCAGTCCGGGGTGCGCCGGACGCCCGCGCGGGCGGCGAGGACCCCGATGCCCGCGGGACCGCCCCAGTCGGCGGCGTCGCCGGCGAGCAGGTCCCAGCTCGGCGGAACGGGCGCGTGACCCAGGCTCGCACCGGCGTCGACGAGCAGCGGCACGCCCGCCGAGCGAGCCGCCGCATGGACCTCGTCGACCGGCTGGAGCGTGCCGACCTCACCGTTGGCGTGCTGCAGCACGGCCAGCGCGACGCCCGGGGCGGCGACCGCAGCCGTGAACGCCTCGACGTCGACGCGGCCGGTCGCGTCCACCGGCGCGACGACGTGGTCGTCGGGCGCCGCGTAGGCCGCAGCCTGCAGGACCGCCGCCCGTTCCACCGCGCTGGTGACGACGCCCGGTCCCACGCGACGGCGCCCTCGTGCGACCGACCGGACCGCGCCGTGCAGGGCGGCCACGTGGGACGGGGCGAGGTCCACCTGCTCCGTGCGTGCGCCGAGGACGGCCGCCAGGGCCTCGCGCGCACCGTCGAGGAGCATGCGGGCGCGGCGCGCCTCGGAGAACAGCCGTCGAGGATCCGCCCACCCCTGGTCGAGCGCCTCGAGGAACGCGTCGCGTGCCTCCGGGAGCAGCGGTGCGTGGCCGCCGGCGTCCAGGACGACGCGCCGGGTTCCCTCGTGCGACGTGGGATCGGTCACATCGGCGGTCCGGGGTGCGGCGTCGTGACGGGTGCTCACGCCTGCACGGTAGCCCGCCGTGGCGCATGAGGACGCGCCCCGACGCCGTCCACCCAGCAGGTTGCCTGTTCCGATCGCCGCACTTCGATGATGTGATGGTCCTGACACCGTGTCGCCAAGGAGTGTCGCCGGGGCGAAAGCCGGTGGTCGGCGCGCTAGGCTGCACGGGTCGAGGACGAAGGTCCCGGGTGACGGCTGCCTGCACTGGGTGGTGCGTCGACGGGACGCCAAGTGAGAGGTCCCCAGTGCACCCGGAAACCCCCCGCCGGAAGCGGCGCCTGGCCCCCCTGAAGTGGGCCGGACTCGCAGCCGTCGTCGCGGTCGCCCTCAGCGGATGCTCCGCCGAGGTGCAGCGCGGCTGGCTGCCCGGCAACTCCGATGCCGAGATCACCAACCAGACCGGTCGGATCGTCAACCTGTGGGTCGGGTCGTGGGTCGCCGCGCTCGCCGTGGGCCTGCTGACGTGGGGCCTGATGCTCTGGTGCGTCGCGGTGTACCGCAAGCGCAAGGACGACAACGTCCTGCCCGTGCAGCTGCGCTACCACGTGCCGCTGGAGTTCATGTACGTCGTGCTGCCGATCGTCATGGTCGGCGTGCTGTTCTTCTACACGAACCGCGACGTCACGGAGATCCAGGACACCTCGACCGAGGCCCAGAACCACGTCGAGGTCATCGGCAAGCAGTGGAGCTGGGACTTCAACTACCTCGACGACGACGCGTACGACACCGGTCAGCACGCCGAGGACGTCGGCAGCGCCGGCACCGGCGTGCTGCGTGACCAGGTCACGCTGTGGCTCCCGGTCAACGAGAGCACCCGCTTCACGCTCGAGTCGCGCGACGTCATCCACTCGTTCTGGGTTCCCTCCTTCCTCTACAAGATGGACATGATCCCGGGCAAGACCAACTCCTTCCAGCTCACGCCCAAGGTCATCGGCACGTACGAGGGCAAGTGCGCGGAGCTGTGCGGCGAGTACCACTCGTCGATGCTCTTCAACGTCAACGTCGTCTCCCGCGAGGACTACGACAAGCACATCGCGGAGCTCAAGGCCAAGGGTCAGGAAGGTTCTCTCGGCCTCGAGTACAGCCGCCAGCAGGACCTCGAGAGCGCGGCGACGCACGGCGACACCAAGGAAGGCGACAGCTGATGGCGTACGCCGCAGAGACCATCCCGGGCCTGGCGCCGTCGCGCCAGTCGCTGGGCCGCACGCTGGTCAAGTGGGTCACCTCGACCGACCACAAGACCATCGGGTACATGTACCTGATCGTCTCGTTCGTCTGGTTCATGGTCGGTGGTCTGCTGGCCCTGCTCATCCGCGCCGAGCTGTTCGCTCCGGGGATGCAGGTGTTCCAGTCCAAGGAGCAGTACAACCAGGCGTTCACGATGCACGGCACGATCATGCTGCTGCTCTTCGCCACACCTCTGTTCGCGGGCTTCGCCAACGTGATCATGCCGCTGCAGATCGGTGCGCCCGACGTGGCGTTCCCGCGGCTCAACATGTTCGCGTTCTGGCTGTTCTTCTTCGGCGGTCTCATCGCCGCGTCGGGCTTCCTGACGCCGCAGGGTGCGGCCTCGTTCGGCTGGTTCGCGTACGCGCCGCTGTCCAACACCGTGTACTCACCCGGGCTGGGCGGTGACCTGTGGGTCTTCGGGCTCGCGCTCGCCGGCTTCGGCACCATCCTCGGTGCCGTCAACTTCATCACCACGGTCGTCACCATGCGTGCGCCCGGCATGACGATGTTCCGCATGCCGATCTTCACCTGGAACATCCTGGTGACGTCGCTGCTGGTGCTGATGGCGTTCCCGCCGCTGGCCGCCGCCCTGTTCGCGCTCGGCGCCGACCGCCGCCTGGGGGCTCAGGTGTTCAACCCCGAGAACGGGGGAGCCATCCTCTGGCAGCACCTGTTCTGGTTCTTCGGGCATCCCGAGGTCTACATCATCGCCCTGCCGTTCTTCGGCATCGTGACCGAGATCCTGCCGGTGTTCAGCCGCAAGCCGGTCTTCGGCTACAAGGGTCTGGTCTACGCGACGATCGCGATCGCGGCCCTCTCGGTGACCGTGTGGGCCCACCACATGTACGTGACCGGTTCGGTGCTGCTGCCGTTCTTCTCGTTCATGACGATGCTCATCGCGGTCCCGACCGGTGTGAAGTTCTTCAACTGGATCGGCACGATGTGGCGAGGGAAGCTCACCTTCGAGACGCCCATGCTCTGGACGATCGGCTTCCTGGTCACCTTCCTCTTCGGTGGTCTGACCGGCATCATCCTCGCCAGCCCGGCCCTCGACTTCCAGCTCTCCGACTCCTACTTCGTGGTGGCGCACTTCCACTACGTCGTCTTCGGCACCGTGGTGTTCGCCATGTTCGCGGGCTTCTACTTCTGGTGGCCCAAGATGACCGGCAAGATGCTGAACGAGACCCTGGGCAAGTGGCACTTCTGGCTGCTGTTCATCGGCTTCCACACGACGTTCCTGATCCAGCACTGGCTCGGCGTCATCGGGTTCCCGCGTCGCTACGCCGACTACTCGCCCGCCGAGGGCTTCACGTGGATGAACGAGCTCTCGACGATCGGTGCGTTCATCCTGGCCGCCTCGACGCTGCCGTTCCTTTGGAACGTCTACACGACGGCCAAGAACGCGCCCAAGGTCACGGTCGACGACCCGTGGGGCTACGGAGCCTCGCTCGAGTGGGCCACGAGCTGCCCGCCGCCGCGGCACAACTTCGTCTCGCTGCCGCGCATCCGCTCGGAGCGCCCGGCGTTCGACCTGCACCACCCTGAGGTCGCCGCGATGGACTTCGTCGAGCCCAACCCGGGTCCGCTGGACTGGGAGGCCGAGCGCAGCGGCGAGACCGCCGTGGCGACCGACCGGGTCATCAACGGCACCGGTGAGCAGCACCAGTCGACCACGACGATCCTGGACGAGCGCGTCGACGACGGCCGGGACGAGAACCGCGAGGAGGAGGGCAAGTGAAGCTCGAGACGAAGCTCTTCCTCTACGGGGTGGTCTTCTTCATCCCGATCGGCGTGATCTACGGGATCTGGAGCGACGGCGAGGCCGTCGGCATGCTCGGCATCCCCCTGGTGGGCGGCATGGTCGGCATGATCGGTGCCTACTTCGCGCTCCTGGCCCGCCGTATCGACGCGCGTCCCGAGGACGACGAGGACGGCCGGATCGAGGAAGGCGCCGGGGACCAGGGCGTGTTCGCGCCCTGGAGCTGGTGGCCTCTCGTCATCGGCGTCGCCGGCGCCGTCACGTTCCTCGGCTTCGCGGTCGGGTTCTGGCTCAGCGGGATCGGCATCGCCATCGGCGCGATCGGTCTGGTCGGCTGGGTGTTCGAGTTCTCCCGCGGCCAGCACGCTCACTGACGCTGCTCCATCCCGCGCAGGAGACGGCACCACCCTTCGGGGTGGTGCCGTCTCTGTGTCCAGGGTGGCTCAGTCGCCCTTGACGTTCACCAGCTGGTGCAGCACGTGCCGGACCTCCACGAGGTCCTGCGCGTCCGCCATCACCTGGTCGATGTCCTTGTACGCCGCCGGGATCTCGTCGAGGAACGCGTCCGTGTCGCGGTACTCGATGCCCGCCATCGACTCCCGCAGCTGGCCGTGCGTGAAGAGCCTGCGCGCCGCGGTCCTGGAGTGGTTCCGTCCCGCGCCGTGCGGTGCGGAGCTCAGCGACAACCGGTCACCCTTCCCGACGACCACGTAGGACGCGGTCCCCATCGAGCCGGGGATGAGTCCAGGGCGCCCCTCGTCGGCCTGGATCGCCCCCTTGCGGGACACCCACACCCTCTTGCCGAAGTGCGTCTCCTGCTCCGTGAAGTTGTGGTGGCAGTTGATGCGCTCCCGCTCGTCGACGTCCTCGCCCATGTGTGCGGCGATGGCGGCGACGACGCGATCCATCATCTCCTCACGGTTCAGCAGCGCGTAGTGCTGCGCCCATCTGAGCTCGCGGACGTACGACCAGAACTCGTCCGTCCCCTCCACCAGGTACGCCAGGTCGCGGTCGGGAAGGTCGATCCACCAGCGGGCGCACAGGTCGCGGGCGACCGCGATGTGGTGCTGGGCGATCTTGTTCCCCACGCCCCGGGACCCCGAGTGCAGGAAGAGCCAGACCGTACCGGTCTCGTCGGCGGTCACCTCGATGAAGTGGTTGCCGGAACCCAGCGACCCGAGCTGGAGCCGCCAACGTCCCAGGCGCTGGTCGGGCGAGAACCCCGCCGCAGCGGCCTCCTCCTCGAGGACGGCGACCCGAGAGGCTGCCGACTCGCTGAGGACCTGGTTGGCAGCCCCCGCGGACAGGGGCACCGCCTCCTCGATCGCCTGGCGCAGAGTGGCGAGGTCTCCTGCGGCGCGCACCTGCTCCGTCGTCCACTGCGTGCGGACGGCGATCATGCCGCAGCCGATGTCCACCCCGACCGCGGCCGGGATGATGGCGCCGAGCGTCGGGATCACCGACCCGACGGTGGCGCCCTTGCCGAGGTGCGCGTCCGGCATGAGTGCCAGGTGCGGGAAGACGAAGGGCATGGCTGCTGTGCGCAGGGCCTGCTCGCGGGCTCCGTCGTCGAGGACGGACGCCCAGCTCAGCAGGGTGGGGGAGAGCTGCTCGCGTGTCATGCCGGCGATCCTGGCAGCCCCGGACCCCTCGGCGGCAGCGAATAACGTCCACGCGTCCCTGCACGACGAAGGGCGGCCCCGGCCGGGACCGCCCTTCGTCGTGCCGTGCGCTGTCAGAGCGACGGGACGATCAGCCCCGCGGTCTGGGAACGAGCGCGGTCGAAGCGGGCGCCCGCGTCCGCCCAGTTCACGATGTTCCACCACGCCTTGATGTAGTCGGCCTTGACGTTGACGTAGTCGAGGTAGAAGGCGTGCTCCCACATGTCCAGGACGACGATCGGGACGAGACCCAGCGCGATGTTGGACTGCTGGTCGTAGAGCTGCACGATGACCAGCTTGGACCCGATCGAGTCCCAGGCCAGGATCGACCACCCGGAGCCCTGGATGCCCATGGCGTTGGCGGCGAAGTGCTTCTGGAACGCGTCGAACGAGCCGAAGAACTCGTCGACCGCGGCCGCGAGGTCGCCGACCGGCTTGTCGCCGCCCTCGGGGGAGAGGTTCTGCCAGAACACCGAGTGGTTGACGTGGCCGCCGAGGTTGAAGGCCAGGTTCTTCTCGTGCAGGTTGACGGCCGCCAGATCGTCCTTCTCGCGTGCCTCCGCGAGCTTCTCCAGGGCCGTGTTGGCGCCCGTCACGTAGGCGGCGTGGTGCTTGTCGTGGTGCAGCTCCATGATCCTGCCGGAGATGTGCGGCTCGAGCGCCGCGTAGTCGTACGACAGGTCCGGAAGCGTGTAGTCAGCCATGCGTTGAGTACCTCTCCTGCGTCGTGTGCGGGGCGTTGAGGCGTCCCGCGGGGGACTGACGAGAACGGGCGACCCGCCGCTACGGCGAGCCGCCCGACTCATCCAACTCTTGCTCAGATCTGGGGATTCCGCCCCTCGGCGCCTGTCTCAGCATCCGGCTCGACGAGATGTGACCCGCCGCCCACCTGGGTGGGCTCGTGAGCGTCCGCCTCGAGAGCGTCGTGCTCGCCGTGCGAGTGCGACGCGGCCAGCTCCGCGGGGGTCACCGGCTCGACGCGGTCCTCGTAGAAGACCTGCGAGACCCGCTGCCGGATGCGGTCCAGGGCGTACCCCTTGCGCCGGACACCGCGTGAGTCCTCCGCCGGCTCGATCTCGAGCGGACGGATGGCCTCGTGCTGCACGCGGAGCCAACGCTCGTGGGCGTCCAGCGGCTTGTGGACCTCGATGTACTCGCCGCTCGCGAACCGGACGATCCGGCCCGTCTCGTGGCCGTGCAGGACCAGCTCGCGGTCCTTGCGCTGCAGCCCCAGGCAGATGCGCTTGGTGATGACGAACGACAGCCACGGGCCCACGAAGATCAGGACCCGGAAGGCCCACGTGATGTCGTTGATCGAGAGGTGGAAGTGCGTCGCGATGAGGTCGTTGGAGCCTGCCAGCGCGAGGATGAAGAACGCCACGACGATCGACACACCGAACGCGGTCCGGAACGGACGGTTGCGCGGACGGTCCAGGATGTGGTGCTCACGCCGGTCGCCGGTCACGGCCGCCTCGATGAACGGGTAGGCCGCGAGCATCGTGAACAGGATCCCCGGCACGATCATGGCCGGGATGATGATGTTCGCGCTGACCGTGTAGCCGCCCCAGGTCACGAACTCCGCCTGACCCGGCATGAGTCGTAGCGAGCCTTCGAGGAAGAGCATGTACCAGTCCGGCTGGGCGCCGGCGGAGACCGGTGACGGGTCGTACGGCCCGTAGTTCCAGACGGCGTTGATCGACATGGTGGCACCCATGAGGGCGATCACGCCGAACACGACGAAGAAGAAGCCGCCGGCCTTGGCCGCGTACACCGGAAGGACCGGGTAGCCCACGACGTTCTTCTCGGTGCGGCCCGAGCCCGGGTACTGCGTGTGCTTGTGCAGCACGACGAACAGCAGGTGCAGACCGATCAGCGCCAGGATGAGCGCCGGGATCAGCAGGACGTGCACGGTGAACAGGCGGGGGATGAGCTCCTGGCCCGGGAACTCGCCGCCGAACACGAAGTACGACGCGTACGAGCCGATCAGCGGGACTGCCTTGATCACGCCGTCCGCGATCCGCAGGCCGTTGCCCGACAGGACGTCGTCGGGCAACGAGTAGCCCGAGAAGCCGGCGAGCATGCCCAGGATCAGCAGCGTGAAGCCGACGACCCAGTTGAGCTCACGCGGCTTGCGGAACGCACCGGTGAAGAAGACGCGCATCATGTGCGTGACGATCGCGGCCATGAAGATGAGCGCGGCCCAGTGGTGGATCTGCCGCATCAGCAGGCCGCCGCGGACCTCGAACGAGAGCCTCAGCGTCGAGCTGAACGCCTGCGACATCTCGACGCCCTGCATCGACGACCAAGGACCCGTGTACGTCGTCTCGCCCATGCTCGGCACGAAGAACATCGTGAGGAACACGCCGGAGATCAGGATGGTCACGAAGCTGTACAGGGCGATCTCGCCCAGCAGGAACGACCAGTGGTCGGGGAAGATCTTGCGGGCGAACGTCTTGACGACGACGCCGATGCCCGTGCGCTGGTCCAGGTAGTCCGCCGTCGCGCCGGCCGCCTTCGCGGCGGGCGTCGGGGTCGATGTGGTGGTCACTTCTTCCGCTCCCAGAAGCTCGGGCCGACCGGCTCGTGAAAGTCGCTCTGCGCGATGAGGTAGCCCTCGTCGTCGACCGTGATCGGCAGCTGGGGCAGGGCCCGCTTCGCGGGGCCGAACACCACCTTGGCGCTGTCCGCGACGTCGAACGTCGACTGGTGGCACGGGCAGAGCAGGTGGTGCGTCTGCTGCTCGTACAGGGCCACCGGGCACCCGACGTGCGTGCAGATCTTGGAGTACGCGACGATGCCGTCGTACGACCAGCCCTCACCCTGCTCGGACCTGATGTCCCGGGGATCGAGCCGGATGAGCAGGACGACGGCCTTGGCCTTCTCGTCCAGCGGGTGCTCCGCCTCCTCGAGGTTCTCGGGGATGACGTGGAAGACCGAGCCGATGGTGACGTCCGAGGCCTTGATGGCGCGGCCGGAGGGGTCCCGTGCGAGGCGGGTGCCCTTCTTCCACATCGTGTGCTTGAGCTTGCCGACGTTCCAGTCGCCACCGATGTTGCCGATGAGCGGCAGTGCGATGGTGATGGGGAACAGGGCGAGCGCTCCGATCACAGCACCCTTGAGCGCGCCACGCCGGCTGATGCCGGAATCGGCGGCGCCGTCCTGCAGCGCCTGGACCGCGGCCTCCCGCGACTCGGCGTCGCTGGCGATCGCGTGCCGTTCCTCGCTCATCTCGTGGTCGTTCATGAGCGTCTTGGCCCAGTGGACGGCCCCGGTGCCGATGCCGAGCAGCGCGAACGCGAGCGTCAGGCCCAGCCAGAGGTTCTCGGTCCGCGTCGCGGACGCGATCTTGGTCGGGTCGGTCGTCGGGTCGCCGAGCGCGAAGTACGCGACGGCGAAGGCGATCGTGCCCACCACCGAGACCGTGAACAGCGCGAGGACCTGCCGCTCGGCCTTCTTGTTGGCCTTGGGGTCGAGGTCACCCAGGCGCTGATGGTGCTCGGGGTGGCCCGGGTTCTCGAACCGGTCCGGCAGCGACCCGTCGCCGTGCGGCTCGAGCTCGTGCGGGTTGTTGTCGTGCGTGCTCACGAGGACTTCGCTCCGATCCAGACGGCCGCACCGATGAGCAGGCCCATGCCGACGATCCAGGCCCACAGGCCCTCGCTGACCGCGCCGAGCGAACCGAGGTCGAGGCCACCGGGGGCCACGTCACCCTGCTCGCTGATGAACGCGATGATGTCGCGCTTCTCGTCGGGCGACAGGTTGGTGTCGCTGAAGACCGGCATCGACTGCGGGCCGGTCAGCATCGCCTCGTAGAGGTGCGTCGGGCTCGTCTCCCACAGGTTCGGTGCGAACTTGCCGCGCGAGAGGGCGCCGCCCGCGCCGACGGCGTTGTGGCACATCGCGCAGTTGGTGCGGAAGAGAGCCATGCCGTTGGCGGAGTTGCCCTTGCTCGGGTCGACCTGGTCCTCGGTCGGGACCGACGGACCGGCGCCGAGGGACGCGACGAACGCACCCAGCTGGCTGATCTGCTCGTCGTCGAACTGCACGGGCTTGGCCTCGATCTGCGGGCCGTTCTGCTGCGCCGGCATGCGGCCGGTCCCGACCTGGAAGTTGACCGCTGCCGCACCGACACCGATGAGCGACGGACCGCTCGCGGTACCGGCACCGGACGGGCCGTGGCACGTCGCGCAGTTGGCCTGGAACAGCTTCTCACCGGTCTGGATGTCGCTCGCGCTGGGGGCAGCGGCAGCGGCATCGGCCGATGTGGGGGCCAGCACTGCGTACAGGCCACCGGTGAGCAGCAGCGCCAGCAGGAGCAGGACGACCGGCGCGCGCCGATCGTGCCTGCGGGCTGCGAGTGCCTTCACGGATCGTTCCTCGTCTCGCACATGGGGGGAAGGGGGCAGAGGTGGCGCGACTGCGCGCCTGGCTTACTTCAAGAGGTAGATGACCGCGAAGAGCGCGATCCAGACGACGTCGACGAAGTGCCAGTAGTACGACGTCACGATCGCGGTGGTGGCCTCGTGGTGGCCGAAGCGCTTGGCCGAGAACGAGCGGCCCAGCAGGAACGTGAAGGCGATGAGACCGCCGATGACGTGAAGACCGTGGAAACCGGTCGTCAGGTAGAAGACCGAGCCGTACGGGCTGGACGAGATGGTCAGACCGTCACGCACCAGGCTCGCGTACTCGTAGACCTGGCCGCCGATGAAGAAGGCACCCATGACGTACGTCAGGGTCATCCACTCGTTCATGCCCCAGCGGTTGACCGCCCACAGCTTGCCGCTGCGTACGGGCTGGAAGCGCTCGGCCGCCCATACGCCCATCTGGCACGTGACCGACGACAGCACCAGCACCGTGGTGTTGATCGAGGCGAACGTGACGTTCAGCTTGGCGGTCTGCAACGCCCACTCGTCAGGCACCGCTGAGCGGAGCGTGAAGTACATGGCGAAGAGGCCTGCGAAGAACATGAGCTCGCTGGCGAGCCACACGATCGTTCCCACCGACACCGGGTTGGGTCGGTTGACGCTCACGTGGGGGGCGGTGCGAGGGGCAGCCGTTGCGGTCGACACGTCCGCCATTATGGCCGATCAACGCCCCGAGTGGGACGTTGGGCCCAGGTCGCGTCGCGCGGTGAATCTCACATCTGTCAGTGCTTTCTCAGGTTCGAGGGCTACCAGGCCCGAAAACACCGGGCAGACGGGGCCACGAGGCGCCCCTGCGGGGGCCCGCTCCCGGTGCGACACGCCGAGCCCACCCGTCGGCGCGTGCTATGCGTCCGCGGCCCGTCGCGACACCAGGTCGGCCGGTCGTGCCAAGATGCCGTTCGGACGCACGTCGACGACGAGTGAGGACCACCATGAGCACCGAGCAGGCAACCACCTCCGGCCCGCGCATCCTGCTGTACAGCGACGACGTGGACGCGCGTGCGCAGGTCCGTCTCGCCGTCGGCCGGCGGCTACGCCACGACGCCCCGGAGATCGAGTGGGTCGAGGTCGCGACGGCAGCGGCGGTGATCGCCTCGACCGAGGCCGGCGGGCTCGACCTGCTCATCCTCGACGGCGAGGCCGACAAGGTGGGTGGCATGGGCCTGGCCCGGCAGCTCAAGGACGAGGTGTACCAGTGCCCGCCGACGCTCGTGCTGACCGGCCGGCCGCAGGACGCCTGGCTGGCCTCGTGGTCCAACGCCGACGCGGTCGTCAGCCGCCCCCTCGACCCGATCGAGCTGCAGGCGGCCGTCGCCGGCGTGCTCGAGCCGCGGACCGTCGCCGGATGAGCGGCGCACCCACGTGGCCCGACATCCTGACCTGGCTCGTCGCACGGCAGGACCTCACGACGGCCCAGGCGTCCTGGGCCATGGACGAGATCATGAGCGGCGAGGCGAGCCCCGTGCAGATCGCTGGCTTCCTGGTGGCGCTCCGGGCCAAGGGTGAGACGGTCGCGGAGCTGACCGGCCTCGCCGACACGATGCTCGAGCACGCCGTCCGCATCTCCGTGCCCGGACGATGCCTCGACATCGTCGGGACCGGTGGCGACAGGTCGCACACGGTCAACATCTCGACGATGTCGGCCATCGTGATCGCCGGTGCGGGCATCCGGGTCGTCAAGCACGGCAACCGCGCGGCCTCGTCGTCGTCCGGCTCCGCGGACGTGCTCGAGGCGCTCGGCATCCGCCTCGACCACAGCCCCGAGCGCGTCGCGCAGATCGCGCAGGACGCGGGAATCACCTTCTGCTTCGCCCAGGTGTTCCACCCGTCGTTCCGGCACACGGCCGCCGCGCGATCCGGACTGGGCATCGCCACCGCGTTCAACTTCCTGGGCCCCCTGACGAACCCCGCCCAGCCTGACGCCTGTGCGATCGGCGTCGCCGACGCACGCATGGCCCCGCTCATCGCGGGCGTCCTGGCAGCGCGCGGCAAGAGCGCGCTCGTGTTCCGCGGCGACGTGGACGGGAACGGGCTCGACGAGATCGCCGCGACCGCGCCCACGCAGATCTGGGAGGCGCGCGGCGGTGAGGTCACCTCGTCGGTCATCGACTGGGCCGAGGACCTGGACGTCGCACCCGTCACGCTCGCCGACCTGCGCGGCGCGGACGCCGCGTTCAACGCCGACGTCGCACGCAGGCTGCTCGCCGGCGAGCCGGGCCCCGTCCGTGAGACCGTGCTGCTCAACGTCGCCGCGGCACTCGTCGCCGACGGGACGCTGCCCGGCACCGCCGACGGGTCCCTGCTGGAGCGTCTGGCGGCCGGCATCGAGCTGGGTCGGACGTCGCTCGACTCCGGGGCGGCCGCCGGCGCGCTCGAGCGTTGGATGGCTGCGAGCGCGTGACCTGCGGCTACCTCAGCCGGCGGATCGACTGATGCGGGTCAGTCCCTGTGCTGGGGGTCGGATTGAGGCTCCGCTCCGCGGATCGCGGGTGCTCGCTGCGCTCGCCCCCACGATCCGCTGCGCTCCGCCTCAATCCTCCAGCCCGAGCGCGAACGCCTGGTCCAGGTCGTGCTTCGAGTATGTCCGGAACGCGATGTACGTCTGGGTGCGGATCACGCCCTCGATCTTGCTCGCCTTGTCGGCGATCACGTCGGCGAGGTCGTCGTGCTCACGCACACGCACCAGCGCGATGAGGTCGACCTCGCCGGTGACCGAGTAGACCTCGGTCACGCCCGGGATCTCCGCGATGGCCGCGGCGACCTCGGGGATCCGGGCGGCGTCGGTGTCGATGAGAACGATCGCAGTCAGCATGGATTCATCATGCCGTGCGTGGGACGGCCGCGCCGAGATCTCCTTGCGACCACGCCGAGCACGCGTCCACGTCAGTGGCGGTCTCGTCCTCGACACCCGCGAGGAGACGGGCGTGCGCGTCGAGCGCGGCGGCCGTGTCGGGCTCGGCGAGGGCTGAGCGGACCGGGTAGGCGTAGACCCCGTGGACGTCGACGAGGCGCACGCCCGGCTGGTCGAGCCATGCAAGGACCAGATCGGTCTCCTCCGGATGTGCGGCCGGTGCAGGCGCGACGGGTGCGGCGACGTGAGCAGCCGTCTCCCGCAACGTCGTGATCACCGGACGCGGGTCGGTTCGACGGTCGACTCGCGCGGTCGCCGCGAGTCGGCCGTGCCGGACGAGCACGAGCTCCCACCCGCCGTCCGGCGTGCGGGCCGCGGCCACGAGCTCGGCGCAGCGCGCCAACGGGTCGAGCCGCTGCGCACGGGACGCTCCGCGCAGGAACGCGCCCAGCCGATCACGCACCGTCGCGGCTTCCTCGTACCGCTGCTGGTCCACGAGCTGCTGCAGGCGGCCGGCGTGCGCCGCGACGACCGGCGCCGGGTCGGTGGTCATGGCGCGCCGGACGCGTGCGACGAGGACCGCGTACTCGTCGGCCGCCTGCGCCCCGACGCACGGCGCGCCGCACCGCCCCATGCCGGCCAGCGCGCACGACGACGCACCCGGCCCGGGCACGAGCGGCAGCCGACGCGTGCACTGGCGGATCTCGAAGCTCTCGTGCAAGGCGTCGACCGCGAGCACGGCCGCGCGCGACGACCCGAAGGGCCCGATGTAGGCGGCGCCGTCGTCGTCACGTACGTCCCGGACCACCGACAGACGCGGGTACGGCTCGGACGTGAGGCGGACCCACGGCATCCGGTCGGGGAAGCGCGAGCGCCGGTTGTAGCGCGGGGAGTGCTCGGCGATGAGGCGCAGCTCGCGCACCCGGGCCTCCAGCGGTGTCGCGCACACCACCGGGTCGACGCGTTCCGCGATCCGCACCATCTCCGTGATCCGTCCGCGCTTCTCGGACGACGTGAAGTACGAGCGGACCCGCCGACGCAGCGACGTCGTCGACGTCCCGACGTACAGCACCTCGTCGCCGGGACCGCGGAACAGGTAGACGCCGGGGGAGTCGGGCAGGCCGTCGGCGAGCGTGCGCTTGCGCCGCACGTCGGCGGGCACGGGGTCGGTCGCCGTCGCGAGGTCCTCGAGATGCGTCACGCCGAGCGGGGCCAGCCGACCGAGCAGCGCGTGCAGCACGTCGACCGTCGCGCGAGCGTCGGACAGGGCACGGTGGTTGGGCGTCACGGTGGCGCCGAACAGGGCCGCCAGGCTGGAGAGCTTGTGGTTGGGTGCCTCGTCGCGCGTCACGACGCGCCGCGCGAGCCGCACCGTGTCCAGCACCCGGTTGCCGGGCCAGCGGTGGCCGGTGCGCGCGGCGGCAGCCTTGAGGAACCCGACGTCGAACGGGGCGTTGTGCGCCACCAGCACGGCGTCGCGCGCGAACTCGAGGAACGACGGAAGGACCTCCTCGATGGGCGGTGCACCGATGAGCATCGTCGTCGTGATCCCGGTCAGCACCTGGATGAAGGGCGGCACCGGGCCGCCCGGGTCGACCAACGTCTGGAACTCGCCCAGGACCTCGCCGCCCCGGACCTTGACGGCGCCGATCTCGGTGATCGCGCAGTCCGCGGGCGTGCCACCCGTCGTCTCCAGGTCGACGACCACGAAGGTCACCTCGGACAGCGGCGTCCCCACGTCGTCCAGGCTCGGCTGGACCGCACGCGACGCGGGGTCGACGGACTGCTCGGCCCAGACGGGGCGCAGGCGGCGGACGGTCGACACCTGACGGACGCTACCCACGACCACCGACACGGCCGCGCGGCACGCCGCGGCACACCTAGTCTGGGCGGATGAGCACCGGTCCCCAGGTCCCGCCGGCGCTGCAGGCCCGCCTCGTGGCGTTCGCGGCAGACGTGCTGGGGGAGATGGAGCCCGTGGAGGTGCCCGCGGGCCTGCGTGCCGTCGCGCGGTTCGCCCCGCGCAAGCGGGCGACGGCCGGCGCGGGACCGCTGTGGTCCGCGCTCCAGACGGACCCGTTCCGCGCACGCGTAGCGCGGGTGTGGGCGACGCGGACGGCGTCGGCCGTCGCCGACGGTGAGGATCTGCTCGGGGGCGCGGGCGACGAGGTGGTGCCGCAGGGTGGGGCGCCGGACCTCGACGCCGCGGCCGGGGCGTGGCTGCGGCACGACGACGACTGGCCGGCCCTGGTGCCGCCCGACGAGCCCGCCGACGGACACGTGGACGCGCGACTGACCAGGGCGGCGGCGGCCGTCGACCGCGCCCGCGCGGAGCGGGACGAGGCATTCGCGGCGGCGCAGCAGGCCCGCGACGAGCTGGCCGCCAACCAGCGCGAGCTGCGCAGGCTGCGGTCGGACGCCGACCGGGCCCGCAGCGAGGCGCGTCGGGCGGCCGAGCGGGCCGCCGAGACGCTCGACGAGTCACGCCGGGAGCGGGAGGCGGCAGCGGCGGCTCACGACCAGGCGGTGCGGGAGCGACGCGAGGCTGGGACGCTGCGCGACCAGGCCCGAGCGGAGGTCCGGGTCGCCCGGCAGCTGGCGCAGGCCCGGGTGCGGCTCCTGCTCGACACGATCGTCGACGCGGCGAGCGGGTTGCGGCACGAGCTCGCGCTGCCCCCGCTCGACCAGCTCCCCGCCGACCTCGTCGCGCCGCCCGCAGCGGCCGACGTCCAGCGCCAGGGGTCCCGGGGGCGTTCTCTCGACGATCCCGCCCTGCTCGACGAGGTGCTGCGTCAGCCGTGGGCGCACCTGCTGGTGGACGGCTACAACGTGTCCAAGACGGGGTTCGGCGGGTTGCCGCTCGACGAGCAGCGGCGCCGCCTCGTCGACGGTCTGGCCGTCGTCGCAGCGCGCACGGGCGCCGAGGTGACGTGCTGCTTCGACGGTCAGGAGACCGCCCTGCCGCCCGGCGGGTACGCACGGGGCGTGCGCGTGAGGTTCTCGGTCGGCGAGATCGCCGACGACCTCATCCGCCGGCTCGTGCGCGCCGAGCCGCCCGGGCGTGTGGTCGTCGTCGTGACGAGCGACCAGGCCGTGGCGCGCGACGCGGAGGCCGACGGTGCGTGGGTGGTTCCGTCGGCGACGTTGGTCGCGCGGCTGAACCGGGTCTGAGCGCGCACGGGGCAGGTGTGTCAGACCCGGACGCTAGGTTGCCGCGCATGAGGATCGACTGCGACAGCTGCACCGTCGGCAAGGCCGGGTCGGCCGCGTGCGACGACTGTGTGGTCACGTTCCTGACGATCGGGCGGCCGTCCGACGCGATCACGCGCGTCGTCGCGTCGGACGGGCTCGAGCTGGACCCGGCGGAGCAGCGCGCGATCGGCGTGCTCGCCGCGTCCGGGCTCGTGCCGCCGCTCCGCATGGATCCCGCCGTGTGAGGGCGGGATCCACGCGAGGGGCTCAGCCCTCGCGCTGGTCCGTGTAGAGCGCCTCGACCTCGGCCGCGAAGTCCTTGAGCACGATCGAGCGCTTCACGCTCAGCTTGGGCGTGAGGTAGCCGTTGGCGATCGTGAGGTCGGTGTCGAGGATGCGGTACTTGCGGATCGACTCGGCCCGGGACACCGCCTTGTTCGCCTTCTCGACGGCCAGGTCGATCGAGGCGAGGACATCCGCGTCCGTGGCCGCCTGCTCGAGCGTGAGCGCGGGCTTGCCGTGCGCGGTGAGCCAGCCGGGAACGCCCTCCGGGTCGAGCGTCACGAGGGCTCCGATGAACGGCTTCTGGTCGCCGACGACGACGACCTGGCTGATCAGGGGGTGTGCACGCAGGCGGTCCTCGAGCACGGCAGGCGCGACGTTCTTGCCGCCCGCCGTGACGATGATCTCCTTCTTGCGGCCCGTGATCGACAGGTTCCCGTCGTCGTCGATGGCCCCCAGGTCGCCCGTCTTGAACCAGCCGCCCTGCAGGGACTCCGCTGTGGCCGAGTCGTTGGCGTGGTAGCCGCGGAACACCTGGATGCCCTTGACCTCCACCTCGCCGTCGTCGGCGATCCGCACCGCGGTCCCCGGCAGCGGCCGCCCCACCGAGCCGATCTTCGTCGAGTCGGGTCGGTTGACCGTGGCGGGAGCCGTCGTCTCGGTGAGCCCGTAGCCCTCGAGGACCACGAGCCCGACGCCCCGGTAGAAGTGACCGAGCCGCTCACCGAGCGGTGCGCCGCCGGAGATGGCCCAGCGGGCCCGGCCGCCGAGCGCCTTGCGCAGCTTGGACAGCACCAGGACGTCCGCCACCTTGTGCTGCAGGCGCAGCCACGGGCTCGGGCCACGGGGCGTGTCCAGCGCCCGGGAGTACACGATCGAGGTCTTGGCGGCCCGCTGGAAGATGGCTCCCTTGCCCCCGGCCGCGGCCTTCTGCTCGGCGGAGTTGTAGACCTTCTCGAACACGCGCGGCACGGCGAGGATGAACGTCGGCTGGAACGACGCGAGGTCGTCGAGCAGTGTTCGCGTGTCGGGCGTGTGGCCCAGGACCGCGCCCGCGGGGATGGCCAGCACGTGGATGAACCGTGCGAAGACGTGTGCCAGCGGCATGAACAGCAGCGTGCGCGAACCCGGCTCGGCGACCACCACGTTGAGGTCGGCGACCGTGTTGACGGTCAGCTCGTAGAAGTTGCCGTGCGTGAGCTCGACGCCCTTGGGCCGGCCGGTCGTCCCGGAGGTGTAGATGACGGTGGCGACGTCGGCGAGGTCGGCCAGGGCGCGCCGGCGCGCGATCTCGTCGTCGGGCACGTCCTGGCCCGCAGCGACGAGCTCGTCGACCGCGCCCTCGTCGATGACCAGGACCTTGCGCACGTCCGGCGTGTCCGGCAGCACCTCGGCGACCGTCGCCGCGTGCGCCGCGGACTCGACGACCAGGACCGAGACGCCCGCGTCCGTCAGGATCCAGGCGACCTGCTCGGCGGACGACGTCTCGTACAGCGGGACGGGCACGGCTCCGACGGCCCACGCGGCCCAGTCGAGCAGCGACCACTCGTAGCGCGTGCGCGACATGATGCCGACGCGGTCTCCGGGGGCGACACCGAGGGCCACGAGGCCCTTGGCGGCCGCGACGATCTCGGCGTCGTACTCCCGCGCGGACAGCGGGATCCAGGGGCCGTCGTCCTGCGTCTTGTGCTCGACGACGGGTCCGTCGGGGTCGGCGTCGACGCGGGCGGCGAAGAGGTTGTTGAGGTTGCTCGACGGGTCGACCTCGATGAGCAGGGGCGTACGGGACTCGTCCATGCTGACTCCAGTGGCAGGTGGCGAAGCGTGAGCAGAGGATACGCGAAGTTACTCGCGAGTAGGTTCCGCTGGTCGCGGATGTCCGCCGATCGGCACAGTGAGCCCGGGACGAACGTCGTCCGCATCAACCCGCCGTGACCGCTAGCGTGGTCCACCGGGCCGCACCGCAGGCGGTCCTCATTCGACCATCGCGTAGGAGCACTCACACATGCACGCCATCGGTGTGGACATCGGCGGGACCAAGATCGCGGCGGGCGTCGTGGACGACGAGGGCACGATCCTCGCGCAGACGCGCCGCGACACCGAGCCCGACGACGCTGCGAGCATCGACCGCGCCATCGCCGACGTCTACGCCGAGCTGAGCTCGAAGTACGACATCGGCGCGATCGGCCTGGCCGCCGCCGGGTTCGTCGCGGCGGACCGGTCGGGTGTCCTGTTCGCACCCAACATCGCCTGGCGCGACTACCCGCTGCGCGACAACGTGGCAGCCCTGATCGACGACACGGTGGACATCGTCGTCGAGAACGACGCGAACGCCGCCGGCTGGGCCGAGTTCCGGTTCGGCGCCGCGCGCGACGTCGACGACATGCTGACGCTCACGGTGGGCACCGGCCTGGGCGGCGCGATCGTCTCGGGCGGCGAGCTGGTCCGTGGGGCCTGGGGCGTCGCGTCCGAGATCGGCCACATGCGCGTCGTCCCCGGCGGGCACTACTGCGGTTGTGGCCACGAGGGCTGCTGGGAGCAGTACACCTCCGGCAGCGCGCTGGTCCGCGACGCCCAGGCCGCCGTCCTGACCCAGCGGACCCGCGCCGCACGGATCCTGGAGCTCGCCGGTGGCGAGGTCGAGAAGATCACCGGGCCGCACGTGACGCGCGCCGCGCAGGAGGGTGACGCGCTGGCCGTCGAGCTGCTGGCCGAGCTGGGCCGGTGGCTCGGCGAGGGGGCGGCGTCCGCGACCGCGCTCCTGGACCCGGCGCTCATCGTGGTCGGCGGCGGTGTCGCGGCGGCCGGCGACCTGCTCCTGGCCCCCGCGCGCAAGGCGTTCAGCGAGCAGCTCTCGGGCCGCGGTCACCGCCCCGAAGCGCCGTTCGTGGTCGCCTCGATGGGCAACGACGCCGGCATGGTCGGCGCTGCCGACCTGGCCCGGATCTGACGGGCGACCCCCTCGGCGCGCCGGTCGGACCCGTCTGCTCAGACGACGGCGCCCGTGTCGTCGTCGCCCGGGTCCCGGTGGCTCGGCATGCGCCAGACCAGCACGCCCACGCCCAGCACGAAGACGACGCACGCCGCCTGCACCAGGGCGGCGGGGGCGCCGGACCAGGCGATGAGGACGACGAGCAGGAAGATCGGCATGCCGGCGGCGGCGAGCCATGCCATCGTCAGCAGCGGGTCACCACCGAGGACGGGGCCCGGGTCGGGTGGCTGGAACGCCTCCGCCTCGTCGACCGTCGCCTCGGCGTCGTCGTACTGCGAGGTGCCGTCCCAGTCGCGGCCGGCCGCCGGGGGCTCGTCGGCCGCGCGGACGACGTGCGGCGTCGTGACCCACGGCGCCACCGGGAAGTCGAGACCGGTCGTGTCGGGCGCCTCGTCGGTGCGCGTCGGCGCGTCGGCGCTGTCGACGTCGTTCAGCTGGGCGACGATGGCCGCCCACGCGGCGTCGTCCACGGGCGCGGAGGAGTCGGCGCCCGGATCGGGTCGCTCGGCACCCGGTCCGGGGACGCCGCCTTCGGGTCCGCGGGCCGGCTCGTCCGAGTCGTCGGGGCGAGGAGCCATGAGAGCACTCTAGAGTCGGACGGTGCGGGTCGGGAGTCCGGGCCGCGATGCGGCATGCTGGCAGGCACGTTCGCTGGAGAGGTGAGCACTTGTTCTACTGGTTGATGAAGCGGGTCTTCGTGGGTCCGCTCCTGCACCTGGTCTACCGACCGTGGATCCGTGGTGCCCAGAACATCCCCACCGAGGGCGGGGCGATCCTCGCCAGCAACCACCTGGCGGTCATCGACTCGTTCTTCCTGCCGCTCATGCTCGACCGCGAGCTCGTGTTCATCGGCAAGCAGGAGTACTTCACCGGCAGCGGCCTCAAGGGTCGCCTGCAGGCAGGCTTCTTCCGCGGGGTCGGGACGATCCCGGTGGACCGTGGTGGCGGCAAGGCCAGCGAGGCTGCGTTGCGCACCGGGCTGCGCAGGCTCGAGGAGGGTGGCCTGTTCGGCATCTACCCCGAGGGCACGCGCAGCCCCGACGGGCGCCTGTACCGCGGCAAGACAGGGATCGCGCGGCTCGCCATCGAGTCCGGCGCACCGGTGATCCCGGTCGCGATGGTCGACACGAACGTCGCCCAGCCGCTGGGCCGCACGATCCCCAAGGTCATGCGCATCGGGATGGTCGTCGGCGAGCCCCTGGACTTCAGCCGATATCGGGGCATGGAGAACGACCGGTTCATCCTGCGCTCGGTGACCGACGAGATCATGTACGCGATCATGAGCCTGTCCGGTCAGGAGTACGTGGACGTCTACGCGGCCACCCAGAAGGCGCGCATCGCCACCGGCCACCCCGCCGCAAGCGGTGAGTCCAACGACCAGCTCCCCGCCGCGCCCGGCGGCCGTCCGGCCCCCGACGTCCAGGTTCCGGTCCCCCCGCAGGACGGTGACGCGACGTCAGTAGGATGACGAGCGTGCTCCGCCGTCGGTGACGTCACCGTCCCGGCCGCGAGCGGGCCGAAGGCCCGTGCCAGTTCCCCGTGCAGTTCAACGAGAGGTGTTTCTCATGTCGGTTCGTCGCGTCGCGCTCCTGACCGCGGGTGGCTTCGCTCCGTGCCTGTCGTCCGCCGTCGGTGGCCTCATCGAGCGCTACACCGAGATCGCGCCGGACGTCGAGATCATCGCCTACGAGCACGGGTACTATGGCCTGCTGCGCGGGGACAAGATCGTCATCAGCGACGAGGTCCGCAAGAACGCCGGCATCCTGCACCGGTTCGGTGGCTCGCCCATCGGCAACTCGCGCGTCAAGCTCACCAACGCGAAGGACTGCGTCAAGCGCGGCCTGGTGCAGGAGGGCCAGGACCCGCTGCAGGTCGCCGCGGAGCAGCTCAAGGCGGACGGCGTCGACGTGCTGCACACGATCGGCGGCGACGACACGAACACGACGGCCGCCGACCTGGCTGCCTACCTCGCGGACAACGACTACGGCCTGACGGTCGTCGGCCTGCCCAAGACGATCGACAACGACGTGGTGCCGATCCGCCAGTCGCTGGGCGCGTGGACCGCCGCCGAGGAGGCCGCCGGCTTCGCCGCGAACATCATCGGCGAGCACCGCTCGGGCCCGCGCATGCTCATCGTGCACGAGGTCATGGGCCGGCACTGCGGCTGGCTGACCGCCGCCGCCGCGGTCGAGTACCGCAAGTGGCTCGACCAGCAGGAGTGGGTCCCGGGCATCGGCCTGTCGCGTGAGCGCTGGGACATCCACGCGGTGTTCGTGCCGGAGCTCGCGCTCGACATCGACGCCGAGGCAGAGCGCCTCAAGGGCGTCATGGACAGCCAGGGCAACGTCAACATCTTCCTGTCGGAGGGTGCGGGCATGCACGAGATCGTCGAGCAGCTCGAGGCCGCCGGCACGCCGGTGGAGCGCGACCCGTTCGGCCACGTCAAGCTCGACACCGTCAACCCGGGCCAGTGGTTCGCCAAGCAGTTCGCCGAGTTGCTGGGTGCCGAGAAGACGATGGTGCAGAAGTCCGGCTACTACTCGCGCGCCGCGGCGGCGAACGCCGAGGACCTGCGTCTCATCAAGTCGATGACCGACCTGGCGGTCGAGTGCGCGCTGCGCGGCGAGTCCGGCGTCATCGGGCACGACGAGGAGCAGGGCGACCTGCTGCGCGCCATCGAGTTCCCGCGCATCGCGGGCGGCAAGGCGTTCGACGTGTCCCAGCCCTGGTTCGGCGCGCTCCTGGCCGACATCGGGCAGGACCTCGTCCCGGCGAGCCACTCATGACCGTCGCACCGGCCCCCGGGGTCGTCGAGGGTCTCGACGCGTGGCGTGACCTGCCCGCCGGCCAGCAGCCGGCGTGGCCCGACGCGGACGCGCTCGCGCGCGTGACGTCGCGGCTCGAGCAGCTGCCGCCGCTCGTCTTCGCGGGCGAGTCGGACGCGCTGCGCGCCCAGCTCGCCGCCGCGGGCCGGGGCGAGGCGTTCCTGCTCCAGGGCGGCGACTGCGCCGAGACGTTCGGTGAGGCGACGGCGGACAACATCCGCAACAAGATCAAGACGATCCTGCAGATGGCGGTCGTCCTGACCTACGGCGCGAGCCTGCCGGTCGTGAAGATGGGGCGCATGGCGGGGCAGTACGCCAAGCCGCGCTCGTCGGACAGCGAGACGCGCGACGGGGTCACCCTGCCGGCGTTCCGCGGCGACATCATCAACGGCTACGACTTCACGCCGGAGGCGCGGACGCCGGACCCGCAGCGACTGCTCGAGGCTTACCACACGTCCGCCTCGACGCTGAACCTGATCCGCGCGTTCACGACGGGCGGCTTCGCGTCGCTGCTGCGCGTGCACGAGTGGAACCGGGGCTTCACCGCCAACCCGGCCTACTCGCGCTACGAGGAGATCGCCGCCGAGATCGACCGGGCCATCCGCTTCATGGCGGCCTGCGGCGCGGACTTCGACGCGCTACGCACGGTCGACTTCTTCTCGAGCCACGAGGGTCTGCTGCTCGACTACGAGCGTCCGCTGACGCGCATCGACTCGCGCACCGGCCAGCCGTACGACTGCTCGGCCCACTTCGTGTGGATCGGGGAGCGCACGCGCGAGCTCGGGGGAGCGCACGTCGACTACTTCTCCCGGCTGCGCAACCCCATCGGCATCAAGCTGGGCCCGACCTCCAGCGGCGACGACGCGCTCGCGCTCCTGGACAAGCTCAACCCGACGGCGGAGGAGGGGCGCATCACGTTCATCACCCGCATGGGTGCGGGCAAGGTGCGCGACCTGCTGCCGGCGCTCGTCGAGAAGGTCGCGGCTGACGGCCGTCCCGTGACGTGGGTGTGCGACCCGATGCACGGCAACGGGATCACGTCCGCGTCCGGCTACAAGACGCGCCGGTTCTCCGACGTCATGGACGAGGTCACGGGCTTCTTCGAGGTGCACCGGGCCCTGGGGACGGTGCCCGGCGGGCTGCACATCGAGCTCACGGGCGACGACGTCACCGAGGTCCTGGGCGGTTCGGAGGAGATCGACGACGAGGGCCTCGGGCGCCGCTACGAGACGCTCGTCGACCCCCGGCTCAACCACCAGCAGTCCCTCGAGCTCGCCTTCCAGGTGGCGGAGCTCCTGCGGGCATCCTGACCGGACGACGGCGAGGGCGCGACGGCTGCGAGCCGTCGCGCCCTCGCCGTCGCGGGGACGTCCGTCGAGACGACGATCAGACGACGGTCAGCACGATCGTGCTGCCGTACGGGGCCTCCGTGTCGGCGTCGACGCTCTGGTCGACGACCTGACCGAGCAGGCCGCCCCAGGAGTTCTTGCGCTCGACGCGGAAGCCCAGGTTCTCGAGGGTCTGCTTGGCGGTCCCGAAGTCGGTCCGCTCCACGTTCGGCACGACGACCGGTGCGTGTCCCTTGCTGACCTTGAGCGTGACGGTGTCGCCCTTGTGCGCCTTGTCCCCGGACTTGGGGTCCTGGCTGATGACCGTGCCTGCGGGCACGGTGTCGCTGTAGGCCTTCGTCGACTTGACCTTCAGCCCGTCGCCGGTGAGCTGTGCCTTCGCGTCCGCGAGGGTCGCGCCGACGACGCTCGAGACCGTGACCGGCTCCGGGCCCTGCGAGACCGTGAGCGTGACGGTCGTCCCGCGGGTGGTGCGCGTGCCCGGGTCGGCGGGGGTCCCGTCGGGCAGGACCGCGGCGAGGACCTCGCCGACCGACGCCGTGTCGTCGTACGCCGGTGACGCGTAGTCGACCTCGAGACCGGCCTGGTCGAGCGCCGTCTCGGCGTCCTTCTGCATCTTCCCGACGACTCCGGACGGCACGTTCACGTAGTCGGGGCCCTGGGAGACGCTGAGCTCGACCGTCGAGCCCTTGCGGGCGCGGGCGTCGGACTCGGGATCGCTGGAGATGACCTCGCCGGACGGGACCTTCGGGTCGAAGCTCTGTGTGGCGTGGGCGTCGAGCCCCTGGGCGTCGAGCGCAGCCACCGCTGCCTCCTGGCTCTTCCCGGCGACGGTGGGCACGGTCGTCCACGAGCCCGGGCCGTGGCTCGCGTACCACCACGCACCGCCGCCGACGAGAGCGAGGACGACGAGCAGGACGACGAGGATCCGACCGCGACGGCGCCGGCCCTTGGCGTGCGCGGCCGGCGGGGACGCACTGACGAGGGCGCCGTTCAGCCCGATGGGCAGCGCGACGGTCGACCCGGTCTCGAGGCGGGTGGTCGCGTCGGCCTCGGACGGGTGCTCGTCGCCCGGGGCCGCGGTGGCGACCGGGTCGGACGTGAGATCGGTCTCGTCGGGGTCCGTCGCGGCGGGCAGGACGATCGACGGGGCGACGTCCGCGCGACGCTCGAGCGTCTCCTCGTCCAGCGCTGCCCGGGTGCGCCGCAGCAGCTCGGCGGCGGCGCCCGCGTCGATCGGCCGGTCCTCGGGGTCGCGCGCCGCGAGCGAGCGCACCAGCTCGTCGACCTCGATCGGCAGCCAGTCGATCAGGTCCGACGGGGCCGGGATGTCGTTGTTGACGTGCTGGAACGCGACCTGGATGGGCGTCTCGCCCGTGAAGGGCTGTCGGCCCGTGAGCATCTCGAAGATCAGGACGCCGCAGGCGTAGACGTCGGTGCGCGCGTCGCTCGCGCCGCGGACCACGAGCTCGGGGGCGAGATAGGCGACCGTGCCGAGCACGGTGCCGGTCGTCGTCGACGTGACCTCGGTGACGGCCCGGGCCAGGCCGAAGTCGGCCAGCTTCACGCGGTCGTCCGTCGCGAGCAGCACGTTCTCGGGCTTCACGTCGCGGTGGACGAGGCCGGCGCGGTGCGCCGCAGCGAGTGCGTCGAGGACCGCGGCCGCGACGGCGAGGGCCTCGCCGACCGAGAGTGCCCCTCGCTCGCCGATGCGGCGCCTCAGGTTCACGCCGTCGACGTACTCCATGGTCAGGTAGCTGGTCTCGCCGTCGACGCCCTGGTCGTACACGCCGACGAGGCCGGGGTGGGTGAGCCGGGCGGCGGTCCGCGCCTCGCGGCGGAACCGGGCGACGAAGTCGGCGCCCGACGCCCCCTCGGCGAGGTGCGGGTGCATGACCTTGAGCGCGACGTCGCGGTCCAGGCGACGGTCGACCGCGAGGTACACGGTGGCCATGCCGCCGCGGGCGATGCGGGACACGACCTCGTACCGCCCGTCGACCAGGCGGCCGAGGAGCGGATCGGTGACGGTGGTTCCCACGCGCGAGATTCTACGGGCGCGCGGGCGCGGACCGGGGGAGGTGGACGGGTGTCCGTCCGCTGGTCGGCTCGGTCAGCGGAATCGCGCCATGAGCGTCTGCACGTTGGCGACGTACCGGCGCGTGTCGGAGAACATCCCGTACTTCTTCACCGAGGTCGCGCCCTGGTAGTAGCCGGCGATCGCGCGCGGGAGGTCGGGCGACGTGCGGACCAGGGACCGCAGGATGGCGACCCCGGCCGTGACGTTGTCGTCCGGGTCCAGCAGGTTCAGGTGGCGTCCGACGAGCTGCGACGCCCACTCGCCGGCCGACGGGATCACCTGCATGACGCCGATGGCGTTGGCGGGGGAGACCGCGGTGTGGTTGAAACCCGACTCCTGGAACGCGACGGCCTGCGCGAGGGCGGGGTCGACGCCCATCGCCCGCGCGGTGGCGCGCACCTTGGCCTGCATCGTGGCCGGCGACGGGACGCCGGTGCTCACCAGGGTGTTCTTGTTGGCGTTCGCGGCTCCGACGACGGCGGCGGAGTAGGTCCGGCCCTCGAACGTGCTGGGGACCGTCTGCTTCGAGGACGACGACTTGGAGCTGCTCGCCGAGGACGAGCCCCCGGGCAGCGTCAGCACGTCGCCGACGCGGATCAGGGCACGGGCGTCGAGGTGGTTGGCCTTGACGATCGCCGCGACGGTCAGGCCGTGGCGGGTCGCGATCGCGCCGACCGTGTCGCCGGCCTTGACGGTGTAGCGGCTCGACGCGGCCGACGTGCTCGTGGCGGTCTTGGCCTTCGTGGCCGACGAGCTCGTCGTCGCCTCGGAGATCGTCAGGACCTGGCCGATCCGGATCAGCGCACGCGCGTCGAGGTGGTTGAGCTTGACCACCTTCGCGACGGTGGTGGAGTACCTCGCCGCGATCGCGCTCACCGTCTCGCCCGCGCGCACCGTGTGGGTCACCTTGGCGGTGTGCTTGGTGGTCGTCGTCGTGGCCGCGTGCTTGCCCGGGATCGTCAGGACCTGCCCGACGTGGATGCGCGAGGCGTCGGCGAGCGAGTTGGCCCGCGCGATGGAGGAGATCGACGTGCCGGTGCGCGCGGCGATGTGGCTCACGGTGTCACCCGAGCGCACGGTGTAGCGCTCGTCGGCCTGCGCTCCGGACCCGGAGGCGGACACGGCGATGGCGGCGAGCGCGATGGCGCCGGTGCTGGTCGTCGCGATGCGACGCGCGTCCGAGCGGCTGGCGGTGGGCTGCGTCATGGTGTGACCCCTGGTGCACGAGTGACAGAATGTGACTGGTGTTACTGATGTGACAGAACGTGAACGTATCCCAGTGACACACCTGTGAAAAGCCCAGGACCGAATTGCACCGGAATTCGTGCGGGTCGACCGCGGCGTGATCCTGCCCGTCGTGCGGACGTGCGTAGGCTTGTCGCGTGACCGACATCGCTGCCCTGGATGCCCTCGTCGACGACTGGCTGACCGTTCCCGACGTCGCCGAGAAGCTGGAGATCGACGCCGGGAAGGTTCGTCGCAGCCTGCAGGAAGGCCGGCTGGTCGGCGTCCGTCGCGGCGAACCGAAGGTCCTGAGCATCCCGGCCGCGTTCCTGGTCCCGGGCCACCTCGCCAACCCCGCGGCGCCGTCGCGTGCCGCCGACCTGCCGCCGTGGACCATCCTGGCGGCGCTGCAGGGCACGCTCACGGTGCTGCGCGATGCCGGTTTCGGCGACGACGAGGCCATCGTCTGGTTGTTCACGCCCGACGACTCGTTGGGCGGCTCCCCGCTCGACGCGCTGCGCGACGGTCGCAAGACCGAGGTGCGCCGGCGGGCTCAGGCAGAGCTGTAGCAGCCGTCCGCCGGTCTCGGCGTCGCCGTCAGGCGGTGCGCTCGACGGCGGCCCGGGCGAGGGCGACGAGCATCCCGCGCGCCGGCTCCGGCCACGCGCGGGCGTCGATCGCGGCGAACGCGGCCGAAGAGAGCTCCGCGATGAGCCCCTCGACGGACTCGACCGACCCGGCGACGGCGTCGGCGAGAGCCGCCACGGCCTCGTCGTCCGCGTCCCGGTCGCCGAGGACGCGGTCCACGAGCTCGAGCGTGCGCGTGTCGTGCGTGCTGCGCACCCGGTCGAGGGTCCGCGCGACCAGGACGGTGCGCTTGCCCTCGCGCAGGTCGTCCCCGGCGGGCTTGCCGGTCGCGGCCGGGTCCCCGAAGACGCCGAGCAGGTCGTCCCGGAGCTGGAAGGCCTCACCCAGCGGCAGCCCGATCGCGCGGCACGCCTCCAGCTCGTCGTCGCCCGCGCCCGCGAGCGCCGCCCCGAGCACGATCGGGTGCTCGACGCTGTAGCGCGCCGACTTGGCGCGGATGACCTCGCGCGCCCGGGCCTCGTCCGCGCCCGCCCGCGTCGACCACGGCAGCGCCTGGGCGAGCACGTCGAGGTACTGCCCGACCGTGACCTCCGTGCGCATGAGGTCGAAGACCGCCCGTGCCCGGGCGGCGCTGGGCGTCGGGACGCCCGTCACGGCTGCCGAGAACTCTTCCTCGCTCGCCACGAGGGCCAGGTCGCCGAGCAGGATGGCGGCGGAGTGGCCGAACCGGACCGCGTCCCCGTCCCACGACTCCTGCGCGTGGCGCGCGGCGAACGTGCGGTGCGCGGCGGGGAACCCGCGACGCGTGTCGGAGTCGTCCATCACGTCGTCGTGGAAGAGCGCGGCGGCCTGGAAGAGCTCCAGAGCGGCGCCGACGCGCAGCACCGACGCCTCGTCCGCCGTGCCGACGCGCCCGCCGTGCGCGCGCCACGACCAGTAGCAGAACGCGGCCCGCAGGCGCTTGCCGCCCGAGAGCATCTGCGCGACGGCGTCGGCGAGCGGTCCGGCGTCGGAGCCGATCGCGACCACCGTGCTGCGCAGGCGCGTGACGTAGTCGTCCAGGAGGGCGTCGATCCGCCCGCGGACGTCGTCGACGTCCGTCAGGGCGCGCGGGGTCGGGGTCACCGTGCGCAGCCTAGGCGACGTCCTCGACCTGGCCGCTGAGGGTCAGCGTGCGGACGTCGCCGGAGTCCAGGATGCCGAGCAGCACGTGCTCCTTGCCGTCGTGCCGCGCGAAGGATGCCTGCGCGGCGAGGTCCGGCTCCTTCTCGTCGGGGTCGCTCCGTGTGAACCCGGCCTTTTCGAGCGGCTTGCCGACGGCCGCGAGCAGGTCCTTCGTGGACGCCGTGGTGCGCAGGTTGAGGCTGATCGTGACGAGGTCGGAGTCGGGGACCGGCTCGGCCGACGAGAGCAGGACGGTCGCGTCGTCGGGCACGGGCAGCAGGTCGGACGGGAAGCCGGGCGCCAGACCGCCGACCGTGGCCGCCGTGGCGGTGGGCGCGGCGAGCAACGAGTCCGTGGGGCTCGGGGCCGGGTTCATGAGCAGCGACGCGGAGGCAGAAGGCTCGAGGGTCGCGGGCTCGCTCGGGCTGCACGCCGCGAGCACCGCGGCGGTGAGCGCGCAGCAGGCGGGGACGACGAGGAGGCGGACGCTCGGCACCGGGTCAGGGTAGCCGGGCTCGTCGACGTGACCACAGCCACGGTCGGCCGGACCACCGGCCCACAGATCGGCCGGTCCGCCCGCCACACCGTCGCGTCGTGCAGTGGGCTGGGGCGATGGACACCGACCTCGAGACAGTGCGTACCAGCGAACCCCGCGAGCTGCTGGCCCTCATCCCGCACCGGCTGGGCTTCCGCCCGCGGGACAGCGCGGTGCTGGTGAGCCTGCGTCCACCACGCGGCCGGGTGGGGCTGGTCATGCGGGTCGACCTGGTCCATCTGGCCGACGGCGGCACCGGGCGACAGCTCGCGCGGTCCGCTCTGTCGGCGCTCGACGCGGACGGTGCACGGCACGTCGCGTGCGTGCTCTACGTCGGTCCGGACGACCCTCGCCTGGACGCCGCGCCCGGGCAGTCGGCCGCGCACCGGGCTGCCGCGCACGTCCGGGAGGCCGCCGAGGGGCCGTTCGGCTGGGTACCCGTGCACGTCGTGACCGACTCGGGCTACCTGACGCTCGACTGCACCGACCCCGTCTGCTGCCCGGCCGGCGGGCGGCCGCTCAGCGAGCTCGACTCGACCCTGGTCGGTGCGCACATGGTGCTCGCGGGGTCGGCGGTGGCCGGCTCGCGCGACGATCTGGTGCGGTTCCCGGCGGTCGGCCAGCAGGCGCGGCGATCCGCGGCGCGCGTGCGGGCCCGGTGGGTCTCGCGTGGAGTCGAGGCCGGCGAGCTGGCCGGCGAGCAGGGCGACGCGGCACGTGCGGCATGGCGGGCCGACTCCGTCGCGGCGTGGCGCGCGGCCGTGCGCTGCGTCGAGGGCACCGGTCCCGCGCACCCGGCCCCGTGGGGCCGGCTGGAGGCGGGTCTCGTGGACCGGCGTGTGCGCGATGCGGTCCTCGTCGCCCTCATCCCGGGCACGGGTGAGCTGGCCGAGCGCTACGTGCGCGGTGGGGCGCCGGACCCGGCCGACGACGCGGAGGTCCGGGAGGCGCTGTGCCTGGTGATGGACCCCGCCCACGGGATCTGCCCGCCGCAGGACCAGGCGCGCGTCCACCGCGAGGCGCTGGAGCTCGTCGTGGCACACGGGCGGCCGGGCCTGCAGGCGCCTGCGCTCACGCTGCTCGCCGTGCTCGCGTGGTGGCAGGGCGAGGGTGCGCGGGCGCAGATCCTGCTGGGCACGGCGCTCGAGCACGACGCCACCTACCGGCTGGCGAGGATGCTCGAGGACCTGCTGCGTGCAGCGGTCAGCCCGGGGTGGGTACGCCGGGACGCAGCGTGAGGCGGTGCGCCGGTTCGCGTCGGCGTCGGGTGCGGTGACGTGGGCGGGCGTGCGCTCGTCGTGACCCGCCGACTCCGGTAGCGTCGCGCCAGCACGGTCGGTGCGTCCGTTCGTCGGACGCGCACGAGCGTGAGCCCGGCCACGAGGCCGGGCGGCGTCGGTGGGACGGGAGCGCGTCATGGGGATCGTGGTTGGATATCTGGCGACTCCGGAAGGTCGCGCGGCGCTCTCCGCGGCCGTCGACGAGGCCCACAAGCGCTCCACGACGGTCGTCGTGGTGGTCAGCACGCGCCCCGACGAACCGGCCGACCAGCGCGCGGCGGTCGAGACCGAGCTCGCGAACGTGGCGGCGGACCTCGACCGGGACCACACGCCGCACGAGATCCGCCTCCTGGACGGCGGTGACGTCGCCGACGACCTCATCGGGACGGCGGAGGAGATCGACGCGGAGCTCGTCGTGATCGGCCTGCGGCGGCGCAGCCCGGTCGGCAAGCTCATCCTCGGCGCCAACGCCCAGCGCGTGCTCTTCGACGCGCCGTGCCCCGTTCTGACCGTGAAGCCCGGTCCCACCGGCTGAGCGGGAATCTTCGGCCGCCCTCACGCGTTCAACCCGTCAAGCCCCCCACTTCCGGTCGCTTCGCCATGCCCGTCAGGGCGCCGGAAGGGGAAATGGCTCGGTACAATATCTGTCACACCACGCCGCTCCTTCCCGGGGGGCTGCGCTGCCGAAAGGTCGTTCGTGTCGTCCCAGACCCCGCATCCCGCACTTCCGCGTGAGTTCGAGCACCCCGCTCTCCAGGACCTCGTCGTGCGTGGCAGGACCCATGGCACCATCGCCGCCGCAGAGGTGCGCGCGGCGTGCGAGCTGGCCGACGTCCAGGACGCCAAGCGGCTCCGGGCCGTGGTGCGTGGCTTGGCCACCGCCGGTATCGCCGTGAGCGAGCCGACCCCCGCCCGTGCCGTCGCCGCGACGCGCACCACCGGACGTCCGGCCGCGCAGGCCGCGGTGAGCGACGACGAGCAGGCGGCCAAGCCCACGCGTCGTCGTGCCGCTGCTCCCAAGGCCGCGGTGGAGTCGGCCGAGACGGCTGACGGAGCCGCTCCCGCCGCGAAGAAGACCGCCTCGAAGGTGAAGTCCGCCACGGGCACGAAGACGGCCGCGAAGGCCGTAGCGAAGGCCAAGGGCGAGGCCGAGACGTCGGACGACGACGAGCCCGAGAACCTCGAGGAGATCGAGGTCGACGACGTCGAGGTCGAGGCCGACGACGCCGACGCTGCGGGCGACGCCGACTCGGACGAGGGCGAGGACGACGCCAAGAAGCCTGCCGCCGCCGCGGAGGAGACCGAGGACTCGGGGTTCACCTACTCCGACGCCGACGACGACGACGCTCCCGCGCAGCAGGTCGTGACCGCGGGCGCCACCGCCGACCCGGTCAAGGACTACCTCAAGCAGATCGGCAAGGTCGCGCTCCTGAACGCCGAGCAGGAGGTCGAGCTCGCCAAGCGCATCGAGGCCGGCCTGTTCGCCGAGGAGCGACTGGGGGCCGGTCTGACGCTGGAGCCCAAGGCCCGCCGCGAGCTCGAGTGGATCGCGCAGGACGGTCGTCGGGCCAAGAACCACCTGCTCGAGGCCAACCTTCGCCTCGTCGTCTCGCTCGCCAAGCGCTACACGGGCCGCGGCATGCTGTTCCTGGACCTGATCCAGGAGGGCAACCTCGGTCTGATCCGCGCGGTCGAGAAGTTCGACTACACCAAGGGCTACAAGTTCTCGACCTACGCCACCTGGTGGATCCGTCAGGCGATCACGCGCGCCATGGCCGACCAGGCCCGCACCATCCGCATCCCGGTGCACATGGTCGAGGTCATCAACAAGCTCGCCCGAGTCCAGCGGCAGATGCTCCAGGACCTGGGCCGTGAGCCCACGCCCGAGGAGCTCGCCAAGGAGCTCGACATGACGCCCGAGAAGGTCGTCGAGGTCCAGAAGTACGGCCGCGAGCCCATCTCGTTGCACACGCCGCTGGGCGAGGACGGTGACAGCGAGTTCGGTGACCTCATCGAGGACTCCGAGGCCGTGGTGCCTGCCGACGCGGTGAGCTTCACGCTCCTGCAGGAGCAGCTGCACCAGGTGCTCGACACCCTCTCGGAGCGCGAGGCGGGCGTAGTCTCGATGCGCTTCGGCCTCACCGACGGCCAGCCCAAGACGCTGGACGAGATCGGCAAGGTCTACGGCGTCACGCGTGAGCGCATCCGCCAGATCGAGTCCAAGACGATGAGCAAGCTGCGCCACCCGTCGCGCTCCCAGGTGCTGCGCGACTACCTGGACTGAGACGCGAGGGCGCAGAGAAGAGGCCCGGACCTATCGGTCCGGGCCTCTTCGTCGCTCTGGTGCGATCGCGCTGTCAGACGCTCGCGGCGCCTGCGCCGGCGCCGTGCTCGGCGAGCAGGCGGTCGGTCTCGTCCTGGACGTGCGTGGCGAGCTCGGCGAACTTGGGGGCATGCTCACGCGCGTGGTGCGCGCAGAACAGGAGCTCACCCACGGGCAGGACGACGCGGACGTACGCCTGCGCGTTGCAGCGGTCGCAGCGGTCGGCTGCGGTCAGCGGTTCAGTCATGGTCCCAGTCACATAGACATAGAACCATCTCGTCGCCGAATCCATCTCACCGACAGGGGGTGGTTCGCTGACCGCGTACACAACCGTCACCCGATCGTGACGTGACGGCGATCCTCAGGCACGGGAGCCGCGGCGTGCCGCGCCGCTCCGGGGTGCTGACGGCGGTCGCGACTACGATCTCCCCGTGACGACCACCTCCTCGCAGTCCGGATACACCGCCCGGCACCTGTCGGTGCTCGAGGGCCTCGAGGCGGTGCGCAAGCGCCCCGGCATGTACATCGGGACCACCGACAGCCGCGGCCTGATGCACTGCCTGTGGGAGATCATCGACAACTCGGTCGACGAGGCGCTCGGCGGCTTCGGCGACCGCATCGAGGTCATCCTGCACGCGGACTCGTCCGTCGAGGTGCGGGACAACGGCCGCGGCATCCCCGTCGACATCGAGCCCAAGACGGGCCTCACGGGTGTCGAGGTCGTCTTCACCAAGCTGCACGCGGGCGGCAAGTTCGGCGGCGGCTCGTACGGTGCGTCGGGCGGTCTGCACGGTGTGGGTGCCTCCGTGGTGAACGCGCTGTCGTCGCGCCTCGACGTCGAGGTGGACCGCGGCGGCAAGACGCACCGCATGACGTTCCACCGCGGCGAGCCGGGGGTGTTCGACGACTCGGGGGAGCGGTCGCCCGAGGCGCCGTTCGAGCCCTTCGTCTCCGGCTCCGAGCTGGCGATCGTCGGCAAGACCGCGCGCGCCCGCACCGGGACGCGCGTGCGGTACTGGGCGGACCGCCACATCTTCCCCAAGACGGCGGTGTTCTCGTACGACGAGCTCGTCACGCGTGCCCGGCAGACGAGCTTCCTGGTGCCGGGCCTGACGATCGTCGTGCGTGACGAGCGCGGCATCGCCGGCACGCCCGGAGCGGACGGGCCCCACGAGGAGACGTTCTTCCATTCGGGCGGCGTCGTCGACTTCGTCGACCATCTCGCACCCGACGCCGCCGTGACCGACACGTGGAAGCTGACGGGGCAGGGCACGTTCACCGAGACCGTGCCGGTGCTGGACGAGCGCGGGCACATGACCCCGCAGGAGGTCCAGCGCTCGTGCGACGTGGAGGTCGCGCTGCGCTGGGGTGTCGGCTACGACACCGAGGTGCGCTCGTTCGTCAACATCATCGCGACCCCCAAGGGCGGCACCCACCTGGCCGGCTTCGAGGCGGGCCTGCTGCGCGTGCTGCGCAAGCAGGTCGAGCTCAATGCACGTCGGCTCAAGATCGCGGCCAAGGACGCGGCCACCGAGCGGATCGAGAAGGACGACGTCATGGCGGGCCTGACGGCGGTCGTGACCGTGCGCCTCGCGGAGCCGCAGTTCGAGGGCCAGACGAAGGAGGTCCTCGGCACGGGCCCCGTGCGGGCCATCGTGACGAAGGTCGTCGACGCGCAGATCGCGGAGATCTTCGCCTCGCCCAAGCGCGACCACAAGGCGCAGTCGTCGCTGCTGCTCGACAAGATCGTCGGCGAGATGCGGGCACGGCTGTCCGCCCGCAAGCAGAAGGAGATCTCGCGGCGCAAGAACGCGCTCGAGACGTCGACGCTGCCGGCCAAGCTGGCCGACTGCCGCATCGACGACGTGGACCGCAGCGAGCTGTTCATCGTCGAGGGGGACAGCGCCCTGGGCACGGCCAAGCTCGCGCGGAGCTCGGACTACCAGGCACTCCTGCCCATCCGCGGCAAGATCCTCAACGTCCAGAAGGCATCGATCTCCGACATGCTGAAGAACGCCGAGTGCGCGGCGATCATCCAGGTGGTCGGGGCGGGTTCGGGACGCTCGTTCGACCTGGACGCCGCGCGGTACGGCAAGGTCGTCCTGATGACGGACGCCGACGTCGACGGCGCGCACATCCGCACACTGCTGCTCACGCTGTTGTTCCGCTACATGCGCCCGCTGGTCGAGGCGGGACGCGTGTACGCGGCCGTGCCGCCCCTGCACCGCATCGAGGTGATCGGCGCCGGCAGCAGGAAGAACGAGTACATCTACACGTACTCGGAGGCCGAGCTCACGGCGACGCTGAAGAAGCTCGACCGGGCCGGCAGGCGCTACAAGGAGGACATCCAGCGCTACAAGGGCCTGGGGGAGATGGACGCCGACCAGCTCGCCGAGACGACCATGGACCCGCGCCACCGCACCCTGCGGCGGGTCACGGTCGAGGGGGCGCAGCGGGCCGACGAGATCTTCGAGCTGCTCATGGGCTCGGACGTCGCACCGCGCAAGGACTTCATCGTGGCGGGCGCCGACGGTCTGGACCGCAGCCGCATCGACGCCTGATCGCAGGCGCAGGTTGCCGTGCCGGTTGCCGTGCCGGCCGGGCGTCGGCAGGCTGACGCCGTGCCCGACAGCTCCTCGCTCGCCCGACGCGCCGCCGCGCCGCGGGTCGCACGCGTGCCCGACGACCGTACGGGCCTGACCTGGCGCGCCCTGGAGCCGGCCGGCGTGGCCGCGCTCGCCGTGCTCGTCGCGGCGGTCGAGGACGCGGCGGCGGCCCCGTACCGCACGTCGCAGGACGAGCTAGCCGACCGCCTGCGCGCCGACGACCTGACGCCGTCGTCCGACACGTTGGGAGGGTGGTCGTCGGACGGGGTGCTGCGCGCGTGGGCGATGGTGGACCAGCCGGCCGGGGACGAACGGGTGGTGCGGGCCTTCCTGTCCGGCGGCGTGGATCCCGTCTGGACCGGGCGGGGCATCGGCCGGCAGGTGCTGCGGTGGTCCGTCGATCGTGCGCGCCAACGCATCGCGGCGAGCGGCAAGGACGCGCCTGCGCGCATCGGCGTGTTCACCGACGACACCGACGCCCGGACGGCGGCGCTGGTCGAGGCCACCGGGCTGACGCCTGTGCGCTACTACGCGGAGATGCGGCGGCCGTGCGACCGCGCGCTGCCCGACGTGGTGCTCGACCGGACGATCGGACCGATCACGTTGCGACCGTGGTCGGACGACGTGGAGGAGGCCGCCCGAGTCGCTCACAACGAGGCGTTCGCGGACCACTGGGGGAGCGAGCCACGCACGCGGACCCAGTGGTTCGAGGGGCGGTCGATGTTCGCGCCGGCGTGGAGCTTCGTCGCCGTCGACGGCCGCGACGAGGTGGTCGGCTACCTGATGTCGGGGCGCTACGAGCAGGACTGGGCGGTCGCGGGCCGCAGCTCGGGGTACGTCGAGCGGCTCGGCGTGCGTCGCGCGTGGCGTGGTCGCGGGATCGCCGTCGCGCTCCTGGTCGCAGCGATCCGCGCGTACCGTGCCGACGGGGTGCAGGACGCCGAGCTCGGCGTCGACACCGCGAACCCGTCCGGTGCGCACCGGCTGTACGAGCGGCTCGGGTTCGAGGTGTTCCACCGGGCGACGCTGCGCAGCATCGAGCTGTGACCGACGCAGGTCAGCCGATCGCGTGCACCGGGGCCGGCAGCGGCTGACCCGACATGTCCCGCCGCTGGTCGAGCGCGGGCAGCTCGATCGCCTGGCCGCCCGAGCCGGTCGCCCACGCGGGGCCGACGCCCACCCACGCCAGGATCAGTGCGTCCTCGCCCTTGAGCAGCCGGTGCGCGCGCACACCGCCCGTGGCACGCCCCTTGCCGGGGTAGACCTCGAACGGCGACACCTTGGCGCTGCCCGCCTGCGTCCCGGGCAACGCGGACGACGAGCCGGCCACGGTGACCACGACGGCGTCGGCCGCCCGGTCCGCGGGCACCACACCGAACGCCACTACGCGCTGACCGGGCGCGAGCTTGATGCCGGCCATGCCCCCCGCCGCGCGGCCCTGAGGACGCACCTGGGAGGCCGCGAAGTGCAGGAGCGACGTGTCGGAGCTGACCAGCGTGAGCTCGTCGTCGTCCGACGCCGCGGCCGCACCCACCACCTCGTCGCCGGGCTTGAGCGCGACGACCTCCCAGCTGTCGCGGTTGTTCGGCACGTCGCCGGCCGCGACGCGCTTGACGACTCCCTGCGCAGTGGCCAGCGCGAGCGTCGGTGCATCGGCGCCCAGCGACGCCAGCGCGACGACCCGCTCGCCCTTCTCGAGCGTCACCACCTCGGAGACCGGCACGCCGCCCGAGAGCGAGGGCGTCCCGTCCGTCGGCGGGAGCGACGGCAGGTCGAGGACCGAGAAGCGGACCATGCGCCCGGCGGAGGTCACGGCGCCGAGCTCGGCGCGGGCGGTGGTCAGGACGGCGCTGCCCAGCACGTCGTGCTTGGCGCGTCGCGAGTCCTCGTCGCGGACGACCGGCTCGTCCGACGCGGTCCGGGCCAGCAGACCGGTGCCGGACAGCAGCGCCCAGGTGGGGGTGTCGGCGATCTCGAGCGGCGTCGCCGCCGCGCGCGTGGACCGGCCCGCGGCGGGGGCGCCCGTCACGGAGGACCCGCCCGCCGAGTCGAGCAGGATCGTGCGGCGCGGCGTGCCGTACGTCGCGGCCACGTCGGCCATCTCGTCGGACACCAGGGCCCGCAGACGTGCGTCGTCGGCGAGGATGTCGCGCAGCTCCGCGATCTGCTCGGTCAGCTCGGCCTGCTCGCGCTCGAGGTCGAGGCGCGAGAACTTCGTGAGCCGCCGCAGCCGCAGCTCGAGGATGTACTCGGCCTGGAGCTCCGACAGGTCGAAGACGGTGCGCAGGCGGGCACGCGCGGACTCCGCGTCGTCGGACGTGCGGATCACCTGGATGACCTCGTCGATGTCCAGGATCGCGATGAGCAGACCCTCGACCAGGTGGAGCCGCTCGAGCCGCTTGGTCAGCCGGAACTCGGACCGCCGCCGTACGACGACGAGCCGGTGCTCGACCCACACCACGAGCAGCTCGCGCAGCCCGAGCGTGCGCGGCTGACCCTCGACGAGCGCCACGTTGTTGATCGAGAACGAGTCCTCGAGCGGTGTGGACCGGTAGAGCTGCTCGAGCACGGCGTCGGGGTTGAACCCCGTCTTGACCTCGATGACCAGGCGCAACCCGTGCTGGCGGTCGGTCAGGTCGACGGCGGCCGAGATGCCGGACAGCTTCTTGGACTGCACGCCCTCCTTGATGCGCTCGATGACCTTCTCCGGGCCGACGCCGTAGGGCAGCTCCGTGACGACGATGCCCTTGCGCTTGGGTGTCACGTTCTCGACACGGGCCGTCGCGCGGGTGCGGAACGCGCCGCGACCCGTGCGGTAGGCGTCACGGATCCCGTCCAGGCCGACGATCTTGCCGCCACCCGGCAGGTCGGGGCCGGGCACGAAGCGCATGAGCTCGTCGAGCGTCGCGTCGGGGTTGGCCACGAGGTGCCGGGCCGCGGCCACCACCTCGACGAGGTTGTGCGGCGCCATGTTGGTCGCCATGCCGACCGCGATGCCCGCTGCGCCGTTGACCAGCAGGTTCGGGATCGCGGCCGGCAGGACCTCGGGCTGCGTGAGCTTGTTGTCGTAGTTGGGGACGAAGTCGACGACGTCCTCGTCGAGCCCCGTGGTCATCGCCATCGCCGCCGGCGCCATGCGCGCCTCGGTGTAGCGGGGGGCGGCGGGGCCGTCGTCGAGCGAGCCGAAGTTGCCGTGCCCGTCGATCAGCGGCAGACGCAGCGAGAACGGCTGCGCGAGGCGCACCATCGCGTCGTAGATCGCGCTGTCGCCGTGCGGGTGCAGCTTGCCCATGACGTCGCCGACCACGCGGGCCGACTTCACGTACGGCCGGTCCGGGCGCAGGCCCATCTCCGACATCTGGAACAGGATGCGGCGCTGGACAGGCTTGAGGCCGTCGCGGGCGTCCGGCAGGGCGCGCGAGTAGATGACGGAGTACGCGTACTCGAGGAACGAGCCCTCCATCTCGGTGGCGACGTCGATGTCGACGATCCGCTCGACGAGGTCGTCGGGCGGCAGGTCGGGGGTCGCGGGGCGACGCGCCATGCGGATGCTCTCCTCGGGGACGGGCGGTGGTGCGGCGACCATTGTCGCCCGACGAGCGCGCCCACGGCGTCGCGGCACGCGGGTCGGCCCGCGCTCTCGCACTACCCTGGCGGGCATGGCAGACGTCAGCGACGACGCAGCGCGCCGCGCCCCGGCCGCCCCGGCCTATCCCGCGGCGTGGGAGGCGGACGTCGTGCTGCAGGACGGCAGCACCGCCCAGCTTCGGCCGATCCGCCCGGACGACGCCGACGCCCTGCAGGCCTTCCACGTGGCCCAGTCGGACCGTTCCACCTACCTGCGCTTCTTCGCCCACCTGGAGCGGCTGCCCGCACGCGACCTGGCGCGGCTCGTGACGGTGGACCACGTCGACCGCGTCGCGCTCGTGGCGGTCGCGGCGTCGCCGGGCGGGGGCACCGGCGACGACGAGGGTGGCGGCGAACCCGAGACCGAGCAGATCATCGGCGTCGCGCGGTACGACCGGATCGACGACGACGAGGCGGAGGTCGCGTTCAACATCGCCGACGCGCACCAGGGGCGCGGTCTGGCCTCGGTGCTGCTCGAGCACCTCGCGGCGGCGGCGCGCGAACGGGGGGTCCGCCGGTTCGTCGCCGAGGTGCTGCCGCAGAACGGGCGCATGATCGGCGTCTTCAAGGACGCGGGCTATGCGGTGCGTCAGCAGACGGAGGACGGTGTCGTGGCGGTGGCCTTCGACATCGACCCGACCGACCGTTCGCTCGCCGTGATGGCGGACCGGGAGCACCGTGCCGAGGCGCGCTCGATGCGCGCCCTGCTCGAGGCGAGCTCGGTGGTGCTCGTCGGACCCGGGGAGTCCGGGACCCACCTGGCGCGGATGGCGTCGGCCGCCTTCGCCCACCTCGTGGCCGGCGACGGATCCGTGCAGGTCCACGCCGTTGACGTCGACGGCGTGCCGTGCGCGGCCTCGATCGCCGCCGTCCCCGGGCCGCTCGACCTGGCCGTCGTCGCCGTCCCGTCCGAGCGCGCACCCGCCGTGGTGCGCGAGCTCGCGCGGCGCGGGGTGCGCACGGTGGTCCTGCTGTCCGCCGGGTTCGCCGAGCTGGGACCCACCGGGCTGGCCCGGCAGCGCGAGCTGCTGCACCTCGCGCACGCCGCCGGGATGCGCATCGTCGGACCGGCGTCCCTGGGAGTGCTCGTCTCCCGCCCGGGCGGTTGGCTCAACGCCTCCCTGGCCGCGGCGCCACCCGCACCCGGGCGGGTCGGGCTGTTCTGCCAGTCCGCGCCGCTGGCGGTCTCGTTGCTCGCCGCCGTCTCGCGGCGCGGTCTCGGTCTGGCCGAGTTCGTCTCGGCCGGGCACCGCGCCGACGTGTCCGGCAACGACCTCATGCAGTTCTGGGCCGACGACGAAGGCACGGACGTCGTCGGGCTCTACCTCGAGTCGATCGGCAACCCGCGCAAGTTCTCCCGCATCGCGCGGCGGCTCTCGCAGCTCAAGCCCGTCGTCGTCGTGACGACCGGACGCTCCGGCCAGGTGGTGCCGCCCGGGCACGCCGTCCGTCCGACGCACGCCCCTCCGCGTGCGCTCGACGAGGTGCTGCGCCAGTCGGGCGTGGTCCGCGTCGACAACACCCACCAGCTGCTCGATCTCGTCCAGGTCTTCGCGCACCAGCCGCTCCCGGTGGGACGTCGGGTGGCGATCGCCGCGAGCTCGGCGTCGGTCGCGGCGCTCGTCGCCGAGGCGGCGGCGAGCGCCGGGCTGACCGTGCCCGGCGCCGTCACGGTCCTGCCCGAGGACGCCGACGCCGACGAGGTGCGGGACCGGATCGACGCGCTCTACGACGACCCCGACTGCGACGTCGTGCTGGTCGTCGTCGTGCCGACCGTCGGTGAGCCCGACCCGGCCCTGGCCGGCCTCGTCGCCCGGGCCGCGGCGCGCACCGGGCGGACGACCGCCGCGTGCATCCTGGGCCTGCACGGCATCACGGAGGTCCTGACCGCAGCCGGCCCCGACGGGCGGTCGTGGACCGTCCCCGCCTACAGCGCACCCGAGGACGCCGCGCTCGCCCTCGGTCGTGCCGCCCGCTACGCCACGCGCCGCGCCGCCGACCACGGCCGTCCGCTGCAGGTCGAGGGCGTCGACACGCAGGCGGCACGGCGCATCGCCGCGCGGTGGCTCGCAGAACAGGGCCCCGACGGCTCGGTCCTGCGTCCCACGCAGGTCGCGGAGCTGCTCGCCACGGTCGGGATCCCCGTGCTCCCGTCGTACGAGGTCCACGACGCCGACGAGGCCGTCGCGGTGGCGCGCCGCATCGGCTGGCCGGTCGCCGTCAAGACGACCGTCCCCGCGCTGCGCCACCGCGCCGACCTGGGTGGGGTGCGGCTCGACCTCAGCGACGAGGCGACGCTGCGATCCGACGTCGCGCAGGTGCTCGCCCTCGCCGCCGGGCACGCACCCGACGGCGACCGAGCACCGTTGGAGGTGCAGGCCATGGCTGCCCGCGGTTCGGCGTGCGTGATCCGCTCCGTCGAGGACCCGCTGTTCGGACCCATCGTCAGCTTCGGCCTCTCGGGAGACGCTTCCGATCTGCTCGGCGACGTGTCGTACGGCGTGCCGCCCCTGACCGACACGGACGTCGCGGAGCTGGTCCGGGCGCCGCGGGCCGCCCCGCGCCTGTTCGGCTACCGCGGTCTGCCCCGCCTGGACATCGAGGCGCTCGAGGACCTCGTCGCGCGGGTCGCGCTGCTGTGCGACGACCTGCCCGAGCTGCGCTCCCTCGAGCTCAACCCCGTCGTCGTCAGCGAGCAGGGGGTCGTCGTGCTCGGGGCGCGGGCGAGCGTCGCGCCGGCCGACCGCGCCGACGCCACGAGGCGGTTGCTGCGCGGGTGAGCGGGTACGCCTGGGGACGTCGCACCGGAGCTCGTGCGCGGAGGTGGAAGGATGGGGGCGTGCCCGCCGCATCCCCATCCCTGCGCCAGGACCTGCACCGCGCGGGTTACTACCCGGAGCTCGTCGCCGACGTGCTGGACGTCGCCCTCGCCGACGAGCAGGTCGTGGCCCACCTGGTCCATCCCGAGACGACGTTCGACGCCGCCGAGGTGCGTCGTCACGTCACCGTCCTGGTCCTGACGCCCACCCGCCTGGTCTGCGCCCACGTCGACGACCACCCCGCGGACCGTGAGCACCCGTCCGCCAGCGCGTCGGCGACCACCGAGTCGGTGCCGCTGTCGGAGCTGCGCTCCGTCGCGCTGACGCATGTGGTGGCGGAGCCGGCCGAGCACAAGCCCGGTCGGGCGGCGCTCGAGCTCACGCTCGCGATCGGGTGGGGCGCCGTGTCCCGCGTCGACCTGGAACCGGCGACCTGCGGCGATCCCGCGTGCGAGGCCGACCACGGCCTGACCGGCACGCTGACGCCCGACGACGTGGTGGTGCGCGTGAGCACCGCTGCGGAGGGACCCGACTCCGTGCGTGCGGCGACCGACTTCGCGCGTGTGCTGTCCGCCGCGAGCGCTCGGGCGCGATGACGGCCACGACGGCCGCCACGCCGGCCGCGCTCGCGCAGTCCGGCGAGCTGGTCCTGCCGGGCCGCGGCCGGCACTGCGTCGGTTCGGTGCTCCCCGCGGTCGCGGCGGCGCTCGGGGTGCCGCTGGACGACGACGAGGGCGCGGGCCCGTCGATCCCCGCGGCGTCGCGCGTGTGCGTCGTGCTCGTCGACGGGCTCGGCTACGCGAATCTCTCCGAGCGGGCCGGTCATGCGCCGTTCCTGCGCAGGGCCCTGGCCGGATCCGAGCCGCTGACCAGCACGTTCCCGTCGACGACTGCCACGGCGATGGGCACGTTCGGGGTAGGGCTGCCCCCGGGGTCCACCGGCATGCTGGGCTACACGGTCCGTGACCCGGATACCGGCACGCTCGGGAACCTGGTGTCGTGGACCGGCCTGCCCCCCGCCGAGCGGTGGCAGCCCGAGCCGACGATCTTCCAGCGTCTGGTCGCGGCGGGGACCACCGTGACCAGCGTCGGACCTGCCCGCTTCGCCGGTTCGGGCCTGACCCAGGCGGCCTTGCGCGGCGCAGGGTACGTCGCCGCCGAGTCGCTGTCGGCGCGCGTCGACGGATGCGTCGCCGCACTCCGTCAGCCGGGTCTCGCGTACCTGTACTGGGGGGACGTCGACAAGGCGGGCCACCACCACGGGTGGGGATCGTGGCAGTGGGGGGACGCGCTCGCGGATCTCGACTTCGAGCTGGGTCGGCTCGCACGGTCGCTGCCGCGGGGGACCGTCGTCGTGATCACGGCCGACCACGGCATGGTGGACGTGGACCTCCGTGCCCGCTGGGACGTCGCGCACCACGCGACGCTCGGCCGGGACGTCGCGCTCGTCGCCGGCGAGCCCCGCGCACTGCACCTGCACCTCGAGGACCGGGCCGACCCGGCGGCGGTCCGGGACCGCTGGGCGCAGGTGCTGGAGCACCACGCCGTGGTCCTGACCCGGGACGATGCGATCGCCGCGGGGCTGCTCGGCACGGTCGTCGAGCGCGTCCGCCCCGTCATCGGTGACGTGGTCGTCGCGATGCGCGGGCGTGCGACGGTCGTGGACTCGCGCACGCAGACCCCCGCCTCTCTCGAGCTCGTGGGTGTGCACGGTTCGCTCACGCCGTCCGAGATGCTGATCCCGTGCCTCGTCGTCGCCTGACGACCCGTCCGACCGAGGGAACCTGACCGTGGCCGAGCTCGTCTTCTTCTCCGGGACCATGGACTGCGGCAAGTCCACGCTCGCGTTGCAGATGCACCACAACCACGCGGCGCGCGGGCGCGACGGCGTGCTGTTCACCCGGCAGGACCGGGCAGGGAGCGCCACGATCTCCTCACGCCTGGGACTCGCGCACACCGCGGCGGAGGTCGACGACGCGACGGACTTCTGGGGTGAGATCCTCGAACGCCGCACCCAGGGCAGCCCGGTCGACTACGTGATCGGCGACGAGGCGCAGTTCTACACCGCCGAGCAGGTGGAGCAGCTCGCGCGCGTCGTCGACGAGCTGTCGGTCGACGTCTTCGCGTTCGGCATCTCGACGGACTTCCGTGCGCGGCTCTTCCCGGGGGCGTCCCGTCTGGTCGAGCTGGCCGACCGGGTCGAGATCCTGCAGGTCAGAGCGCTGTGCTGGTGCGGAGCGCGAGCCACCCACAACGCGCGCACCGTCGACGGCGTCATGGTGGTGGAAGGCGCCCAGGTCGTCGTCGGCGACGTGGGCGCGGCAGCGGGGGAGGTTGCGTACGAGGTGCTCTGCCGGCGCCACCACATGCGGCGCATGACGGCCGCCACGGCGCGGGCGTCTGTCCCGAGCGCTCGTCTGCTGGGCGACGAGCTGCTCGGGTAGCCGACCTCACTCCGGGCGAGCGCCGAAGACGATCTCGTCCCAGCTCGGGACCTTGGCGCGAGCCCGCCGCGACCGAGGCCTCTCGGGTTCGTCGCCCACCGCGGCAGGGGTCGCCTCGGTCTCGTCAGGAGTCGGCTGGGGCGCGGGGTCCGGTTCCGGTGCAGGAAGGGCGCTGATGTGCGTGGGCCGGATGGCGACGGGCTTGTGGGCGCCTTCGGCGGGCTTCTCGGGTGCCGCCTTCTCGGGTACTGCCTTCCCGGTCGCCGCGGGTGCGTCCGGGCGCGCGGGAGCCGGGAGCACCACGGCCTCGCGGTCGTCGTCGGCGTCCACCGGGTGCGCACCGGGCACCGAGTCGTCCAGGTGCGAGAAGTCGAAGGCGTGCTGAGGACCGAAGCCCTCGAACTCGTCCGCGTCGTCGTCGAGCTCGAGGGCCTGGCGGACGCCACGCCTCGAGCGGAGGTCGTCGAGCAGGTCGGCGGTCGTGTCGCGCTCGTCGGCCGCCGGGGCCTCCTCGACCGCAGGCACCGCCTGCGTGGTCGACGCGACCGTCGAGTCGAAGTCGAAGACGACGTCGCGCACCGCCGCCAGGTGGCGGCGCGCCACCGGCTCGTCGGCGATCTCGGTCTCGGACAGCCAGCGTGCCTCGTCCTCGTCGGCCGCGAGCGAGCGGGCGCCGGCGTCGAAGACCCACCGCGCCTCGTGCGCCGTGCCGTCCACCGAGTAGCGCGCGAGCACGGTCCACGGGCCGGACGCGAGACGGGCGGCGTCCCAGGCGAGCGAGCCGGAGTCGACACCGCGCGTCGCGAGACGGTCGGTGACCAGGTCGCCGAGCGTGGGGGCGCCGGAGTCACGACCGATCCGGGTGGCCCTGGCCTGCTCGGCCACGTACTCGCGCTCGGCGAGGACGGGACCCTCGTAGCGGCGGACGTGCTCGACGCTCAGGCCGGACGAGTCCGCGACCTCCTGCGCGGTGGCGCCCGCGCGGATACGCGCCTGGATCTCGCGGGGGCTCAGCGTCCCGGCGTTCTCGGCCCGGAGCTGCTCCAGCTGCGGGCGGTCGCGCCGCACCGCGGCGCGCAACGGTTCGTCGATGCGGACGCGGAACCGTCCGCCGTCGCCGCGTGCCAGGACCAGGTGCTCCCCGTCCTCGTGCAGACCGACCAGCTCGAGCTCTTCCATCCGACCTCCCAGTACCTCGGCACGAGCCTGCCATCCCCGCGTCCGGATGCGCTGCAAGCCCTTCGGTGTGCCGCGTGCGGATGCGTCACGCCCGGACGCGGCACGTCAGGATGGGGCCATGACAACGGACGCGGACCCGCAGCTCGTCGACACCCTCATGGAGGTCGCGCACACGATCGCGCTCGAGGCGGGCGCGATCGTCCGCCAGGGACGCCCGTCGACCGTGGAGGTCGCCGCGACCAAGTCCAGCGCGCAGGACGTCGTGACCGCGATGGACCTCACGGTCGAGCGGCACCTTCGCACGCGGCTCGCGCAGCTGCGCCCCGACGACGCGATCCTGGGGGAGGAGGGCGGCGCGACGGCCGGCTCGAGCGGTGTGACGTGGGTGGTGGACCCGATCGACGGGACCGTGAACTACCTCTACGGGCTGCCCTCCTACTCGGTCTCGGTGGCGGCGGTGCTCGGCGAGCCGGACCCCGCCCGGTGGACGGTGGTCGCGGCATGCGTGCACGCGCCCGCGGACGGCAGGACGTTCCGCGCGGGCGTGGGGCGCGGGGCGACGCTCGACGGGCAGCCGCTGCGGGTCCGTGCGGCGCCCTCCCTGCTCGACTCGTTGGTGGGGACGGGGTTCGGCTACCGGGCGGAGCGCCGGCGGGCGCAGGGAAGAATCGTCGCGGAGCTGTTGCCCCGAGTACGTGACATTCGTCGCATCGGTTCGGCCGCCCTGGACCTGTGCACGCTCGCCGCGGGAGGCCTGGATCTGTACTACGAGCGAGGCCTGTCGCCGTGGGACCTGGCCGCCGGGCAGCTGGTCGCCACCGAGGCGGGTGCGCTGGTCAGCGGCCTGGACGGGGCCGCGCCGGGAGCGGAGATGACCGTCGCGGGACACCCGGCTCTGCAGCGCGAGCTGTGCCGTTTCCTCGAGGAGAACGACGCCGGTACGGACTTGTGAAAGAACGCGCACAAACGGGTCGCGTGTCCACATTCGCGCATCTGCGCGATGTGGTGCACAATCCCTCCGCACGTGGGAACAAAATGCGTCTCGTGCGCATTGGACACGCGTACCGAACAGACCACGCAGAAGACGGAGTGTGACGCCACACATGGCTACGGACTACGACGCCCCGCGCAAGACCGAGGAGGACCTCAGCGAGGACTCGCTGCAGGAGCTCCAGGCCCGGCGCTCCGACAAGAACTCGGGCGTGGTGGACGAGGACGAGACGGAAGCGGCCGAAGGCTTCGAGCTTCCCGGTGCGGACCTCTCGGGTGAGGAGCTCTCGGTGCGGGTGCTCCCGCGGCAGGCCGACGAGTTCACGTGCTCGCACTGCTTCCTGGTGCACCACCGCAGCCAGCTCGCCTACGAGCGGGACGGCCAGCCCGTGTGCTCGGAGTGCGCTGCCTGAGCTCGCCCCACCACGTACGACCACGGCCGACGGCCCGGACCACCGGGACGTCGGCCGTCGTCGTCTGCGGGGGATGCGCGCTCAGCGGGTGGCGAGCGCCTTCGCCAGCGCGTCGGGGTGGCGGCTCGAGACGATCCAGTACGGCGTCGGGTCGGCCGGGTCGCACACCGTGACGCGGACGGCGCCGGGGACCCAGCCGCGGGTGCACAGGTAGGCACGGGCGTCGAGGCCGGTGCCGAGCTCGGTGCGGAGCTGGTCGCGGTCGAGCACGCGCACGTCCGTCAGGAAGGTCGTCGGGATCCGCGCGCCTCCCGCGTGCAGGGTGCCGTCACGCACCTCGACCCGTGTCGTCGTGACGACGGCCAGGACCACCAGGACGACCAACGCCACGAGCGTCACGACGAGGGCCAGGACGTCGTCGATCGGCAGGACCGCGATCCCGAGCACCAGCGCGAAGCCGACGAGGCTGATCCAGCCGACGGGACCGAACCACAGTCGTTCCGAGTAGGACAGGGTGGGCGGCGCGGCGGTCATGCCACCAGGATCTCATCCGCCGGTCGCCGGGCCGCCCCGGGGCGTCGCCCGCGGCTGGTGGTCCGGGCGGTAGGGTCGTGGCCCGTGATCGACGACCGCACCACCGAGGTGCTGCTCCTCCGGCTCGACCCCGACCTGGCACCGCCTGCATACGCCCACCCGGGTGACGCGGGCGCGGACCTGCTGGCCCGCGTGGACGTGACGATCCCGCCGCAGGGCCGGGTGACCGTGCCGACCGGTGTCGCGATCGCGCTGCCGGACGGGTTCGCAGCCTTCGTGCACCCGCGCTCGGGCCTCGCGGCCAAGCACGGTCTGACCATCGTCAACGCCCCGGGGACGGTGGATGCGGGGTACCGCGGCGAGATCGCCGTGACACTGCTGAACACCGACGTCGAGCACGCTCTCGAGCTCCACCGGGGGGACCGGATCGCGCAGCTCGTCATCCAGCGTGTCGAGCGTGTGCGGTTCGTCGAGGTCGAGACCCTTCCCGGCTCGCACCGCGGGTCGGGCGGATTCGGCTCGTCCGGCGGCTGGCACGCGGCCGGGGCGCACTAGCCCGCCCGCGGGCGACTACGCTCGATGCCGAGGACGCGCACGCGCGCGTCGATACGAAGGAGTGAGCACGTGGGTCTGTTCCGGCGTGGCGCGAAGGACATGGCGCCCGACGACACCACCGAGACGCCGGCCGACGCGGTCGTGGCCGACGACGAGGTCGAGCACGCGCCTGCGCGCGAGCGTGGCCCGTGGGATGTCAGCGAGGTCGACGACGAGGTCGCCCGCGTCGACCTGGGTGCGCTGCGCGTGCCCGGTGTCGCCGGCATGGAGCTGCGGATGGAGATCGACAAGGCCACTAACGTCGTCTCCGCGGCGAGCGTGAGCGTGGACGGTTCGTCGATGCAGCTGCAGGCGTACGCGGCTCCGCGGACCGACGGCATCTGGGACGAGATCCGTGAGGAGATCGCGGCCTCCGTCGTCCAGCAGGGCGGCTCGGCCGACGACCTGCCCGGGCCGTTCGGCCGCGAGCTGCTCGCTCGGCTCCCTGTCCGGACGGCCGAGGGACGCACCGGGCACCGGCCCGCACGGTTCCTCGGCGTCGACGGACCGCGCTGGTTCGTCCGGGCCGTCGTGACGGGCAAGGCCGCCGTCGAGCCGGGTGCCGCGGCCGTGCTGGAGCAGGTGTTCGCGGGCGTCGTCGTGGTGCGTGGGACCGAGGCGCACGCGCCGCGCGACCTGCTGGCGCTGACGCTGCCGGGCAGCGTGTCCGCGCCCGAGGCCACCGCGGCCGAGCCGGAGCAGGGGTCGTCGGACGAGGACCCCGGCTTCAACCCCCTCGAGCGTGGACCGGAGATCACGGAGATCCGATGAGCCTCACCGAACGTCTGCGCACCCTCGCCGCCTCCCGCGCGGAGATCGAGGCCACCGAGGAGCGCGCCGAGGCCGTGCGCGCGGTCGGCTGCACGCCGGTCGACCAGCTGCCGGTCCGGTCCAGGGCTCGCGTGTCCGGGGTCGTGCGGTCCGTGACGTTCCGCCCGCGCGACGGTGTGCCGGCCCTCGAGGCCGAGCTGTACGACGGCAGCGGCACGCTGGTGCTGGTGTGGCTGGGCCGGCGTGAGATCGGGGGCATCGTGCCCGGTCGGCGGCTCAAGGCCGAGGGGCTCGTGTGCATGGTCGACGGCCGACGGACCGTCTTCAACCCCGGCTACGAGCTCAAGCCGCGGCCGGGTGAGTGACGTGACGGGCCGTTCCTCCGACGAGCAGCCGGAGGGGCCCATCGACGCGATCGACGACGTGGTGCAACCCGAGGAGGGGGGCCTGCGCGGGCTCAAGGCGCTGACGGCCGACGAGTTCTCGGCACGTGACGCGGTCGGTGGTGTGCGTGGCGTGGTCGAGTCGGTCGCCCCGGGCCTGCTGTTCGTCGTCGTCTACCTCGCGACCGGGCAGGAGCTCAAGCCCGCGCTGATCGCCGCGGCGGGCGCCGCGGTGCTCGCGGTCCTGGCGCGACTGGTCCAGGGCACCCCCGTGACGCAGGCGTTCTCGGGGCTGCTCGGCGTCGGCATCGGTGTGGTGTGGGCGTGGCGCACGGGTGACGCGTCCGACTACTTCGCCTACGGGTTGTGGGTCAACGGCCTCTACCTCGTCGGGACGCTCGTGAGCGTGCTCGTCGGCTGGCCGCTCGTCGGGCTGGTGATGGGGCTGTTCGCGAAGGGCGGCCCGCTGTCGGGCGGGTCGTGGTCGACCGCGGTGGCCTGGCGTTCCGACCCGGCGCTGCGGCGCCGCTACGCGCTCGCGACGTGGCCCTGGGTGGCGATGTTCGCGGTCCGGCTGGCCGTGCAGGTGCCGCTGTACTACTCCGACGACATCGGGTGGCTCGGCACCGCCAAGCTCGCGATGGGTCTGCCCCTGACGGCGCTCGCCCTGTGGATCAGCTGGATGCTGGTTCGCGGCTCGCGTCCAGCCCCCGCCTGAGCACCTGCTCGAGCGCGGCCTCGTCCGCGTCGCGTCCCATCACGAACAGCAGCTCGTCGCGCCCCTCGAGGGTGTCGTCGGCGCTGGGCGCGATCGGCCGCGCGTCGCGGACGATGCAGGCGAGCACCGTGTCGTCGGGCCAGGCGATCTGACCGACACGGACACCGGCCAGCGGCGACCCGTCCGGGAGCGTGAGCTCGAGGATCCCGGCCCGCGACTGGTGGAACGTGAAGATCCGGACCAGGTCGCCCACCGAGACGGCTTCCTCGACCATCGCCGTCATGATGCGCGGGGTCGAGACGGCGACGTCCACGCCCCACGCCTCGTCGAACATCCACTCGTTCTTGGGGTTGTTCACGCGGGCGACCGTGCGGGGTACACCGAACTCGGTCTTGGCGAGCAGGGAGATGACGAGGTTGGCCTTGTCGTCACCCGTCGCGGCGACCATGACGTCGCACTCGTCGGCGCGCACCTCGCGCAGCGTGGGCAGCTCGCACGCGTCCGCCAGCAACCAGTCGGCGTCGGCGACCTGCGCGACGCGCATGGCGGTCGGCTGACGGTCGATGATCGCGACCTCGTGGTCGTGTGCGAGCAGCTCGCGTGCGATCGAGCGGCCCACAGAGCCCGCTCCAGCGATGACGACCCTCACTCGGACACCTCCGGTGCGCGCGTGAGCACGCGTTCGACGTGGACCAGCTGCTCCACCAGGACCAGCACGTGGACGGTGTCGTTCTCCTGCAGCACGGTGTCGGCACCCGGCAGCATGCCGTCCCCGAACCGGGTCAGGTAGGCGACGCGGGCTCCGCTGGCGTCCTCCAGCGCGCGCAGGGGGCGCCCGACCCAGCCCTCGTGGACGTCGATCTGGACGAGCTTGACCTGGCCCGACGAGTCGACGAACTCGCTGGTGGACCCCAGCGGAAGCAGGCGACGCAGCACCTGGAGCGCTGTCCAGCGCACGGTCGCGACCGTCGGGATGCCCAGGCGCTGGTAGATCTCGGCGCGGTGCGGGTCGTAGATGCGTGCGACGACGTTCTCGATCCCGTACGTCTCGCGAGCGACGCGCGCGGCGAGGATGTTGGAGTTGTCGCCGTCCGCGACGGCGGCGAAGCCGAAGGCGTCGTCGATCCCGGCCTTGGTCAGCGTGTCGCGGTCGAAGCCGAGGCCCGTGACCTTGTTGCCGCCGAAGTCGGGCGGCAGGCGCCTGAAGGCGTCCGGGTTCTGGTCGATCACGGCCACCGAGTGACCGTGCTCCTCGAGGTTCTGCGCGAGGGAGGCCCCAACGCGGCCGCAGCCCATGATGACGAAGTGCACAGCCGGTCACGCTATCCCACCGGACGCCGGTGCGTGCAGGGGAGCGTCGGGGCCTACGATCGCACTCGTGTCGGACCTCTCGGATGCCGCCAAGCGCTTGCTGATCGGACGCCCGGTCCGCAGCGAGAACGTCGGCCACACCCTCCTGCCCAAGCGCATCGCGCTGCCCGTGTTCGCCTCGGACGCGCTGTCGTCGGTCGCGTACGCGCCCGACGAGATCCTGCTCACCTTGTCGATGGCCGGGCTCAGCGCCCTGGTCATCTCGCCGTGGGTCGGTCTGGCGGTGGCGGTCGTCATGCTCACCGTCGTCGCGTCCTACCGGCAGAACGTGCGCGCGTACCCGTCGGGCGGCGGCGACTACGAGGTGGCGACGGTCAACCTCGGCCCCAAGGCAGGCGTCACGGTCGCGAGCGCGCTGCTCGTCGACTACGTGCTGACGGTGGCGGTGTCGATCTCGTCGGGCGCCCAGTACGCGGCCACCGCGTTCCCGCCGCTGCGCGGGCACGAGGCGGCGTTCGCCATCGCGCTCGTGGTGCTGCTGACCATCGCCAACCTGCGGGGGGTGAAGGAGTCCGGCCGGGCGTTCGCGGTACCCGTCTACCTGTTCATGCTCGCCATCGGCCTGATCGCCGTCGTCGGGGCGGTGCGGTACGCGACCGGGACCCTGCCGATGGCGGAGAGCTCCGACCTCGACATCACGTCCGAGTCCGCCTACAGCCAGGGCGTCGTGGGTCTCGCCGGCTTCTTCCTCGTCCTGCGCGCGTTCGCGTCCGGCTGCGCCGCCCTCACGGGTGTCGAGGCGATCAGCAACGGCGTCCCGGCGTTCCGCAAGCCCAAGTCGAAGAACGCGGCGACGACGCTCGCGCTGCTGGGCGGGATCTCGATCACGATGATCCTGTCGATCCTGTTCCTGGCGCGGGCGACCGGCATCCACTTCGCCGACGACCCGTCCAACCAGCTGCTGCGCGACGGTGTCCCCGTGGGTGACTCCTACGTGCAGCACCCGGTGATCAGCCAGCTGTCGGAGGCGGTCTTCGCCGGCATCCCGGCGCTCTCGATCCTCGTCGCGGTCGTCACGGGCCTGATCCTGGTGCTCGCGGCCAACACGGCGTTCAACGGCTTCCCCGTGCTGGGCTCGATCCTGGCCCGCGACGGCTACCTGCCGCGCCAGCTGCACACCCGGGGCGACCGGCTCGCGTACTCCAACGGCATCGTCACGCTCGCGGCCGTGGCCATCGTGCTGATCTGGGCGTTCGACGCGCAGGTCACGCGCCTGATCCAGCTGTACATCGTCGGCGTGTTCGTGTCCTTCACGCTCAGCCAGCTCGGCATGGTCAGGCACTGGACGCGCGAGCTGCGCACCGAGCCCGAGCCCGCCAAGCGGGCGCAGATGATCCGCGCACGGGTGGTGAACTCGATCGGCTTCGTCATGACGGGGACCGTGCTCGTCGTCGTGCTGCTGACCAAGTTCACGCACGGCGCGTGGATCGCGATCCTCGCGATGATCTTCGTGTTCATCGTGATGCGCGCGATCCACAAGCACTACGACACGGTCCGCAAGGAGCTGGCGCTCGGCACGGACGCGGAGTCCGCGCGGGCGCTTCCCAGCCGCGTGCACGCCATCGTGCTCGTCTCGCACCTGCACCGCCCGACGATGCGCGCGCTGGCGTACGCGCGCGCGTCGCGGCCCAGCGTGCTCGAGGCGGTCACCGTCGGTGTCGACCCGGACGACGTCGCCGACCTGCGCCGGCAGTGGGACGCGATGGACCTCCCGGTCCCGCTGCGGATCCTCGACTCACCGTTCCGTGAGATCACGCGTCCGGTGCTCACCTACGTCCGCTCGATCCGACGGGAGAGCCCGCGCGACCTGGTCGTCGTCTACATCCCCGAGTACGTGGTGGGGCACTGGTGGGAGCAGCTGTTGCACAACCAGAGCGCGCTGCGGCTCAAGGGCCGGCTCCTGTTCACCCCCGGCGTCGTCGTGGCGTCGGTCCCGTGGCAGCTGTCGTCGACCGAGGGGCAGACCGGCCTCGAGGACCCTGTGCGAGGGCCGGTGAACCGTGGCTTCTGAGATGGCAGGCGTCGAGCAGGCGGGGCTCGTCGAGCTCGAGATCGGCCCGATCGCCCACGGGGGGCACTGCGTGGCCCGGGTCGAAGGACGGGTCGTGTTCGTCCGGCACACGTTGCCGGGTGAGCGGGTGCTGGCCCGGCTCACGGATGCGGGTCCGGACGCGAAGTTCTGGCGTGCGGACGCCGTCGAGATCCTCGACGCGTCGGCGGACCGCGTGCCGTCCGCGTGGCCGCAGGCCGGACCTGGCGGGGTGGGTGGGGGAGAGCTGGCGCACGTCGCGCTCCCCGCGCAGCGCGCGTGGAAGGCGGTCGTGCTCGACGAGCAGCTGCGCCGGCTCGCGAAGCTGGACCTGGACGTCTCCGTGGTCGGGGCGCCGGGGGACGACGAGCGCGGCGGGCTGGGCTGGCGGACCCGGATCGACCTGGTGGCGGACGCCGAGGGGCGGGCCGGCATGCGCGGGCACCGTTCGCACGACGTGCACGCCCTGGACTCGATGCCGTTGGCGTCGCCCGGGATCGAGGACCTGGACCTGTTCAGCCGGCGGTGGCCGGCGGGGGCGCACATCGAGGCGATCGCGCCGGCGGGCGGTGACGACCCGGTCGTGCTCCTCGACGGTGTGCCGTACGACCTGCGCCGCGGGCGTGTCGACCCGCGGCCCAACGCGCGGTCGTCGGTGCGTGAACGCGTCGGCGAGCGCACCTACCGGGTGGCGGCCGCCGGGTTCTGGCAGGTCCACCGCGAGGCACCCGGCGTGCTCGTCGACGCCGTCCTGGCCGGCGTGGGCGATGTCGACGGCGCGGCCGTGCTGGACCTCTACTCGGGTGCCGGCCTGTTCACGGCGCCTCTCGCCGACGCGGTGGGCGCGACGGGCGAGGTCGTGTCCGTCGAGGGGGACGTGCGTGCCGTCAAGGACGCCCGACGGAACCTGCACGACCGCTCGAACGTCGAGCTGCACGCCGGGGACGTGGCCCGTGTCCTGACGGGGCGGGACGACGCGGACTCGGACGTCGTCCACGCCGACGTCGTGGTGCTGGACCCTCCTCGGACGGGTGCCGGCCGGGCCGTCGTCGGCGGGATCCTGGACCTGCGGCCGGAGCGTGTGGTGTACGTCGCGTGCGACCCCGCCGCGCTGGCGCGAGACCTCGCGACGCTCGTCGCGGGCGGGTACGAGGTCGCCTCGCTCGTCGGACACGACCTGTTCCCCATGACGCACCACCTCGAGGCCGTCGCGGTCCTGAGCCGCTGACGACACGGCCTCTGCGCGCGACCTGTCGCGCTGCGCGCGCGTGCGTCCTAGCGTGGGAGCGGAGGGGCCGCACGGCCCACCGGCGAGAGGAGAAGGTCGTGAGCGACGAGAGCACGCAGGAGAAGCTGGCCGAGGCGAAGCGGACGGCGACGCAGGAGCTGTTCAAGTCGGGCACGCCGGACTACGACCCGCGGGCGCAGCAGCGCGCGGTCGAGGCCGAGCGCAAGGCGCAGCACGCGGCTGACGAGGCGCGCGAGGCGAAGTAGCGCGTGTCGGCGCGCCGGGGTCGCGGTCGACCCGCATCCTGATGTATCTTGATGTCAAGATACTTCGGTGCGACCACTAGGCTGGTCCCGCATCGTCTCGAGCCGGGCCCCCAACACACGCTCCCGGCCGACTCGCCCCGATGAAGGAGTCCTGCGTGAGCACTGTCGACAGCTTCGGATCCAAGGGAACGCTCGAGGTCGGTGACGCCTCGTACGAGGTGTACCGCCTGTCGGCCGTGCCGGGCCTCGAGCGACTGCCCTTCAGCCTCAAGGTGCTCGCGGAGAACCTGCTGCGCACCGAGGACGGCGCCAACATCACCGCCGACCACATCAACGCGCTCGCGGGCTGGGACCCGGACGCCCAGCCCGACACCGAGATCCAGTTCACGCCCGCGCGCGTGATCATGCAGGACTTCACCGGTGTGCCCTGCGTCGTCGACCTCGCCACCATGCGTGAGGCCGTCGTCGAGCTCGGCGGCGACGCGACCCGCATCAACCCGCTCGCCCCGGCCGAGATGGTGATCGACCACTCGGTGCAGATCGACGTCGCCGGCCGCGCGGACGCGTTCGAGCGCAACGTCGAGCTCGAGTACGAGCGCAACCGCGAGCGCTACCAGTTCCTGCGCTGGGGCCAGACGGCGTTCGACGACTTCAAGGTCGTGCCCCCGGGCACGGGCATCGTGCACCAGGTCAACATCGAGTACCTGGCCCGCGGCATCATGGTCCGCGACGGCAAGGCGTACCCGGACACGTGCGTCGGCACGGACTCGCACACCACGATGGTCAACGGCCTGGGCGTGCTGGGCTGGGGCGTCGGCGGCATCGAGGCCGAGGCGGCCATGCTCGGCCAGCCGGTCTCGATGCTCATCCCGCGCGTCGTCGGCTTCAAGCTCACCGGCAACATCCCTGCCGGCGTCACCGCCACGGACGTCGTCCTCACCATCACGCAGAAGCTGCGCCAGCACGGTGTGGTCGGCAAGTTCGTCGAGTTCTACGGCGAGGGCGTCGCGGCCGTGCCGCTGGCCAACCGCGCCACCATCGGCAACATGAGCCCCGAGTTCGGCTCCACGTGCGCGATCTTCCCGATCGACTCGGTCACGGTCGACTACCTGCGCCTGACCGGCCGGTCCGACGAGCAGCTCGCGCTGGTCGAGGCCTACGCCAAGGAGCAGGGCATGTGGCTCGACCCGAGCGCCGATGGCTACGTGCAGCCGGTGTTCTCCGAGTACCTGGAGCTCGACCTGTCGACGGTCGTCCCGTCGATCGCCGGCCCGAAGCGTCCGCAGGACCGCATCGAGCTCTCGCGGGCCAAGGAGCAGTTCCAGCGTGACCTGCCCACCTACGCCCCGGAGCTGGCGAACGGCGTCGACGAGGCGGAGCGCGAGTCGTTCCCCGCGTCCGACGCGCCGGCCATCACGTCGGCCGCGGACCGCACGTACCCGGTGACGGACGCCGACGGCCGCGAGTTCGAGCTGTTCCACGGAGCCGTGGCGATCGCGTCGATCACGTCGTGCACCAACACGTCGAACCCGTCGGTCATGCTCGCCGCGGCGCTCGTCGCGAAGAAGGCCGTCGAGAAGGGCCTCGTCGCCAAGCCGTGGGTCAAGACGTCGATGGCGCCCGGCTCGCAGGTCGTGACGAACTACTACGAGAAGGCCGGCCTGTGGCCGTACCTCGAGAAGCTGGGTTTCCACCTGGTCGGCTACGGCTGCGCCACGTGCATCGGCAACTCGGGCCCGCTCGACGAGCAGGTCTCGGCCGTCGTCAACGAGCACGACCTGGCTGTCGCCGCGGTGCTGTCCGGCAACCGCAACTTCGAGGGTCGCATCAACCCCGACGTGAAGATGAACTACCTGGCGTCCCCGCCGCTGGTCATCGCCTACGCGCTGGCCGGGACCATGGACTTCGACTTCGACTCCGACCCGCTGGGGCGCGACGAGGCCGGTCAGCCCGTCTTCCTCAAGGACATCTGGCCCTCGCCGGAGGAGGTCCAGGCGACCATCGACGCGTCCATCGACCGGGCGATGTTCACCAAGGACTACGCCGACGTGTTCACGGGCGACGAGCGGTGGCGCGCGCTGCAGACCCCCGAGGGCGACACCTTCGAGTGGGATGCCGACTCCACCTACGTCCGCAAGCCCCCGTACTTCGAGGGCATGCAGGCCGAGCCCGCGCCCGTGGTCGACTTCACGGGTGCGCGCGTCCTGGCCAAGCTGGGCGACTCGGTCACCACCGACCACATCAGCCCCGCCGGCTCGATCAAGGCCGACAGCCCCGCCGGCCTGTACCTGGCCGCGAACGGCGTCGAGCGTCGTGACTACAACTCCTACGGCTCGCGCCGCGGGAACCACGAGGTCATGATCCGCGGCACGTTCGCCAACATCCGCCTGCGCAACCAGCTGGTCCCCGGCGTCGAGGGCGGGTTCACCAAGAACCTCCTCACGGGCGAGCAGACGTCGATCTACGACGCATCGCAGGCCTACCAGGCCGCGGGCATCCCGCTCGTGGTGCTCGGTGGCAAGGAGTACGGCTCGGGTTCGTCGCGCGACTGGGCCGCCAAGGGCACCAGCCTGCTGGGCGTCAAGGCCGTCATCACCGAGAGCTTCGAGCGCATCCACCGCTCCAACCTCATCGGGATGGGCGTCCTCCCGCTGCAGTTCCCCGAGGGCGAGTCGGCCGACTCCCTGGGCCTGGACGGCACCGAGACGTTCGACATCACGGGCGTCACGGCGCTCAACGAGGGCACCACGCCGCGCACCCTGGCCGTGAAGGCGACCAAGGAGGACGGTTCGGTCGTCGAGTTCGACGCGGTCCTGCGCATCGACACGCCCGGCGAGGCGGACTACTACCGCAACGGCGGCATCCTGCAGTACGTGCTGCGTCAGGTCGCCGCGAGCTGACCCACCGACGAGGCCGGTGACGCGATGCGCGTCACCGGCCTCGTCGCGTCTGCGCCGTCACGCGGTCCGCGTGGCCGCGACGAGCCAGTCGAGGGCGACGGGGAGGGCCTCGAGGACCGAGACGTGGCTGTCACGGGGGCGCGTCCACAGCTCGGCCGCGGGAAGGTGGTCGAGCAGCCACGCGCTGTGCGACGGCGGGACGACGCGGTCCTGCCCGCCGTGCACGAGGAGCATGGGGACGGTGACGTCAGCCGGGTCGAAGCCCCAAGGGTGGGCATAGGCGACGTCGTCGTCGATGATCCCACCCAGTCCCTGGGCCGAGGCGCGCCGGGCGTCGTCGCCGAGGGGGGCCCATGCGCCGGAGAGAACCGCCCAGTCCGCGTCGGTGAACGCCTCGACGCCACCTTCGGGCGCAGCGGCACGGGCGTCGCGGCCCGCAGCCCCTGCGCGCAGCGTGGCGTCCGAGGCCATCCCGGCCGCCCAGTCGAAGCCGTCGACGAACGGAGCCAGCCCGGCGATCGAGAGGGCGGCAGTCGTGCGGTCGGGGAGCAGGGCGGCGCACGCCAGCGCGTGGGGGCCGCCGCCGGACGCGCCGACCTGCGCGGCAGAGTCGATGCCGAGGGCGTCGAGCACGTGCCGGACGTCGTCCGCGGCGGACGCGACGTCGCGGCCGACGTGCGGGCTCGACCCGCCGTAGCCGGGGCGGCCGTAGGACAGGAGGCGCAGGCCGCGGGCCCGGGCTGCCTCGAGGACCGGTGCGAGCAGGGCACCCGTCTGCGGGGAGCCGTGGTGCCAGACGACCGCGGGCCCGTCGTCGTCGCTGTCGTGCACGCACAGCGTGCGGCCGTCGGGCAGGTCCACGTCGAGTGTGGTCATGGACGCGACGCTACGGGCCCGGTCCTCAGTCGGCGAGACCCTGAACCAACCCGTGGCGCCCGATCGCGGCAAGGTGCGGGTAGTGCTCGGGGTGCGCCTGCATCACGGCTGCGAGGTGCAGGGCCCACGCCTGCGCACGCTGCCAGGTCGCCTCGTCCCAGCCGGAGCCGGCGTCGACCCGTGCCCGGAAGAGCGCACGACCGGGCGCGTCGAACGTCAGCCACGCGGTCGCCAGGTCGCACGCCGGGTCGCCCGACGTCACGTCGCCGAAGTCGATGACCGCGCGCAACCCGCTGTCGTGGACGAGCAGGTTGGCGGGGTGCGGGTCACCGTGGATCCACATCGGCGGGCCGTCCCACGCGGGTGCGGCGGCGAGCTCGTCGAACCGGGCCACGACCTCGTCGGCCCGCGGCTCGCGCTGTGCCGCCAGCCGCTCGTGCAGCACCGCGCGACGGGTGCGGATGTCGTCGCCGCGCACGGGGTTGTCCGGGGCGTCGTCGGGCGCCGGGGTGTGCAGCGCGACGAAGACGTCGGCGAGGTGCTCCGCCCACGCGGTGCGCGCCGCCACGGGCTGCGACCAGGCGGGGTCGGCGTCGAACCACGGCACGACGCTCCAGGTCCACGGGAAACCCGCGCCCGGCGCGCCGACGCGTACGGGCACCGGCACGTCGACCGGTAGCCGGGGTGCCAGCACGGGCAGCGCCTGCTGCTCGTGCTGCACCAGGTGGGCGGCCGCCTCGCGGACGGGGAAGCGCAGCGCCAGGTGCTCACCCAACCGCCACGTCGCGTTGTCCCAACCCGTCCCGACGAGCGTCACCGGCAGGTCCGCGAGGTCCGGGTGCTGATCGTGCAGCAGCGTCCGGACGAGGTCCTCGTCGAGCATCACCTCGATCATCGGGTGGGTCACGAGACCTCCACGAGGCGGTGGGCGTCCCACGGCAGGGCCCAGCCCAGCGCGTCGAACATGCGCGAGAGCACGATCGCGGTGAACCCCCAGACCAGCGTGCCGTCGACGACGAACGCGGGGGTCCGTACCGTGGTGCCCGAGCGCGTGTGGGCGACGCTCGCGCGGTTGGCCGGGTCCAGCAGGTCGGCCACCGGCAGGCGGAAGACCTCGACGGTCTCGGCGTGGTCGACCGCCGCGACCTGCGACGGCCGCGTCCACCAGGCCGGCACCGGCGTGACCAGGTGGTTGCTCACGGGGACCGGCAGCGGCGCGAGGGTGCCCAGGACGTCGACTCCCGTGACGTCGAGCCCCACCTCCTCGGTCGCCTCCCGCAGAGCCGCAGCCACCGGACCGTCGTCGGACGGCTCCAACCGCCCCCCGGGGAACGCGACCTGCCCGGCGTGGTGTCCGAGCGTGGACGCACGGCGCTGCAGCAGGACGTCGAGGTCCGCCGGCACGGCGGCCGCACCGGCGGCCGCGGGGGTCGCGTCCAGGCGCCCGAACAGCACGAGCACCGCGGCGGCCCGGCTGGCCGTCCCGAGCGTGATCATCCGCGACGGGTCCAGCCGCCAGTCGACGCCCCGTCGGCACAGCTCGACCAGGTCGTGCCGGGCGTCGGCGGACTCCCTCGGCCGCGAGCTCAACCGCGCGCCCGCACCTGGGCGGCGAACGCGCCGACGAACGCGCGGGCCGCCGGCGCCAGGTCGGGCAGGTACTTGGCGCCGTCGGAGCGGATCGCCTCGATCTCGTCGTCGTCGAGCCGCTCGGTCATCTCCGGCGTCGACAGCCACAGGTCGAGCATCCCGGGCTCCAGCTCCGGGTGGAACTGCAGCGCGAGCGCCGAGCCGAGCCGGAACGCCTGAACGGGCGTGGTCGGTGTGGAGGCCAGGAGCGTGGCGCCCGGTGGGAGCGAGACGGCGTCGTCGTGCCAGTGCAGCACGGTCGGCTGCTCACCCAGGAGGGACAGCGCGGGGTCGTCGGCCACCACGTCGACCGGCGCGAACCCGGTCTCGGTGCCGTGCCTGCGCGAGAGCTCCCCGCCCAGCGCCAGGCCGACCAGCTGCATGCCCAGGCAGATGCCGAGCACGGGGACGTCGGCCGCAACGGCACGGGCGATCAGGTCACGCTCGGCGGCGAGACCGGGGAAGCGGTCGTCGTCGGCGTCCATCGCGCCGCCCATGACGACCAGCCCGGAGATCTCGTCGAGCGCGGGCAGGTCGGGCGCGTCCGACGAGACCACCGTGCGTACGCGCACCGGCGCGTCGAGGGCCGGGGCGATGAGCCCCGGGCCCTCGTGCGGGGCGTGCGTGAGGATCAGGACCGGACGCACGCGGTCACCAGCCGTCGGGCAGCGGGCGGCCCTCTTCGTACCCGGCCGCGCTCTGGATCCCGACGACGGCGCGCTCGTGCAGCTCGTCGAGCGTCGTCGCGCCGACGTACGTCGCCGCGGACCGGACGCCCGCTGTGATGTGGTCGACGAGGTCCTCGACGCCCGGACGCTTCGGGTCCAGGTACATGCGCGAGGAGCTGATGCCCTCCTCGTACAGCGCCTTGCGCGCCCGGTCGAACGCCGAGCCGCCGCGCGTGCGGTTGGCCACGGCACGCGCGGACGCCATGCCGAACGACTCCTTGTAGAGGCGGCCGCTGCCGTCGTCGTGCAGGTCGCCGGGCGACTCGTACGTGCCCGCGAACCACGACCCGACCATGACCTGCGACGCACCGGCGGCCAGGGCGAGCGCGACGTCGCGCGGGTGCCGCACGCCGCCGTCGGCCCAGACGTGCTTGCCGAGGCGGCGGGCCTCGGCGGCGCACTCGAGCACCGCCGAGAACTGCGGTCGGCCGACGGCCGTCATCATGCGCGTCGTGCACATGGCGCCGGGGCCGACGCCCACCTTGACGATGTCGGCACCGGCCTCGATGAGGTCGCGCGTGCCCTCGGCGCTCACCACGTTGCCGGCGACGACGGGGACCTGCGGGTCCAGCGCGCGCACCGACGCGAGCGCGTCGAGCATCTTGCGCTGGTGGCCGTGCGCGGTGTCGACGACGATCACGTCGATGCCGGCCTCGAGCAGCTCGGCGGCCTTGGACTTGACGTCCCCGTTGATGCCGACGGCGGCGGCGACGCGCAGGCGGCCCGACGCGTCGAGCGCGGGCTCGTAGATGGACGACCGCAGCGCGCCGACCCGCGTCAGCACGCCGACGAGCGCGCCGTCGCGGACCACGGGGGAGAAGCGGCGGCGCGAGGCGTGCAGCCGCTCGAACGCCTCCTCCAGGCCGCGGGGGCCGCTCCCCTCGAGGACGTCCGCGTCGATGGTCGTCGGGTCCGCCGTCATGACGTCGGCAACCTGCGTGAAGCGGTCGACGCCCTGGCAGTCGGCCTCGGTCACGACGCCGACGGGCCGGCCGTCGGTCACGACGACCGCGGCGCCGTGCGCACGCTTGCCGATGAGGGTCAGCGCGGTGTGCACGGTGTCGTGCGGCGCCACGACGACGGCCGTCTCGACGACCGGGCTCTTGGCCTTCACCGAGGACACGACGTCCGCCACCACCTCGGTGGGGATGTCCTGCGGGATGACCGCGATGCCGCCGCGGCGGGCGATCGTCTCGGCCATCCGCCGGCCGGCGACGGCCGTCATGTTGGCCACGACGAGCGGGACGGTGGTGCCGGTGCCGTCGACGGACGACAGGTCGACGTCGAAGCGGGAGGTGACCTCGGAACGCGACGGGACGAGGAAGACGTCGCCGTAGGTGAGGTCGGAGGTGGCCTGGTGGCCGGGCAGGAAGCGCATGGGTGTTCCCCTTTCCGAGCAATGATAGAGGCTCGTGGCTGCGACGTCTCTGCACAGGACCGTCACGAGGCTCACGCCGCTCCCGTGCGGCCCGCCGTGGGGGCGCCCTCTACAGTGGGGGAACCCGACGGGCCGATCCGACGACGTCGTCGGCACGCACAACCCGGACAGGAGGCACGGTCGCGGTGAAGCGCACGATCCTGTCGACCATCTCGAGCCCCAGCGACCTGCGCGCGCTGACGCCGCGTCAGGTCGAGCAGCTGGCGACGGAGGTCCGCGCGTTCCTCGTCGAGTCGGTCTCGCGCACCGGCGGGCACCTCGGCCCCAACCTCGGAGTCGTCGAGCTCACCATCGCGATGCACCGCGTCTTCGAGTCGCCGGCCGACACGTTCGTCTTCGACACCGGTCACCAGTCGTACGTGCACAAGCTGCTCACCGGGCGCCAGGACTTCTCCGACCTGCGCCGCCGCGGCGGCCTGTCCGGCTACCCCAGCCGCGCCGAGTCCGAGCACGACGTGGTCGAGAACTCGCACGCGTCGACCGCGCTGTCGTGGGCCGACGGCATCGCCAAGGCGAACCAGCTCTCCGGCCGCGCGGACCGTTCGGTGGTCGCGGTCATCGGCGACGGAGCCCTGACGGGTGGGATGGCCTGGGAGGCGCTCAACAACATCGCCGCAGGTCAGGACCGGCGCCTGGTCATCGTCGTGAACGACAACGGGCGCTCGTACGACCCGACGATCGGTGGGCTGGCCCAGCACCTCGACACGCTGCGCACGACGCAGGGCTACGAGAACGTCCTGTCGTGGGGCAAGCGGACGCTGAACCGCTCCGGTCCGCCCGGACGTGCGGCGTACGACGCGCTGCACGGCCTGAAGAAGGGCATCAAGGACGTCGTCGCGCCTCAGGGCATGTTCGAGGACCTGGGCCTGAAGTACGTGGGGCCGGTCGACGGGCACGACGAGGCCGCCGTGGAGCGCGCGCTGCGCCGGGCCCGCGGTTACGCAGGACCCGTGATCGTGCACGTCATCACCGAGAAGGGCCGCGGGTACACGCCGGCGGAGGAGGACATCGCCGACCGGTTCCACTCGGTCGGCAAGATCCACCCCGAGACCGGGCTGCCCGTCGCGCCGTCGCGGTTCGGCTGGACCAGCGTGTTCGCCGACGAGATCGTCCGGATCGGGCGGCGTCGCAAGGACGTCGTCGCCATCACGGCCGCGATGCTGCAGCCCGTCGGCCTCGCGCCCTTCGCGGCCGAGTTCCCCGACCGCGTCTTCGACGTCGGCATCGCGGAGCAGCACGCGGCCACGTCGGCCGCCGGGATGGCCTTCGGCGGCCTGCACCCCGTGGTGGCGGTGTACGCGACGTTCCTCAACCGTGCGTTCGACCAGGTCCTCATGGACGTCGCCCTGCACCGCGCGGGCGTCACGTTCGTGCTCGACCGGGCCGGGCTGACCGGGGACGACGGTGCGAGCCACAACGGGATGTGGGACATGGCGATGCTCGCCGTCGTCCCGGGCCTGCGGCTGGCTGCGCCGCGCGACGAGGCCACGCTGCGCTCGGCGCTGCGTGAGGCGGTCGACGTCGACGACGCTCCGACCGTGGTCCGCTATCCCAAGGGCGCGATGGGCGACGCGATCGAGGCGCTCGACGCGGTCGACGGCGTCGACGTGCTGGCTCGGCGCGAGGCGGCGACCGATGCGCGCTCCGTCCTGGTGGTCGGCGTCGGCGCCATGGCCCCGACGGCGCTGGAGCTCGCCGACCTGCTGGTCGCGCACGGGCTGGGTGTGACGGTCGTCGACCCGCGCTGGGTGCTTCCGGTCGCCCCCGGCCTGACCAAGCTGGTGGGGGAGTTCGACCACGTCGTCACGCTCGAGGACGGCGTCGTCGACGGCGGTGTCGGCGCGATCGTCGCGCAGCGTGCGCGTGAGGCAGGCATCGGGACGCCCGTGCAGTCGTTCGGCATCCCGCGCGAGTTCCTCGACCACGCGACGCGTGACCAGCTGGTCGGGACGCTGCGTCTGAGTGCGGCCGATGTCGGGCGCGACGTGCTGGCGGCCCTCGGGGACTGAGTCGGGACCGAGGTCCCAAGACATCCCATCATTTGCTCCGTAGGTTCGAGGTATCGGGTCGAACCAAGGGAGTCGGGATGTCCACCACCGCAGTTCCGCAGCAGGTCAGCGAGCACATGATGCCCGAGGCCTGGGACGGCTTCGTCGCCGGGCCGTGGGTCGACCACGTCGACGTCCGCGACTTCATCCAGCGCAACTACACGCCGTACACGGGTGACGCGTCGTTCCTGGCCGGCCCGACCGCGCGGACCACCGCCATGTGGGACCGCCTGGCGGCGATGTTTCCCGAGGAGCGGGCCAAGGGCGTCTACGACATCGACGCGACGACGCCGTCGACCATCACGTCGCACGCGGCGGGCTACATCGCCCAGGACGACGAGGTCATCGTCGGCCTGCAGACCGACGCGCCGCTGAAGCGGGCGATCATGCCCAACGGCGGCTACCGCATGGTGCTGAACTCGCTGCAGACGTACGGCTACGAGGCCGACCCGATCGTCACCGAGATCTTCACCAAGTACCGCAAGACCCACAACGACGGCGTCTTCGACGTCTACCCGCCGGCCGTGCGTGCCGCGCGCAGCAGCCACATCATCACGGGCCTGCCGGACGCCTACGGCCGCGGCCGGATCATCGGCGACTACCGCCGCGTCGCCCTGTACGGCGTCGACGCGCTGATCGCGGCCAAGAAGCTGGAGCGCGCCGAGCTGGACCTGGAGCGCTCGGTCGAGAACGTCATCCGCGACCGCGAGGAGCTCGCGGAGCAGGTGCGGGCCCTGGGTGAGCTCAAGTCGATGGCCGCCTCGTACGGCTACGACATCTCCGGCCCTGCGACCACGGGCCGTGAGGCCGTGCAGTGGCTGTACTTCGGCTACCTGGCCGCCGTGAAGGAGCAGAACGGCGCGGCGATGTCGCTGGGCCGCACGTCGACCTTCCTGGACGTCTTCCTGCAGCGCGACCTCGAGGCGGGGACGTTGACCGAGGAGCAGGCGCAGGAGATCATCGACGACTTCGTCATCAAGCTGCGCATCGTCCGGTTCCTGCGCACGCCGGAGTACGACGAGCTCTTCTCGGGGGACCCGACGTGGGTGACCGAGTCGATCGGCGGCATGGGCGAGGACGGGCGCCCGCTCGTCACCCGCACGTCGTTCCGCTACCTGCAGACCCTGTACAACCTGGGCCCGGCGCCCGAGCCGAACATGACCGTGTTCTGGAGCGACGCGCTGCCGCAGGGGTTCAAGGACTACTGCGCACAGGTCTCGATCGACACCTCCGCGGTGCAGTACGAGTCCGACGACCTGATCCGCTGCTCGTGGGGCGACGACGCGGCCATCGCGTGCTGCGTGTCCCCGATGCGGGTCGGCAAGCAGATGCAGTTCTTCGGCGCCCGCGTGAACCTGGCCAAGACGCTCCTGTACGCCATCAACGGTGGCCGCGACGAGGTCTCGGGCAAGCAGGTCGCGCCGGTGAGCGCACCCGTCGAGGGTGACGTGCTGGACTACGACGACGTCATGGCCAAGTTCGACGGCCTCATGGACTGGCTCGCCCAGACCTACGTCGACGCGCTCAACTGCGTGCACTACATGCACGACAAGTACGCGTACGAGCGCATCGAGATGGCGCTGCACGACCGCACGGTGCTGCGCACCATGGCCTGCGGCATCGCCGGCCTGTCGGTCGTGGCCGACTCGCTCTCGGCGATCAAGTACGCGACGGTGCGCCCGGTGCGCGACGAGAACGGGCTGGTCACCGAGTACGAGATCGAGGGCGACTTCCCGACCTTCGGCAACGACGACGACCGCGTCGACGACATCGCCGTGAGCCTGGTCCGCACGTTCATGGAGAAGATCCGCCGGTTCCCGACCTACCGCGACGCGGTGCACACGCAGTCGGTGCTGACCATCACCTCCAACGTCGTGTACGGCAAGGCTACGGGCTCGACCCCCGACGGCCGGCTCAAGGGCCAGCCGTTCGCGCCCGGCGCCAACCCGATGAACGGCCGCGACACCCACGGGATGCTCGCCTCCGGCCTGTCGGTCGCGAAGCTGCCGTACGCCGAGGCGCAGGACGGCATCTCGCTGACGTCGTCCGTCGTGCCGTCCGGCCTGGGCCGCACGCGGCAGGAGCAGGTGAGCAACCTCGTCGGGCTGCTGGACGCGTACACGCTGTCCGACGGCTACCACATGAACGTGAACGTGCTGAACCGCGAGACGCTGCTGGACGCCATGGAGCACCCGGAGAACTACCCCCAGCTCACCATCCGCGTCTCGGGCTACGCCGTGAACTTCGTCCGCCTGACGCGCGAGCAGCAGCTCGACGTGCTGTCGCGCACCTTCCACGGAGCGGTCTGACCATGAGCACCGTCACCGACGAGCGGCAGCCCGGCGCCCCCGTGGTCGCCCTCGGGATGCCGCTCGTCGGCGGCTCGCACGAGCGCGCGCACGGGCACGGCACGGCCGGGCTGGAGAGCGTCGAGGCCGAGAGGTCCGCCCGGCTCGCGGCGGTCCGGGCCGGCGACGTCGGATCCGTGCACTCCTGGGAGCTCGTCACGGCGGTCGACGGGCCGGGGACGCGCCTGACCGTGTTCCTGTCGGGCTGCCCGCTGCGCTGCCTGTACTGCCACAACCCCGACACCATGGAGATGCGCCGGGGCACGGACGTCGCGGCCGACGAGCTGCTGGCCAGGATCGCCCGCTACCGCGGTGTGTTCCGCGCGACGGGCGGCGGCCTGACGATCTCCGGCGGCGAACCGCTCATGCAGCCGGCCTTCGTGCGGCGGCTGCTGCGCGGCGCGCAGGCGATGGGCGTGCACACGACGATCGACACGTCCGGCTACCTCGGTGCGCACCTGAGCGACGAGATGCTCGACGACGTCGACCTGGTGCTCCTCGACGTCAAGTCCGGCGACCCTGCGACGTACCGCAGGGTGACGGGCCGCGACCTGCAGCCGACGCTCGACTTCGGTCGCCGGCTCGCCGCGCACGGTACGCCGATCTGGGTCCGGTTCGTGCTGGTGCCGGGTCTGACCGACGACGAGGCGAACGTCGACGCCGTGGCCGACTACGTCGCCACGCTCTCGAGCGTCGCCCGGGTCGAGGTGCTGCCGTTCCACCAGATGGGCCGCGACAAGTGGGCCGACCTCGGTCTGACCTACGAGCTCGAAGACACCCAGCCACCGACGCCGGAGCTGGTGGAGCGGGTCCGCGAGCAGTTCCGCTCGCGGGGCCTGACCACGTTCTGACGCCCCCGGCTACTCGTCCGTCGCGAGGAGGCTGAACTCGGCGAGGAGCTCGCCCAGCTCGGTGTCGTCGACCTTCTTCAGCAGCCGCTCGCGCAGCAGCCGTGGTCCGTGCAGGTGCAGCGCCTCGCCGTCCCGCAGGTGGCTCATGGCCGAGAGCAGCTTGCGCACGTCGTAGGTGCTGTTGAAGACCTCGGGGACTCCTCGCTCGATGTCGAGGAGCTGGTAGGCGGCCTCCATGCCGGTGCGGACCGAGTACTCGGTGGTGAAGATGACGTCGCGCGTCGTCTCGGCGAACTGACCGAGGAAGGCGAGGTTCACGGATCCCCGCGGGACGACCTGCGGCCGGTCGCCCGCATGGCGTGGCATGAAGAACGCCGTGACGTAGGGCATCATCACGGGCACGCAGGTGGCGGCATCGGCCGCGAGCGTCGGGATCTCGGCCTCGGGCACGCCCAGGTGGTAGAGCCACTCCTGCGTGATCTCCTCGCCGGTGCAGTCCTGCAACGCCTTCTTGACGTAGTCGCCGGGCTTGTCGACGAACAGCCCGTACACCCAGACGACGACCTGGTCCGGCGGCTGCGCCTTGAAGTGGGGCTGCCGGTTGATGGTCCAGCTCATCAGCCAGGCGGAGTCGCGCGCGGTGACGATGCCGCCGGTGACCACCTTGCCCGTGAACGGGCTGCGCCGGGTGATCCGCTCGATGTACTCCGGGATCCGCCCGTCGAGCGTCGTCACCGTGGCGGACTGCCACTTCGTGCGCGCGATGTCGGTGCAGAACACTTCCGGGCGGCCGAACGCGTCGCTCTTCGCGGCCAGACGCTTCCACAGGTCCCACGCCGGGGCGGGACCGTCGTCGACCCTGGCCGGCGTGTGCTGGTCGCCGTTGTCCGAGTTCTCGGTGAGGGACCCGATGGTCGCCAGCACGAGGTCGTCCTCGCCCAGCTCGATCGTCTCCTCGACGAGCGGGCCGTCCGCCCCGTGGTCGAGCAGGTGGATCGCCGTCGCGACGGTGCGCTCGTCGGTCTGCTCGACGTCGACGTCGATCACCTCCACGTGGAAGCGGAAGGTGACGCCCTGGTCCATGAGCCACCGCGTCAGCGGCAGCACCATGGACTCGTACTGGTTGTACTTGGTGAACTTCAGGGCCGACAGGTCGGGCAGGCCACCGACGTGGTGGATGAACCGGTGCAGGTAGAGCTTGAACTCGAGCGCGCTGTGCCACTCCTGGAACGCGAACATGGTCCGCCAGTAGAGCCAGAACTGGCTCTCGAGGAAGTGCTTGGACATCACGTCGGTGATCGTCTTGCCCTCCATGTCCTCCCGGCGGGCCAGGAAGATCTTGGTGAGGTCCTTCTGCGCCTTGTCGTCGAGGCGGAAGAGGTTGTCGAACCGGGCGTCCTTGCCGCGGTCCTCGGTGACACGCTGCAGCGAGAAGTTCGGGTCGTCCTTGTTCAACCAGTAGAACTCGTCGAGGACCGAGACGCCGTCGGTCTCGATCGACGGGACGGAGCGGAACAGGTCCCACAGGCACTCCATGTGGTCCTCGAGCTCGCGTCCGCCGCGGATCACGAACCCGCGGCGCGGCTCCTTGATCCCGTCGAGCGCACCGCCGGCCAGGCGCAACCGCTCGTACACCGTGATCCTGTCGCCGGGCACCTGACCGTCGCGCACCAGGAAGCCCGCGGCCGACAGCGACGCGAGCCCTGCGCCGACCAGGTGGACGGAGCCGGTCCGGTCGGTCCGCGCAGGCTTGCGCGGGCGGGCGAACGCCTCGTAGTTGCCGCTGGAGTAGTACATGGTCTCCTCGCTTCCCGGATCGTGCGACGACTCGTGGACGGCGGCCCCCAGACCCGCGGAGGTGATGGTTCTCACACTCGCCCACCGGTGGGGACGGTGCAACTCGCCGACGTCCGGCACGCGCCGTCGCGGCGCGACCGCCTGCGCCGTACGGTGCTGGTATGACGGGGGCGGACGGCGGCGGGAGCACTGGCCACGGGGCAGAGCTCGTCTGGCGGGCGGTGTGGGCCGTGCTGGGCGTGGCGGTCCTCGCGTTCGGGTCCGCCGTCCTCCTGAGTGCCGACGTGGGCGTCGACCCGTTCACGGCGGCGAACATCGGCGCCAGCTCGCACCTCGGTGTCGAGCTCGGCGCCTACCAGCTGGCCGTGAACGCGGTCTTGCTGGTCCCGATCATCCTCGGTGCGCGCAGGTACATCGGCGTCGGCACGGTGATCAACATGGTGCTGACCGGCTTCTTCGTCCAGTGGTTCGCCGCGGTCCTCGCACCCGTGGTTCCCGATCCGCCCACGCACCTGCTGCAGGCGGTCCTGTTCGTGGTCGGGATCGTCTTCTTCACCGCGGGTGCCTCCGCCTACATGACCGCAGGGGTCGGCATGTCGCCGTACGACGCGCTGGCGCCCATGGTCGTCGACCGGACCGCATGGCCGTACCGTGCGGTCCGTGTGGTCCAGGACCTGACCTTCGTCGGGATCGCCATCCTGCTCGGTGGGCCGGTCGGGGTGGGCACGGTCATGACGGCGTTCTTCACCGGGCCGCTGATCGACTTCTTCAACGTCCGGGTGAACCGGCCACTGCTCCACCGCCTTCTTCCCGGGAGCGCCGCGCGCGCCGTGGAAGGCTGACCGCCGTCAGATCGGCGCGGTCCTCCGCGTGCCGCCACCTGCGGCCGCGCCGCGGGGGCGCCACGACCTCCAGGGCACGCGGGAGGACGCGGGCATGGAGCTCGTCGATCGGTTCGCCGAGCTCCCCGTCACGCGCCACGCGGTACGGACCGTCGGGGAGCTCGAGGTGGAACTCGGCGTCCGCGAGCTGCTGGTAGCGCCGGTTCCTCGAGCTGCGACCCGTCAGGAGGTCCAGCAGCACACGGCCCCGCGAAGCGGGGCGCGTGACGCCCAGGACGCGCAGGTCGAGGCGTGCGTCGTCGATCGCGGCCCGGTGGATCGGCACGATCCCGCGCGGCTCGTAGCGGCCGTTGCCGATGAACAGGAGGCTGAAGCTCGCGTCGACGCGCTCGCCGCGCAGGTCGTCCACCCGCACGCGGACCGCCTTGGCCCGCCCGAGCGTGCGTGCACCGGCAACGACAGCGGCGAGGGGCTTGCCGATCACGCGCTCGTAGGACTCGCGGATGCTGACGAACTCGGTGTACGCCCCGACGCTGGCCGTGTTGACGAAGACCCGACCGTTGACCTCGCCGAGATCGACCCGCGTGACCGTCCCCGCGTGCACCGCCTCGATGGCCCGGGCCAGCGGGAACATCCCCAGGTCCTTGGCGAAGTGGTTGAACGTGCCGGCGGGGAAGACCGCGAGCGGCACCTGGTGCGCCATCGCCGCGGCGGCAGCCTGCTGCACGGTGCCGTCGCCCCCGGCCACAGCGAGCACCCGGCACGAGCCGGCTGCCTCGTCGAAGGGGTCCCCGTGGTCATGGTCGCCCCCGCCGAGCTCGACGACGCGCATCCGCGGGAACTCCTGGCGCAGGCGCAGCAGGATCTGGCCCGCACGGCCGGAGTTGGACCGCGGGTTGACGAGCAGCACGATCCCTTCCCCGTCGGGCGAGGGCTCACCGGCGTGGACGGGCAGGTCGTCGCGGAGGGGATCGACGTGCTCGACGGGCACGACCTTGGTGGTGAGCCACGCGACCGCCTCGCCCAGGGCGAGCCCCGCCGCCACGTCGGACGGGTAGTGCGCACCCGTCGCCACGCGCGACAACCCGACCAGGCCGGCCAGGGCCCGCAGCGGTGCCGCGAGCACGGGCAGCTCCGCGGACGCGCCGGCGGCGAACGCCATGGCGCTGGACGAGTGGCCGCTGGGGAACGACGTCGAACGCGGTATCCGGGACGCGAGGCGCAGGGCGGGGACCGCGAGCGTGGACGGCCGCGGTCGACCGTGGACCCGCTTGGCGACCTGGTTGGCGATCAGGCTCGCGACGCCGATCGAGACGAGTCCCCGGACCGCCGCCCGACGCGCTCGGCCGCTGCCGCTGAGCGCCATGACCCCCGCCACCCCGCCCCAGAGCACCGAACGATCGGCCGCCCTGCTCAGCGCCGGCATCGTCGCGTCCAGCAGGGGGCTGTCCGTGTGGGCGACCGCGTCGAAGACCGCCGCGTCCAGCGCGGCGACCTGGCGTCGCACGGCCCGCCAGCGGCGGCTCGGATCGGCCGCGGACACGGTTCGGTCGCTGCGTGCCACGAGGTCTCCTGGTCGTCCGCCGGCTCTTCAGTCTCGATCAGCCGGGCGCCACGGTCAACGCGTGCGGACCGGGTGCGCGCCTCGGCGGACAGGAGGGGGCATCCACCGCGAGCGACCGGACGACCGCCCGTGGGACCTGCTCGGCGGTGCGAGCCGACCCCACGGGCGGTCGTCCAGGTCAGGCAGGGACGTTCGCGACGCCGTCCGGGAGCAGGCGGCGGCCCAGGACGCGCTCGCTGTATCCGGTGCGGTCCAGGTACGGCGTGATGCCGCCCAGGTGGAAGCCCCACCCGGCACCCAGGATCATGCACAGGTCGATCTGCTGCGGTGTGGCGACGACGCCCTCGGCGAGCATGTGCCCGATCTCGACCGTGAGTGCCGTGAGCACCGAGTCGAGGACGCCGGCCTCGTCGAGAGGCTCGTCGAGACGCGTGCGCGTGCCGTCGAAGACGGCCTGGATCGCCGGGTCCACCGGCTTCGGCAGGCCCTTGGCCGGCGCGTCGAGCACGACGCGCGTACCGTCCGCGACGAGCTTCTCGAGGCCGGGCGAGCGCGGGAACCGGTCGCCCAGGTCCTCGCGCAGCGACGTGAGCACGTGCAGGCCCACGGCGGGGCCCACCAGGTCGAACAGCTCGAACGGCGGCATCGGCAGGCCGAGCGGGCGCAGGGCCCGGTCCGCCACCTCGACGGGCGTGCCGTGCTCGACCGCGTCGACGATCACGCCCAGCAGCAGCACCAGCAGGCGGTTGACGACGAAGCCGGGGCGGTCGGCGACCAGCACGGCGGTCTTGCGTAGCTTGGCGGCGACCGCGAAGCCCGTGGCCAGGGCCTCGGCGGACGTGTGCTCGGCGTGGATGACCTCGACGAGCGGCATCGCTGCGACGGGGTTGAAGAAGTGCAGGCCGACGACGCGCTCGGGG
>Ga0222423_1000076_pt1 | contig 105364 bp, 88 predicted proteins | sample 3A0metagenome_FD_182472 | JGI IMG/M metagenome (GOLD analysis project Ga0222423, IMG submission 182472) | Enriched microbial communities from leaf-cutter ant dump, University of Wisconsin, Madison, United States - 3A0 (version 2) | ecosystem: Environmental > Terrestrial > Nest > Insects nest >...
CAGGTAGGACGTGCGCTGCGTCTCGGAGTCGTTGGCGACGAAGTGCTTGACGCACATGCCCACGCCGCGGTCCTGGGCGGCGCGCACCACGTGCACCGCGATGTCGCCGGTCAGCACCGGGTCCTCAGAGTAGCACTCGAAGTGGCGGCCGCCGACGGGCGTGCGCTGCAGGTTGACCTGCGGGGCGAGCACCAGGTCCACCCCGTGGCGCCGGGCCTCGGACGCGAACAGCGCGCCCACCTCGTCGGCCAGGTCCACGTCCCAGGTGGCGGCCAGCGCGCTGGGGGCAGGGAACGACGCGGACGTCTCGGAGCCGTCCTCGGAGACGCCGCGCACACCGGCGGGGCCGTCCGAGACGTACATCGCGCGCAGCCCGATGCGGCCGATCGCGGTGGTCGACCACAGGCCGGCACCGACCAGGAGGCTGACCTTCTCCTCGAGCGTCAGCTGCTCACGAAGCTGCGCGAGGGAGGTCGCCGGCCGGTCGGCCGTCGGCTGGGTCGTGGTGTCGATCGACACGGGGTGGGGCTCCATCCAGGACGTCGTTGTCTGCTGCGTGGTTCCTGCTGCGAGATGAATGTAAGCACATCTTGCTGACTTGTCAGTAAGTGCTTCGGTCACGATATGGTTTCGGTCATGGACGACGACGTGCCACCGGCCCCGGCCACCGCCACCAAGCGGTCCGGCGCCCGCAACCCGCGCAAGGGGACGGCCGAGCGACGAGCCGAGATCCTGCGCGCCGCCTCCGCCACGTTCGGCGCGAAGGGCTACAAGAACGGGTCCCTGGCCGACGTCGCCGAGCAGGTCGGCATCACCCACGCGGGCGTGCTGCACCACTTCGGCACCAAGGAGCAGCTGCTCATCGAGGTGCTCGAGTACCGCGACCTCGAGGACGTGCGTGAGCTCGAGGGGCAGCACATCCCCGACGGCATCGAGCTGTTCCGCCACCTCATGCGCACCGCGCGCATGAACGTCGACCGCCGCGGCATCGTGCAGGGCTACACCGTGCTGACCGCCGAGTCCGTCACCGAGGACCACCCCGCCCGCGACTGGGTCACGCAGCGCTTCACCGTCCTGCGCGGCGAGATCGCGGACGCGATCCAGGAGGTCGCCGGATCTGCGCCGGTCGAGCGCGACCAGGCCCTGCGCGCCGCCAGCGCGATCATCGGCGTCATGGACGGTCTGCAGGTCCAGTGGCTGCTCGACGGCGACGTCGACCTGTCCGAGGCCACGACCTTCGCGATCGAGGCCATCCTGTCCGCCGTCCTGCACCCCGCCGACGTCGCCCACCTGGAGCTGTAGCCCGCCGGCCCCCGGGAGACTGAAGCGTAGGGTCGATCCGTGCCGGGTCCCGTGCCGTGGCGCGCGCTCCCCTCGACGTGCTCGGTCACATTCGCGCACGCGACTGACGGCCCCGGGCTCGCCGTTACCCGGCCAAGACGTGAGAGACGGTTGATCCGACGGCGAGCACCGCGTGAAACATTGAGGCGGGAATCCCTAGCCGTCCACCCAATTAGACCGGGCAACCTCGCTGACGCCAGCCCGGCGCCACGACTTCGTCACGAAATCGCAGTTCGTCTTGGTCGGACTGCAAGCCGGAGGTGCACAGTGGTCGGCGACGGGCCATCCCAGAACGACATTCACTACGGTGGCACTCGGCCCCACTTGCTCGCTGTGCGTGGGCTGCTACGAACATCTTCGCCGCGGCGGTGTGTCCAACCACTTTCGACAACCAGTTGCGCGAGCCGCAGACGCAGCCGAGGAGTCACCGCAGCATAAACTCGGATGGGCAGACCTCCGGTGTGACTGATGCGGTGACCTGGACAGCGCAACTTCACAACCGGGCGCCTTCACTTGTCAGGCTAGCTCAGCAACGAGCAGCATCGTCCCCTGACGTGGCGACTCGCGCTGCACCCGGGGGCAAGAGCGGTACCCCACTTGAAGATTTTCCGCCTCGAAACGGGCCCGCGACCCACGCTCGTTCCAATAGAATCCAGTCGATCCCGGCAGCGGGCCGGGACGGTAGGAGCGAAGAGTGGGCAGACGGTTCTTGCGCGGGGCAGCAGTGGGGGCAATGTCTGTGTTGTTCCTAGCATCACTAGGCGCGCCTGCCGCAGAGGCTTATTGCGGCAGCCTCTGCACGCCAAACGGGCTAATGGTCCTTGAAGCGTCGGAAGCTGGCTCGTCAGCCGTGGTCGCTACTAGTGCAACCACGCAAGGGATCTCCGGTATACAGCTCGGATCTGCGCTGTCTGGTAGCGCGGGTGCTGGCGCCGCTGCAATTACCCTAGCCGGCTGGCCGACCGGCCAAGTAGCTATCTCGAATGGAGCTGCAGGACTGGCTAAGGGTGTGGATCCGCTCGCGGGCTGGGAGGCCGATCCGAGCGAGGCTATCGTTCCTGTCGGCGAGCTGTGGACTGGCGGCGGCGTCGGGAACTATTTCAGAGCGAGAATTACGATCGATTACAACACGACAACCGGGGGGACTATCACCGCTGGCAGGTACTTCGGCACAGGACTCCAAGGCATCAACACGACCATAAAGATTGTTTTTTCGCAGCCGGCGGAGCCGATCCCAGTCCCACACAAGCATTCGGGATCGCTCACGGGCTGGAAAACCTTCGGGGCACCCGGATCGGCCACCGCCACGCAGACCATCACGGTAATGCCAGGCGCCACGGGGTTCGACGCAAACGGCCACCGCTGGTATGCACCAGGGCAAGCGAACCGGCCTGCGGACGTCTCGGTTACTGCGGGCGCTGTCACGCGATATGTCACCTGCGTCGGCGCAGCTGGCGTTGCGCAGACTGTGTCGGGGCAGATCGCAGTCGACATGGGCCAGGAGGGCGCTTTTCTTGCGCCAGCCGTGACCTGCCCTCCTGGGACAGTTCCCTCGCGGTTCTGGAGTACGTGGCGGCCGCAGGGCGGAGAGGAGCAACTGCTAACTCCTGAGACAACAACTCCGGAGTGGGTACGCTCGATCGCTTCTCAGTACCCGGACTGCCTTTCACAGCAATGTTTCCTTCGGCTCTTTAAGGTTTCGGACGGTACGGAGATCTCCTGTGGGGAGCTAGCCGCGAATTGCGAAGATTGGTACATCGAACCCGACAGGACGGCGGCGTACAAGTGTTACTGGGGCTCCTATGCGGTCGCTTTGCACTATTGCTCAGTCTTCCGTGATCCCGGCAGGATACTCTCGAATGCGCATGTTGACGAGAACGGGAACGCGGCGTACGACGAATGGCCCGAGCTGCTGATTACATCCGCCACTGCCCAGCGCCTGATCGGGCGATTAACCGACCGCTACCAACTGGAATCCTGTGCAGCGCTCGGCGAGGCGGTCCGCGCGGAAATGCGCGTCGTCGCAGTCCCTGATCTGACAGGTGTGTGTGCCGCAAGCGGTGTTACGGCCGCGCTTCACTTCGCTCGCGGCAGCGACGTCAGCACGGGTCCTTTGGATGTCATGCCTGCGCTGTTCGACGCTGCCGACGGCCCGCTCTTGAGTGAATTTCACCCTGAATGTGACGAGCTCGCACTCGACGGTTCGTGCATCGACGGCGAAGTTCTCGTGGCGCCCGAGCCGCAGCCCGATCCCGCAGGAGGCGCGATCAAGCCGCCGTCGAATTGTCTCGATCCACTTGCGCGGCAACTCCTTGAAGACTCGATGCCCGTCGAGGGTCACCACATGGCGACCAAGTATGGCGAGTTGGGCGAAGAGTTCCGGCAGATATTTGATAGCTATAGTTTGAGCATCGACGGGCTTTGGAACGTTTGGGAAATCCGTCATCGAGGTCCGCACCCTTGGAACTACCATGACTGGGTCATGCAGAATACTCGAAGGGCTGATGCCGCCGCCCAACTCGCTCCGGCGTCGCAACAGGCCGCTGTTTTTCAGAGCCTGTTCAAACAGTATGTCGTCGACCCGGTCCTGCAAGACTCGACGATCGTCAGGGCCGCGTACTGGAAGTGCAAGGAGGACTACAGGTGGCGGTAGCGAAGCTGCGCGCAGAGGCAGGACTCGACTACTTTGAACTGGTCCCCGACGAGACGGGCGATGCGCTGAACAGTGCGGTCGGCGTGACTGTTCCATCGCGCTTCTATTTGCGCTTGGCGCGCGAAGGGCTCATCGAGCTCGACGCGCCTTTGCGTTGGCTCTGGCGCAACCCCGACCGCACACCACCCGATTTTGTCCGCACCGTGGACGTCGTTCGCCTTGTCAGCGAGCAGGTGAAGGAGATCTATGAGGCCCACCTAGGAGCTGCGGACGCGGTGCAGTGGCTTCCCGCCATACTTGAGTTGCCCGACGGTTCCGAAGCGGCGCACTGGGTCCCCCACTTCCCAATCCATCACGACGTTCTCAGCGACAGAGGAACGACGTGGGGTGTCAACGGAGTGCCCATGAGGTACGCGTATTCGCGGGCCAAACTTGAAGGTCACGCTGTCACGACGTACGCCGAACGTCCATCGGTCGTGCCCCTCCCGGACGGCAGCACAGCGAGTATCCCTTCCATGTCGAGCGTTCGCACCCAGGTTATCGCGGCGGTAGTCGCTGACTCACTGCGGGATGCCGCCACGACTGGCGCCCGCGTTTTCCCAGCACCTTTGGATGTTTGAACCACTATGAGCATTTCACCCACGGTAAGTTGTGATCTCCACGGAGGTTGTCCAGCCGGGTGACTGGTGATTGGCCTCATTGCGCGGAGTGGACGCGGTGGGCAGTGGGCGAGATGAGGCCGCTACGGATCTTCATGCATGCCTGGCACCCTCTCTCGACTGGAACGCGCCCACCCAGAAACTGGCTCCCGATGACCTGCGTGTCGCGCCCGCGCTCGCCGAGGTGTGCGACGACTTCGGGCTCGCCCTCGGAGACGGCGGGCACAGTCCCTGCCATGGCTGCGTCCTGCTCCCCGACACCCTTCGAGGTGCCATGCAGCCGTCACCTCACTGCATGGCGCAGCGCAGTCGTATTCACAACTTCGCGGTCGCGGAGCAGCCTCAGGAAGTTCACAGACTTCCCTCAGGAGAACGGCAGGAGACGGGGCCATGCTGGACGCATGACGATCACCGCCCCCTCCCGCCCGCAGGTCCTCACGCGCCCCGACGGCTCACCGGTGCGCGCCCTCGTCGTCGACGACGAGCCGACGCTGGCCGAGCTGCTCTCCACCGCCCTGCGGTACGAGGGCTGGCAGGTCCAGCACGCCCTCACCGGCACCGCCGCCGTCAAGCAGGTCAAGGAGACCGACCCGGACGTCATCGTCCTGGACGTCATGCTCCCCGATCTGTCCGGCCTGGAGGTGCTGCGCCGCGTGCGCGCCACGCACCCCAACGTGCCGGTCCTGTTCCTGACCGCCAAGGACGCCGTCGAGGACCGCATCGCCGGTCTGACGGCCGGCGGCGACGACTACGTCACGAAGCCGTTCAGCCTCGAGGAGGTCGTCGCGCGGCTGCGCGCGCTGCTGCGCCGGACCGGCGCCTCGACCGCGCGCGACGACGCGGTGCTGGTCGTCGGCGACCTGGTCATGGACGAGGACAGCCACGAGGTGAGCCGCGGCGGGCAGGACGTGCGCCTCACGGCCACCGAGTTCGAGCTGCTGCGCTACTTCATGCGCAACCCCAAGCGCGTGCTGTCCAAGGCGCAGATCCTGGACCGCGTCTGGCAGTACGACTTCGGCGGCCAGGCCAACATCGTCGAGCTGTACGTCTCCTACCTGCGCCGCAAGATCGACAAGGGCCACGAGCCGATGCTGCACACGTTGCGCGGCGTCGGGTACGTCCTCAAGCCCGCGTGATGGGTCGGATCGCCGCGCGCCTGCAGCGCTGGACGCTGCGCCGACGACTCGTCGTGGTGGTCGTCGCGCTCGTCGCCGTCGTCGCCGTCGGGATGGGTGCGGTCTCCGCGCTCGCGCTGCGGTCCTCCCTCATGGACCAGGTGGACAGCCGCCTGGTCGCCGCGAACGAGCGCGCTGCGACCGCCCCCGCGCGGTTCAACCCCGACTTCGCGGGCGACGGCTCCGGCCAGACGGGCGACGGCTCCGGCCAGACGGGCGACGGCTCCGGCTCCGGCTCCGGGCAGGACGACGAGCAGGGCGGCGACTGGCGTCCCTCGCCCGGCAACTCCCAGCCGGGCCAGTCCACCGGCACGGTCAACGTGTACGCACCCGACGGCGCCACGGACGTGCGCGCGGACTACATCGACGACTCTGGCACGCTGCGCGAGCTGTCGGACGCGCAGGTCAGCGCGCTGCTCGCGGTCCCGACCGACGGGCACCCGCACCCGGTCGACCTCGGCAGCCTGGGCGCCTATCGCGCCATCGCGTCGACCACGACGACGGGCGCGACGGCCGTCACGGCGCTCCCCACCAGCTCGATCACCGAGACCGTCACGCGGTTCGTGGTCGTCGAGGTCGTCATCGGCGTGCTCGCGGTGCTCGCGACGGTCGTCGTCGGGCTGCTGCTGGTGCGCCGCGAGCTGCGGCCCCTGGACCGCGTGGCCGCGACCGCGACGCGCGTGTCCCGCCTGCCGCTGGACCGCGGCGAGGTGGTGCTCGCCGAGCGCGTCCCCGAGCGCGACACCGACCCGTCGACCGAGGTGGGCCAGGTGGGCGCGGCCCTCAACGAGCTGCTCGGCCACGTGCAGGAGGCGCTCACCGCGCGGCACGAGTCCGAGTCGCAGGTGCGCCACTTCGTCGCCGACGCCAGCCACGAGCTGCGCACGCCGCTGGCCTCGATCCGCGGCTACGCCGAGCTGGTCCGCCGCTCCCCCGAGGTACTGCCCGACGGCGCCGTGACGGCGCTGAGCCGCATCGAGTCCGAGGCGTCGCGCATGACGGCGCTGGTCGAGGACATGCTGCTGCTGGCGCGCCTCGACGCCGGCCGGCCGCTCGAGTCCGAGCCCGTGGACCTGGCCGTGCTGGCCATCGACGCGGTCGGTGACGCGCACGTCGCGGGCGCCGACCACACGTGGCGCCTCGACCTGCCGGAGCTGGACGAGGACGACGAGGGCCCCGTGGTGGTCGGCGACGAGCACCGCCTGCGCCAGGTGTTCGCGAACCTGCTGGCCAACGCGCGCGTGCACACCCCGCCCGGCACCACCGTGACCGTCGGCGTCCGCAGCGTGGGCGAGAACGTGCAGGTCAGCGTCACCGACGACGGCCCCGGCATCCCCGACGACCTGCGCGACCGGCTGTTCCAACGGTTCACGCGCGGCGACTCCTCCCGCACCCGTGGCACCGGCTCGACCGGGCTGGGCCTCGCGATCGTCGCCGCGGTCGTCGGCGCCCACCGGGGCACCATCACCGCCGGCAGCGGCCCCGCCGGGGGCACCGTCTTCACGCTCACGCTGCCGGCGGCCTGAGGCCGCGGGCCGTCACATCGGGTACGAGCTGTACGCCGCCACGATGTCGCCGACCGGCGCCGTCATGCGGAACATCGCGGTCCCGTTGGTCCAGATGGCCAGGCCGTTGCCGTCGCCCGCGTCCACGATCGCGTAGGTGCCGACCTTCTGGCCGCCGGCGGTCACGTCGCCCTGCTGCGGCAGGCCCGCGGCCGGGGACGTCGGCTGGACCTTCGTCGCGTCGCCCGCTTCCTTGGCCGCGGTGGCAGCGGCGTCGGGCGTCGCGAACTGCGCGGCGTCGACGGTCAGCGTGCCGGTCCCGCCGTCCGTGTAGGTGTCGGTCACGGCCTCGACGGCGCCCGCCTGGAGCAGGGCGTCGGCCTTCTTCTCCGACTGGAACGCGTACTGCAGGATCGTGGCCGGCAGGAGCGACGTGAAGTCCGTCGGGTCCGGGCGCTGCTCGGGCGCGACCGTCGGGGTCGGGACGGGCAGGACGACCGTCGGCGTCACGGTGGGCTTGGCCGCGGCGTCGTCGCCCCCCGACGTGACGACCGCGATCACGATGCCGACGACCACCAGGACGCCCACACCGATCGCGACGGGCAGCAGCCAGGCCGGGCGGCCACCGCCCGACGAGGGGCTCTCCGAGGGCCCGTCCGGTGCAGCAGTCGGGACCGTGCCCGGTGTGCCGGGCGTCCCCGCGGCCGGGGCTCCGGGACCCGACGGGGTCGTCGGCGTACCGCCCGCGCCCTGCGCAGCGCCGCCCGCGCCCTGCGCAGCGCCGCCCGCGCCCTGCGCCCAGCCCGGCGTCCCACTCGTGTCGCTCATCGTCGTCCCTCGTCGCGGTGACCAGCAGCAGGACGCAGCCTATCCAGACGCCCGAGACCTCAGGACGCCATCGGTGGGCATGTCGTGGAGCGTGGTCAGGCCTGCAGGTCCCGACGACGGAACGCCGCGAGCCCGAGCGCGACCGCGACCAGGGCGACGAGCGTGCACGCGACGACGGGCGGCCACGACATCGGGTCGGCCGGCAGCGCAGGCAGGTACGTGAACGGGGACCCGGCGTCGGCACCGTCGGGCAGGATGTCGCCGAACATCGCCATCACGCCGACGTAGGCGACGTACGCCCACACGACGACGAAGGCCCGCGGCACCAGACCGAGCACCAGCACGGCGACGCCGAGCACGCACAGCACGCCCGGGATCGTCACGGCGGCGGCACCGACCAACGGCGCGATCCGGCTCGTGTCACCCAGGCTCGCCGCGGCCGTCAGCCCCATCACCAGGCCCGCGACCAGCAGCATCACGGCGGCCGCGACGGCCGCGAGGCCCACCTGCGCCCCCAACCAGCGCGTCCGCTGCACGGGCAGGGCGAGCAGCGTGGCACCGCGGCCGGAGACCTCCTCCGCGTGCACCGCGCCCACCGCCGTCGTCGCGTACGCGAACGCGAGCACGCCCAGGAACACGCTGTACAGCGCGAACGCGCTCGCGGTCGGGTCGCCGGCGCCGAAGAGCTCGTCGAACGTCGGCTGGTCGGCGACGAAGTCGGTGATGGCGTCGGCGAGCAGCCCGACCAGCGCCCCGCACAGCACGACGGCCGCCGCCCAGGACAGGATCGAGGTGCGCTGGCGGCGCCACGTGAGGCCGACGACGCCGCGCAGCCGCCCGGTCGCACGACCCGGCCGCTCGTGCAGCAGCCCCCGGCCCAGGTCTCGTCGGCCCGCGAGCGCGAACGCGACCGCGACGCTCACGGTCGTCGCGACCAGCCCGATCGCCAGCGGCCACCAACGGTTCTCCGTGTAGGGCGCGGTCGCCTGCGACCACCCGAACGGCGACAACCACGTCCACACGCTGGTGCTCTGCGGGCCACGGACGTCGCCGACCGCGCGCAGCACGAACGCGACACCGATCGCCGCCATGCCGAGCGAGGACGCCGCGCGGGCGTGCCCGGCGAGCTGGGAGGCGACGGCCGACGCGCCTGCCAGGACCAGTGCGACGACGACGACCGACGCGCACATGAGCGCTGACCCGGCCGGATCCAGGTCGGTGGTGAGAAGGCCGACGAACGTCGTCGCGCCGACGGCCAGCACGCCGACGGCCGCCGCGAGCAGCCCGGCGACCACGGGCGCCGCGGCACCGACGGGCGCCGAGCGCACGAGCTCCAGGCGGCCGTCCTCCTCGGGCTGGCGCAGGTGCCGGGTGACCGCGAGGACGGCCATGATCGCGACGGGGATCATGACCCACAGCGCCAGCTCGTTGGCGACGAGCGCGCCGAGCGTGTAGTCGTCGAGGCCGTACCCCGGTCCGGCCATCGCCGTCGCGGCGGGCGAGGAGATGAGCGTGGCCCGCGACGCGAGCAGCTCCGGCGTCCCGAACAGGTCGTCGTACGACTGCACGGAGACGACCGTCAGCCACGCGACCGCGAGCGCCCAGACGACGATGCGCCAGCGGTCGGCCCGCAGCGCGAGGCGCAGCAGCGGACCCGTGCCCGTCAGCGCGCTCGTCGGGCCGCGGGTCGACGCGGGCGCCGGCGTGGGTGTCGGCGTGGTCGTCATCGCTCCGGCACCTGCAGCGCGTCGAGCTCGTCGCTGTACTGGCGCAGGAACAGGTCCTCGAGCGTGGGCGGGTGCGCGACGAGCGACGTCACGCCGTGCGCGGGCAGCGCGGCCAGCACCTCGTCGAGCGCGGTCGCCTCGACGTCGAACGTCAGGTGACCGTCGTCGGACCGCAGGTCGTGCACGCGCTCCGCGAGCGCCGCCCGCGCCCCGTCGGCGTCCCGCAGCCCCACCTGCACGGTCGTGCGGGTGAGGGAGCGCAGCTCCGCGAGCGTCCCGGTCTGCACGGTCCGGCCCGCGCGGATGATCGTGACGCGCTGCGCGAGCGCCTCCACCTCGGCCAGGATGTGGCTGGACAGCAGCACCGTGCGACCGTCCCCCGCCGCCTCGCGCACGACCTCCTGGAACAGGGCCTCCATCAGGGGGTCCAGCCCGCTGGTCGGCTCGTCCATGAGCAGCAGCTCGACGTCCGCGGCCAGCGCGGCGACGAGCGCGACCTTCTGCCGGTTGCCCTTGGAGTAGGCGCGGCCCTTGACGGTGGTGTCGAGCTCGAAGCGCTCGACGAGGTCTGCGCGCCGCCGTGGGTCGAGGCCGCCGCGCAGCCGCCCCAGCAGGTCGATCGACTCGCCGCCGGACAGGGTGGGCCACAGCGTCACGTCGCCGGGCACGTAGGCGAGGCGCCGGTGGAGCGCGACCGCGTCGCGCCAGGGGTCGCCGCCCAGCAGGCTGACCTCGCCCTCGTCGGCCCGGATGAGACCCAGCAGCACGCGGATGGTCGTCGACTTCCCCGCGCCGTTGGGGCCCAGGAACCCGTGCACCTCGCCCGTCGCGACGCGCAGGTCGAACCCGTCGAGCGCTCGCTTGGGGCCGAACGTCTTGACCAGCTCGCTCGCGATGATGGCGTCGTCGAACCGCTGCTCAGGAGCCATTCCTCCACTGAACCGCCGCCCGACCCCGCTGTCCACCACCCCCACGCCCGTGAATCAGTCGGCCCCGTCTGGAACAGTCGGCTACGACCGACTGGTTCACGCCCGAACCGACTGGTTCATCGCGGGTTCGTCGCCGGGCGACTCACAGCGAGCGCAAAGCGCCGCCCTCGGACGCGCCGAGGTTGCGCGCGGATCGTCGTCGACATGGACCTCTTCGACGCACCCCGCACGCAGGAGCTGGACGCGGTCCGACCCGTCGGTGCGCCCGTGCTCGACCTCGTCATCCCGGTGTACGACGAGGAAGCGGGACTCGAGCGGGCCGTGCGCGCCACGCGCGCGTTCCTCGACACGCAGTTCCCCTACCCGGCACGCCTGACGATCGCCGACAACGCCTCGACGGACGCCACGCTCGTGATCGCGCGCCGCCTGGCCGACGAGCTGGACGGCGTGCGCGTGGTGCACCTCGACGCCAAGGGCCGCGGCCGGGCGCTGCACACGGCCTGGCTCGGCTCCGACGCGGCCGTGCTGGCGTACATGGACGTCGACCTCTCGACGGACCTCGGCGCACTGCTCCCACTCGTCGCGCCGCTGGTCAGCGGGCACTCGCACCTGGCGATCGGCACGCGGCTGTCCCGCACGTCCCGCGTGGTGCGGGGGCCGCGGCGCGAGCTCATCTCGCGCGCCTACAACCTGGTGCTGCGCGGGGCGCTGGCCGCGCGGTTCTCCGACGCGCAGTGCGGGTTCAAGGCCATCCGGGCCGACGCCGCGCGCGAGCTGCTGCCGCTCGTGGCCGACACCGGGTGGTTCTTCGACACCGAGCTGCTGGTGCTCGCCGAGCGCGCGAACCTGCGCATCCACGAGGTGCCCGTCGACTGGGTCGACGACCCCGACTCGCGCGTCGACGTCGTCGCGACCGCGAAGGCGGACCTGCGCGGCGTCGTGCGCGTCGGCCGCGACCTGGCCGCCGGCCGCATCCCGCTGGCCGACCTGCGCGCGCACCTGCCGCTCGTCGGCGACGCGCGCCCCGCGACGCCCGTCGAGCCCGGCAACGTGCTGCTCCGCCAGCTCGTGCGCTTCGCGCTCGTCGGCGTCGCGTCCACGCTCGCCTACGTCGTCCTGTACGCGCTGCTCGCCGGCCCGACGGGCGCGCAGACCGCGAACGTCGTCGCGCTCCTGGTCACCGCGGTGGCCAACACCGCAGCCAACCGCCGCCTCACCTTCGGGGTACGCGGCCCCGGCGGCGTGCTGCGCCACCACGGGCAAGGCCTGGCCGTCTTCGGGCTGGCCTGGGCGCTGACCGCGTCCTCGCTCGCGCTGCTGCACGCCACGACAGATCCGCCACGCGCGCTCGAGCTCACCGTCCTGGTGGGGGCCAACCTGCTCGCCACCGTCCTGCGCTTCCTGCTGCTGCGCAGCTGGGTGTTCCGCCCCGCTGCCGTCCCCTCGGAAGGGGCCCTCCGATGACCACCACGCACCCCGTCCACGACCTGGGCCGGCTGCCCGACGACCGCCCGACCGCGCCTCCGCCCGCCGGCACCGCCGACGAGTCGACGATCGACGCGCCGCGCACGCGAGCCCGCTGGGAGATCCCGGCGCTCGTCGCGCTGCTGGTCGGTACGGCCGTGCTGTACCTGTGGGACCTGTCCGCGTCCGGCTGGGGCAACGCGTTCTACGCCGCGGCTTCCCAGGCCGGGTCGCAGTCCTGGAAGGCGTTCCTCTACGGCGCCTCGGACGCAGCCGGCTCCATCACGGTCGACAAGCCGCCCGCCTCGCTGTGGCCGTCCGCGCTCGCCGTGCGGGTCTTCGGGCTGTCGTCGTGGTCGATCCTCGTGCCGCAGGCGCTCATGGGCGTCGCGTCCGTCGCGCTGCTGTGGGACAGCGTACGGCGGCGGTTCTCCCCCGCCGCGGGCCTGCTGGCCGGTGCGGCACTCGCGCTGACGCCCGTCGCGGCGCTGATGTTCCGGTTCAACAACCCCGACGCCCTGCTGGTGCTGCTGCTGGTCGGCTCCGTGTGGGCCACGATGCGCGCGGTCCAGGGCGGCAGGACGACCCGCTGGATGGCCGTCGCCGGCGTGCTCGTCGGGTTCGCGTTCCTCACCAAGCAGCTCCAGGCGTTCCTGGTGCTGCCCGGTCTGGCGCTCGCGTTCCTGTGGGCCGCGCCGGTGTCGTTCGGCCGACGCGTGCGCGACGGGTTCGTCGCCGTCGGGGCCATGGTCCTCGCAGCGGGCTGGTGGATCGCGCTCGTCGAGCTGGTGCCGGCGTCGTGGCGGCCGTACGTCGGCGGCTCGCAGGACAACTCGTTCCTGGAGCTGACGTTCGGCTACAACGGCTTCGGGCGGATCACCGGCGACGAGACCGGGTCCGTCGGCGGCGGCCGCTCGTCGCAGTGGGGGACCGTGGGGATCGGGCGGCTGTTCGGCACCGACATCGGCGGTCAGATCGCCTGGCTGATCCCCGCGGCGCTCGTCCTGGGCGTGGCCGCGCTGTGGCTGCGCCGCCGCCTGCCCCGCACCGACCCCGGCCGCGCCGAGATCCTGGCCTGGGGCTCGTGGCTCGTCGTCACCGGTGTCGTGTTCTCGTTCATGGGCGGGATCTTCCACCAGTACTACACGGTCGCCCTGGCGCCCGCCGTCGCGGCGCTCGTGGGCATCGGCGCCGTCGAGGTGTGGCGTCGGCGGCCGGCGTTCGGCGCGTTGCTGCTGCTCGCGGTCGTGACGCTGGGCACGGCCGCGTGGTCCTTCGTCCTGCTCGGCCGCTCGGCCGACTGGCTACCGTGGCTGCGCTGGGCCGTCCTCGTCGTCGGCGCGGTCGGAACCGTCCTGCTGCTCGTCGGGCACGTCGCCGGGCGCGCCGTGCTGGGCGCCGGCGCGGTCGCGTCGCTCGTCGCCGGCCTCGCCGGGCCGACGGCCTACACGCTGCAGACCGTCTCCACCGCGCACACCGGCTCCATCGTCACCGCCGGGCCGTCCGTCTCCACCGGGGGCACCGGCGGACCCGGGTTCGGCGGCGGTCGCGGTGGAGGTCCGGGTGGAGGGCAGGGTGGCGGGCAGGGCGGCCAGAACGCCCAGCAGGGTGGCCGGCCCGGCCAGGGCGGCCAGCAACCCGGCGGCAGCACGCAGGGCGGCAGCATGCAGGGCGGGACCAGCCAGGGTGGTTCGACGCAGGGCGGCAACAACTTCGGCAACGCGCCTGGTGGACAGGCCCGGGGCGGCCAGACCCAGGGCGGTCGCGGCGGCGGTGGCGGCGGCATGAGTGGCCTGCTCAACGGGTCGTCGGTCAGCACCGAGGTCGAGCAGCTGCTGCTCGAGGACGCCGACCAGTACACGTGGGTCGCCGCGACCGTCGGGTCGCAGAATGCGGCGAGCTACCAGCTGGCCACGCAGGAGTCCGTGATGCCGATCGGCGGGTTCAACGGCACCGACCCCTCGCCGACGCTCGAGCAGTTCCAGCAGGACGTGGCCGACGGCAAGATCCACTGGTTCATCGGCGGCGGGAGCCTCGGCAGCCAGAACGGCGGCTCGAGCGTGGCGTCCGACATCGCCGCGTGGGTGGCGGACAACTTCACGGCCCAGACGGTCGACGGCACGACGATGTACGACCTGTCCGGCGGTGCGCCTTCTGCCTCGTCGGGCGCGTCGACCTCGTCGGGCGCCTCGCTCGACACCTGAGCGCCGCACACCGTCCGACGGCGACACCCGTCCGACACCCGCCCGCGGGGCCGTGGCATCCTGAGTGCCGCAGGCCCCGCGCGGCGGTGGTCGCGACCGACCCGAGGGGACCCATGACGCGGCAGGCCGGCTCACGCTGGGACGCGCGCACGCGCGCCGGGGTGGTTCCGTCGTTGGGGTTCTTCGGGGCCAAGAACGTCGACCGGCTCGAGGTCTCGCTGCCGCCCGACGTCACCCAGCTCCGGCTCTCGCTGCCCAGCTCCGTCGTCGACGTCCTGGAGCTCAAGCTCATCGAGCTGGTGCGGGGAACCAAGGTGCTGGCCGTGCCCAGGTCCGCGGTCCAGGCGACGGTCAGCTCACGCGCCAAGAAGCGGCTGCCCGACGACGCCGCCCCCGTGACGCAGCGCACGCCCGTCACGACCCGGCGCGAGGCGGGCCCGTGGTGGCAGGTGACGTTCGTCGAGCCGCTGGGTGCGACGACGATCCGGCTGTACAACCGTCGCGACGGGCTGGGGCGCCGCTCGCGCACCCTGCTGGTGCGCGGCCGTTCCGGCGACGACGGGGCGCCGTGGCAGATGCTGCGCAGCCTCCAGGTCGACGACCTGCAGCAGCTGCTCACGGTCCTCGAGGCGCGGACGGGCGAGACCCTGCAGCCGCCGGGCTTTCGGCTGCTGCGCGCACGCTGGGCACGCCGGACGCATGCGCGGGTCGTCGCGCGCGTCCTCGAGGTCGCGACGGACGGCGGTCTGCGCGACGCGACCCGCGAGGAGCTGCGGCTCCTCCTTGCGCTCGTGCCGAGCGTCGCACCCGCGCGCGGGCCGGCCCTGACCGACGACGAGGCGCACCTGCTCGCGGCGCTCCTGGTGGCCCAGCGCGCAGTGGTCCCCGGGACGGCGACGAGCATCCGCTCGTTCGGGCTCGTCCTGCCGGACAGGGCCGCCTTGCGCCGGCTCGACCAGGACGTCAACCGGTTCGCCCGGCTCGCCGGCCTGCCACCGCACGCCATCACGCGGCACGGGCTGTCGGAGCTGGGCGCGCTGCGCACCGACGCCGACGGTCACCTGGACCTCGTCGAACGGGTCGGCGAGGTGTTCACCGAGCTCGGGCACCCGCTGGTGCTGGCGTACGGGACGCTGCTGGGTGCGGTCCGCGAGGGGACCTTCCTCCAGCACGACGACGACATCGACCTGCTGTTCCGCCTCGACGCCACCGACGCGGCCGCCGCACGGCAGCCCCTCGACGCCCTCAAGGCCCAGCTGAAGTCCCGCGGCTTCGACACCTGGACCAACCCCACGGGTCTCAACTTCCACGTCGTCGACCGTGCCACCCGGCGGCACGTCGACGTGTTCCCGTACCTCGTCGACGGGGACACCGCGACACTGCACATGGCGTCGATGAAGCTGGCGCCGATGCGCCTGGACGTGCTCGAGCCGCACGGGCGCCGTGACCTGCTGGGGCGGTCGGTGCCGGTCCCGCACCTGCCGGAGCAGTTCCTCGAGGAGCGGTACGGCAGCGGGTGGGCCGTCGAGGACCCGTACTACGACTGGACCTGGCCGCTGTCGTCGTGACCCGTCGTGCCGGCGTCGGTGCCGGGTCGTGTCGGTGGTCGCGGCTACGGTCCGTGGCATGAGCAGCACTCCCGCCCGTCGTGCCGAGAAGGCCGCGCGTCCCGGTTTCCGTTGCACCGAGTGCGGGTGGACGGCCGCCAAGTGGGCCGGGCGGTGCGGCGAGTGCCAGGCGTGGGGGACGGTCGTGGAGGACACGGGTCCCGGCGGGGGCGCGCCGCGGACCGTCGCGGCCGCGCCGACGAGGGCGCCCGCGCGGCCCATCAACGAGATCCCCGTCGAGTCCGCGCAGGCGCGGCCCACGGGGGTCGACGAGCTGGACCGGGTGCTCGGCGGCGGTCTGGTACCCGGTGCCGTGGTGCTGCTGGCCGGTGAGCCGGGCGTGGGCAAGTCGACCCTGCTGCTCGACGTCGCCGCGCGTGCCGCCCGGGGCGGGAGGCGGGTGCTCTACGTGACGGGCGAGGAGTCGGTGGCGCAGGTGCGCCTGCGCGCCGGTCGCATCCGGGCGCTCGACGCGAACCTGCTGCTCGCGGACGAGAACGACCTGGCCACGGTCCTCGGGCACATCGAGCAGGTGCAGCCCGACCTGTTCGTGCTGGACTCCGTGCAGACCGTGGCGTCGGCCGCGATCGAGGGGGCGGCCGGCGGCGTCGCGCAGGTCCGCGAGGTCACCGCCGCCGTGATCCAGGCGGCCAAGTCGCGGGACATGCCCGTGGTGCTCGTCGGGCACGTGACCAAGGACGGGTCCGTCGCTGGGCCGCGCACGCTCGAGCACCTCGTGGACGTGGTCTGCCAGTTCGAGGGGGACCGGCACTCACGGCTGCGGATGCTGCGCGCCACCAAGAACCGGTACGGCCCCACGGACGAGGTCGGCTGCTTCGACCTGTCCGAGCTGGGCATCGTCGGCCTCGCCGACCCGTCCGGCCTGTTCATCTCCCAGGCGCTGCACCCGGTGCCCGGCACGTGCCTGACCGTGACGCTCGAGGGCCGTCGGCCGCTCGCCACGGAGGTCCAGGCGCTCGTCGCACCCAGCCAGGTGCCCAACCCGCGCCGCACCACCAGCGGCGTCGACTCCTCCCGCCTCGCGATGGTGCTCGCGGTGCTGCAGCGCCGGCTCGGGGCGCGGCTCGCCGACCAGGACGTGTACGTCTCCACGGTGGGCGGCGCGCGCGTCGTCGAGCCGGCGGCCGACCTGGCGCTCGCGCTCGCGGCGGTGGGGTCCCGGGAGAACGTGTCGCTCCCGCGTGGCCTCGTCGCCGTCGGCGAGGTGGGTCTGGCGGGGGAGATCCGGCACGTGTCCGGCGTCGGTCAGCGCCTCGCTGAGGCGGCGCGGCTCGGGTTCACGCACGCGATCGTGCCGCACGGGTCGATGGCCGAGCTGACCGCGCCGGACGGCATGCTCGTGGTCGGGGCGACCGACCTCGCGCAGGCCGTCCAGGCGGCGACGATCGCCGGCGACCGCCCCGCCCCCCACCGCTGATCCGGGCGGCCCGGGTCGGTGGGGCGTGCGCCGTCGCACGCTCCACCGACCCGGCCGCACCGGCAGCGAGGCGCTACGGCTTGGGCGTGCTCGCCCACTTGTCGCTGTTGACGAACCACAGGTTCTTGGTGACGCCGGTGATCGTGTCCTTCTTCTCGCTCACCCAGGTGCACGGCGACTTGTAGTGGCCACGCTCGTAGGTGATCTTGTAGCCGACCGACCCCATCTCGATCCACCCGGACGTCCGGGCTGACGGCACGGTCCAGCTGTAGGACTTGGACAGGCTCGTGCTCCACGACTTGGAGATCGTGACGCCGACGGAGACGGACGCCTTCGCGAAGACCACACCGGCCTCGGCGGTGGTCGTCGCGCTCAGGCTCCCGCCGGTCTCGACGGACTCCCCCTTCTCGATCGTGATCGTCCCACCCCCGGACCCGTAGGTCCGCGTGTCGCGGTCGCCGATGTACACCTGCTTGGTCGAGAGCTTGTACTGCGTCGGGCCGTTCTCGAAGCCCGGCTTCGGCAGGCCGATCTTGCCGGTGCACACCGTGAAGTCCGACGCCGTGTGCACGGACGCCGTCGAGGGCGCCGCCTGGGCGGCGGACGGGATCACCAGCGTGAGCGCCGCAGCGGATCCCGCCGCGAGCACGCCGAGGACAGAGTTCTTCATGGATTCTCCAGTCGGATGAGTGCGGTCGAGCCTTCGTCGGCGCGTACCGGCGAAGGCGCCGGGAGAGACCACGAGGCGACGTCATCCGCCGAGGAGGACGCACGCACCCGGTGGCGGTCGTGGTGCTCCGCCCGTCGTCGCGCGCCCGACCCTGCACTGCTGCCCCCTGGTAGCCCCCTGCCGGCCACCCGGATCGAGCGGCCAGGCACACCGTAACAGGACCATCGGGACAATTGGGGCATTCCTGGTTTCCTCAGCGCCGCCACTCGTACGGCGTGGTCGTCGAGACCTTGACGAAGCCGTAGCGCTCGAGGATGGGGCGGGAGTACTCGGTCGAGTCGCTGTGGATGAGGGTCTTGCCGGCGGCGAGCGCGGAGTGCGCACGCGCGGCGGTCAGCGCCCGGTAGATGCCGCGGCCGCGCCACTCGGGCAGGGTGCAGCCGCCCCAGATGCCTGCGAACGTCGTGCCCGGCACCGGCTCGAGGCGGCCGGCGCTGACCATCGCGCCGTCGGACTCCGCGACCCACAGCTCCATGCCGTCGGCGCGCTCCAACCTGCTGAGCAGCGCGGCCGTGATCTCGTCGGCCATCGACGAGCCGAAGGCGACGTCCGACATCTCCGACATCGCGCGCACGTCAGCCGCGCCGGTCACCCGGCGCAGGCTCACGCCGCCCGGCAGCGGGACGTCCACGTCGAGCCGGCGCGCCTCGCCGATCATGATCGACTCGGTCTCGTCGGGCTCGAAGCCGTGCGCGACCAGCGCGCCGTGCAACCCGGGAGCGGCGTCGTGGCCGCGCGTCTTCCACTCGACGCGGGAGATGCCGTCGTCGGCGCGGAAGTGGTCCAGCGCCTGCGCGACCCATCCTCGGATCGTCGCCTCGTCGGCGCCCGCGAGGTCCTGGTAGGTGACGAACCCCCGACCACCGGGGAAGGTGACGAGGCGGAGCGGGCCGAGGTGCTCGACCGCCAGCGCGCTCGGCGTCTCCGCGTCGGTGCGCAGCTGCGTGTCGTAGGCGTTCAGGAGCTCCGCGGGTGTGGGCATGCACTGACGATCTCAGCCCGGTGACCTGACGCGGGAACGAATACTCGTCGGCTCCTGTCAGGGTGCCTTCGGCGGCAGGTCCTCGCCCGCCTCGACGATCTCGGCGGTCTCGCCCTCGTCGAGCACCCCCGGCTTGCCCTCGTCGACCTGCTCGTCCGCGCCCCGGTCGGCACCCGCGCCCGTCGTCCCCGTCCCGTCGCTTCCCTCGAGATGCCTCATGTCCGGTCCTCACCTCGTGCCACTCGGCGCGCCCGTGGGCGCGGCAGGCGCCGACGACCGGCGCACCCCCATCGTCTGCCCGTCCCCGGGACCGCGCACCCGCAACCCCGGCCCCGAACCGCGCGGCGCGCGAAACCGCGTTGCGCGGCTCGTTACGATGCACGCGTGGCGACGCATCCCAGCACCCCGGACGACCTCCTGCGGTCGACCCTGGCCGCCGTGGCTCCAGGCAGCGCGCTGCGCGACGGCCTGGAGCGGATCCTGCGCGGGCGGACCGGCGCGCTGATCGTGCTCGGCATGGACCCCGTGGTGGAGAGCATCTGCTCGGGCGGGTTCGTGCTCGACGTCGAGTTCTCGGCGACCCGCCTGCGCGAGCTGGCGAAGATGGACGGCGCCGTCGTGGTGGACCAGGACGTGAGCCGCATCGTGCGCGCGGCCGTCCAGCTGCTGCCCGACGTGACGATCGAGACCAGCGAGTCCGGCACACGTCACCGCACGGCCGAGCGCGTCGCCAAGCAGACCGGGCTGCCCGTCATCTCCGTGTCCGCGTCGATGCAGATCATCGCCCTGTACGTAGGCAACCAGCGGTACGTGCTGGAGGGTTCGACGACCATCCTGTCGCGCGCCAACCAGGCCCTGGCCACGCTCGAGCGGTACAAGTCGCGGCTCGACGAGGTCAGCGGGACGCTGTCGGCGCTCGAGATCGAGGACCTGGTCACCGTGCGTGACGTCTCGTCCGTCGTGCAGCGCCTGGAGATGGTGCGCCGCATCTCCGAGGAGATCGAGGGATACGTCGTGGAGCTCGGCACCGACGGCCGCCTCCTCACGCTTCAGCTCGACGAGCTCGTCGGCGGCGTCGGATCGGACCGCGAGCTCGTCATCCGCGACTACGTCGACACGTCCCGCCGTGACATCGAGTCCGTGCAGGCCGCGCTCGCCGAGGTCGACTCCACCGAGCTGCTCGACATCGCGCACATCGCGCGCGTGCTGGGCCTGCCGGGCGGGGGCGACGCGCTCGACGCCGCCGCCGGGCCGCGCGGCTACCGCCTGCTGTCCAAGGTGCCGCGCCTGCCGGGGACCATCGTCGACCGGCTCGTCGCACACTTCGGTGGGCTGCAGAAGCTGCTCGCGGCGGGCATCGACGACCTCATGGCGGTCGACGGCGTCGGTGAGCAGCGCGCTCGTGCGGTCCGCGAGGGCCTGTCCCGGCTCGCCGAGTCGAGCATCCTCGAGCGCTACGTCTGAACGCTCAGCGCCGGATCACTTGAGCGTGAAGACCGCGGGCGCCGCGTTCTCGTCGGCGACCGTGTAGGTCGACGCGTACGTCCCCGCCTTCGGGGCTGGCAAGTTCTTGGGGCAGCCGGGCTCGGACCGCACCCGCTTCCACGTGACCTTCGTCGTGCTCTTCTCGCCCGGGGCGAGCAGCAGCGGCTTGGACTTCGCGGACGCCGCCGCGCAGTCGGCGGCCGACCACACCTGGTCCGCACCGGAGGTGATCACGAGCGTCGCGTTCTGCGTGCCCGCGTCGACCAGGCACGCGTCGTCGCCGGTGTTGGTGAGGCTCGTGGTGAGGTGGACGTTCGCGCCGGACGCGTAGGACGTCGCGTCGGTGGTGAGGCCGACATCCACCGACGTGCAGTCCGGGACGCTGGGGGTCGTCGTGGGCTTCGTCGTCGGGGCCCGGCTGGTCTCCTTGCTCGTCGCCTTGTCGGCGCCGGCGTTGTCCGCGCTCGTGTCGTCGGCGGTCTGCTTGGTCGCCGTCTTGCCGGTGGAGGTCGCCTTGCCGGTGGAGGTCGTCGACGGGTTCGCGGACGGCTCGTCGGCCGAGCCACGGCCGGCCAGCAGCCACACCACCAGCACCACCAACGCCAGCGGCACGCCCAGCACCACCAGGCGCCGCCGCCAGTACACGCTCTGCGGGAGCCGCCCGCCCGCACCGACCTGCCCCATGTCCCGACCTCCCGGGGGCCAACGCTACGAGCGTCGGCGCGCGCGGCAGGCGACCCCGCGCGGCGCGCCGCGGATCGGCCGGGCGATCGAGGCGGCGGTAGCCTCCGGGGCGTGAAGGAACCAGCCGCACTTGTGACAGGTGTGAACTCCTGGGACACCGTCGAGCCCCACGAGGCACCATCCGTCACACGTGCGGCTGGTTCCTGCGGCACGGAGCCCGCGGACGTCGTCGCGACCGTCGTCGCCTGGTTCGACGAGCACGCTCGCGACCTGCCGTGGCGCGCACCCGACCGCACACCGTGGGGCGTGCTCGTGAGCGAGGTGATGCTCCAGCAGACGCCGGTGGTCCGCGTCGAGCCGGCGTGGCGCGCCTGGATGCGTGCATGGCCGACCCCCGCCGACCTGGCCGCGGCACCGACCGCCGACGTCCTGCGCGCCTGGGATCGCTTGGGCTACCCGCGCCGGGCGCTGCGGCTGCAGGAGTGCGCCCGAACGATCGTCGAGCGGCACGGCGGGCAGGTCCCCGACGACGAGGCGGCGCTGCTGGCGTTGCCCGGGATCGGCTCGTACACCGCCGCCGCGGTGCGGACGTTCGCGTTCGGGCGGCGGGCGGTGGTCCTCGACACGAACGTGCGCCGCGTGCTGGCGCGGGCGGTCGGCGGCGAGGCGCTGCCGCCGCCGTCGCTGAGCGCCGCGGAGGTTCGTCGGGCGACAGCGCTGGTCCCGGCGTCCGACGCCGGTGCCGCCCGCTGGGCCGCCGCGTCGATGGAGCTCGGCGCGCTGGTGTGCACGGCCCGGACGCCGGCGTGCGACCGGTGCCCGCTGCGCTCGTCGTGCCGGTGGCTCGCGGCCGGGCGTCCCGCCGACGCGCACGCGCACCGCCGCCGCACCCAGGCGTGGGCGGGCACCGACCGGCAGGTCCGCGGCCGCATCATGGCGCTGCTGCGCGACGCCGTCGGGCCCGTCCCGCAACACGTGGTCGACGAGGTGTGGCCGGACGCCACCCAGCGGCGACGCTGCCTGGACTCGCTGCTGACCGACGGCCTGATCACGATCCGCACCCCGACGACCGACGACGCCGAACCCACGTACGCGCTCCCGCGCTGAGCGCCGCTACAGCTCGACGAGCATGCGGGTGTTGCCCAGCGTGTTGGGCTTCACGCGCGCGAGGTCCAGGAACTCGGCCACGCCGTCGTCGTGCGAGCGCAGCAGCTCGGCGTAGACGTCGGGCGTGACGGGCGTCCCCTCGATCTCGTGGAAGCCGTGGCCGACGAAGAAGTCGACCTCGAACGTCAGGCAGAACAACCGCCCCAGCCCCAACGACCGCGCCCGCGCCATCAGACCGTCCAGCAGCGCGTGCCCCACGCGCTTGCCGCGCACGGACGCGTCGACGGCCAACGTGCGGATCTCGGCCAGGTCGTCCCACATGACGTGCAGCGCGCCGCAGCCGACGACGACGCCGTCGACCTCCGCGACCAGGAACTCCTGCACGGCCTCGTAGTACCCGACCCACTCCTTGGCCAGCAGGATGCGGCGGTCTGCATACGGCTGCACCAGCGAGCGGATGGCCCGCACGTCGGCGGGCAGTGCGGGACGGATCAGGACGTCGGCTGGGCTCACGGGCCCACGCTAGCGGCGCGGGCCACGACGTCAGTACACGTCCCGCGCGTAGCGCCCCTCCGACGACAGTCGGCGGACGTACGCCCCCGCCTCCTCGGGCGTCAGCCGGCCGTGCGCCACGGCGATCTCGCGCAACGCCGCGTCGACGTCGCGCGCCATCCGGCTCGCGTCGCCGCACACGTAGAAGTGCGCGCCGTCCTGCAACCAGTCCCACACCTGGGCGCCGTGCTCGACCATCCGGTGCTGCACGTAGACCTTCTCGCGCCGGTCGCGGGAGAACGCGGTGTCGAGCCGGGTCAGCGTGCCGTGCCGGTGCAGGTCGGTGAGCTCGGCGCGGTAGAAGTGGTCGGTGGCCTCGCGCTGCTCGCCGAACAGCAGCCAGTTGCGGCCCTCGTGGCCGAGCGCCCGACGATGGTCGAGGAAGCCGACGAACGGCGCCACACCCGTCCCCGGGCCGACCATGATGGCCGGCACGTCGGACCCGGCGGGCGGTCGGAAGTGCCGCGAGCGCTGCACGAACGCGGGCACCTGCGTCCCCGGCTCGGCGGCGGCCAGGTGCCCGGATGCGACACCGGACCGCGCGACGCCCGTCGGCCCGTCGTAGCGCACCACGGAGACGGTCACGCTGACCTCGCGGGGGTCGACGAGCGGGCTCGACGAGATCGAGTACAGCCGCGGTTGGAGCGGGCGCAACGTGTCCGCCCACTCCTGCGCCGACAGGTGCAGCGGCAGCTCGGCCAGCACGTCGGGGAGCTGGCGCCCCCACTGCCAGGCCTCGAGCGCGTGCCGGTTGCCGGGTCTGAGCAGAGCCTTGAGCGCGCGGTCGTCGGTGCGCTCGAGCGCGAGGTCCAGCAGGTCGTTGCCGATGCGCGTGATGTCGAGGTGGGAGGCGAGCGCCTGCGCGAACGGCATGGTGCGCGTCCCGACGAGCACCTCCTCGTCGCCGGACAGACCGCTGACGTCCAGCCACTCCGCCACGACGTGCGGGGCGTTGGTGGGCCAGACCCCCAGTGCGTCGCCGGGTTCGTAGGTCAGCCGGGCGTCGACCTCGAACGTGAAGCGGCGGACCTCCTTGGCCGAGCCGGGTGCCGACAGCAGCCGGTTGCCGAGGAGCGTCGCGGGCTGCGGCCGGGCGCGGGTCGCGCCAGCCGCTGCCAGGTAGCCGCTCTTGGTGCGGGTGTCACCTTCTGAGGCGGATCGGTTGTCACTCGCGTTCACTTCTGTCACAGGTGCGGCTACTTGTTGATCGTCGGGCGCCCCCGGCGCGAGCGCGGCCGCGAGCGCGTCGAGCCACGACGCGGCCGGTTCCTCGAAGTCGAGTTCGCAGTCCTGGCGGGCCAGCACGCGCGTGGCGCCCAGCTCCGCGAGCCGTTCGTCGACGCGGCGGCCGAACCCGCAGAAGTCCGCGTAGCTCGAGTCTCCGAGCGCGATGACGGCGAAGCGCAGGCCGTCGGCTACCCGCACGGTGTCTGCCTGCAGCGCCGCCCAGAACTCGGTGCCGTTGTCGGGTGAGTCACCGTCCCCGAACGTGCTGGTCACGACGACCAGGTCCGCACCACCGGTCAGAGCGCCCACACCCGCGGCGTCGAGCTCCGCGACGGTCACCGGGTGCGTCGCGCCCAGCAGCGCACCGGCCTGCTCGGCGACCTGCTCCGCGTTGCCGGTCTGCGACGCCCACAGCACGACGACGGGTCGGGTGGACGCCTCGGGCGGCGCCTCGGCGCTCGCAGGTGCGGCCGACGACGGCAGCGCCGCCCCCGGCGCCGCAGGACCAGCGCCCCCGACGCGCGCGAACACCCCCGCGAGCATTCCGTCCACCCACATCCCGGTGACCCGGTCGAACGGCGCCCGCTCGGGCAGGAACGGCACACCTGCACCGGGGGCCGTGGCGATCCCCGCCAGCATGCCCGCGAGGTAGGCCTGCTGGGACTCGTCGAGGGTGGGCGGGGTCAGTGCGGAGACCCCGAACGCCCGCGCCAGCATCGCCACCGCCTCGAGCCTGTCCTCGCCCAGGGCGGCCGGGCTCGCCTCTCCGCGGACCTCACCCTGGTCTGCAGCCTCCACCGGCCCGCCGACCCGCGTCAGCGCGACGGCGCACACCTTGAGCTCGGGCTGGAAGGAGATCGGGTCGACGGCGTCACTGGTCACGGCGTTGACGGCCAGGTCGTCACCGAAGACGTCGGCCCAGTGGAACGGTGCGAACGCGCACCCGGGCTGCACGCGATCGGTGACCACCGCGGGCATCACGGCCCGGCCGCGGCGGGACGCGATCTCCACCCGGTCGCCCTCGGCGACGCCCAGGGTGGCGGCGTCGGTCGGGTGCACCTCGACGAACGGCCCGGGCGCCAGCTTGTTGAGCTTGGCGACCTTCCCGGTCTTGGTGAGCGTGTGCCACTGGTGCTGGACGCGCCCGGTGGACAGCACCAGCGGGAAGTCGTCGTCGGGCAGCTCGGCGGCGGGCAGGTGCGGGCGGGCCAGGAACTGGGCGCGGCCGGACGGGGTCGGGAACGCGAGGCGCGGCTGGCGGCCGGCGTCGTCGACGAGCAGCGCCTGGCTGACGCCGTCGTTGAGGTACCGGATGGGGTTCCGGGAACCCGCGCCGGGCGGGCAGGGCCACTGCGCGGGGCCGGCCCGCAGCCGGTCGTAGTCGACGCCGCGCAGGTCCCAACCGGTGGCTGGGTTCCACGCGGACCGCAGCTCGTCGAACACCTCCTGCGCCGAGGCGTAGGTGAACGCGTCCTCGAACCCCAGCGCGCACGCGACCTGCGCGATCAGCCGCCAGTCGGGGGCCGCCTCGCCCGGCGCGTCGATCACCCCCGGCACCAGGGTCAGGTTCCGCTCGGAGTTGATCATGACGCCGTCGGACTCCGCCCACAGGGTCGCGGGCAGTATCACGTCGGCGTACGCGTTGGTCTCGGTCACCTCGTAGACGTCCTGCGTCACGACGAGCTCGGCCGCCTGGAGCGCGCGCACCACGTTCGAGCGGTTACCGACGGACGCGACGGGGTTGGTGCAGATGATCCACGCGGCCTTGATCTTCCCGTCGGCCATGCGCTCGAACATGTCCACGGTCCCGGCGCCGGACTCGGTCCGCAGCGTGCCGGTCGGCAGGCCCCACAGCTCCTCGACGAACGTCCGGTCCCGCTCGACGAGCACCGACCGTTGCCCAGGGAGCCCCGGCCCCATGTACCCCATCTCGCGCCCGCCCATGGCGTTGGGCTGCCCGGTCAGGGAGAACGGCCCCGCGCCGGGCCGGCAGATCGCACCCGTCGCGAGATGCAGGTTGACCAGCGCGTTCGTGTTCCAGGTCCCGTGCACGGACTGGTTCAGGCCCATGGTCCAGCAGCTCATCCAGGCGCCGGCCTCGCCGATCCACCGCGCGGCGGTGCGCAGATCGTCGGCCGCGACGCCCGTGATGGCGGCGACGACGTCCGGCGGGTAGTCGGCCAGGAACGGCAGCATCGCGTCCCAGCCGTCGGTGTGCTGCTCGACGAACTCCTGGTCCACCCAGCCGCCCTCGACCAGCAGGTGCAGCAGACCGTTGAGCAGGGCCAGGTCGGTGCCGGGCCGGAGCTGCAGGAAGAGGTCGGCCTTGTCGGCGGTGGCGGTGCGGCGCGGGTCGACGACGATCAGGCGCGCACCGGCCTTGACCCGGTCCATCATCCGCAGGAACAGGATGGGGTGGCAGTCGGCCATGTTGGCGCCGGTGACGAGGAAGACGTCGGCGTGATCGAGGTCGTCGTACGACCCGGGCGGCCCGTCCGCGCCCAGCGACAGCTTGTAGCCCGACCCCGCGCTGGCCATGCACAGCCGCGAGTTGGACTCGATGTGCTGCGTGCGCAGGAACCCCTTGGCCAGCTTGTTGGCCAGATACTGCGCCTCGATCGACATCTGACCGGAAACGTACAGCGCGACCGCGTCGGGCCCGTGCTCGTCGACGATCGCGCGCAGCCGGGCCGCGACGTCGGCGACCGCCTCGTCGACGCCCACCGCGACGGGCTCCGCGCCACGCTCCGGCCGGACCAGCGCGGTCGTCAGGCGGCCGGGCGCCGCGAGCAGGTCGGCGTGCGTCGCGCCCTTGGTGCACAGGCGCCCCGCGTTGGCGGGGTGCGCCTTGTCCCCGGTGACCTTCAGCGCCCGACGACGGCCGTCCGGCCCGACCGCCACGTCGATGACCACCCCGCACCCGACCCCGCAGTACGAGCACACGGAGCGGGCCGACGTCCCCACGCGCCCTCCCCAGGTCCGGGCCGGCCAAGGCCGACGAGGCCGCGCACCCGCGCTGCCGAGCACGACGCTACGAACCGGGTGTTGCGCGGCCGTTCCTCACGCGGGCCGACGCCGTAACGAACTCCGCACACACCGGCGGCATGGACCGTGAGCGCGCCAGTCGGGGATCAGCGGGTCCAGACCGCGGGCGTCACGCCCGGCGCGCGTCGCTGTGCGAGGCGAGCAGGGCGGTGGCCGTGATTTCGTCGACCACCAAGTCCGTGACTACCCCGGCGCGCAGCGCGGCGAGCAGCGGGACCACCTTGTTGTCGCCGGCGACGACACAGAGGCGGCGCGGGACGTGCTGGAGCTGCTCGGGGTCGGGGCCCGTGGCGCGGTCGTTGAGTGCGACGTCCTTCCAGGAGCCGTCGCCGCGCAGGAAGACGGTGCACACGTCGCCGACGACGTCCTCGCGGTGCAGCAGGTCAACATCGGCGTCGTCGAGGTAGCCCGCGGAGTAGACGTGCGAGGGGACAGCCCCCGCGACGGCGCCCACGGAGAACACGACGATGTCCGCGCGCTCCTGCATGTCGAGCACGCGCCGGACCGAGCGTTCGCGCCACATCGCGGCCTTGGTCTCGGGGTAGTCGAAGAACGCCGGGACCGAGAAATGGTGCACGGCGGCGTCGAAGGCCGCCCCGAACGTCGAGATCAGGTCGCTCGCGTACTCGACGCCGCTGGTGCGCATGTTCGCGGCGCCGTTGAGCTGGACGACGGACGCGCCGCGGGTCGGCTTGGGGACCAGGAAGCGGGAGACTGCGGCCAGCGTGGTCCCCCACGCGATGCCGAGCACCATGTCGGAGTCGAACCACGAGGACAGCAGCCGCGCCGCCGACATCGACACCTGGGTCTGGCGTTCCAGGTGCGTCGCGGAGTCCGGAACAGGGACGACGTACGCGTCGATGCCGTAGGCGGCGGAGATCGAGCGCCCCAGGCCAGGCGCTCGTGTGCTCGACGGGCGCAGCGTGATCTCGACGAGGCCCTCGGCGCGTGCCTGCTTGAGCATGCGCGAGACGGTCGACCGTGACGTGCCGAGATGCCGCGCGATGACCTCCATCTTGAGGTCCTGCAGGTAGTACATCGACGCGGCGCGGAGCTGGTCCTGCTCCCGGTCGAACTCCATGGCATCCCCTTGCACGTTTGTGCGCACCGGTTGCGCGTTCGTTCCGACACCCAAAAGATAGCCATCAGAAGCGACAAACGCACCGCGACCGGAGGACGCCCCACATGAGGACCGCACCGCTCACCGCCCAGGCACGAACCGACGCACTGGCGGCCCTCAAGGCCAGCGCGTCGCGTGACGAGGAGCTCGACGTCCTGGTCATCGGTGGCGGGGTCACGGGCGCCGGCATCGCGCTCGACGCCGTCACCCGCGGGCTGAACACGGCGGTCATCGAGGCGCAGGACTGGGCGTCAGGCACGTCGTCGCGCTCGTCCAAACTGGTGCACGGCGGACTGCGCTACCTGCAGATGCTCGACTTCCACCTGGTCCGCGAGGCCCTGACCGAGCGCGACCTGCTCATCAACCGCCTGGCCCCGCACCTGGTCAAGCCCGTCAGCTTCCTCTACCCGCTGGAGAACCGCGTCTGGGAGCGCGCGTACGTCGGCGCGGGCGTCGCGCTCTACGACACGCTGGCGTCCGTCAACGGCGGCAAGCGCGCACTGCCCATCCACCGCCACCTGTCCCGCAAGGGCATGGAGCGTCTGTTCCCGGACCTGCGGCACGACGCGGCCATCGGGGCCGTCCGCTACTGGGACGCGAGCGTCGACGACGCGCGCCTGGTCGAGACCCTCGTCCGTACGGCCGTCAGCTACGGCGCGCACGCGGCCAGCCGCACGCAGGTCGTCGACCTGCACACGACGACGGGCGGCGCGGTGACCGGCGCGGAGCTCGTGGACCTGGAGACGGGCGAGCACTTCAACGTCCGCGCCCGGGCGGTCATCAACGCGACCGGCGTCTGGACGGAGGCCACCGAGTCGCTCGCCGGCGCCGAGGGTGGGCTGCGCGTGCTGGCCAGCAAGGGTGTGCACATCGTCGTCCCGCGCGAGCGCATCTCCGGCGACGTGGGGCTGATCCTGCAGACGGAGAAGTCCGTGCTGTTCATCATCCCGTGGTCCCGCTACTGGGTGATCGGCACCACCGACACCCCGTGGGAGCAGGAGCTCACGCACCCCGTCGCCACCAGCGCGGACATCGACTACGTGATCGAGCACGCCAACGCGGTGCTCTCCCGGCCCATCACGCGCGAGGACGTCATCGGCACCTGGGCGGGCCTGCGGCCGCTGCTGCAGCCCGGCACCAAGGAGGGGACCTCGTCGGCCAAGGTGTCGCGCGAGCACACGGTCGCCTCCCCGACACCGGGCCTGACCGTCATCGCGGGCGGCAAGCTCACGACCTACCGCGTCATGGCCAAAGACGCGGTCGACTTCGCGATCGGCTCGCGCGCCACGTCGCTGCCGTCCATCACGCACGAGGTCCCGCTCGTCGGCGCGGAGGGGCTGCGCGTCTTCCAGCGCCAAGCCCGCGCGCTCGGCGCCCGCTACGGCTGGGACCGCAAGCGGATGGACCACCTGCTGCACCGCTACGGCTCGCTGCTCGGCGAGATCGTCGACCTGTGCGACGCGACGCCCGACCTGGCCAAGCCCCTGGAGCATGCTCCCGCCTACATCGGCGCCGAGGTCGTCTACGCCGCGAGCCACGAGGGCGCGCTGCATCTCGACGACATCCTCATGCACCGCACCCGCCTCAACTACGAGCAGGCGGACAAGGGGGTCGGTGCGCTCGACGAGATCGCCGACCTGGTCGCACCCGTCCTCGGGTGGGACGCCGCGACGCGCGCGACCGAGATCGAGGCGTACCGGGCCCGGGCGGCGGCCGAGGACGCGGCGGCGGCGGAGTCCGACGACGCCAGCGCAGAGGTGGCGCGCCTCGCGGCCGACGACCTCGCCCCGATGATCCCCGTCGGCGAGCGCGTGGGCGCCGGCACCAAGCCCGCCTCGCCCGCCGGGCGCGGCACGTCAGGACCCGCCGGGACCTGACCGCAGTCCCCCCGCGCCCGGCGCGCGGGGTGCACGTGACAACGATGTCAACACAGAAGGGTCGACAGTGGACACAGAGACCTTCACGATGAGCCAGGCATTCGTCTCCGAGATCCTCGGAACGGGCATCCTGGTGCTCCTCGGTACCGGCGTGGTAGCCAACGTCATCCTGCCCAAGAACAAGGGCTTCGGCGGAGGATGGCTGCTCATCAACTTCGGCTGGGGCCTCGCGGTCTTCGCCGGTGTGTACGCCGCCTTCAAGTCAGGCGCGCACCTCAACCCCGCGGTGACGATCGGCATCTGGGCGAGCGGCGCGGACGACTTCGCACCGGGCATCACCGTCACCGCCGTGCACGGCATCCTCTACGTCGTCGCACAGATGATCGGAGCCGCCCTCGGCGCGCTGCTGACCTTCCTCGCCTACAAGAAGCACTTCGACGAGGACGCCGATCCCGGCGTGAAGCTGGGCGTCTTCTCCACCGGACCCGAGATCCGCTCGTACGCATGGAACTTCATCACCGAGGTCATCGCGACGTTCGTCCTGGTCTTCATCATCCTCGCGTTCGCCAAGAACCCGGCTCAGCTCGGTCCGCTTCCCGTCGCGCTCCTCGTGGTCGGCATCGGCGCGAGCCTCGGTGGACCGACCGGGTACGCCATCAACCCCGCGCGTGACCTCGGTCCGCGCATCGCCCACGCGCTGCTGCCTATCAAGGGCAAGGGGACCAGCGACTGGGCCTACTCGTGGGTCCCGGTGCTCGGCCCGCTCGTGGGTGGTGTGATCGCCGGCCTCGCGGCCCACGCCTACATCGGCTGACCCGCCCGCACGACCCCGGGTCCACCTGCGCGGCACGACAGCCTCGCAGGTGGACCCCACCCCTGACACAACCACTCGGAGGAAAGCCACCATGGCGGAGAGCAAGTACGTCGTCGCGATCGACCAGGGCACCACCAGCAGCCGGGCGATCCTGTTCGACAAGGGCGGCCAGATCGTCGCGACCGGCCAGAAGGAGCACGAGCAGATCTTCCCGCGAGCGGGATGGGTCGAGCACGACGCCGCAGAGATCTGGGACAACGTGCGTGAGGTCGTCGGCCTGGCCCTCGCCAAGGGCAACGCCACGGCCCGCGACGTCGCGGCCATCGGCATCACCAACCAGCGCGAGACCGCCGTGGTCTGGGACCGCAAGACCGGCAAGCCGGTCTACAACGCGATCGTCTGGCAGGACACCCGCACGCAGAAGATCTGCGACGAGCTGGGCGCGCTGGGGGGCGGCGCGGAGCGGTACAAGGACCGGGTGGGCCTGCCGCTGGCCACCTACTTCTCGGGTCCCAAGGTGCGCTGGATCCTCGACAACGTGGACGGCGCCCGTGAGGCTGCCGAGCGCGGCGATCTGGCGTTCGGCAACACCGACTCGTGGGTCGTCTGGAACCTGACGGGCGGTGTCGAGGGCGGCATCCACGTCACCGACGTCACCAACGCGTCGCGCACCATGCTCATGAACCTCGACACCCTGACATGGAACGAGGAGATCGCCGGCGAGATGGGCATCCCCATGTCGATGCTGCCGGAGATCCGCTCGTCGTCCGAGGTCTACGGCAAGGACCGCGAGGGCGGCCTGCTCGCCGGCGTCCCGATCGCGGGCATCCTCGGTGACCAGCAGGCGGCGACGTTCGGGCAGGCGTGCTTCGAGGTGGGCCACGCCAAGAACACGTACGGCACCGGCAACTTCATGCTGTTGAACACGGGCACCGAGCCGATCCCGTCGAAGAACGGTCTGCTCACCACGCTCTGCTACAAGATCGGCGACCAGGACGCGGTCTACGCGCTCGAGGGGTCGATCGCCGTCACGGGGTCGCTGGTGCAGTGGCTGCGCGACAACCTCGGCATCATCTCGTCGGCCCCGGAGATCGAGAAGCTGGCCGAGACGGTCGAGGACAACGGCGGCGCCTACTTCGTGCCGGCGTTCTCCGGGCTCTTCGCCCCGTACTGGCGGTCGGACGCGCGCGGCGCGCTCGTCGGGCTGACGCGCTACGTCAACAAGGGCCACATCGCGCGGGCCGCCCTGGAGGCCACGGCCTTCCAGACCCGCGAGGTCCTCGACGCCATGAACGCGGACTCGGGCGTCGACCTGTCCGAGCTCAAGGTGGACGGCGGCATGGTCGCCAACGACGCGCTCATGCAGTTCCAGGCCGACATCCTGGGCGTGCCCGTCATCCGGCCGAAGGTCGCCGAGACCACCGCGCTCGGTGCGGCCTACGCCGCAGGTATCGCGGTCGGGTTCTGGTCCGGCGAGCAGGACGTCATCGACAACTGGGCCGAGGACAAGCGCTGGGAGCCGTCCATGGCGGACGACGAGCGCGACCGCCAGTACCGGCTGTGGAAGAAGGCCGTCACCAAGACCTTCGACTGGGTCGACGACGACGTGAGCTGACGCGCCCGTTCCACGAACTGCGCGGTCGGCGGTCGCGCTCAGGTGCGACCGCCGACCTCGTGCTCGAACCGCCAACTTCCGCGATGTGACGAGATCGCGGAAGTTGGCGGCGCCACAATTCCACCCGCGCGGAACTTGGTCGATTTCCGGCGCAGGTGGGTGACCTATCCTGTGCCGCGCGAGCGGACAGGACGACGACGTCCGGGGCCTCGCCCGGTGCGGGACGGTTCGCGCCGTCTCACACCTCGGAAGGCAAGGCAGCATGACCCGCAGGCGCACGCTCACCATCGCCGCGACCACGGTGGCCGTGGTCCTCGTCGGCGGCATCACCGCCGCCTACTGGTACGAGCGGCCGATGCTGCTCACGGGGACCGGGTACGCGGCGCACAACGCGTGCGCGCTGCACACCATCGCGGGGCGCGACGACGCGGCCGACGACCTGCCGCCCAACCCGCTCGTCCCCGTGCTGAGGACCAAGGTCACCGACGACGGGACCGCGGCGCAGTCGTCGATCCTGGGCGTGCTGGCCGAGCAGAAGGCGTGGGAGACCACGGGCTTCGGCTGCACGCTGGCCGACGAGCGCCCGACGACGCTGCCGACACCGACAGCCGTGTCCGCCGACGCCAACCCGTACACCACGCTGCCGCTCGCGACGGGATCGCCCGCGGTGGAGGAAGCGCTGGACCACGCGTTCGGGACGGACCTGTCCGACGAGGCCCGCGAGGCGCTCGGGACCCGCGGCGTCGTCGTGCTCAAGGACGGCGAGCTGGTGGGCGAGCGGTACGCCGACGGCTTCGACCAGAGCACGCCGCAGCTCGGCTGGTCGATGACGAAGAGCGTCACCGACCTCATGGTCGGGCGCATGGTCCAGAAGGGGCAGGTCAGCCTCGACGACGACCACCTGCGACCGGAGTGGACCGACGCACGCGCGAACATCACGCTGCGCCAGCTGCTGCAGATGACCAGCGGCCTGAGCTGGGACGAGACGTACTCGCTGGGCACCCCCATCACGAAGATGCTCTACCTCGAGCCTGACATGGGCGCGTACGTCGCGTCGCAGCCGCTCGCGCACGACCCCGGCTCGTACCTGCAGTACTCGAGCGGCAGCACCACGCTCGCCTGCGCGGTCGTGACGAAGGACCGCGGCCTGGCCGACGCGCCACGGCGCGAGGTCTTCGCGCCGCTCGGACTCTCGTCGGCGGTGCTCGAGGCCGACGCCGCCGGCACGCCGGTGTGCAGCTCCTACATGTGGGCGACGCCGCGCGACTGGGCCTCGGTGGGTCAGTTCGCCCTGCAGAACGGGTCGTGGGGCGGCAAGCAGCTTCTGCCGACGGACTGGATGGCACAGTCGACGAAGGCCGTGGACACCACGGTCGAGCCCGGGTCCGACGGGTACGCCACCGGCTGGTGGTCGAACACCCGACCGGACGGCTCGGTCGTCGAGGCCGGCATCCCCGCGGACGCGTACTTCGCCGAGGGGCACGACGGGCAGTGGGTCGCCGTGGTCCCGTCGGAGCAGCTCGTCGTCGCGCGCCTGGGCTTCACCCCGGAGGCAGACGACGACCGCGTGACGTCCACCGTCGCGGACCTCATCACCGCCCTGCACTGACCAACCCGCCCCGTCTGGTGGGCGGGGTGTGTGGGCCGTCCTGCCGTGTCGGTGCGGGCGGGTAGCGTGATTCTCATGCTCGTCGCCACGTGGAACATCAACTCGATCCGTGCCCGCGCCCACCGCGCGCTGGCCTTCCTGGAGCGCACCGGAGTGGACGTCCTGGCGCTGCAGGAGACCAAGTGCAAGGACGACCAGTTCCCCCGCGAGGAGTTCGAGGCACTCGGCTACGAGGTCGTGACCAGCGGGTTCAGCCAGTGGAACGGTGTCGCGATCGTCTCCAAGGTGGGCATCGAGGACGTCGAGATCGGCTTCGAGCGCATGCCCACGTGGGGCGATCCGGCCGCCGCCGAGGCGCGGGCCATCGGCGCGACGTGCGGGGGCGTGCGGGTGTGGAGCCTGTACGTGCCGAACGGCCGGGAGATCGACGACCCGCACTACGCCTACAAGCTCGACTGGCTGGCCCGGCTGCGGGAGGCCGCGGGCGGCTGGCTGCAGGCCGATCCCGACGCACAGGTCGCCCTCGTCGGCGACTGGAACATCGCCCCGCTCGACACCGACGTGTGGGACATCGACTTCTTCGCCGGCCGCACGCACGTCACGCCGGCGGAGCGCGACGCGTTCACCGCGATCGCGTCCGCCGGGTACACCGAGGTCAGCCGCGAGCACATCCCCGCCGAGCACACGTACACCTACTGGGACTACCAGCAGCTGCGCTTCCCCAAGAACATGGGCATGCGCATCGACCTCACCTACGCCTCACCCGCGCTGGCCGCCCGCGTGACCGGCGTGACGATCGAGCGGAACGAGCGCAAGGGCAAGCAGCCGTCCGACCACGTGCCCGTCGTCCTCGAGCTCGCGGACTGAGTCGCACCGCGGACGGGCCACCATTCGGTAGGTTGCGCACATGAGCACCGGCCAGAGCGACGACAACCCGTTCGCACCACGAGGCGACGACGCCGGTGGCACGCGCCCCGAGCCGGGCCGACCAGACCTGACCAAGCCGCAGCAGCCGACCGGCATGCCGACGCCTCCCCCGCCCAGCGGGTACGAGGCCGTGCTGCCGCCGACAGCTCCCTACGGCCAGTCGAGCCAACAACCGCAGTACGGTCAGCAGCCGCCCTACGGTCAGTCGTCCGGGCAGCCGACGTACGGTCAGCCCCAGTACGGCCAGCCCACGTACGGACAACCCACGTACAGCCAGCCCACGTACGGACAACCCTCTTACGGGCAGCCCGGCTACCCGTTGTCGTACGGGCAGCCCGCCTACGGCCAGCCGACGTACCCGAGCCCCGGAGGCACGTACGCGCCCGCGGGATACGGCTCGCGCGGGACCGACGGGCTGGCGATCGCGTCGTTCGCGACGAGCCTCGGTGGACTCGTCCTCCTCGCGGGGATCGCCTGCCCGGTCGGGCTCGGGCTCGGCGTCGCCTCGCTGCGCCGGATCAAGCGCAACGGCACCGAGGGCCGCGGCTTCGCGATCGCCGGCGTCGTGATCGGCGCCCTCGGCACGCTCTTCATGCTCGCATTCGTCGCGCTGTTCGTCGGCCTGGCCATCTGGGGCTCGCACGTCGACTACGACGACTCGGACTGGGACTACAGCACGTCCGACGTGAACGTCACGACCCAGGCCCCGGTCTCCACACCAGCCGACCCGCTCGCCTTCGCCTGAGGCACCGTGTCCTCCACGCCCGGGTACGCGGAGCCGTACTACGCGCCCGGCTGGCAACCGCCCCGGCCCCGGACGGAACCGATCGCGGTCGCGTCCCTCGTCACGGCGCTCCTGGGGCTGGGTCCGGTGGCGCTCGTCCTGGGTCTCGTCGCCCGACGACGCATCGCGACGCGGGGTACGCGCGGACGCGGGCTCGCGATCGCGGGCATCGTCCTCGGTGCGCTGGGCACCGTCGCGTGGGTCGTCGTGGTGCTCGTCGTCGTGCTCACGGCCCGTGCCACCTCTCCGTTGCCGCCCGACGTGTCCGCGCCGCGTGACGCGCACGTCGCGCAGCTCGTCGTCGGCAACTGCCTGGCCGGCCTTCCGGCCGACGGGGACGTCGACACGGTGCGCGTGGTGCCGTGCGCCGACGACCACGCGGCGCGGGTCGTCTCCGAGTACCGGTTCGACGACGACGCCGTCTGGCCCGGTCAGGCCGGCGCGGACGCCCGGGTCGCGCAGGCGTGCGTCCTCAGCGCCGACGAGCAGCAGGCCGGCGACACCGTCGTCACCTGGGCACCCACGCAGGACGGCTGGACCGGCGGTGACCGCATCGGGCTGTGCCTGGTCGCGACGCCGTGAGGTGTCCAGCCTCAGGTCATGCCTCGGACCAGGACTCAGGCCAGGAACGATGCGTGCAGCGCACGGATCGCGGCGGCCATGTCGACACGCCCCTCGGGTGCGTCCGCGGCCATGAGCCACTGCACCTGCAGACCGTCCATCCCCGCGACGGACAGGCGACCGGCGGTCGGCGCGTCCAGCCCCGGGCGCAAGCGACCCTCGGCCGCGAGCAGCTCGAACGCGGCCGTCGTCTGCGCGAGCACACGCACGTAGCGGGCGCGGAAGTAGTCGTGCGCGGGGTGCTCGGGGGACGTCGCCTCGGCGGACAGCGTCGCATAGAGCTCGACGATGCCCGGGCGGGCCGCGTTGCGGTCGGCGAGCCGGGCCAGCGCCTCGAGGAAGTCACCGCTCGCAGCGACGTCGTCGTCGAACGCCTTGCCGTCCACCTCGTCGCGTCGCTGCAGCACCGCCTCCAGCAGCGCGGCCTTGGTGGGGAAGTGGTGCAGCAGGCCGGGGTGGGAGATGCCAACGCGCGCGGCCACGTCCCGCAGCGACGTGGTGTGGTAGCCGACGTCGCCGAACAGACGCATCGCGGCGTCGAGGATCTCCTCGCGCGTGGCCCGGCCCCGGGCGTAGCCGCCGGCCCGCGGCGACGTCGACTGCACTGTCATGGCGTCAGCATCCCACGGCGTCCATCCGCGCAGGCGCAGCAGCTCCTCGCGGTGCAGCTCCAGGTAGTCGTGGACAGGACGCGACGACGTCTCGTCGCGCGTCCCCGCCGGCACCGGGAGGTGGGCTACGGGAGGAATTCCGAGGTGAGGATCGTCTGGAAGGCCGCGACGGTCGCGCCCTCCTTCGTCGTCGGCGCCTTGTCCAACCACTCCCACGAGAGCAGCTGACCCGTGGTCGGGGAGATGATCAGGACGTCGGCCCTCGGGAAGCCGAGGTCCGCGGGCTCCATCAGGGCCACGGCGACACCCTTGCGGCCCGCGCGGTCGGTCGTGTCGCCCAGCAGGTAGACGTCGTCCTGCTCCGCCAGCGTGCGCCAGACGGTGGCGGCCGTGGCGGGCGGGACCACCCAGTAGTTGTTCATCAGCGTGATCGACGTCGACATGCAGTAGGTCGGCCCCAGGGCCTCGGGCGCGCAGGCCTCCGTGCCGCCCGCCTGGTCGATGAGGGCCTGGCGCATCCCGGCGGTGTCGCTCGGCAGGTCTCGCGCCCACGCAGCGTCGAACGTCCCGGCCGGCAGCTCGTCGCCCGTGACCTTGCCCGTGGCGCGGTCGATCTTCCGGTCGACGACCTTCCCGTCCACGTCGAGGCCGGTCGAGCGGTCCTCGCGCGTGGTCACGGACCCGTCGGGGCGCAGGATGCTGTCGGTGGTGACGGGCTCGACGTACGTGTGCTCGATGCCGCTCTCGTCGGCGCCGCTGCTGGAGTACCAGGCGAAGGAGTGCACGTGCTGGTCACGCGTGGCGGCGTCCGCCGGCGGAGCGGGCTGGGCCGCGGCGACGTCCGCGAGCTCGAGCAGCCTGCTCGACGCGGACGGCGCCGTCCCGGCGTACACCTCGCCGATGGTCGAGGTGCCGTAGGTCAGCAGCGCGGGCGGCCCGGCGACCGCGGCGTCGTGGCGAGACAGCACCGTCGACGACGTCAGGACGACGAGCGCCGCGCACGCCACGGCGGCGAGCTGGACGACGGTACGACGCACGCGACGCGAACGCTGCGGAGGCTCGGGCGCGGCCGTCGTCTCGCCGGCCAGGATCGCGTCGAGCAGGACGCGGTCCGCAGGCGCGAGCCGGTCGGCGGCACCGTCCTGCTCGACGTCCTGATCGGCGGCGTCGCGCGGCTCGATGCCGTGCTCGCGGAGCAGGGCGGTGAGCGCGTCGACCTCGGCCTGCGCACGGTCGAAGGCGGTCATCGGCTCACCTCCGGGGGTACCCGGTCGGCCAGCACCGCGGCCAGTCGCTGGCGGGCCCGGCTCAGCCGCGAGGTGAGCGCGCTGGCCGAGCAGTCCAGGACGGAGGCCGCGTCCTGCGGGGTCAGGCCGGCGCAGACGACGAGCCACATCGCCTCGCGCTCGGCGGGCGGCAGCACCGCGAGGAGGGCGGCGACGCCGGCCTCGTCGGCCAGCTCGTCGGCGTGGTCGGGGACCTGGGTCCGCACCGGTGCGAGCCGGCGGTGCAGCCGCACCTCGCGCTGCTTGGCCTCGTACCAGTGCTGCACGCGATGGTGCGCCACCCGGAAGGTCCACGCGCGGCGCGGCGCCTCCTCGACGGGCACGTCGGCCCACCGCTGCCACACCAGCGTGAACGTCTCGGAGACGATGTCGTCCACGCTCGCGGGGTCGACCATCCGGTACGCGTACCGGCGCACCTGGGGTGCGGTCGCCGTGAAGAACGACTCGAACTCCGCGGCGGGGCTCTGCTCGGGCACGACCTCAGCAACCGTCAGCAGGTGGACGTGGTCAGCAGACGGAACGACGCCGCGGCGACGGACGTCGACGAGATCTGGGCGCCCGGCGCGAAGCAGGTCGCCGTGCCCGATCCCGAGGCGCCCGAGTAGACCGCCGCGGCCTTGCTCGACCGGTTCCGGACGGCGCCCGCCAGGCTCATCCCGGTGGACTTGATCGTCGTGGAGCTCACCGCGGCGAACCGCCCGACGTACCCTGCCGAGGCCCAGACGCACAGCTGCCCGGTCGCGCACTGCGCCGAGCTGGACGGAGCGAGGCCTGTTCCGTCGTCGCCGCGGGCCGGCGGGCCCAGCAGCAGGCCGGCCGCGGACAGTGCCAGTGCGGCGGACGCGCGCAGGACACGCACCATCGTCGTCGCGCCCTCCGTCCCGTCCGTGCCTACCGTTCGCGGCAAGAGTACGGGTCGCCGAGGCAGGAGCTGGCATCGGCGCAGGGAGCCGCGTGACGTGTGGGCTCGACGCGGCTCGGGACCGGAGCGCCTCCGGCCGCCGTCCGCCGGCTCCCCCTCCGGAGGCGCGACGAACGGCGACACGGGCACGCCGTCCGGGGACGGCCCCCTGACGCCCCTGGTACATGCTCTGTAAGTCCCGCGAGCCCCTCGATCTGTCACATCATGCGGATGTGACGTGCGTCACATCCGCACGTCCTGTGACGACGGAGCCTCGAGCGTGACGTCGAACGCGCGGCCGCCCGGCACGGCGACCCGGTAGTCGCCCGCGAACCCGCGCACCGTCACCCGACCGGCCTCGTCGGTCGTCATCCGGGTCGGCGGCAGCCACCACTCGCCACGCACCAGCGCGCGCAGCGCGTCGTAGGCCGGCTTGGGTGTCCCGTCCGCGCGGACCAGCCCGGCAGGGGCGCCGAGCCACGCACCCTCGTCGGTCAGGCCCCAGTACGTCGCGGACTCCACGGCGGGATGGCCGACGAGCGTGCGGTAGTGCCGCACGAGCTCGTCGGCCTGGCGCTCCTCGCCCGCCCGCGTCGAGGGCCACGACGGGACCTGGTAGTCGTTGAGGTCGACGATATGTGCCGGCATGAGGTCGCCCGACACCAGCGTCGTCTCGGTGAGCTGCAGCGGGAGACCGAACCGCGCGAAGCGGTCGAGGATCGCGAGGACCTCCTCCTCGCCCCGGTAGCCCTGGTGCATGTGCGTCTGCAGACCGAGCGCGTCGATCGCGATGCCTGCCTCCAGGCACTCCTCGATCAGGTGCTCGCAGTCGGCGGAAAGGTTGAAGTCGTTGAGCACCAGGCGCGCGGCGGGGTTGGCCGCGCGCGCCTCGTCGAACGCGAGCCGCACCATGGCGACGCGACCGCGCGCCTGCGCCAGGCGCGTCACCGCGTTGTCCTCCTTGTCGAACACGGGCATGATCACGACCTCGTTGATGGCGTCCCACAGGTCGATCACCCCCGCGAAGTCCGCCACCTCACGGCGCACTCGTCCGCGGATCGTCGCCTCGACGACGTCGTCGGACCGGCCCAGCAGCCAGCGCGGCACGAGCGTGTGCCAGACCAGGGGGTGCCCCTTGACCGTCACACCCCGCTCGACGAACCAGCGCGCCGCCGTCAGCAGCCGCTCGGTGTCCGGCTCCCCCTCGACCGCCTCGAACCCCGACCAGTAGAACGGCAACGTCGCGGTGTCGAACAGGTCGAGCCACAGCTCGGCCAAGCGCTCGCGGTGCTCCGCACCGGCGCCGCCGAACACCTGTGGCCGATCGTCGCGCTCACCGTTCGCGAGGCCGATCAGGTCGAAGCCGATGTTGCCGAAGCCGAACGCGTGGCGGACCTGCTCGACGACGACCTCCGTGCGGGCGGCCGGCGTCCCGTCGTCGCGTGTCACCTCGACGACGCTCGATCCGGTGCGGTGGGCGGTCGGTGACGTCATCGTCTCTCCTGGTCGCAATGGGGGTCACGCCCGCGATCTTCACGGGAGGACACGGACGGAGGTCCGTTATCGATAACGTTATCTGAGCGTTATGCTCCGCAGGTGGAGACAGTTGCTCGCGTCAAGATGGAGGACGTCGCGCGCGCGGCCGGCGTCTCCGTGGCTACCGTGTCGAAGGTGGTCAACGGGCGCTACGGGGTCTCTGCCTCGACGTTCGCCCGCGTGTCCGCGGTGATCGAGGAGCTGGGCTACGAGACGAGCCTGGGCGCGCAGAGCCTGCGCAGCCACAAAACCAACGTCATCGGCGTCCTGGTCGCGGAGTTCGAGCCCTTCAGCGCCGAGCTGCTCAAGGGCGCGTCGGAGGCGATCGGCCCGACGGGCTTCGAGCTCCTCGCCTACTCCGGCGGCCACCCGCGCGGGGCCGTCGGCTGGGAGCAGCGCTCGCTCAAGCGGCTCGGCGGCACGCTCATCGACGGCGCGATCATCGTGACACCGACGGTCGTCGCGGCGCAGAACGGGATCCCCGTCGTCGCGGTCGACCCGCACACGGGACCGTCGGGCGCCCCCACGGTCGACTCCGACAACTTCGCCGGCTCCGTGCTGGCCACCGAGTACCTCCTGGGCCTCGGGCACCGCCGCATCGCGCTCCTCGGCGGCCGCCCCGACCTCGAGTCGGCCCGCCTCCGCGAGGACGGGTTCCGACACGCGATGGCCGCCGCAGGCGTCCCCGTCGACGAGGCGCTGGTCCGCAACGGCGACTTCCGGCCCGACTCCGCGACCGCCCCCGCTCACGACCTGCTCACGCTCGACGACCGTCCCACCGCGATCTTCGCCGCCAACGACCTCTCCGCCATCCGGACCATGGAGGTGGCCCGGGAGCTGGGCCTGCGGGTGCCCGACGACGTGTCGGTGATCGGGTTCGACAACGTGCCCGAGTCCGCCCTGGCCAACCCGCCGCTGACTACCATCGCGCAGCCCCTGCAGAACATGGGCGCGACCGCGCTGCACATGCTCGTCGACCTCATCGCGGGCCGCGACGTCGCGTCCACGCACGTCCGCCTGTCCACGTCGATGGTCGAACGCGCCAGCTGCCGCGCGATCTGAGCGATCTGACCACAGCGGCCCGCAGCAAACCACCCGCCCTACGCACCCATCCCACCGGGCCCGCGAGTAGTCGGGCCCGCGAGTAGTCGGGTTCCAGCGAGGTAGTCGGTTGCAACCGACTACCTCGCTGGGAGACCGACTACCGGCCGCAGGAAACCGACGACTCGCCGACGCACACCGGCCGACCGCGCGATCGGGGCGTAGACCGGCCGTCGCAGCGACCTCGTCTCGATAACGTTATCCGTATCGTTATCGAACTCTCTGGCACGCGGCACAAATCCCCCGTAGGGTCCGGTCCGGGGTGGGACCCGCATCGTCGCGCAAGGGAGCGCTGATGAGATCCGTACGCATGCTCACGAAGGCAGGCACGGGGGCGCTCGCGCTCGCCGTCGCCGCCATGACCGCAGGACTGACACTGACCGGCCTCGCCACGACGGCATCGGCCGACGAGACCACGACGTTGCTCAGCAACGACTTCGAGAACGGCAGCGCGACGCCGTGGGGGCCGCGCGGCGCGGTCACCGTCGCGACGACGACGGCCGAGGCGCACGGCGGCACCCACGCGCTGTCCATCACCGGCGCGACCGCGAACTGGAACGGCGCCGCCACCAACGTCGCGACCCTCTTCCCCGCCGACGCTCTCGTGAACGTCAGCGCGTGGGTCAAGCTGCCCTCCGGTGCCGCCGGCTCGTCGGCCGTCCACTTCACGGTCGAGTCGAAGGCCACCGGCGCGACCGACAGCACCTTCGACTGGGTCGGCAACCCCGTGACCGCGAGCGCCGACGGCTGGGTCCACCTGACCGGCTCCTACACGCGCGCCGCGAACGTCACGACGGCCACCCTCTACCTCGAGGCCGCCGCGATCGACGGCAAGCAGCCCGACCTGCTGCTCGACGACGTCGACATCACGTCGACGACGGGCGGCAGCACCGACCCCGGCGACGTCACCCCCGGAGGTGCCGTGAACCCCACCACCACCCCCGTCACCGCGGCGCGCGGCACGGGCGACGTGGCCGCTCTCACGTTCGACGACGGCCCGAACCCGGGCACCACCGAGAAGCTGCTGGACTTCCTGAAGGACCAGGGCATCCACGCGACGTTCTGCGTGATCGGTCAGAACATCAAGCAGACCGGCGGCGCCGAGCTGCTGCGCCGGATCGTCGCCGAGGGGCACACGCTGTGCAACCACTCGACGAGCTACGCCGACATGGGCAGCTGGACCCCGGCCGACGTCCGCGCGGACCTCGTCGAGAACCTGCAGATCATCCGCGACGCGCTCGGCGACCCGGACGCGGCGGTGCCGTACTTCCGCGCGCCCAACGGCAGCTGGGGCCAGACCGCCCAGGTGGCGGTCGACCTGGGCATGCAGCCGCTGGCCGTGGTCAACACGATCAACGACTGGGAGACGCAGGACGTCCCCACGCTGACCACCAACCTGCGGGCGGCCATGAAGGCCGGCCAGGTGGTGCTGACGCACGACGGCGGCGGTGACCGCTCGGGCACGCTCGCCGCGGTGAAGACCGTGGTCACCGAGCGCCTCGCCGCCGGCTGGACGTTCACCCTCCCGCAGGGCGGCCCCGCCGACGACACCCCGTCGGGCCCCAACCTGAGCACCGGCTTCGAGGACGGGCTGGGCCTGTGGGGTGCGCGCGGCAACGGCGACGCGCCGATCGTCGCGATCTCCGACGTTGCGCACGGTGGCTCCGCGTCCGCGAGCATCACCGGCCGTACGCAGTCGTGGCACGGCCTGGGCGCGTCGGTCTCCTGGGTGGCCGGCCGCACGTACGACGTGTCCGCGTGGGTCCGGCTAGCCCCGGGTGAGACCGCACCGGCCGACGTCCGCCTCAGCGTGCAGCGCACCACGGCCGACGGCGACTCGTACGACACGGTGGCGACGGCAACCGGCGTCACGGCCGATGCGTGGGTGCAGATCAGCGGCAGCTACGCCATGACGGCGGCGGACTCCGCGCTGCTGTACTTCGAGACGGCATCCGGCACGGCCTCGTTCCTGGTCGACGACGTCGTCGTCTCCGGTTCCACCGCCCCGCCCGTCCAGACGGACATCCCGTCGCTCAAGGACGAGGTGCCGTGGCCGATGGGTGTCGCGATCGACGCGCGCGAGACCACGGGTACGGGCAAGGACCTCGTGACGAAGCACTTCGCCCAGTTCACGCCCGAGAACCAGATGAAGCCCGAGTCGATCCAGCCGACGGAGGGGAACTTCACGTTCGAGGCCGCGGACCAGCTCATGGACTTCGCGGTGGCCAACCACCTGCGCGTCTGGGGGCACACGCTCGTGTGGCACAGCCAGACGCCGGACTGGTTCTTCCAGCACGAGGACGGCACGCCGCTGACCGACAGCGCCGCGGACAAGGCCCTGCTGCTGGACCGCATGCGCACGCACATCACGACCGTCGCCGACCACTTCCGTGAGAAGTACGGCGAGTACGGCACGGCCGGCAACCCGATCGTCGGCTTCGACGTGGTCAACGAGGCCATCGCCGAGTCGGAGAACGACGGCCTGCGCCGCAGCGGCTGGTACAACACGCTCGGCCCGGACTACCTCAAGGACGCGTTCGAGATCGCGTCGCAGGCGTTCAACGGCGGCGAGAAGAACGGCCCGGTCAAGCTCTTCATCAACGACTACAACACCGAGCTGCCCGCCAAGCGGCAGGCGATGTTCGACGTCGTCAAGGGCCTGCTGGACGCCGGCGTGCCGGTGAACGGCGTGGGGCACCAGTTCCACGTCAGCCTGGCGCAGCCCGTCGACCAGATGAAGACGACGCTGGAGAAGTTCGCGACGCTCGGCATCCTGCAGGACGTCAGCGAGCTCGACGTGCAGATCGACGGCACGGTCACGCAGGACAAGCTCGTCGAGCAGGGCTACTACTACCAGTCCGTCTTCGACATGCTGCGTGAGTTCCCTGACCTGTTCTCCGTGACGGTGTGGGGTCCGTACGACAGCCGCAGCTGGCGCACGGGTGCCCCGCTCCTGTTCGACGACGACCTGCAGGCGAAGCCGGCCTTCTGGGGCATCGTCGACCCGTCGAAGCTGCCCACGCTCACCCGCCAGGTCAACGCGCGCGCCTCGTCGGGCGACGACTGGAACCTGATCCCCGACACGGAGATCAGCGGTGACACAGGGTTCCAGCTGCGCTGGACGTCGTCGGGCCTGCAGGCCCGGGTGCACGTGGCGGACGCGACCGACGACGGCGACGACGACTCGGTCACGCTGTTCGGCGGCGCCGACCCGGTCGTCGTCGACCGGACGCACGCCACGTCGACCGCCGACGGCTACGTCGCGACGGCCACGATCCCGCTGGCGTCGCTCGAGCAGGGTGACACCGTCCCGTTCGACGTGCGCGTGGCCGACGGCAGCGGCAGCACGCACTCGTGGAACGACCTGACCAACAAGCAGGAGACCGGTGGTGCGCTGGGCGTCGCGACGCTCATCGAGGCCATCAGCCGGGTCACCGTCCCGGAGGCGTCCAGCGCGCCGACGATCGACGGCGACATCGACGCGGTCTGGGCGGACGCCCCCTCGGTGACCACGAACACGCAGGTGGAGGGCACGGGCGGCGCGGTCGCCACGGTCCGGCTGCTGTGGCACGACGACAAGGTCGACGTGCTCGCGCAGGTGGCCGACCCCACCCTCGACGCGACGTCGTCGAACGCGTGGGAGCAGGACTCGGTCGAGATCTTCCTCGACCCGGTCAACGCCAAGTCGGGCGCCTACAACCCGGCCGACGGCCAGTACCGGATCAACTACCTGGGGGCGCAGTCGATCAGCGGTGACACCACGGTCATCGGCGACCGGCTGACGTCCGCGGCGAAGATCGTCGACGGTGGGTACGTCGTCGAGGCGTCGCTGTCCCTGGGCCACGACGTCACCGCCGGTGACCTCGCGGGCATGGACTTCCAGGTCAACGACGCCACCGCCGGTGTGCGTCAGGCCGTGCGGATCTGGTCCGACCCGACTGGTCGGTCCTACCAGAACACCGCGCGCTGGGGTGTGGCGCAGCTCGCCGGCAAGGTGGCTCCTCCCACCTCCAAGCCGACGGTCACGAGCCAGCCCCAGTCCGTCACCGCGAAGCTCGACTCCACGGTGACCCTGACGGCCGCCGCCACCGGTCTCCCGGTGCCGACGGTGGCGTGGCAGCGCCGCGCCGCGGGCTCGTCGACCTGGAAGTCCGTCGCCGGCGCCACGACCGGCGCCCTGAAGGTCAAGGTCTCCGCCGCCAACGACGGGGCCGCCTACCGGGCGGTGTTCACCAACTCGGTCGGGACGGCGACGTCGTCGGCCGCCACCGTGCGGGTGCGCGCCGTGGCTCCGGTGATCACCCGGAACCCGTCGTCGACCCAGGCCAGGACCGGCCGCTCGGTGACCCTGAGCGCCGCCGCCAACGGCTACCCGGCACCCACGGTGCGCTGGGAGCAGCGGGCCGCCGGCTCGACGACCTGGAAGGCGGTCAAGAACGCCAAGTCGACCTCGCTGAAGGTGACCGTCGGGGCGACGAGCGTGGCCTACCGGGCCGTGTTCACCAACACGGCGGGCTCGGCGACGACCAAGGCTGCGACGGTGTCGGCGACCCCGGTCAAGCCGAAGATCACCAAGCAGCCCCGCTCGGCGACGGTGAAGGCCGGCAAGAAGGTCAAGCTCTCGGTGACCGTCACCGGGACGCCCACGCCGAAGCTGCAGTGGTACGTGAAGAAGGCAGGCTCGTCGAAGTGGACCGCCGTGCGTGGGGCCACCGGCCGCACGCTCGTCGTGAAGGCGAGCAAGGCGTCGTACCGCGTCGTCGCCAAGAACAAGGCCGGGACTGTCACGTCCCACACCGCGAAGGTGAACGTGAAGCGGTAGGCCAGCCAGACCGCCGAGGGCCCCGGGTCACCCCCCACCCCGACCCGGGGCCCTCGGCGCTGTCCGGCGGCGGCTCAGCGCACCTTCAACGAGACGACCTGGCCGGCGCCGAACACGTCGGTCGAGACGTACAGCTTCCCGTTCGCCCACTCGACGCCGGCCGGCTGGTTGAGCTCGACGAGCGTGCGGACGCGCCCGCGTCCGTCCACGGACGAGACGCGGTTGCCGTTGAGCTCGGCGACGAACACCGACCCGTCGCCGGCGACCGCGACGCCGGTCGCACCCGCCAGCCCCGTCGCGACGGTCGTGACCTTGCCGGTGCGGTTCACCTTCACGAGCCGCCCCTGGTCGCCCAGGCTGCCGTCCTCCGGACCGCCCGGCAGCAACGTGACGTAGAAGGAACCACCGCCGGCCACCTCGATGTCGGTCGGGACGGGTTCGAACCAGTACGTGTGGCCCGCCACGCACGCCGGGAGCCCGAAGGCAGCGGCCTGGTCCGCGGTGACCTTGACCGGCACGCCGGGCAGCACGGCGACCGTGCTGATCGAGCCCTTCCGGTCCACCTTCAGGATCGCGTTGGCACCCGCATCGGCCAGGTAGGTCGCGTCGCCGACGTTCACCGAGCCGTACACGTGCGAGTCGATGGTGCCCTGGTAGGCCTGGAACATCGCCGGCACCTGCGCCGCGCACGCGTCGGACAGGTCGCGGAAGCCGTAGGTCGTGTTCTTGTCCGGGTTCACGGACTTCTCGTAGGCGAGCACGTCGATCTCTTGGGCGCCGTCGCGGGTCTGACGGTGCAGCAGGGACGACGACGGCGGCTCCCCCTCCCCGCCGACGCGCTCACCCCACGTGAGCACGCCGGGTGCGACGTCGACGGCCGCGGCGTCCGCACCGGCTGCCGCGGTCCCGACGACGAGCGGGTCGTCGCCGGGCACCAGCTTGGACACGATGCCCGCGAACGCCTGCCCGACGTAGAGCTGACGGCCGTCCACCCCGAAGGTCAGCGGGCCAGCCAGGCCGGACGCGACGACCGTCGTCGCGCCGGCCACCGGCTTGTGGTGCGGCGTGAACTTCGTCGGGTGCCACGCCGCACCGTGACCGAAGTGGCGTGGGGTGCTGTTGTGGGTAGCCGACGCCGGAGCGCCTCCGGCTGCTACCAGTCCGACGACCGCGAGCGCGACCGCACCTGTGCGTAGACGACCCATGACCGACCTCTTCCCCTGAGGCCCGCCCGCACCGCGGCTCCGGAGCGGAGTCTGTCCAGAAGCGGACGAACTACCCGAAAATGGGCGGCATCAACTGTCCTCCCCCGGCTGGCTCACGTCCAGCACGTTCTCGCGGCGCCCCGCGGATGGTTGCAGCGATGGTCGCGGTGCACGCGACCCTGGCGGGCGCGCAGGCTGCAACCATCCGTGCAACGACCGGGCGGTCAGGCGAGGGCGGCGCGGACCATCGTCGAGAGCTTCTTGCCGTCGGCGGAGGCGCCCGCGCGGGCGGTGGCCTCCTTCATCACGGCGCCCATGTCCTTCATGCTGCTCGCGCCGGTCTCCGCGATCACGGCGCTGACCAGCGCGGACAGCTCGTCATCAGACATCCGGGCCGGGAGGTACGTCTCGATGAGGTCTGCCTCGGCGGTCTCCGTCTGCGCGCGCTCGTCGGCGCCGGCGTCGGTGTAGATCTGTGCGCTGTCGCGGCGCTTCTTCACCTCGCGCGTCAGCACCTTGAGGACCTCGTCGTCGGACAGCTCACGAGCGACCGAACCGGCCTTCTCCTCCGCACGCACGGCTCCGATGACCTGGCGGATCGTGCCGGTGCGGAAGGTGTCGCGCGCCTTCATGGCGGTCGTGAGGTCGGCGGTCAGCTGGTCGAGGGTGCTCATGGGTCCATCGTCGTCGTCGCACGCGCCCGGAGCCAACCCGTTTGCCGGGTGAGCGCTCACAGGCGCCTGTGGGACCCTGGTCGGGACCGTGGCGGCCACCCACTGCGGAGGCGGCCGCCACGGTCTTGCACGTCAGGCGACGACGAGGGTGTCGCCGTCCCGGTCGACCGTCACCTGCTGCCCGTCGCGGATCTCGCCCGCCAGCAGCGCACGGGCCAGCCGGTCGCCGATCTCGCGCTGCACCAGCCGGCGCAGCGGCCGGGCGCCGTACGCGGGGTCGTAGCCCTCGAGGGCCAACCAGTCGCGCGCGGCGGGCGTGACGTCGAGCGTCAGACGACGGTCACGCAGCCGGCCCGCGAGCGCCGCGATCTGCAGCTCCACGATGTGCCCGATCTCGTCGAGCGACAGCGGGTCGAACAGCACGACGTCGTCGAGCCGGTTGAGGAACTCGGGCTTGAACGAGACGCGCACGGCGCTCATGACCGCCTCGCGCTTCTCGTCGTCGGACAGCACGGGGTCGACGAGGAACTGCGAGCCCAGGTTCGACGTCAGCACCAGGATGACGTTGCGGAAGTCGACCGTGCGGCCCTGACCGTCGGTCAGCCGACCGTCGTCGAGCACCTGCAGCAGGATGTCGAAGACCTCCGGGTGGGCCTTCTCAACCTCGTCGAGCAGCACGACGGAGTACGGCCGACGACGCACGGCCTCGGTGAGCTGGCCGCCCTCCTCGTACCCGACGTAGCCGGGAGGGGCGCCGACGAGGCGCGCCACCGAGTGCTTCTCCGAGTACTCGCTCATGTCGATGCGGACCATGGCGCGCTCGTCGTCGAACAGGAAGTCCGCGAGCGCCTTGGCGAGCTCGGTCTTGCCGACGCCGGTGGGGCCCAGGAACAGGAAGGAGCCCGTGGGGCGGTCGGGGTCGGAGATCCCGGCGCGCGCCCGACGCACCGCGTCGGACACCGCCGCGACGGCGGCCCGCTGGCCGATCAGCCGCTCGCCCAGCACCTCCTCCATGCGCAGCAGCTTGGCGGTCTCGCCCTCCAGCAGCCGACCGGCGGGGATGCCGGTCCACTGCGCGACCACCTCGGCGATCTCGTCGGGCCCCACCTTCTCCGCGATCATGGGCGTGCCTTCCGGGGCCACGGCCTCGTCGACCTGCGCCTCCGACGCCTCCGCCGCCTCGATCTCGCGCTCGAGCGCGGGGATCTCGCCGTACTGGATGCGCGCGGCGGCCTCGAGCGACCCCTCGCGCAGCAGCCGCTCGGCGTCGGTGCGCAGCGCGTCCAGGCGCGCCTTGAGGTCGCCGACGAGGTTGTGGCCCGCCTTCTCCTTCTCCCAGCGCGCTGTCAGCGACGCGAGCGCCTCGCGACGGTCGGCGAGGTCCGCGCGCAGCTTCTCGAGCCGCTCGGCCGATGCCTCGTCGTCGGACTCGGCCAGGACGACCTCCTCCATCTCGAGGCGCGTGACGGCGCGCTGCAGCTCGTCGACCTCCACCGGGCTCGAGTCGAGCTCCATGCGCAGGCGCGAGGCGGCCTCGTCGATCAGGTCGATCGCCTTGTCGGGCAGCTGGCGGCCTGTGATGTAGCGGTCGGAGAGCGTGGACGCGGCGACGAGCGCGGCGTCGCTAATGGTCACCTTGTGGTGCGCCTCGTAGCGCTCCTTGAGCCCGCGCAGGATCGCGACGGTGTCCTCCACGGACGGCTCGCCGACGTAGACCTGCTGGAACCGGCGCTCCAGGGCAGGGTCCTTCTCGATCCGCTCGCGGTACTCGTCGAGCGTCGTGGCGCCCACCAGGCGCAGCTCGCCGCGGGCCAGCATGGGCTTGAGCATGTTGCCCGCGTCCATGGCGCCCTCGCCGCCGGCGCCCGCGCCGACGACCGTGTGGAGCTCGTCGATGAACGTGACGACCTCGCCGTCCGAGCTGGTGATCTCCTGCAGGACGGCCTTGAGGCGCTCCTCGAACTCACCGCGGTACTTGGCGCCGGCCACCATCGCGGCCAGGTCCAGGCTGATCAGCCGCTTGCCGCGCAGGGACTCGGGAACGTCGCCGGCGACGATGCGCTGGGCGAGCCCCTCGACGACGGCGGTCTTGCCGACGCCGGGCTCGCCGATGAGGACGGGGTTGTTCTTGGTGCGGCGGGACAGCACCTGCACGACGCGGCGGATCTCGGAGTCTCGCCCGATGACGGGATCGAGCTTGCCGTCGCGCGCGCGCTGCGTCAGGTCGACGCCGTACTGCTCGAGCGCCTTGAACGTGCCCTCGGGGTTGGGGCTGGTGACGCGGCTGTTCCCGCGCACGTTCGGCAGCGCCGCCGCGAGGGCGTCACGCGAGGCGCCGGCGGCGCGCAGGGCGTCGGCGATGCCGGACTGGCCCGCGGCGAGACCCATGATCAGGTGCTCGGTGGAGACGTAGTCGTCGCCGAGCGCGCGGGCCTCGGTGTTGGCGGCCTCGAGCGCGGCGGCCGTGGCGCGGCTGGCGGTGGGCTGGCTCGTGCTCGTCGTCGTCGGCAGGTTGACGAGCGCAGCGCGCGCGGTGCGGCCGAGAGCCTGCCGGTCGGCGCCGACGGCGTCGAGCAGCGCGCCCGCCACGCCGCCCTCCTGCTGCAGCAGCGCGTTGAGCAGGTGGGCGGGCTCGAGCTGCGGGTTGCCGGCGGCGGTGGCCTGCTGCAGAGCGTCGCCGATGGCCTCCTGCGATCGGGTGGTGAACTTCGCGTCCAACGGTCCTCCAGATGGGGTCAAGGAAATGTCTACCCTGAGCAACACGATCCAGAGTTGAGCCTATTCCACTCAACTCTCGCCGTGCCATCGCACCCGCGATCCGAGGTCAGCAACCAGCCGCACCTGGGACAGAAGTGAACCTGAGTGGCGTCCTGTTGCCCCATCAGCTCACTCCCGTCACAAGTGCGGCGGGTTCGTGATGGGCGACCCGCCGGCGGCGTGGGAGCATCGGCGGCATGGACGCTGCTGTCGACATCCTCGGGGGCGACTGGACCGCCCGGACCCTGCCGCTGCGGGCCGACGGCGGCACTCCCGGTCCCGTCGCGACGCTCGTCGGGCGCCCGCCGGCGCGACGCCGCGCCGTGCTCTACCTGCACGGGTTCGTCGACTACTTCTTCCACCCGCACGTCGCGGACGCGCTGGCCGACGAGGCCGACGTGTACGGCCTGGACCTGCGCGACTACGGCCGCTCGATCCGCCCGGGCCGCGAGCCCAACTTCACCACCGACCTGTCCGTGTACGCCGAGGAGATCGACGCCGCGTACCGGCTGCTGCGCGACGACCACGACGAGATCGTGCTGCTGGGCCACTCGACCGGCGGGCTCATCGCCGCGCTCTGGGCGGATGCGCGCCCGGGCCTGCTGGCCGGTGTCGTGCTCAACTCGCCGTGGCTGGACCTGCGCGGCAGCTGGGCCGAGCGCGTGCCGCTGACGCGGGTGATCGACGTCGTCGGGCGGGTGGCGCCGAACCTCGTCGTCGGGCACCTGGGCGAGTTCTACGGCACCGCGCTGCACGCACAGTGGGGCTACGACCTCGCGTGGAAGCCCCTGGAGGGGTTTCCCGTGCGGGCGGGGTTCATTCGCACGGTCCGACGAGGCCACGCCCGCGTGGCACGCGGCCTCGACGTCGACTGCCCCGTGCTGGTGCTGACGTCCGACGCGAGCGGCCCCGACCACAGCTTCCACGAGGCGCTGCTGACCAGCGACTCCGTGCTGGACGTCGAGCAGATGGCGGCGCGTGCGCCGCTGCTGGGGCGCGACGTCACGCTGCGGCAGGTCCCCGGCGGCGCGCACGACCTGGCGCTCTCCCCGGAGCCCGCGCAGGGGCGCTATCTCGACGAGGTCCGGCAGTTCCTGCGCACGCTCTGATCAGCCGACGAGCGACGGCTCCTCAGGCTCGGACAGCGACAGCACGGCGCGGACGACCGCGGGGTTCTCCGCCAGTCGCGTCTCGAGCTGCGCGAGCACGTGCGACGCCTCCGTCTCGCCCGGCTCGCCCGTGAGGTCGACCGCCCCCACGAGGAACAGCTTCTGCGCACCCACGTACTGCAGGCTCAGGTACGTCACGCGCGCGATCTCCGGCTGCTCGAGCATCATCCGCACCACACCGCGCACCACGCGCGGCTCCGCCGCCTCGCCCACCAGGAACCGGCGGTTGCGCTGGATGAGCAGCACCGCGACCACGCCGAGCAGCACGCCGACGAGGATCGAGCCGACCGCGTCCGGGATCGCGGAACCCGTCACCTGGTGCAGCCCGATGCCGGCACCCGCGATGACGATGCCGATCAGCGCCGCCGCGTCCTCGAAGAACACGGCACGCACCGTGGGGTCGGACGTCGCGAGGATGTGGTCGATGAGATCGCGGTCGTGGTCGTGCGCCTCTCGGCGCGCCTGCCGGTTGGCCTGCAGGAACGACGTGCCCTCGAGCAGCGCGGAGACGGCGAGCACCGCGTAGGCGATGCCGAAGTCCGTGGCCGGCTCGGGGTGGATGAGCTCCTGGATGCCGTGCGTGACCGACACCCCGGCACCGACCGCGAACAGACCGATCGCCGCGAACATCGACCACACGTAGACCTCGCGCCCATAGCCGAGCGGGTGGGTCTTGTCCGCGGGCCGGTCGGCCTTGCGCTGCGCGATGAGCAGGAACACCTCGTTGCCCGTGTCCGCCCACGAGTGCGCCGCCTCCGCGAGCATCGACGCCGCACCCGTGACGATCGCTGCCGCCGTCTTCGCCACCGCGATCAGCAGGTTCGCACCGAGCGCGACGACGACCGTCAGCCCGCTCTCGCCTCCCGGGGCCTGCGCCGTCTTCGTCATGTGTCGTGAGTAGCACACGACCACCACCGCTGTCCCGACGAGGCGACAAGACCGGTGTCCGTAGGCTGGGGGCGTGACCCTGCCTTCCGACGCGTTCCGGCACGTCGCGTCGCGGCCGCACGAGCCGCTGCGCACGTTCCACCCGCGGCGCGCGGCGCTCAGCGCGGAGCGCGAGGACGCGCTGGACCGGCTGTGGCCGCGGTGGGGCTTCTCCGTGCACGACGAGGCGCACCCGTACCCGACGAGGGCCGACGGCCTGCTCGACACGGCAGCGCTGTTCGGCCGCTCCGCGCCGGCTGTCATGGAGATCGGCTCGGGGATGGGGGACGCGACCGTCGCCATGGCGGCCGACGACGAGGGCCGCGACTACCTCGCGATCGAGGCACACCTGCCGGGCATCGCGCAGCTGCTCGGCCTTGTCGAGGAGCGCGGGCTGACCAACGTGCGCGTGGCCCACGGCGACGCGCTGGAACTCCTGCGTCGCGTCGTCGGCCCCGACAGCCTGGACGCGATCCACGCCTACTTCCCCGACCCGTGGCCCAAGGCCCGCCACCACAAGCGCCGGCTGATCCAGCCGGCGCACGTCGAGCTGCTGCGGTCCCGCCTGCGCGTGGGCGGCACGCTGCACGTGGCCACCGACTGGCCCGACTACGCCGAGCAGATGCGCGACGTCCTGGCCGCCGATCCCGGGCTCGACAGCTCCGGCCTCGTCGACCGGCCGGCGCACCGACCCGTCACCAAGTTCGAGCAGCGCGGCCTGGACCTGGGCCACCCCGTCGCCGACGTGATCGCCGTGAGGACCCGATGACCGACCCGACGACCCAGCCCGGCACCGGCCCGACGAGCTTCCGCATCCTCATCGTCCCCGGCGTGAACCCGGACCGCTGGCTGCGCGTCTGGGCCGAGCGGATCCGCGACGTGCCGGCGGAGCTGGTGGTGGCCGAGCCCGCCGACGCCGAGGCCCGGCTGCGCGTCGGCGACGCCGACGCGGCCCTGGTGCGGCTCCCCGTCGACCGCGAGGGCCTGGGCGTCATCCCGCTCTACGACGAGGCGACGGTGGTCGTCGTGCCCAAGGACCACGTGCTCACCGTGGTCGAGGAGGTCCCGGTCGCGGACCTCGCCGACGAGGTCGTGATCGTGCCCGGCGACGACCTGCTGCGCTGGACCGGCGCACCCGGCACCCCGTTCACCGGCGGCGACGTCCCGACGACGGCCGACGCGATCGACCTAGTCGCGGCCGGCGTCGGCATCGTGCTGCTCCCCCAGTCCGTGGCCCGCCTGCACCAGCGCCGCGGCCTGACCGCGCGCCTGGTCCCCGAGGCACCCGGATCGACCGTCGCGCTCGTGTGGGTCGAGGACCGCTACGACGACCTCACCGAGGAGTTCATCGGCATCGTCCGGGGTCGCAAGGCGAACTCGTCGCGCGGCCGCGGTGCGGCGCAGCCGGACCCGACTGACAAGCGCGCCGCGAAGGGCTCGGCGTCGCGTCCCGCCAAGCAGGGCACCACCCAGCAGGGGAGCAAGCTGACCGCGAGCGGATCGGGCCGATCAGCGAAGCGCGCCAACGGACGCACCCGCCCCCGCAGACCCCGCTGACGGTCTCCGCAGCGGGGTCCCGCCCTCGCGTGCTGCCGTTCGGTCGCTATTCGGCAGAAATGCAGCACACGGCGCAGAGAAGCCGCTCGATGGCGCGCGGCCGGTGGCGAGAAAGGCTGGTCAGCTCTCGCGGGCGGCCGCCGCGCGGCGGTCGGCCTCACGGGACTCGAGGCGGCGCTCCTCACGGCGCACCTCCTCGTAGGTCTGGCGCTCGCGCACCAGCCACTCGGGCGGCTCGGCGATCAGCGCGGAGATCTCGTCGGTGGTCAGCGGGTCCGTGACGCCCGCCCGCGCCAGGCCGCTGGTGGAGACGCGCAACCGGGCGGCCACGACCCCACGGGGGTGCGGGCCGTTGCGCCGCAGCTCGGTCAGCCACTCGGGCGGGTTCGCCTGCAGCTCGGCCAGCTCGTCGCGTGTGACGGTACCGTCCTGGAACTCCTGCGGCGTGGCCGGCAGGTACACGTCCAGCTTCGCGGCGGCGGTGGACGCCTTCATCTCCTGCGGCTTCTTGGGACTCACCCGCTCAGGGTACTCAGCCGACCGACCGGCGACGACGCAGCCGGGCCCATGACGATCAGCAACCAGCCGCACCTGTGACTCGTGGGACTGGTGGGACGAGGAACCGTCCCACCAGTCAGCTCCCGTCACAGGTGCGGCTGGTTGCTGAGAGGACTACTCCGGGAGCACCGGCTGCGTGTGCCAGATGCGGTCGATGTAGTCGCGCATCGACCGGTCGGAGGAGAAGAACCCGGCGCGCGCGACGTTGAGGACGGCCATCCGCGTCCACTCGTCGGGGTCCGCGTAGGCGACGTCGACCCGCGCCTGCGCGTCCATGTACGCCTGGAAGTCCGCGAGCGCCAGGAACCGGTCCTCGTTGAGGAGGTTGGACACGACCGGCTCGAACACGGTGCGGTCCCCGCCCGAGAACGTGCCGCGCGCGATGAGGTCGAGCGCGGCGCGCAGGTCCCGGTTCGTCTCGTAGTAGGCGGACGGGTGGTAGCCGCGGTCGACGAGCTCGGAGACCTCCGGCTCGGTGAGCCCGAACAGGAAGAAGTTGTCGTCTCCCACCAGGCGGCGGATCTCGACGTTCGCGCCGTCGTCGGTGCCGATGGTCAGGGCTCCGTTGAGCGTGAACTTCATGTTGCCGGTGCCGGACGCCTCCTTGCCGGCCAGCGAGATCTGCTCGGACAGGTCGGCCGCGGGGATGAGCGTCTCGGCGAGCGTCACGTTGTAGTTGGCCGGGAACGCCACCTTGAGGCGGTCCTGCAGCGCCGGGTCCGCGTTGACCGTCTTCCCGACGGCGTTGATGAGCCCGATGATCTGCTTGGCCAGCAGGTAGCCGGGTGCGGCCTTGGCGCCGAACGCGAACGTGCGCGGCGTGACGTCCTCGATCGCCAGCTTCCCGGACTTGACCTGCTCGTACAGCGACACGATGTGCAGCAGCTTGAGGGTCTGGCGCTTGTACTCGTGCAGGCGCTTGACCATGACGTCGAACATCGTGTCGGGGTTCACGACGATGCCGTCGCGGTGCTCCAGCACCTCGGCGATGCGCAGCTTGTTGGCGTGCTTGATCTCGCGGAAGCGGGCGCGGAACTCGGCGTCGTCGGCCAACGGCTCGAGGCCCTGGAGCTTGTCGAGGTCGGTGACCCACCCGTCGCCGACAGCCTCGGTGATCAGCGACGACAGGCCCGGGTTGGCGAGCCGGACGAACCGCCGGGGCGTGACGCCGTTGGTCACGTTGGTGAACTTGTCCGGCCAGTAGTCGGCGAACTCGTTCAGGACCTTGTCGCGCAGCAGCTGGCTGTGCAGCTCGGCGACGCCGTTCACCTTGGTGCCGGCGACCGTCGCGAGGTAGGCCATGCGCACCGCGCGCACGGGGTACTCCGCGATGATCGACATGCGACGCACCCGCAGCTCGTCGTCCGGGTAGGTCTCGCGCAGCTCGTCGAGGAACTCCTCGTTGATGCGGTAGATGATCTCCAGGTGCCGCGGCAGCAGGCGGCCCAGCAGCTCGACGGGCCACACCTCGAGCGCCTCGGGCAGCAGCGTGTGGCAGGTGTAGGCGAAACACTGCTTCACCACGCCCCACGCCTCGTCCCAGTCCCAGCCCTTGTCGTCGACCAGGATGCGCATGAGCTCGGGGACCGCGATGACGGGGTGGGTGTCGTTGAGCTGGAAGACGATGCGGTCGGGCAGGTTGTGCAGGTCGTAGTCCTCCGGCAGCACCTCCTCGATGAAGTTCTTCAGCGAGCAGGCGACGAAGAAGTACTGCTGCTGCAGCCGCAGCTCCTTGCCCTGGGGCGTCGAGTCCTCGGGGTAGAGCACCTTCGAGATGTTCTCGGCGAACGTCTGCGAGCGGACGGCCTCGGCGTAGTCGCCGGAGTTGAAGATCTGCAGGTCGAACGCGTGCGTCGCCTCCGCGCTCCACAGGCGCAGCGTGTTGACGCGGCCGTTCTCGTAGCCGGGGACCATGTAGTTGTACGGGATGCCCAGGACGGACCAGCCCGGCACCCAGCGGCGCTTGATGACGCCGTCGTCGTCCTGGTAGTTCTCCACGGACCCGCCGAAGTTCACGCGCACCGCGGCCTCCGGGTGCGGGAACTCCCACGGCGACCCGAGCGAGAGCCAGTTGTCCGGCTGCTCCACCTGCCAGCCGTCGACGAACGTCTGCTGGAAGATGCCGTACTCGTAGCGGATGCCGTACCCGATGCACGGCACGTTCATGGTGGCGAGCGAGTCGATGAAGCACGCGGCCAGCCGGCCCAGACCGCCGTTGCCGAGCCCCGGCTCCTGCTCGGCCTCGCGCAGCGTGTCCAGGTCGATGCCGAGGGTGGCCAGGCCCTCCTCGACGATCTCCTCGAGCCCGGAGGCGAGCAGCGCGTTGTCGAGCTGGCGGCCCAGCAGGAACTCCGCCGAGAGGTAGGCGACCGACTTGGCCTGCAGCTCCTTCTGGCGGCGCAGGGTCTCGAGCCACCGCACCATCAGGTAGTGGCGGACCGTGCGGGCCATGGCCAGGTACTGGTCGTTGACGGAGGCGCGGGTCAGGTCGACGCCCTGCCCGAAGTTCAGCTCGCGCAGGAACTCCCGCACGAAGCCGTCGACGGTGCGCTCACGAGTGGCGATGGGGGCTGGTGTCTCGGTCACCCTTGTCACCGTAGCCGCGTCACGTGTCCAGGTCATCACATGGGTGTGACCTGCGGGTGCATTCGTCCTAGACCCAGCGCCAGACGACGGGCGGACGGCCGCCGCCGTTGAGCTCGCGCACCCGGCGCACCGCTCGGTGCAGCAGCCGGTAGCGCTCGTGCTCCTCCGCCTCCGGTGTGAGCACCAGGACCGTCCACGGGATCACACCGGTGAAGCGCGCGACGATCACCAGGGCACCCAGCACCAGCACCAGCCCGGCCTCCACGGGCAGGAACATGATGGACAGGACGACGGCGGCGATCGGCGCGAACACGAAGACGAGCACCGTCACGAGGATGCCGACGACGAGCACGACGCCGCTGTCGTCGCCGTCCGCGAAGTCCATCGCGTCGGTGCTCATCTCGCGAAGGTCGTCCGGCTTGATCTTCCGACGACGCGGCCGCCACGGCAGCACCCGGATCTCCAGCGCTGCCGGCTTCGGCTTGCCCATCTCGTCCTCTCGTCGTGCGCTCACCCTGAGCGCGGCTCACGGAGGGTATCGGCACCGGGCACGGACTGGTGAAGGCGGCCGACGAAGGGGGGACAACCCCCGCACGGTTCGGCGGCCAGCACCGTGGGCAACGCGGCGCCCGACGACCAGGCTTGTCATCATGACAACCGTGACGCAGTCCCTCGACACCCGCGTCGTCGACCACCGTCGGCCCGTCGGCGCCCTCCGCGCTCCCTTCGAGCGACGCACCTGGGCCGAGCTCGGCTATCTGTGCCTCGCGCTGCTCGTCGCGCCCGTCGGCTTCACCTATGCCGTCTTCGCGGTCTCGTTCACGGCCGGGGTCGCGGTCACCGTCGCCGGGCTGGTCCCCGCCGGGTTCGTGATCCTCGGCGGGCGCGGCTGGGGGGCGGCGTACCGCGGCATGGCCCGCTCGATGCTGGCCGTCGACGTGGCCGCCCCCGCGCCGTTCCGAGCCCCGCGCGGGTTCTGGCGCTCGCTGGTCGCGCGGCTCGGCGACGGGCCGTCGTGGCGGGCGCTGCTGTTCCTCGTCGTGACGTTCCCGCTGGCCATCGCGTCGTTCGTCGTCAGCATCACGTTCTTCTTCGTCTCGCTGGGCGCGATGACGCACTGGATCTGGTCGCGGTACCTGCCAGAGCAGCTGGGCAGCGACGGCGAGCTGCACCGCGGCGCGTCGTTCGGCGACGCGTACTTCATCGACACCCCGGCGCGACAGGTCGCGTTCGTCGCGGTCGGTGTGGCGCTGTGGTGGCTGTGGCCGCAGCTGGTCCGCGGGTTCGCGCAGCTGTTCCGCCTGCTGACCGTCGCGCTCCTGGCACCGACGCGCGCCGACCTGCGCGTCCGCGAGCTCGAGGACCAGCGCGGCCGCACGGTCGAGGACGCCGACGCCAAGCTGCGCCGCATCGAGCGCGACCTGCACGACGGTACGCAGGCGCGGCTCGTCGCCGTCGCGATGCAGCTGGGCGAGGCCAAGGAGCAGCTCGCTGCGGGCGACGACGGCGATGCTCTCGCGCTCGTCGACAGCGCGCACGCGTCCACGAAGGAGGCGCTGGTCGAGCTGCGCGAGCTGGCCCGCGGCATCCACCCGCCCGCGCTCGACGACGGGCTCGCGGTGGCGCTCGAGACGCTGGCGGCCCGCTCGCCGCTGGCGGTCACGGTCGACGTCGACGACGCTGTCTCGGCCTCGCCGGCCGTCGAGACCATCGTCTACTTCTGCGTCGCCGAGCTGGTCACCAACGCGGTCAAGCACGCCCGGGCAACGGGGGTGTACGTGCTGGTCGAGCCGGTCGGTGCGGACCTGCGGGTCCGCGTGCGCGACGACGGCCAGGGCGGTGCCCACATCGCGCCGGCCGACCTGTCGCGGGCGTCGCGCGACCGCACCGGCCTGGCCGGGCTGGCCGAGCGAGTCGGCGCCGTCGACGGCACGCTGGCGGTGGTCAGCCCCGTCGGCGGGCCTACCGTGGTCACCGTGACCGTGCCGAGCCGGGTGTGACGCCGTGCGACTGCTGATCGCCGAGGACTCGGCCATCCTGCGCGACGGGCTCGTCGCGCTCCTGACCCGCCGCGGTCACGACGTCGTCGCGGCCGTCGCCGACGGCTCCGCGCTCGTGGCCGAGATCGCGCTGCGGGCCGACGACCCACCGGACGTCGTCGTCGTCGACATCCGCATGCCGCCCACGTTCACCGACGAGGGCCTGCGCGCGGCGCTCGAGATCCGGCGCACGCAGCCCGACGTCGGCGTCCTGCTCTTCTCGCAGTACGTCGAGACCCGCTACGTCAGCGAGCTGCTGTCCGGCGGCGCGCAGGGCGTCGGCTACCTGCTCAAGGACCGCGTCGCCGACGTGAGCGAGTTCCTCGACGCGCTCATGCGCATCGCGTCGGGCCAGACCGTCCTGGACCCCGAGGTGGTCAGCCAGCTCATGGGCGCGTCCCGGGCCGACGACGGCCTCGCCCAGCTCACCCCGCGCGAGCGCGAGGTCCTGGCGCTCATGGCCGAGGGACGCTCGAACACCGCGATCGCCGAGTCGCTGTTCCTGTCCTACGGCGCCGTGGAGAAGAACGTAACCTCGATCTTCCAGCGCCTCGGGCTGCCGCAGGACGCCGGCGACCACCGGCGCGTCCTGGCCGTGCTGCGCTACCTGCGCGGCGAGAGCGGCTGAGGTCAGGCGGGCGTGTGCTCGGCCGGGACGCGCTCGCCGTCGCGAACCGGTCCGGGCGGGGTGCCGTCGCCGAATGGCCGGCCGCCCAGCGGCTCGCGGCCGTGCGGGGTTGTCCACCCGCTCAGGTCCGGGCCGGCGGGCACGATCCGGCTCGGGTTCACGTCTGCGTGGACGATGTAGTAGTGCTGCTTGATCTGCACGAAGTCGATCGTGTCGCCGAACCCGGGCGTCTGGAACAGGTCGCGCGCGTACGCCCACAGCACCGGCATCTCGGTCAGCTTGGAGCGGTTGCACTTGAAGTGCCCGTGGTAGACGGCGTCGAACCGGGCGAGGGTGGTGAAGAGGCGGACGTCGGCCTCGGTGATGGTGTCGCCGACGAGGTAACGCCGGTCGGTCAGGCGCTCGGAGAGCCAGTCGAGCGCGGCGAACAGCCGCTCGTAGGCCGCGTCGTACGACGCCTGCGAGCCCGCGAACCCCGCCCGGTAGACGCCGTTGTTGACGTCCTTGAAGACGCGCGCGTTGACTTCGTCGATCTCGTCGCGCCACTTGGCCGGGTACAGATCGGGCGCGCCGTCGCGGTGGTACGCCGTCCACTCGAGCTCGAGGTCGATCGACATCTGCGCGAAGTCGTTCGTCACCAGCGCGCCGTCGCGCTCGTCGACGATCGCGGGGACCGTGACGCCCAGCGGGTAGTCGGGCACGCGCCTGTCGTACGCCTCGCGCAGCCGCTCGATGCCCAGCACCGGGTCCCGGCCGCCGGGATCGAGGTCGAACGTCCACGACCGCTCGTCGTGCGTGGGCCCGCACAGGCCCAGCGAGATCGCGTCCTCCAGGCCCAGCAGGCGCCGGACGATGACCAGCCGGTTGGCCCACGGGCACGCGCGGGCCGCGATCAACCGGTAGCGGCCGGGCTCAACCGGGTACCCGTCGCGGCCGTCGGCCGTGATGCGCGTCGAGACGTAGCGCTGGTCGCGCGTGTACTCCGCGCCCGGCGTGACGTACGTGCCCTGGTGCTCGTCGGTGCTCACACCGCCACGGTAGGTCGCTCCTAGCGGATCTGCTCGATCCCGGCACCGTCGCCCCATGCTGTGTCCGCCGTGACGGCCGTCGCGTCGAGCCTCACGGCCAGCGCCAGGCAGAACCTGTCCGCGAGGGAGAGACCTTCCCCGCTCTGCCACCGCCGCGCCGCCCACTCGGCGTCCTGCACGGTCGCGGGGTGGACGGTCAGGGGAAACGAGAGCAGGACCTGCGCGGCGAGGGGCCAGCTCCCTCCGCGCGCGATCACCTTCTGCGCGACCTCGGACCAGTTGACCGCACTGACGTGGGCGCCCGCCTCTCTCCTACGCTCGGTGAGATTCCGCGCGACACTCGTCGGTACGCCCGATCCTCCGCACGTGGAGAACTGCCACGAGTGCGAACACGATGAAGAAGACGTTGAACGGGACCGCGAGGGTCAGGAACGTGTTGGCGGACCGGCTCGTGGACGTGTCGATCCCGCCGAGGGCCAGGAACTGAGTGGGATCGAACAGCGCGTGCAGCACGATCGGCCACACCAAGCCGCAGCACCGCAGGGATCGCCACGAGCGCAGGGGCGAGCCACATCCAGCGCCGGGCGGGGACGGCTCGCGGTAAGAACACGGGCCGCCACCACCGCAGCGACGCGAGGAAGACGGCGAGGACGACCGAACCGACGACGAGCGGGATCGTCAGGGCGAAGAACACGCTCGAGGCCGACGAGAACAGGTCGTCGGTGTCGATGCGGTCCCCGCCGACGGCGCCCGAGAGCGCACCCGCGCCGAGGTGGAGGGCCACGTAGAGCAGCACCAGCAGCGTCGCGCGCCAGAAGCCTCCGCGGCCCCAGAACGCGGCCCATCCCGAGGTGGCGTCGTCGTCTCCACGGCGGCCTCCTCGTGTCGCGACCAGCCGCGCCGTGCGGACCGCGGAGCTGGGCGCTGGGTACCAGGTCCGGTCAACGGACCCAGGTTCGTCCGGTTCGGCCGCCCGGCGCGGTGACCAACGACGAAGGCCCGGCCTCACGACGAGACCGGGCCTTCACTCGGTGCGCCCGAAGGGACTCGAACCCCCAACCTTCTGATCCGTAGTCAGATGCTCTATCCATTGAGCTACGGGCGCATGACCCTTGACGAGCCGCGGTAGACGATACCGGTGATCAGGCCGTTGCCCAAACCGGATACACGTGACCCCGCCCACGTCGGGCCGCATCGCGCTCACGGGCCGTGGCGTCGCGGTCGCGGTCGCGGTCGCGGAACAGCGAAGGCCCGGTCGGATGACCGGGCCTTCGTAACGCAGCGTGTTCGTCAAACTCTCGACCTGCGACGACGTCGCCGGTAGGGAGATTCGTGTATGGGTTGAGGATCGTCCGTGTACAGCACCTGGCGTCGGCGCAGGCCAGGGGGCTCCTTGCCGAGCGAGTGCCGCCTGGCTGCGCATAGTGGAGTCGTCTGTTCGAGCTGCCGTCGACGTCGATACGTTGGCGGGCGCAGGCCCAGCGCACGCGCCGTTCCAGTTGGCTGGACGGCCGTTGGCGGGACGGACCTGGGTCGGAGTGTCCGGCAAGCTACAGTACGACGGCGAGGTCCGAACCGAATGGAATCGGTGGGACACGGTCGGCACAACCTACTGCTACGGCAGCACTCCGCGCGCCGCGTATGCGGAAGTGCTCGCTGCGTTCCGCCAGCCCAGCGGCGCGGTCAGCCATCTCGTCAAGTCGGCGCGACTCGCTGGCACACCGCTGAGTGAGTTCGTCGCAGCCGTTGCCGCAGAAGCTGACGAACGACGGTTCCATGGAACTGGTGTCATCCCGGAGTCCTGGCGAACTCGTCGACGACTGTTCACGATCAGTCTGCCCACTGACGGTTGGTGGGCTGACGTCGAGCACATCGACTCGATGGCATCGCTGGATGAGATCCTGCTCGCATGGCTCGGTGCCAGTGAACTTTCGAGTCTGGGCGTCACGAACGGGCTCGACACCTCGCACCTATTCGGGCCGACGCGGGCACTGACGACCGCGGTCGCGCACGCCTGCCGGACAGCCCCCATCGACGGTGACGATCCAGCGACGGGAATTGCGTATCGTTCGCGTCGGGGAGTCGGGCTGTGCTGGGCAGTTTTCGGCGGGCCTGTGTCGATCAGTGTCGGTCCTGAACCGGACGGCACCGTGACGCTCCGGCAGACAGCCCAACTGCCTGCCGGGCCCGAGGCCACGCATCCGATATCCATTGACGACGAAGACCTTCGTGCGGTTACCTCGGCTTACGGCATCACTGTCCTTGAGCCATTCCCGCCGCTGACCGCTATGCCGCCGCTCTCCTGCCACGGCAGTTCACGGTCTGGCTCGACGTAGAACCGCGCGGTCGATCCCCCAGCAAACTCTTTAGTCGGCACTTCTCAGGGGGTCGCCGTGCTCGACGACCGCGCAACTCCGTCGGCGAGCAAACTCGCGCGTCCCCAACCGCGCGTTTCAAAGCGCCTGGTGACGTCACACGCTCCTTACTTGAGCGGCGTTACGGAATCCACATGGATGTAGCCAGGATCCTTTCCGTCTGGCGCGGGGCTGCGTGGCTCGTGCGGGATGCTGATGTTGGCGGTGTCGACCGTCACGGTCACCTCGCTGGCCTTGAGCTTATCCCGGTTTGCGGGGTCACGTTCCGTGGGTAGCTGGACGGTCCCGAGGTAGACGAGTGGCTTTGTCACGTCGGCATCCTCACCCAGTAGCCAGAACTCCAGCTTGCCGTCAGTGCCAACATATCCGGTGAAGTCGAAACCCCTGGTTGCGGTCCGCTCGTCGGTGTTGATGCAGTCCGACCAGCCGGCGTTGATGTGCGTGCACAGTGCGGGCGAAGTCTCGCCCTTGCCGAGCGCCTTCGAGATAGTGGCGTGGATGGCGACCGCGGTGAGTTTCCCCAGCAGGTCGTCGTGACCTTCGTCTGGAGCCAAGATTGTTGGCACTTCCGTTGGGGTAGGTGCAGGTGTCGTGCCGAGGACGAGTTGGGCCTCCGCCTTCGAGGTGGCGCTGGTCAGTTTGGTCATGACGTCTCGGGTGGCGTCGCCGTACGCGGCGTGTACTGGTTTTGTAAATATGTCGTTGCCGCAGTGGCCCGCAAAGAACACGTCCTCAGGGGTGAGCACCATGACCGTGCCGACCATATTTGGATCGAAGCCCGCCACGTCGAGGCCGAACCACACTTGGTCGCCGTGTGCGAGCGCCCAGTCGATGCCCGGCCAGAACGAGTCGTGGATCTGTACCTGGATCTGACCGTCTTTTGCGGTCGTTACGGACGCAGGGTACGTGTGCTGGTCACCCTTGCCTTGGCGTACCGCGTCCTCCACCCCTGTCACTTCTTGCCAGTTAGTGATAGTTGACAGGAACGTCTGAGCGCCTGACCCTTCACCGGCCTTCTCCGAGCCACAAGAACCGAACGACGCAGCGAGTTCACCGTCGGAGGCATCAGCGGGCGGCACTGCTCGCCCAGCGCAGCCTGCGAGGGTGGCGCCCGTTGCCGCCACTGCAAGTGCAAGCAAGATCCTCCTGCGTCGCATTAGTTGTTCTCCTCCCCGCGCACGTTGTCGAGTTTGACAACGTTGTTGCCCGTCGAGTTCGCGTACGCTCGCACCTGCAACTGATGCCCTTCATGGACGCTACTGAATGCGTACCACGGGGACGCAACTGACTGCCACGAAAGTCTTACGTCAGTCGAGCCGCTCTCTTCGAGGATTCGATATGCGGACGTCGAAACGGTCTCATCATTCGGATTGACGACCCCCGGCCGATAGTCGCACCCGTTCCCTGAGCTCGACTGCTTGAGATCCTTCCAAGCGATGGCCGCGTTCACGTGGGTGGTGACCACGGTTGCGGGACTCGCCGCGTTGATAACCGCGCGGACAGAGACGCTGCTATCATTTCCGGTCCAGAGTCGCACGGTCTGGAACATGTATGAATCTGCAACCGTTCCTGTCGGCAGAAAATCGGCCCACCCAGGTCCGGTTGCCCCGCCGCTAGATGCCGCCGTTACGCTGCCATCGACCATCCCCCAGAACGAGGTCCCCTGCTCGAACCCAACGTTGGCATTTAGTTGATGATTGGCCAGCGAGCTATGCAGCCAGTTTAGGTAAGCAGAAGCGTCCTGCTCGATGAAGTTGTTGGACTTGAAGGTCGACGCGTCGATACAGGTCGCCATCGTGGCGGGATTGTCGCCGTTCATCGAGTCGTCCTTGCCGCCGTGATCGGCGCCGGCGAGGTGTAGCATTTCATGACGCGCAACCTGGTAGTAGAACGAGTTATAGAGGCTATTCTTATTGATTCAGATCGTGGACGTCAGGCCCGCAGTGCACTTGGCATTTCCGTACGTGGATCCCGGTTCGTAGATGGCCGCATCCTTCAAGGAAACGAGCAGGCCACCCGTCGATTCGCCAATTGTAACGAGCTTCGTGCCGTCATAGTCGAGCGGGTTATCGACGGTGTTGAACGCAGCTCGTACAGCTGTCATCTTTGCCGACGTCCAGTTGGCGCCATCGAACTGCCAGTACAGGCTGTCGTCGTTGCAGCCATTGGTAGACCCGGAGTAGGCCGCGGCGGGGACTTGCGCATTCCAAAGCGCTAACGACAAGACGGCAGCGCTGAGGGCGCTGCGCCACAACCACGTCTCGGCGAAGTTAGGTGCCATTCGAACGCCCCCCGTCAGGCTCAACCGTCGGGCGGCGCTGCGGTGGGCCGCTTCCGACCAGCACGATTCTGGCACTAGCCGTCCGCGCCGTGGGGTGGCGGGCCGAGATTTCACTCTCTCGGGTGCTGCGGCCGCTCTGCCGCAGCACTGGGCGCAACCTGGAGTCGCGGGCAGGTCGCTTCGACGCAGGGCGGGACTTGGCCGCGCACAACGTACTCGGAGCCGGCTGCAGAATCTGGCAGGTGGGCTTGAGCCCGAGCCTGCGACCCTCGACGAGCGCCGAAGCGTTGGCGTCGATGAAGGCACTACCTCGTGTGTTCGCGGTCGGGCTCCGCCCCTAAGAGGGAGGTGGCACCTTCAAGATCTCGTTCGCCCGGCGCAGTTCGCGGACCCCTGCTCCAGCTCGAGCACCCGGGCGTTGTCCGACGTGCTCACACCGGGCGTGTCCCGTCGTCGATGCCAGCCGGCCGCACATACCGCACCGACTCGGGGCCATAGTCCAGCCGGCCCGCGAACCGATGGACGCTCCCGCGCTCGGTCCCGAGCGCGCCACGCAGCGTGCGCGCCATCCGCACCCAGGCGCCCTTCTCCTCGCGTCGGTACCGACGCGTCGTCGGCTTCCCTTCGACAGACCATTCGGCATGGCTACGTCCTGGTTTTCAAGGTAAAGAGCCTCCAAGCAACCCAGAGCGGGTCAGCGGGCCATCAGGCGTTCTCCTACACGCCCGCAAGCGCCACCAAGAACACCACCCAGCACAGTAGTGTGCTAGTAAAGCCGCAGGTCAGGCCCACAAACAGCAACTCCCGGCCGGAGAGCACCCCGGCCGGGAGTTAGCCAATCTGAACCCGGCAGTTACACGAACTACCTCACGCGGAGACGGTGGGATTTGAACCCACGGAAGGGTTGCCCCTTCACGACCTTAGCAGGGTCGCGCACTAGACCTGGCTATGCGACGTCTCCAGGCCAGCACAGGGTACCCGGGCCGGTCGTCGGGCGGCAAAACGGTCCGGCACCTGCGGTCTGACCTGCGACGACGTCATCGCTCGGAGCCCCACGTCGGGTCCGTGAGCATGCGCGCAACCGCCAGGCCGATGGACAGCGCGACGACGACGAGCCCCGCCTCCACGCCGTAGGCGAGGGCCTGCACGGTCTCGCCCTCGGACAGCGAGAAGACGGCCCGGTACGCGGTCACTCCCGGCACCATGATGACGACGGCCGGCACGGCGATGGTGACGCGCGGGACGCGGATGCGCGGGGCGACGTAGGCGGCGAGGAGGCCGACGACGAGCGCGGCGAGCGCGGCCGCTGCCTGGATCGCGAGGCCCTGACCGACCAGCGCGATGCGCGCCAGGTTGGCGACCGCGCCGACGGAGGCCGCGACCAGCGCCATCCGCCACGGGCTGTTGAACATGAGGGCGAACCCCAGCACGCCCGCGAAGCTGGCCACCGCGCGCAGCGTCCACAGCAGGACGGTCGGCAGGTCCAGGGGCGGCGGCGGGACGGGCGCCAGGCCGACGATGCTCGACACCGCCCAGACGGCGAGCGCGGCCGACGTGAGGATCATCAGGGCGTACGTCAGGCGCGAGACGCCGGCGGAGAAGTCGAGGCGCGCGAGGTCCAGTGCGCCCGTGACCAGCGCGAACCCGGGGATGAGGAACAGGACCGCGGAGACGTAGCCGGCCTCGTGGCGGGTGGTGATCACGTCGGCGCCGTGCAGCGCGGTGACCAGGCCCAGGTAGGTGAAGCAGGCGACCGCGGCCGCGAGCATGGTGACGCCGAAGTGGTTCCAGCCGCGGTGGATGAGCGCTCGTCGCACGGCCTGCCCCAGGCTCGCCGCGACGAAGACGCCCGCGACCTCCACGAGGCCGCCGTTGTTGAGGAACGCGAACGCGGCGCAGGCGATGCCGGACCACAGCGCGTTGAGGAGCGGGCGGTAGAGCGGGGGCGCGGCGGCGATCTCGTCGAGGCGGCGTTCGACGTCCTCCGGTGGGACGTCGGTTCCCGACGAGCGCGCCGCGTTCTCGACGTCGGTGACCATGATCTCGAGACGGGCGAGCCGGTCGGCGTCGATGCCGACGGTGCGGACCTCGGCGACCTCGGTGCGAAAGGAGTGGCCGCGGTGCGACGTCGTCGTGATCTCGGTGAGCGTCACGTGGGCCTGGTGGCGCTCGACGCCCATCGCGTGAGCGAGCCGCGCCATGGACGCCTTGACCCGGTAGCTGCCGGTCCCGGCGGACAGGCTGAGGCGGCCAGCGCGCAGGGCGGCGCCGGAACGGCGGATGAGGACGAGCTCGTCGTCGTCGGGCACGGTCGGCACGCGTCCATCATGGCGTGCCGCACCGACGGCCCACAGGACCACCGACCCAGGGTTTCTCGAGGCAACGAATTCCTCGGTTGACCTGCGATTCTGCTCACAGCCAATCCGCTTGACGGAACCGGCCAGTCTCGGTTTTCCTGATGCGGTCCACCGGAGACAGGCCGGTGGTCGCGCGACACGTCCGTCGTGTCAGAGGGTCTCGCTACCGTCGGGACCGATCACCCAGCACGGCGACGCCGCCACCCCTCATCTTCCTTTGGAGTACCCGTGTCCGAATCCGCTCCGGCTCTGACCGTCGAGAAGCCTCCCGTCGGGGCGCCGCACGACGCTCCGGACCCGCGCCGCTGGCGCATCCTGGCGATCATCGCGATCGCCCAGCTCATCATCGTCCTCGACTCGTCGATCATGAACATCGCGCTGCCCGACGCGGCGAAGGACCTCAAGATCCAGCCGGCGAACCTGCAGTGGGTCGTCACCGCCTACACCCTCGCGTTCGGCGGCCTGCTCCTGCTCGGCGGCCGCATCGCCGACTACCTCGGCCGCAAGCGCGCCTTCATCATCGGCCTGATTGGCTTCGCCGTGGCCTCCGCGATCGGCGGCTTCGCGCCCAACCAGGGCATGCTCTACGGCGCCCGGGCCCTGCAGGGTGCGTTCGCCGCCCTGCTCGCTCCCGCCGCGCTCTCCCTGATCACCGTGACGTTCACCGAGGGCAAGGAGCGCGCCCGCGCGTTCGGCGTCTTCGGAGCCATCTCCGGTGGTGGCGCAGCCGTCGGCCTCATCGCCGGTGGCGCGCTGACCGAGTACCTCGACTGGCGCTGGTGCCTGCTGGTCAACCTGCCGATCGCGCTCATCACGGTCGCGTTCGCCATCCCGATGCTGCGCGAGTCGAAGGCGCACGGCGACACGCGGTTCGACATCCCCGGGGCCGTGCTCTCGATCGTCGGTCTCGTCGCGCTCGTCTACGGCTTCACCGAGGCCGCCAAGCAGGTCACCGACCCGGACGGCACGGTCCACACGCAGGGCTGGACCGACCCGGTCGTGCTGGCCTGGCTCGGCGCGGCCGTCGTCGCGCTCGTCGCCTTCGTGCTCACCGAGCGCAAGGTCGCCAACCCGCTGCTGCCGCTGCGCATCCTGCTCAACCGCAACCGCGGCGCGTCCTACCTGATCTTCCTGCTGGTGGGCGCCGGCCTGTTCGGCATGTTCCTGTTCATGACGCTGTACCTGCAGAACGTGCTGCACTACAAGCCGCTCGAGGCCGGTATGGCCATGCTGCCGTTCTCCGCCGGCATCATCGTCATGGCCGGTGTGGTCGCACAGCTGCTGCCGCGCGTCGGGCCCAAGCCGCTCATGCTCGTCGGCCTCGTGTTCGCCACGACCGGTCTGCTCCTGCTGCTGCGCACCACGCCCACCTCGTCGTACTGGGGCACGGTATTCCCCGCGCTCCTGGTGATGAGCCTCGGCATGGCTGCGGTGTTCATCCCGACGTCCAGCACCGCGCTGATCGGCGTCGGCGGGCACGACGCCGGTATCGCGTCGGCCGTGCTCAACACGTCGCAGCAGGTCGGTGGGTCGCTGGGCCTGGCGCTGCTCAACACGTTCGCGCTCACGGCGACCACCAACAAGATCACCGACCTGGTGGCCGGTGGCGGCGACGCGTCGTCGCCCGCGCTGCAGGCGACCGCGCAGGTGGCCGGGTTCCACGTCGCGTGGATCGGCTCGGCCTCGATGCTGATCCTGGCGCTCGTCGTCGCGATCACCATGATCACTGCCAAGCGGGACGAGCTCCCCGCCGAGGGCGCCGTCGCCGCCTGACGTCGCCGCAGGGCCACGAGGTCGGCCCCGGGACACCGTTTCCCGGCGCCGGCCTCGTGCCGTCTGCGGGCGTCACGGCTTCGGGCGGGGCCACTGGTTGGCGCGGATGCCGGCCGCCGCGTCCGTCGCGATCTGCTCGACGCGGGCGGCGCGGGTCGCCGGGCGCTTGGCCTGGACGAGCCACTCCAGGTGGGCTCGTCGGACGCTCTTGGGGAAGTCGTTCCACGTGGAACCTGCACCGGGGAGCGCATCCAGCGCTGCGGCCAGGTCCGCCGGCACCTCGAGCGCCTCGACAGAGTCGAGCAACGTCCAGGACCCGTCGGCCTTGGCGGCGTCGATCATCGCGCGACCCGCCGGCGCCATCAGCCCGGCCGCCTCGAGCCGCTCGATCCGCGCCTTGTTGGTCGCGGCCCAGCCGCTGCCGCGCTTGCGGCGCGTGAACCAGAGCATGGTCTGCCGGTCGTCGAGCGACTTGCCCGTCGAGTCGATCCAGCCGAAGCACAACGCCGCCTCGACCAGCTCCTCGTACGTCACCACGGACCCACCCGACGACGCGCGCCACGTCACGGCCCAGCAGCCGGGCGGCTCGTCGGCGTGATGGTCCGAGAGCCACGACCGCCACCGGGGCACCGACTCGACCAGCACCCGCGGTGCGGCGTCGCGGGCGGACGCCATCAGGCGAGCGACGCGACGACAGCCGCGATGCGGCGGTCCCGGGTCGCCTCCGCCTTCGCGTCGACGACCGACCGGACCGCCTCCTTGCGGCGCGACGGCGCCAGCTCGTCGAAGGCCTCGCGCACACCGGCGGCATCGAGGGCCCGGGCGAGCTCGTCGGGCACCTCCACGGACCGCGGCTGGTCGTCGAGCGTGAGGGTCACCTCGTGCTCCTCGCCGCCGGCGACCCCCGCGGACGCACGGATCGCCGCGGCGACCGGGATCAGCGAGCGCCCACCCATGACGCCGACCGTCGAGCGGTAGGTGAAACCGTTGAGCGTGACCACGACGGGCGGTCGCTTCCCGGAGCCGAGCTCGGCGATGACCTCGTCGGGCACCTCGATGCCCACGTTGTTGCCCATCTGCGCCAGGACGGTGGTGAAGTTCGCCATGCGCTCAACGTGCCACGCCGGAGCGCCCGCGGGAAGGCGTCAGGCGCAGTTGTCGCAGATCCCGGTGGCGGGCAGCTGCGTGAAGCACGTCGGGCAGACCGCGGGTGCGGGGGGCTCGGGTGTCGCGGAGCGCGTCGCGGTGGTCTTGCGGGACACGGCCGACGAAGGGCCCTTGGCGGCCCGCGTCGCGGTCGACCGACTCGTCGCCGTCCCTGCGGACGACGGATCGGCCGACGCACCGTCACGCGAGGTGGCACCCGCCGACGCCCGCGGCGAACCGGGCACGCGGGTTGCGGCCGCACGCACCGGGGCGGGCCTCAGCCCGCTCGTCGGGCGGGCTGCGACTCCACCACCGGCGGGGAGCTCGGCGCCGAAGGCCTGGTAGCAGCGCAGGCGCTCGTCGGCCGCGTGCTGGTCGGGGTCCGAGGGTCGTCGGCCGCTCGACGCCGTCACGGCGCGCGCGTAGCCGGGGCCCATGGACCCGTCAGCCCGCACGCACAGGGAGGAGAGCAGCGGCTCGTCGCGGGCGGCGCACTCTGCCGAGACCCGCAGGAGCACCTCGTCGACCCACTGGAACACGGGCTTGGTGGTCCGCACCCCGGACGCCACCTGCACCCGCTCGCCGAGCTCGGGGTAGCGGACCACGGCGTGATACTCACCGGCGGTCTCGACGAGCACGTCCCGCGCCGCCAGCGCCCACATGCTGACGGCCTCCTCGAAGGCCACCGGCTGCTCGTCGCGTTCGTCGTACGTCCCGGTCTGCACGGTTCGAGTCTGCACGCTTCGAGTCTGCACCGTCCGAGTCTGCCTCACCCGCGGAGGTGGTCCGGCACCGGGCGCATGACTCCCGCGTCACACGAGCGCGAACTCCACCCGACGCTCCGGCACGGCCACCTCGGCCAGCCGCACCCGCACCGCCTGACCCAGGGGAAGATCGGCGCCGGCCACGCGGGCGCGGACCACGGGGGCCGTGAGCTGGACGACGCCGACGCTCCCGTCGTCGCGCCGGTCGACGACGACACCGTCGAACTCCTGCCCGACGTGCCCGTCCAGCAGCACGGCCTCCACGAGGTCCAGGCACCCTCGCTCGTAGGCGGAGGCGCGCCGGTCACCGCCGGCCATGAGCGCGGGCAGGACCGGCAGCGCGGTGCGGACCCAGTCGGCGGGCTCGTCGCCCGCGGCGAGCGAGACGCACAGGGTCTCGACGAACCGGTCGACGAGCCGGCGCAGCGGCGCGGTCGCGTGCGCGTACTGCGCGGCGATGGCGGAGTGCGTCGATGCGTCCGGCACCGAGCCGTCGAACGCGACGTAGGCCGCGCCGCGCAGCAGGTGCGTCGCCTCGGTCAGCAGCGCCGCGTGGGCCGGGACGGCCGCGTCGAGACCCCGCAGGAAGGCACCCGGCTCCTGCGCGGCGGGCCAGTCGACGCCCAGGGCCGCGGCTTCGCGGCGCAGGCGGTCGACGTCGCGTGCGTCGGCCGGCGGCAGGGTGCGGAGCACGCCGATGCGGGCGTCGACCATCATCTGCGCCGCGCTCATGCCCGTGAGCAGGGAGATCTGCGCGTTCCAGTCCTCGACGGGCAGCGTGGTGCGGCTGCGCAGCACCCAGTGGCCGCCGTCGCGCTCGACGACCTGCTCGGGCGTGGGCAGCGTGATGCCGCCGCGTGCCACCTCCGCGGCCTGGCGCAGCTTCCCGACGACGGGCAGGAGCGCGATCGACTCGTCGGCCGTCCCGGCGTCGACGGCCTTCTGCACGTCGCCGTACGCGAGCTGCGCGCGGCTGCGGACCGTCGCGGCCGCCACGTCGACGCGCTCGGGCATCCCGTCCGCGTCGAGGTCGATGGTCCACAGGACCGCGGGTGCGTCCTGGCCGGCGAGCAGGCTCGCCGCACCCTCGGACAGCTCGGTGGGGTGCAGCGGCGTGCGGCCGTCGGGGGCGTAGAGCGTGACGACGCGCCGGCGCGCCTCGGTGTCGATCGCGCCACCCGGGACCACCCACGCGGCGACGTCGGCGATCGCGTACCGCACGCGGAAGCCGCTCCCTCGCCGTGAGAGGTGGACCGCCTGGTCCAGATCGGTCGACCCCGCGGGGTCGATGGTGACGAACGGGACGTCGGTCGCGTCGACGCGCGTCGCGGGCAGCGGACCGCAACGGATGCGCTCGCGCGCATCGTCGAGGACCGCCGCGGGCATCTCGGCGGGGATGTCGAGCTCGGCACGCAGGGCGGCGAGTCCGGTGCGGACGGCGTCGTCGGCGGCGGCGAGGTGGATGCGAGGTCGGGGCACGGCCCCACGCTAGGGCGCGAGCCCGCCGGCGGCTCGTCGGCCCTCGCCGGCGACGGCCGCGCGACCCACCGCCGCACGCGCGATGAACGCCCGCGCGATGAAACAGTCGGCCGGAGCTGAATCAGCAGGTCGCGACCAACTGACTCACCTCCGAACCGACTGACTCATCGGGTTGGAGCGGGGGCGTGCTCGTCGAGAGCCTCACCGCGCCGGCGTGCGGGCGACGTCAGACGCGGACGACGACCTTGCCGCGGGTGTGGCCGCTCGCGCTGGCGTCGTGCGCGGCGGCAGCGTCGGCCAGGTCGAAGACCTGCGCCACGTCGACCGTCACGTCGCCGGCCTCGATGAGCCCGGTGAGCGCGTCCAGGTCCGCGGTGCTCGGGCGCACCCACACATAGTGGCCGCCCAGCTCTTCGCGCGCGGCGGCGTCGACGATGGAGGCGACGGTGCCACCCTCGGCGAGCACGGCGCGGGTCGTCGCGACGAGGTCGTCGGAGCCGTAGTCGAGCACCACGTCGACGCCGTCGGGCGCGAGTGCGCGCACGCGGTCCGCCAGACCGTCGCCGTACGCGACCGGCTCGACGCCGCGGGAGCGCAGGTGCTCGTGGTTGCGCTCGGATGCGGTGCCGATGACCCGCGCGCCGCGAGCCTTGGCGATCTGCACCGCGAACCCGCCGACCCCGCCCGCCGCCGCGTGGACGAGCACCGTCTGGCCGGACCGGACGCCCGTGCGCTCGATCGTCTGGAACGCCGTCAGCGCGGCCAGCGGCACCGCGGCCGCCTCCTCGAAGCTCAGCGACGCGGGCTTGTGCGCGATGGTCCGCACGGGTGCCGCGACGAGCTCCGCGAACGTCCCACCCTGCAGCCAGTCCTTGCGCACGTACCCGTACACCTCGTCCCCCACCCGGAACTCCGGCGTGTCGAGGCCCACGCGCTCGACGACACCGGCGACGTCCCAGCCCGGGATCGCCGGGAAGTCGACGTCCATGATCGCGTCGAGGTACCCCGCGCGGACCTTCCAGTCGACCGGGTTGACCGATGCCGCCTTCACGCGGATCAGCACCGAGTCCGGACCCACCTTGGGGTCGGGCAGGTCGGTGAGCTCGAGGACGTCGCTGCCGCCGTAGCGGGAGTAGGTGATTGCTCGCATTCTGGTGGCAACCCCGGACCCTGCCGATTGCTTCCAGGTGTGGTGTGGGAGACTCGGGGGCCGGTACGCCGGCACGGAGGGCTGGCTGAGCGGCCGAAGGCACTGGTCTTGAAAACCAGAGAGGCGGTATCCCCGTCTCCGCGGGTTCGAATCCCGCGCCCTCCGCCCATCACCGGGTCAGGCCGGGACCTGCTCGCGCGGAGCGTCCGGGGTCGCCGCGAGCGACCAGCGGATGGCGCGCGTGGCCAGCCGGCCCGCTCGTCGGCCGACGACCGGACGCCACCCGATCATGTCTCGCGCCCAGCCCGGCATGGTCGCCACGGCGCACGACGTCAGGGCGCGGTACCCGGGCCGCAGCGCCCACGGCAGCGGGGGCTGGTGCAGCAGGAAGTCGATCGTGTCGCGGGCCTGCGGGCTCACCCGCAGCTCCGGGCGGTAGGCGTCGAGCTGCGCGGCCAGTTCCGCGAGGCTCGTCGGCGGGTCCACGACGCCCAGCCTCTCGGCGACCGTCGCCATCTCCTCGACGTACGTGTCGTAGCCGGCGTCGCTGAGCGGCTGGTGGCCGACCGCCCGGTGCGCGGCGACGAAGCTGTCGACCTCCGCGTCGTGCACCCAGCGCAGCAGGTCGGGGTCGCTCGCGCGGTAGCGCACCCCCTCGGGCGACGTCCCGCGCACGCGCTCGTGGATCGCGCGCACACGGTCGACCGCCGCCTGCGCGTCTTCGGCCGTCCCGAACGCCGTGACCGCGAGGAACGTGCTGGTCCGTGCGAGCCGGCCCCACGGGTCGCTGCGGTAGCCGGAGTGCCCCGCCACGCCCGCCATCGCCGCGGGGTGCAGCGCCTGCAGGAGCAGCGCGCGGACGCCGCCGACGAACATCGAGGCGTCGCCGTGCACGATGCGCACCGGCGACCCGGGCGCGAACCACCGCGGTCCGGGCGCGTTGTGGATCCGGTCGCGGGCGGCCGGGCCGTCGGGGCCGGCGACCCGCGCGAACAACGCGTCGCCGGCCCGCTGCCGCAGGGAGCTGACGTTCACGTCCCCATCGTCGCCCGTGCCGCCGTCGTCGGCAGCCCTCCGAGCCACTCCCTCAGCCCAGACTCAGCCTCGCGGGGCGTCGAACCAGCCATCACCGGCGTCAAACGGCCGCGAAGCGTGCGTGATCGCTGGTTCGAGCAGCCGTCAGCGGGTCCAGGGGGTCGGGTCGTCGTCCCACCAACCGTGCTCGCGGCCCGGGGTCACGACGCGGATGCCGTAGAGGGTGGCGACGCGCGCCAGGTGGACGTCGTACGTCGCCACGGCCGTGACCTGCGGGTATGCGCGGACGGTGCCGGCATGCAGCGCGACGAAGGGGGGCAGCACACCCGCGACGTCAGTCGCGCGCGACACCGACTGGTCGGAGAAGCGCAGGACCTCGACGCGGCCGGCCACCTCGAAGGCGGTCGCCGGCGCCGAGCCGCCGCGCAGCCGGGCAATGCCCCGCAGCTCGCTCAGACCCAGGGGTGACGTCACCAGCTCGTCGCCGTGCTCGTCGGCCCACGCCTTCCACGCGGCACCGAAGGGAGCGCCGTCGAGGTAGCGCGAGAGCGCAGACCCGTCCGCGTAGATCCGCGCGTCGGGGTCGGTGGCCACGTCCTCATGATCCCGTATCGGCGCTCTGGCGTGCGGCGACGTGTCCGAGGGCCGGGGTCAGGCACGCCCGACGATGGCAGGGGCGTGCTCGGTCACCCAGTCCACCAGCGGGAGCAGCCGCTCGACGAGCTCGCCGCCGGTCTCCGTCAGGGAGTAGTCGACCCGCGGCGGCACGCTCGCCGTCACCGCGCGGTCGACGAGGCCGTCGCCCTCCAACGTGCGCAGGGTCTGGGCCAGCATCTTCTCGCTGATCCCGTCGACGACGCGCCGCAGCTCGCCCCAGCGCATCGCACGGTCTGACAGGGCGACGAGGATGAGGACGCCCCAGCGGCTCATGACGTGGTCCAGGACCACACGGGTGGGGCATCCGCTCGAGAAGTTCCCGCTGTCGAGCATGCGCTCCAGCGTGCTGACCTGCTGACTCACCATGAGGTGCGTACCTGACGTAGAAGTGGGTACCGACGATCCGGAAGGTTCGACGACACCGGCAGGTTACGCCCGGTGAACACATCAGCACCACGGAGGAGAACGTCATGACCGTCGTCGTCACCGGAGCCACGGGCCACCTGGGCCGCCTCGTCGTCGAGCACCTGCTCGCGGACGGCACCGCCCCCGACCAGATCGTCGCCACCGGCCGCAACGCCGAGCGGCTGGCCGAGCTCGCCGAGCGCGGGGTCCGCACGGCGGCCGTCGCGTACGACGACGCGGCCGGCCTCGATGCCGCCTTCGCCGGCGCCGACGTGCTGGTCCTCGTCTCCGGCTCGGAGGTCGGGCAGCGGATCCCGCAGCACGCGGCCGCGATCGACGCCGCGCGCCGTGCGGGAATCGGCCGCGTCGTCTACACGAGCGCACCGCACGCCGACACGAGCGACCTGCTGCTGGTCCCCGAGCACCGCGAGACGGAGCGCCTGCTGCGCGAGTCCGGCCTGCCGTGGACCATCCTGCGCAACAACTGGTACTCGGAGAACTACCTGGGCACCCTCGAGCAGGCCCGGCAGACAGGCGTCGTCCTGACGAGCACCGGGACCGGTCGGGTCGCCAGCGCCGCGCGCGACGACTACGCCGCGGCCGCCGCCGTCGTCGCGGTCGGCGCCGGCCACGAAGGCCGGGTGTACGAGCTGAGCGGCGACGTCGCGTGGACGTTCGACGACTTCGCCGCGACGGCGGCCGACGTGCTGGGCCGCCCGGTCGAGCACCGGTCCGTCACGGGCGACGAGCAGGCGGCGGTGCTGCGGGAGGCCGGGCTCGACGAGGGGACCGTCGGCTTCGTCGTCGGGCTCGACGCGGGCATCGCGCGCGGCGACCTCGCCGACGCCACCGCCGACCTGCGCACGCTCATCGGCCGCCCGACGACACCGCTCGCGGACACCCTCGCCGCCGCCGTCTGACGACTGGTCCGTCCACCACCTGGTTCACCGGAGGTGTCGCGCCGTGGCCCAGACCAGCATGGTGGGAGTCGTCACCGCCGACCGCGTCGGCGGTGACGGTCGTCAGGCCGGGGCGATCCGCACGATCACGCGCCCCGGCTTGCCGCGCTTCTCGCCACGGCGCTCGAACCAGAGCGCGATCCGGAACTGCCAGCCGTACTTGGCGCGGAACAGGGCGTTCGCCCGGGCGGCGACCGCCTCGTCGGAGCTCAGCTCGGCCGTTCCCACGCTCGTCGGCGCTCCGTCGGCCACCTTCCCCGACCGCGTGCTGGGCCGCACCGTCACCCGCGGGTCGTGGCGCAGCCTCTTCACCTTGCCGCTCCCGCCGGGCGTCGTCACCAACAGGTGGTCGTCGTCGCGGACCACCCACACGGTCGTCGGAACCCCCTCGCCGGAACGGCGGAACGTGGTCAGGGAGACGAAGTCCTCGGAACCGAGGCTCAGCAGATCGCTCATGCGCCGATCATGCGGCACCGACCCGCACCGCACACGCCGACGGCCGGTCCCCCGACGATGGGGGCCGGCCGTCGGCGTGAGCAGGACTCAGCGGTTGCGCAGACGCTCCATGGCGAGCTGCACGAGCGAGATGAGGGCCTGCTTGGTGGCCGCACGCGAACGCGCGTCCGTGTAGAGCACCGGGACGTGCGCCGGGATGGCCAGGGCCTCACGGACGTCCTCGAGCTGGTGCTTGGCGACGCCGTCGAAGCAGTTGACGCCCACGACGAACGGGATGCCACGGCTCTCGAAGTAGTCCACGGCCGGGAAGCACTGGTCCAGGCGGTCGGTGTCGACCAGGACGACGGCACCGATGGCACCGCGGACCAGGTCGTCCCACATGAACAGGAAGCGGTCCTGGCCGGGCGTGCCGAACAGGTACAGCCACAGCGACCCCGGCAGGGCGATGCGACCGAAGTCCATCGCCACCGTGGTGGTGGTCTTGCGGTCCGACACACCGCCGGCGTCGTCGACGCCGACCGAGTGCTCGGTCATCGCGGCCTCGGTGTTCAGGGGCTCGATGTCCGAGATGGACCCGATGAAGGTCGTCTTGCCGACGGCGAAGCCGCCGGCGACGACGATCTTGACGGTGGTGGGGGCAACAGACGAGGCGGCACCGGCCGGAGCGGCCACCGCGGCGTCAGAGGGCGGAAATGCCATTGAGAACACTCTCCAGCACGCTCAGGGACAGGGCGGGGGACTCACCGGTGTTGACCTCGACCGGCTGTGAGGTGTGCACACGCACAAGCTGCTGGTCGGCCATGTCGGACACGAGGATCCGGACCACGCCGAGCGGCAGGTGGAGCAGCGCCGAGAGCTCGGCGACGGAGATGTAGTCGTGCGCGGCGTGCTGCACGATCGCGCGCTTCTCGGGTGTCAGGCCATGGCTGCCCACGGCGTCCGGCAGTGCTTCGACCAGCGCCTCGAGGGGCAGGTCGGAGCGCGCCGAGCGCACGCGGCCACCGGTCACGGCATACGGCCGGACCGTTCTGGCCTCGTACTCGATGTGCTCACTCATGGGGCGGTCCTGTTCAGGCGACCGGTGCCCGGACCGCACCGTCGACGGGGAGCTGGCCGCGCATCTCGGAGATGAGCTGCGGGGTCAGCGTCGCCTCGGTGCGAGAGACGAGCATCGCCATCTCGTAGCCGATGAGCCCGACGTCGCAGGTCGACTCGGCCACCACGGCGAGGACGGATCCGTTCGAGACGCTCATGAGGAAGAGGAACAAGTTGTCCATCTCGATGATCGCCTGACGCACCTCCCCCGCACGCAGCTGCCGCGAAGCCCCGCGGGTCAGGCTCGACATGCCGGACACGATGGCTGCGAGCTGGTCGCCGCTGGTGCGGTCGAGCTGCTCGGACATCGCCATCAGAAGGCCATCCGCCGACACCACGAGTGTGTGGCGAGTGCCGGGCACGGTCCGGACGAAGTTGTCCAGGAGCCAGCCGAAGTTGGCTGCCTCGGTGCTGAGCGCGGTCACACTTCCTCCTTGCTGGTGCAGTCGTCGACTGCGGTTTCAGACGTCTCCGTGGTGGAGGCGGCGGTTGGGCGAATCATGAGTTGTTGCTCTGCTCCGCCGAGTCTCCCGCAGCACGACGGCCGCGTGAGGTACCCGACTGGAAGTTGGACAGACGCGACCGCAGCTCGGCTGCGTCACGCTGCACAGGAGAGGCGGACTCCTCGGTTCCAAGCGTCGACGCCGGGACTGACGTCGGGACACGCTTGGTGAGGCGCTCGGACTGGGCCACCGTGCTCGGACGGTAGGCCGACAGCTGGCTGAGCTCCGACAGCGCCTGCTCCTGGATGTCGGAGCGGAGCGCGAGCATCGCCGCGACGTCGTCGTCCAGCGTCCCGATCCGCGGTGCCACCGACGGCGGCAACGACGGGGTGGGCACCGACGACAGCGGTGCGGCTCCACCGGTCGCGGGCCGGGCGGCCCACTCCGGTGCGGTCCACGAGGGCTGCGCAGCAGGTGCCGCGGCAGCGGGCGGAGCAGCAGGCGCGGCCTCGGGTGCGGCAGGGGCGTTCCAGCCACCGGCCCACGCCGGGCTGGGCGCGGACTGCTGCTGGGCGGGCTCCTCCACCACGGGGGCGGCGGGCTGCGCCCAGGCCGACGACCGCACGACCGGGTCCGGCGTGACGGGAGCCTGCGCGACGGGCTGCTCGACGACCTCGTCGGACTTGCGACGCCCGAACAGGCCCCAGCGCTTCTTGCCGCGCTCGGTCCCGGCGGGGGCGACGACGTCAGCGAAGCCCTCCGGCGCCTGGCCGGTGCCGACCGACGTGGGCGCCCACTGCTGGGCGAACGCCGGCGCCTCCGGGGCAGGCTGCTCCTCGACCGCCGGGGCGATCTGCTCAGCCGGCTGCGCGACCTCCTCGACGCTCGCGGCCGAGCGGCGCGTGACGAGCGGCTCGACGGCCTGCGTGGCCTCGACCGGCGTGAACAGCTGCGTGGCGTCGTCCTCGACGAGGGCCGGGACCTGGGTGTGGTCGGCCCAGGCGGGCGTCGTGGGCGCCCAGGCGGGCTCCTCGGCGACCGGCGCGACCACGGGCTCGTCCTGGACGGGCGCGGCCTGCTCGGCCACCGGCGCCTCGACGACGGGCTCGTCCGCCGGGGCGGGGGTCTCGTCGGCCCAGCTCGGCGTGGAGTCCCACGTCGGGATCGGCCATGCCGGGGCGGCGTCCAGCGGAGCCTCGACGACCGGGGCCTCGGCGACCGGCTCGGCGACGGGCTCAGGCACCGTCTCGATCGCACCGGTGTGCCAGGCGCGCGCCTCGTCGAGCGTGCGCTCGAAGTCGACGTTCTCCGGCTGCGCCGCGGCGCGACGAGCCGTCCAGCCCGAGTATCCGCTGTAGGACGTGAACGCGCGGGTGGGCGCGACGACCGGAGCAGCGACCTCGGGGGCAGCCCACTCGGCGGCAGGCTCAGCAACCTCGGGCGCCGTCCACTCGGCGGCAGGCTCGGCCACCTCAGGAGCCGCCCACTGCTCGGCGGGCTCAGCCACCTCAGGAGCCGTCCACTGCTCGGCGGGCTCAGCCACCTCAGGAGCCGCCCACTGCGCAGCAGGCTCAGCCACCTCAGGAGCCGCCCACTGCGCAGCGGGCTCAGCAACCTCAGGAGCCGCCCACTCAGCAGCGGGCTCAGCAACCTCAGGAGCCGCCCACTCAGCAGCGGGCTCGGCAACCTCAGGAGCCGCCCACTGCTCGGCGGGCTCGGCAACCTCAGGAGCCGTCCACTGCTCGGCAGGCTCAGCAACCTCAGGAGCCGTCCACTGCTCGGCAGGCTCAGCAACCTCAGGAGCCGCCCACTCAGCAGCAGGCTCAGCAACCTCAGGAGCCGTCCACTGCTCGACGGGCTGAGCCGCCTCAGGCGCCGTCCACTGCTCGACGGGCTCAGCCGCCTCGGGCGCCGTCCACTCCGCGGCAGGCTCAGCAACCTCAGGAGTCTGTGCTGCGTCGTCGTGCGACGTCGGCGCCCACGGCTCGTCGTCGTCGTCCGCCAGACCGGGCACCACGATGGGCGCCTCGGGAGCGGCGTGTGCGCCGCCCAGGGCCATCCACGGAGCACGGACGTTGTCGGCGGGGGCCGTCTCGGTGCCGGTCTCGGCCTCGTCAGCCGCGGAGCGACCACGGAATCCGGAGAACAGACCGGCGCGAGCTGCGGGCGATGCCGGGGCCGCCGAGGCGGCGGGCGTCTCGTCGGGGCTCTGCCACGCGGACGTGCCGGCACGGGTACGGCTGGGCAGCCCACCGGCCCCGGGGGCCACGGTGGCGGGCGACCAGTCGGACGCGGTGGCCGAGAAGTCGGCGGACAGGTTGCCGTCGGGCGCGTCGGGCAGGACGAGGTTGTCCTCGTCGAACGTCTTGCGGGGACGGGTCGGCATGCCCGCGATGCTGGGCACCGGGATCGGGGCCGAGTCGGCCGACGGCTCCTCGCCCTCGCCGCGGCGGCGACGCGGCAGACCCAGCGCCGTCTCGCCGTCGGTGAGCTTGGCCAGGTCCACCTCCTCCGCGACGGGCGCCTCGGCCTCGACGATCGCCGTGAGCGCGGCGGCCGAGTCCGGCACGGCGCCATACATCGACGTCTCGTTGACGGCGAAGAGGTGGGCGGGGAACAGGACCGTCGTCTCGGTCCCGGTGCCGGTGGTCGACTTGGCGAGCTGCACCGCGGCGCCGAGGCGCTGGGCGATGCGGCCCACGACGAACAGGCCCAGGCGCTGGGCGCCGAGCATGTCACCGGCGCCCGTGGACGCGATCTTGGTGTTGGCTGCCTCGATCTCGGCGTCCGTCATGCCCAGACCGTGGTCGACGATGCGGACGGCGACGAACTGGCCGCTGATGCCCGTCGAGACCGTGACCGGCGTCTCGGGCTCGGAGAACACCGTCGCGTTCTCGAGGAGCTCGGCCAGCAGGTGGGCGGCGCCGAGGGCGTTGAAGCCCAGCATGTGCGGGTCCGTCTGGAGGTCGAGCTCGACGCGGTCGTACTGCTCGATCTCCGACGAGGCGGTACGGATGACGTCCGACAGCGGCATGGCGTCACGCAGGCGACGACCGGAGTCGATGCCGGCGAGCACCAGGAGGGACTCCGCGTTACGACGCATTCGCGTGGCGAGGTGGTCGAGGCGGAACAGGTTGGCCAGCGTGCTCGGGTCTTCCTCGGAACGCTCGAGCGAGTCGATGAAGGACAGCTGGCGGTTGAGGAGGACCTGGTCGCGGCGGGCGACGTTGACGAACATCTCAGCGATGGAGCCACGCAGGGCTGCCTGCTCCTGGGCGACCGAGACGGTCGTGGCGTTCACCGAGTTGAACGCGGCGGCCAGGCGGCCGACCTCGTCCATGGACGTCACGGGGATGGGCGCGATGGTGATCTCGGGGCCCTCACCGGGCGTGGCCACCTGCTCGACGAGGCGCGGCAGCTGCTCGCGGACGTTCGAGGCGGCCGACGTCAGGCGACGCAGCGGGTTGACGATGGTCCGGGCGACGAAGAGCGCGAACAGCAGCGACAGCACGGCGGCCGCGATCACGATGGCGATCGTCAGGATGGCCGTCGAACGCGAGGTCGACACGTCGTCTGCGGCGAGCTTCTGCGACTGGGCGAGGACCTGGTCGCTCGTCGAGACGAAGTGCTCCTGCTGGGCCTGGACCTCGGCCGTGTACTCGTCGACGACGAGCTGGTTCACCAGCGTCTGGCTGCCAGAGGTGAGGCGCAGTCGCTGCTGCGTGAAGCGCGACGTCGGGTCGCCGGCGGGGAGCTCGATGTCGGCCGAGAGACGGTTGAGCGCGAGGACGGCGCCGCTTCGTGCCTGCTCGGTCTCGTTCACGGCTGCCTGGTACGTGGCGCCGGTTAGGGTCGTGACCGCGCTGCCCGCGTACTCCTGCAGACCGTTGATCATCTCGGAGATGAGGCGGTTGGAGAGGAGCTGGATCGCGCCGAAGGCACTGATCGAGGCACCGACCTCGCGGTCCGTCAGGACCTGGCCGATCTCGTCGACGAGGTCGAGCTCACCGGTCGTGATGGCGGCGTAGTTGTAGGCGACGTTGCCGGCCAGGCCGTTGTCGGCGGCCGAGCGGGCGTCGGGCAGGTTGGTGGTGTAGCTCTCCTGGACCTGCTTGAAGTGCGTGACGACGGTGGGCGGGAAGTTCCCCAGGTCGATGTCCTTGGTGACGGCTCGGACCTCCGAGAGGGCCTTGTCGGTGGCCGCACGCGCCGCGGCGACCTCCTCCTTGGAGCCACCGGTGATCGTGACGACACGCTCGTTCTCGATCGCGGCAGACAGCGGCTTGTACGCGTCGAGCGTCTTGATGACCGCCTGCGCGGCGCTCGCGTCCTGGTACTTCTGCACGGCGCCGTACGAGATGTACACCCCGGCGACAAGCAGCACGATCATGGGGACGGCGAGGACCGCCATCACCTTGGCGCGGATGCCAAACCGTCGCAGCATGTCGTTCCCTTCCTTCACCCGACCTTGGGTGTGTCCGCGTCCCACCAGTCGTCTGGTCGATCCACGGGTGCCCCGTTCGCACTTCATCGGCTCCTGGACACAGGACCATTAGCCCGCGGCAGAGTTTGCCATGGACACGGCCGATGTCGATACGCCGGATTCACACCGGCGTGTGGTAGTCCGTCCTGGGGATACGGTCGTGGTCGTGCGCGCGATCGTCGTCGAAGAACCCGGTGGACCGGACGTCCTGGCACTGCACGACGTGCCCGATCCGGTCGTTCGGCCCGGGGATCTTCTCATCCGGGTGGCTGCGGCGGGCCTCAACCGCGCCGATCTGCTTCAGCGTGTCGGGCACTACCCGCCACCTCCGGGCGCGCCCGAGTGGCTCGGGATGGAGGTGTCCGGCACGGTCGTCGTCGGGACGCCCGACGTGCCCGCCGGCACCCGTGCCGCCGCGCTGCTGGCCGGGGGCGGCTACGCGGAGCTGGTGGCCGCCCCGGCGGAGCTAGCGCTGATGGTCCCGGACGGCATCGCCGACCGCGACGCCGCCGCACTGCCCGAGGCGCTCGCGACGGTCTGGTCGAACTTCGAGGCCGCGCACCTGGGCGCCGGCCAGACGGTCCTGGTCCGGGGCGGCTCCGGCGGCGTCGGATCGGTCGCCGTCCAGGTGGCCCGCGAGCACCACGGCGCCCGCGTGCTCGCCACGGCCGGCGGCCCCGAGCGGGTCACGCGGCTGCGGGAGCTCGGCGTGGACGTCGCCCTGGACCACCGGTCCGACGACCTCGTCGGGCAGGTCCTCGCCGCGACCGACGGGCGCGGGGTCGACGTGGTCCTGGACGTCGTCGGTGCGGCCGCGCTCGCCGACAACCTGGCGATGCTCGCCGACGGCGGGCGGCTGGTGGTGATCGGCATGCAGAAGGGGCGCCGGGCCGAGCTGGACCTCGGGGCACTGATGAACCGTCGCGCCTCGGTGATCGGCACGACGCTGCGCTCCCGCGCTCCGGCGGACAAGGCCCGGGTCATGGCCGGGGTGCGCGAGCACCTGTGGCCGCTGGTCGCATCCGGTCGCATCCGGCCCGTCGTCCACGCCACGTTCCCGCTCGCTCAGGCCGCGGATGCGCACCGGCTGCTGGAGTCGGGCGCGGTGTTCGGCAAGGTGCTGCTGGAACCGTGACAATGCGGGGATGACGGACGAGACGACTCCCGACGGCCCCCGCGTGGTGGTCGTTCCCCCCGACGACGAGCAGGCCGAGGGCCTGGCGGGCATGGTGGACCAGCCCGCGAAGGTGATGCGGATCGGCACGATGCTCAAGCAGCTGCTCGACGAGGTACGCAGCGCCCCGCTCGACGACGCCGCTCGCGCGCGGCTGGCCGACGTGCACGAGCGCTCGGTGCACGAGCTCGAGGACGGACTGTCGCCCGAGCTCGTCGCGGAGCTGCACCGCATCACGCTGCCGTTCGCCGACGACGGCACGCCGCCGTCCGATGCGGAGCTGCGGATCGCGCAGGCCCAGCTGGTGGGCTGGCTCGAGGGCCTCTTCCACGGCATCCAGACCGCGCTGGTGGCGCAGCAGATGGCGGCCCAGGCGCAGCTCGGCCAGCTCCGCCGCGCGCTCCCGCCGGGCCACGAGGCCGACGGCCCGGCTGCCGGCCCGGGCCAGTACCTCTGACCGACCACGGATCCGATCCACGTGCCGGCGCGTTCACGCGGGCGGCGGGGCCTCGTCGGGGGCGTCGGCGGCGCGGGCGGTCAGGGCGATGGCACCGGAGACCAGCAGCAGGCCCACGATCTCGAGCCCGTGCGGCACCTGCCCCAGCCCGACGGCACCGACCACAGCGGCCGTGGCCGGCAGCAGCGCGAGAAGAACCGCGAAGGTGGACGGTTGCACGCGCCGCAGCACCACCTGCTCGATGGCGTAGGGGATGACCGACGACAGCACCCCGACGCCGATCACCGCGAGCGCCAGCCCGGCGTCGGTCAGCACCGGTGCCGCGCCCGCCGCGAGAAACGGTGCGAACACGATCGCGCCCGCGCCCATCGCGACGGAGAGCCCCGTGACCCCGCCGGTCGTCGCGGTCGCCACGCGCCGCCCGAGCAGGATGTACGCGCCCCACAGCGCGGCGGACGCCAGGGCCGCCGCGAGCCCGACGCGCGCATCGCCGCCCGTGCTCAGGCTCACCCCGGCCAGCAGCACGACGCCGACGGCCGCGACGCCGATGGCGACACGGTCCCGCCAGCCCTGCCCCGTGACGGCCGCGACGGCCACCGGCCCCGCGAACTCGATCGCGACCGCGGTCCCGAGGGGCAGGTGGTCGATGGCGACGTAGAAGCTGACGTTCATCCCGGCCAGCACGACGCCGAACAGCGCCGCCCGAGCCAGGTCCCGGCGTGACCAGCGCTCCCGCCACGGCCGGCGCCAGGCCACCAGCACCAGCGCCGCGACCAGGATCCGCAGCCACGCCACGGTCGGCGCGGCGATCGTCGCGAACAGCCCGACCGCGAGCGCCGCACCCAGGTACTGCGTCAGCCCGGACAGGACGAACAGCAGCGGGGCGGGCACGCGCCCAGCGTAGGCCGGTGGCGGTCCGCGCCCGACGAGCACGCGCAGCACCCCGCGCCTCGTCACGAGGCACGGAGGGCGGGCGAGCCTCAGTCCAGCAGGCTGCGCAGCACCGCGACGGCGCCGTCGTCCTCGATCGTCCCGGTGACCTCGTCGGCCGCCGCGCGGACCTCGTCGCGCGCGTGCCCCATCGCGACGCCGCGCGCGGCCCAGCGCAGCATCTCCAGGTCGTTGCCGCCGTCGCCGATCGCGGCGGTCGCGAACGGCTCGACCCCCAGCTCGCGGCGCACCGCCTCGAGCGCGCTGCCCTTGGAGACGCCCGCGGGCGTGAGGTCCAGCCACGCGGTGTAGCCGACGGCGTAGGACACCTCGTGCAGGCCGACGCGCTGGACGAGCTCGTGGAACTCCTCCTGCGTGGAGGCCGGGTGCCGGATGACGACGCGCGTGGTCGGGGTGGACGTGAGCTCGTCGAAGGGCATCGGGGTGAGCGTGCCGCCGATCTCCCCGGGCGGGAACTCGCCGGACACGAAGAAGCCGTTGCCCACGTCCTCGATCGCGAACAGCGCGTCGGGGACCTCGAGCGCGATGGCCCGCAGGGCGGGTCCGGGCTCGAAGGTCACGGTGTCGACGATCGAGACCTCGCCGGACGACGACAGCCGCGCGGTGACGGCCCCGTTGGAGCAGACCAGCCACGTGTCCACCAGGCCGAGCTCACGGGCGACGGGCCCGGCGGAGTGGACGCCGCGGCCGGTCGCGAGGACCACGTGGATCCCGGCGTCCGCGACGTCGCGGACCGCTGCGTGCACGTCGGCCGAGATGGTGCCGTCGTACGACATGAGCGTGCCGTCGACGTCGAGCGCGATCATCCGCGTACGGCTCAACGCACGGGCTCCAGCACCTCGAGCCCGCCGAGGTACGGCCGCAGACCCACCGGCACGCGCACCGACCCGTCCTCCTGCTGGTGGTTCTCCAGCAGCGCGACGAGCCAGCGCGTGGTGGCGAGCGTCCCGTTGAGGGTCGCGACGGGTCGCACCGTGCCGTCTGCGGTCCGCTCGCGCACACCCAGGCGGCGGGCCTGGAAGGTGGTGCAGTTGGAGGTCGACGTGAGCTCGAGCCAACGCTGCTGGCTGGGCAGCCAGGCCTCGCAGTCGAACTTGCGCGCGGCGCTCGAGCCCAGGTCGCCCGCCGCGGTGTCGATGACGCGGTACGGCAGCTCGGCCAGCGCGAGCATCTCCTGCTCCCAGCCGAGGATGCGGCGGTGCTCCTCGGCCGCGTCCTCGACCGTCGTGTAGACGAACGCCTCGACCTTGTGGAACTGGTGCACGCGGATGATGCCGCGGGTGTCCTTGCCGTACGAGCCGGCCTCGCGCCGATAGCACGCCGACCAGCCCGCGTACCGCAGCGGCCCGTCCGACAGGTCGATGATCTCGCCGCCGTGGTAGCCGGCCAGGGCCACCTCCGAGGTGCCGACCAGGTACAGGTCGTCGGCCTCGAGGCGATAGATCTCGTCGGCGTGCGCGCCCAGGAACCCGGTGCCCGCCATGATCTCGGGCTTGACCAGCGTGGGCGTGATGACGGGCGTGAACCCGGCCGCCAGCGCGCGGTCGACGGCCGCGTTCAGCAGCGCGAGCTCGAGGCGCGCACCGATGCCGGTCAGGTAGTAGAAGCGGGCGCCGCTGACCTTGGCGCCGCGCTCGGTGTCGATGGCCTTGAGGCCCTCGCCCAGGTCCAGGTGGTCGCGCACGACGAAGTCCGCGCCGTACTCGGCGGCGAAGTCGCGGGGCGTGCCCACGTGCTCGAGCACGACGTAGTCGTCCTCGCCGCCCGACGGGACGCCGTCCTCGATGACGTTGCCGATGCGGCGGGCCAGCTCGGTGGCCTTCTGCTCGGCGGCGTCGGCGTCGGCCTGGAGCGCCTTGACGCGCTCCGACAGCGCCTTGCCGTGCGCCAGCAACGCCTGCTTCTCGTCGCCCGTGGCCGCGGCGACGAGCTTGCCGTGCGACTTCTGCTCCGCGCGCAGGGTCTCGAACTCGGTGAGCGCAGAACGCCGGCGCGCGTCCGCGTCCAGCACCTCGTCGACGAGGTGGGGGTCGTCGCCGCGCGCCGTCTGGCTGGCGCGCACCAGGTCGGGATCCTCCCGCAGGAGCCTCAGATCGATCACCCTGCGAACCCTACCGACCCCCGGCCACACGATTCTTCCTGGCCCGTGTCGGACCGTGCCAGTAGGTTGCGCATGTGACCGGAGTGGAGTGGGTGTCGCTGATCGCGGTCGCGCTCGCGCTCGTCGCGATCGCGCTCGCCGTGCAGGTCAGGCGCCAGCAGACGCGCCTGCACCGCCAGCTGGAGGCGGCACAGGTCAGCCCGGAGGCGCGCGTCCTGGCCCAGGAGGTCGACGAGGGCGGCACGCTCGTCGCCTTCGTCGCGAACCCGTCCAAGCCGGACGCGGCCGGTCTGCACGACGCCGTGCGCCGCACCGCGGAACAGCTCGGCGCCACCCAGCCGCTGTGGTTCGAGACGACGGTCGACGACCCGGGCGTCGGGCAGGCGCGTGCGGCGGTCGCAGCGGGGGCGGACGTCGTGATCGCGGTCGGCGGCGACGGGACCGTGCGCGCGGTCGCGGAAGGCCTCGTCGGCTCGGGGATCCCGATGGGCCTGGTGCCGATCGGCACCGGCAACCTGCTCGCCCGCAACCTCGACCTCCCGCTGGGCGACCCGCTCACGGCGCTGCGGATCGCCCTGACGGGCACCGACCGGACGATCGACGTCGGCTGGATGCGCGTGCTCAAGTTCGAGGACGACGTCGAGGACAAGGTCGCGGAGGCAGCCGACGACGCGACGCATGCACCCCACCAGCCGCGCGACCACATCTTCCTCGTCATCGCCGGCCTCGGCTTCGACGCCGCGATGGTCGCTGACACCGACCCCCACCTCAAGGCGAAGGTCGGCTGGATCGCCTACTTCGTCGCCGGCTTCAAGCACCTGCGCGGTGACCGCGTCCGCGTGCACGTCCGGGTCGACGACGAGAAGACGACGACCGCCCGCATGCGCAGCCTGCTCGTCGGCAACTGCGGTCGCCTGCCCGGAGGCCTGACGCTGATCCCCGACGCCGTGCTCGACGACGGCTGGCTGGACCTGGCCGCCATCGACACGCGCGGCGGCATCGCCGGCTGGGCGCAGCTGTTCGGCGAGGTCGTCCTGCAGGGCTGGGGCATGAGCAACGACCTGCCCCACAAGATCGGGCGCATCGACCACCGCCGTGCCCAGACGGTGCGCGTCGTCGTGCCCGCCGGCGAGTACGCCCAGGTCGACGGCGACATCATCGGCCGCGTCACCGAGGTCGCCGCCCGCGTCGATCCCGGCGCCCTGGTCGTCCGCACGGCGTGAAGTAGTCGGTCGGGACGCCAAGGAGTCGGTTGCCCTTCGAGGTAGTCGGTTGCAACCGACTACCTCGCGCCAGACCGACTACCGGCCACAGTCGGAGCGGGATGGTGGGCGTCAGGTGGCCGAGCCGTCGCGGACGCCGCGCAGCCACGTGCGCGCCTCGACGAAGTCCGCGTCCGCCGTGCCGACGTGGACCGTCGGAGCGACCGCGTCGGCACGCGGGTAGGACCCGAGGAACCGCACGAACGGGCAGCGTCGGCGCAGGCCCATGAGCGCCTCGCCGACGCGCTCGTCGAGCACGTGCCCCTCGGCGTCCAGCGAGAACGAGTACCGGCCGAGCGCGTCGCCGATGGGCCGCGACTCGATGCGGGACAGGTTCACGCCGCGGGCGGCGAACTGCTCGAGCATCGCCAGCAGCGCGCCTGCCTCGTTGTCGGGCAGGTGCACGACGAGGGTCGTCTTGTCCGCGCCGGTGGGTGCGGGGACGTCGCCGGGGTGGCCGACGAGCACGAACCGGGTGACCGCCGTCGCGTTGTCGGCCACGTCGTGGGCGAGCGCGGTCAGGCCGTAGGTGTCCAGCGACGGCGGCGGGACGAGCGCGGCATCGAACGGCAGCGGGCCGTCGGCCTGCGCGATGAGCGCGGCGGGCGCCGTGTTGGACGTCGCGGGCACGTGGACGGCATCCGGCAGGTGCTGCGCGATCCATCGCCGGCACTGCACCCACGCGTGCGGGTGCGCGGAGATGCGACGGACGTCCGCCAGCGTCCGCCCGGGCGCGGCGGCGAGCGTGAACTGGACCGGCACGAGCATCTCGCGCAGCAGCACCAGCGGCTCGCCGGTGGAGAGGCTGTCGAGCGTCGCCGTGACGCCACCCTCGGCGGTGCTCTCGATGGCGACCACCGCGAAGTCCGCGTCCCCGGAACGGACCGCCGCGATCGCCGACGTGACGTCCGTCTGCGGGAGGTACGTGGCCTCGTCGGGCCCGGCGACCTGGCGCAACGCGGCCTCGGTGAACGTGCCTGCCGGGCCTAGGTAGGCGTAGCGGTGCTGCGGCATGGGGTCTCCCGTCGGGTGGTGCTGCTCGGCAGACTAGTGCGCCGCCGCGCGTGCCGGTTCGGTCCGTCCGTCGCCCGCGGTGTCGTCGCCGGGCAACGGCGCGGACCGGACCAGCAGCATCCCGAGCAGCGGCAGGAACGCGGCGAGCACACCCGTGGCGATCTTGATGCCGTAGTCGTTGACCAGCGAGCCCCCGACCGCCGCGATCATCAGCGCCAGCACCAGGGGCCGCGCCAGCGGCCAGCGCGCCTCGAGCCGGTCCCAGGCGGTCCAGCGCAGGGGCGAGCCTCGCCACAGCAGCAGGACGGCGAACACCAGGACGACGAGCGTCGTCCAGGTGACCCAGCCACCGCCGATGGTCCGCACCGCGTAGCCGAGCTTGCGGCTGATGGTGTCCCAGGCGGTCCCGTCGACCACGGACTGCACGAAGATGCCCAGGTGCGTGCGCTCCGGAGCGGGCCGCAACCAGTCCAGCACACCGATGGCGGCGACCAGCACGACACCCGCCACGCCCGCCAGCAGCAGCCGACGCCACGTCACCCGCAGGCCCGCGACGGCCAGCACCACCACCGCACCGGCCGGCAGCAGCACCAGGCCACCACCGACGTCCGCACCGAGCGAGGGCCACACGTCGATCACGAGCGCGGCCCCGCAGACCACGGTGGCCGCCCCCACGGCGAGCACGCGCGAGAAGCGCCGCAGCCACCAGCCCAGCGCGGCACCCCCGAGCAACGCCGCGACCACGTACACGGAGTACGTCGGGTTGCCGAACCCGTAGAACCGTCCGCCCAACGTGGGTGCCGGACCCAGCAGGCTCCCGCGGTGCAGCGGGGTCCCGAGGACGGCGTCGAGCGAGAGCAGGCCGAACGTCGCCAGCGCGACGAGCCCCGGTCCGGCCGCGACCGGCCGCCACGGCACCAGCGCGGCCGCTCCGGCGATCGCCACCGTGCAGCCGACGACGGCGACCCACATCGCCGTGCGGGGGGAATCGAACCGCCACCACGACGTCGCCGTCATCAGGAACACGCCCGCCGGCAGCGCGGCGAGCAGCAGCTGCACGGCGTCGGACACACGGCGTGCCGCGAGCTCGGTGCGCGGGCCACGCCGCGCGAACCGCGGCGCCAGGAACGTGCCGAGAACGATGAGCAGCAGGCTCACGACGAGCGGCGTGCTGGTGACGTGGCCGGCGGTGCCACGCAGCGCCTGGTCCCGGACGGTCAGGTCCGCGAGCTCCCGGACGGCCGTGGCCGTGTCCACCGGTCGGTCCTGACCGATGGTCACCGCCGAGCCCGTGAACGCGTCCGGGGGATCGATCCCGACGGCCGTCAGGAGCGTGGCGGGCAGGTCCAGCAGCCGGACCACTCCCAACCAACGGGTGGACGGCGAGGACAGGAACGCGGCGCTGGTCAGGTCCTCGGAGTCGAGGAGCCCGATGCCGAGCGCCGCCCGGGCCTGTGCGGGGTTGCCGGTGTCCACGATCATCACCGTGGCGCCGACCGGGATGACGCTCAGGAGCGTGCGCACCTGGGCGTCGACCTGCTGGAGGTCGGCGGTGCGTCCGGCGGGGTCGATGTCGCCGCCGTGCGGTGCAGCTCCCACGTCGACGAGCGTCAGGGGGCAGGAGAAGGTCCCGGTCGGGTCGTCGACCGCGTCGTCGAGCGTGCGGTACCTGCCCACCGTCGCGTCCGTGCCCGCGAGCGCCAGCGCCGCGTCGGGCCCGACGGCGGTCGCGCACACGTCCCCGGCCGCGAGGGTGTCCCCCAGGGAGCCGATGACGGGGTGGTACTCCGACCTGGACTGCAGGGCGGCCAGCCCGTCCCACCCCTCGACGCGTGCCCCCTCGCCGTCCGTGACGACTTGCCAGGGTGCACAGGTCCACACGCCGTCCTGCCAGGTGCCGGTCACGGGCGCGGTCCCGGAGCTGAGCGCGAGCCAACCGCCCGCGTCGCACCACGACGACGCCCCGGTGACGCCGGCCGACACCCCGCCGGCGGCGGCGCCGTCGCGCAGGAGCTCCCACAGCGTCGGCGTCGTCGTGCGGTCGACGTCCGCCCACGTGACCCCGGCCGTGCCGAGCACCACCACGGGCTTGCCGGGGGACGCCGCGAGCGGGCCGACCCCGGTGGTGACCGCTCCTGCCGTGGCGGGCAGGCTGGGCCACGCCACGGTGACCACGAGCAGCGTCGCGAGCAGCGCACCCCCGGACGCGACGAGCACGGCACCCATGCGCCGCAGCGGCGCGTCGACGCTGCGGGGCGTGGTGGTGGCCGGCAGCGCGTCCCACGCGTCGGCGAGCGCGGACAGGACCAGCATGACGCCCGCGAGCCCCAGCACGGCGACGGCGACGACGACGCCGCTGTCGTTGACGAGCGAGCCCAGCACCGCAGCCACGACGACTGCCGTGAGGACCGGGCGGAGCAAGGGCCAGGACTGGTACTCACGGCGCAGCACGGCGGGCCGCCAGCGGTCCGGCCCGACGAGGGACGCGCACACCGCGATGCAGGCGAGGGCCGCCAGCGCACCGGCCGGCTGGTCGACGGTCGCCCACGCGCCCGCGGCCTTGCCGCTCACGACCCCCCAGGCGTCGCCGTCGATCACGCGCTGGACGAACAGCCCCAGGTGCGAGCTGCGGCCGGGGCGCGCCCAGTCCACGATCGCGACGAGCGTCACCGCGAGCACCGCGACCACGACGATGGCCGTCGCGCGACGCTTGGTGACCGTCGCGCCGGCCGCCGTGATCACGAGCACCGCGAACGCGGGGACGAGCGCGAGCACCCCGCCGAAGTCGGCGCCGAACGTCGGCCAGCCGTCGACGACCACGGAGACGACGCCGACCGTCAGGGCGGCCGCGACGGCCGCACGTCGACGCCCCCGCGCACGCAGCCGGGCCGCGAGCGCACCCGCGAGCAGCAGCGCGCACGCCGCGTAGACGCCGAACGTCGTGTTGCCGAAGCCGTAGAACCGGGCTCCGGCCGTGGGCGCGACGCCCAGGATCGACCCCTGCTGCAGCACGGTCCCGGTCACGCCGTCGACGGTCAGCACGAGCCAGGTGGTGCCCGCGGCGGCCAGTGCCAGGCGCCACCGGCCCCGTGGCAGCGCTCGCGAGACGTACCACGCCACGAGCGCCACCAGCACGGTCGCCGCGACGTACCAGCCGGTGGCGGCGAACAACGGCGCGGGCGAGCCCCACCACCGCGACAGAGCGGCCAGGTGCGCCCCGACCGGCGTGCACACGCCGAGGAGCAGGGTCGCGAGCACCGCCCTGCGGGCCGCCGGCCCGGGATCCTGGCGTCGTCGACGTGCGAGCACGACGACACCCATCGCCACGAGCGCGGCAGCTGCGGCCGTCACGAGCAGCACCGGCAGGAGCCGGGGGCTGATCGTCGTCATCTCCGTGAGGTACCGCCGGTTCTCGACCGTCCGCTCCGCGCTCATGCGCCGCTCGGACCCGACCACCACCGGCGAGCCGTCCAGGTCGTCGGTGCTGGCGCCGCCGGCCTGCGCGAGCGTGGCCCCGAGGTCGGCGAGAGTGACGATGCCCGTGCGTCGGGTGGAGCCCGACGACAGCCACCCCACGGTGCCGCCACCGCGCCTCCACTCGACCACGACCTGCAGCCCGGTGTCGCCGGTCGGGCTGTCGGACACGCCGGCCACCAGCACGTCGGTCCCGACGGCCACGCCGGCCAGGACACGCGCGAGCTGGTCGTCGAGCCGGGTCAGGGCGTTGGCACGGTCGGTGCGGTCGGACGGCAGCTCTCCCCCGTCGAGCACCGTGACCGGGCACGCCTGCAGCTCGTCGGTGGTCAGCACGCCTGCGCTCGTCACGTACCGGTCCGACCGCCCCTTGAGGTCGCCGAGCGCGATGGCCGCACCGGGCGCGGCCCCGGTGGTGCAGGTCCCCACCTCGTCGATCCGCTGGCCCACGGTCCCTGGCACGCCGAGCGGCTCCTTGCCGTCGTCGCTCAGCGCGGACCACCCCCGGACGCGCGCGGGCGCGGGCGAGGTGCCGGCCGTCGTCGCGACGCCGGGCAGGTCCTCGCACTCCGACGGCACCGCCGAGTCGGTCGTCTGGTCACCGCCCTGCGGGCCGGCGGGGTGGGCCGACGACGCCACGCGCCGCCCCGCGGAGATGGTGAGCCAGGCGTCGACGGGGCACGTGACGGGGTCGGAGGTGTGGACGGAGATGGATCCGACCGATCCGTTCGCGATCATCCGCCACAACGTCGGCGTCGCGGTCCGGTCCACGTCCGACCAGTGCAGGCCGCCGACGCCGACGAGGACGACGTCGGACGTCGTCGGCGGCGTGTCCGTACCTGCGACGGCGGGGGAGGCGACGGCACCGAGCGGGAGCATCGCGACGCACGCCGTGATCAGGGCGCGGGCGGACCGTCGGAACCGGGAGAGCACGGGCCCCAGGCTACGTGGCGTCGGTGGTCGTCCCAGCCGTAGGTGGCTCAGCGGTGCGTGGGCGACGCGGGCTTGGGCGCGATCTTGCGCTTGACCGCCCCCGCGACGGACCGCGCCCGACGAGCGCTGACGGCGAGCTGCACGTCCTTGTACTGGGCGGCGCGGTGGAGCTGGCCCTTGAGGTCGGTGCCCGACGGCCGGTGGCGCAGGTCGCACGGCACCTCGACGACGCGGAACCCGCGCCGCAGCAGGTCGATCGTCATGCCCGTCTCGACGCCCCAGCCGTGCGCGAGCGGCGTCGCAGCCTCGAACGCCTCGCGCGTCAGGCAGCGCATGCCGGACAGCGGCTGCGTGGGGGTCCAGCCGGTCAGCGACGCGATGGCCCGACGTGCGGCGCCGACGACGATGCCGCGGCCGCCCGCGCCGGGCTGCGGCGGGATCAGCGCGATCGCCAGGTCGGTGTGGCCCTCGATCACGGGCCGCACCAGCGGCGCGGTGTTGACCGCCGTCTCGCCCAGGTCGCCGTCGATGAACAGCAGGATGCGCGGCTCACGGTCCGGGGCGTCGCGCATCGCGACGACGGCCGCGCCCGTCTCCATTGCCGCGGCCTTGCCCCGGTTGTGCGAGTGCCGGACGACGACCGCGCCGGCCTCCCGCGCGACGTGCTGCGTGTTGTCCTCGGAGCCGTCGTCGACCACGAGCACCAGGTCGACGTTCGGGATGGCCTTGGCCGAGCGGACGGTGGCCGCGATGCGGCGGGACTCGTCCTTGGCGGGGATGACGACCGCGACCCGCTGGCGAGGTGCCCGGCGGGGGACGCGGGCGTGACCCCCCGCGGGGGTGGAGGCGCCCTGGTCCGTCACGACGTCAGCCTATCGAGGTCGGTAGCTCGTTCGCGTGTCAGCGGAGGGTGACCTGGCGGGCCACCAGGCCCGCGCGGGCCCGGCGCTCGTTGGCGTCGAGCGGGCTCGTGTCCTCGAGCGCCGCGGCGAACGCGGGCGCGAACGCGGCGACCGCGTCCTGGATGTCGTCGGCCTCGGCGCCGCGGGGCAGCTCCCACACCGGCACGACGAGGCCCGACGAGCGGAAGTACCCGACGAACTTGGCCCCCTCGAAGCCCGACGCCCGCTTGGCGTGCAGGCGGGCCAGCGCGTCCAGGACCACCTGCTCCTCGTGCGGCTGGGCCCAGCGCAGGAACTCGCGCGCACCCATGCGGCACCAGTAGGCCGAGTCGACGCCCTCGAGCTTGACCGTGTCGATGATGCCGGAGTCGGCCTCCTCGATCGCCGCCGCGAGGTCGTCGGTCCGCTCGACGTCGGGCGCGAGCCAGTACGAGAACGAGTCGTGGACGGTGACGTCGAACGGGACGCTCAGGTCCAGCACGTCCTGCAGGCGCGGGCCGGCCTCGGGCAGGCCCGTCAGCTCGATCGCGGTGCCGGGCTCGGCGTCGACGGCCTCGAGAAGCGCGGCGGCCAGGTCGCGGCTCGCGTCGCCCGAGCTGTGCGTCGTCTGCAGGGCCAGCAGGATCACACCGTCGGCGCGGTGCAGCGCGGGCCACGCCTGCGGCAGGACCGTGGTGACCAGCACCTCCTTGGCGCCGTGCTCCTCGGTGGTGCGGGCCGTGGCGGTCGCGGCGGGCACGACCTCCTTGAGCGCCACCCAGTCGGGCTCACCGGGGAGGCCCTCGAAGGGACGCAGGACGAAGTCGCTCGTAGCCATGCGGCAAGGCTACCGGCGGTGCGGGAGCCCCGCGGTCACTCGTCGTCGGCCGCGTGCGCGTGCGCGCGGGCCGCGCGTCCGAGCGCGAGCCCCAGCACGAACGGCACGGGCACCAGGACCGCGAGGCGTGCGGCCACGGACCCGAGCGCGTCGGCGACCGTCACCTGCATCGCGACGACGAGCCAGATCACGCCGACGACGGCCCGCGGGTCGGTCCACCACCGCGTCGGCGCCTCGTCGGCGAGGTCACGTCCTGTGAACGCCCAGGTGCAGCCCCAGACCGCCGACACCACCGGCAGCGCGACGAGCGCGGCCCACTCAGCGAGCGTCATGATCCCCCTCGTGCCCCACCCCGGGACGTCCGCCGGGCGGCTGCGCCGAGGGTAGCGGGTGCCACCGGGACCTCGGCCCGTTGTCGCGCGGGTGGGAGCGTTGCTAGCGTCCTGACCTGCGCAGGGACCGCCTCGACGATGAAGGACGACGACATGAGCCTCGGCTGGCGTGTGCACGGAGACGGTCGGACCATCCCGCCGGGGCAGGTGGTGGCGCCCGACGAGCGGCTGAGCTGGCCGCGCACCGTCGGGATCGGGATGCAGCACGTGGTGGCGATGTTCGGCGCGACGTTCCTGGTGCCGCTCCTGACCGGGTTCTCGCCCGCGACCACGCTGTTCTTCTCCGCGATCGGCACGGCGCTGTTCCTGCTGATCACGCGCAACCGGTTGCCCAGCTACCTGGGCTCGTCGTTCGCGTTCATCGCACCCATCACGGCCGCGACGGCGAGCGACGGCCAGTCGGTCGCGCTCGGCGGGATCGTGGTGACCGGTCTGCTGCTCGTCGTCGTCGGCGTCGTCGCGCACCTGGCGGGGACGGGCTGGATCAACGCGCTCATGCCGCCCGTCGTCACGGGCACCATCGTCGCGCTGATCGGCTTCAACCTGGCCCCGGCCGCGTGGGGCACGTGCACGCAGAGCGTGGTCGACGGCGCGATCGTCGAGTCCTGCACCAACGGCTTCCGGGCCGCACCCGTCACGGCGCTCGTCACGCTGCTGTCGATCGTGCTGTGCACGGTGCTGTTCCGGGGGATCCTCGGCCGGCTGTCGATCCTCGTCGGCGTGCTGGTGGGATACGCGGTCGCGTCGATCCGCGGCGAGGTCGACTTCACGGCGGTCAAGGCCGCCGACTGGATCGGCTTCCCGCACTTCATCGGGCCGTCGTTCGACGTCAGCGCGCTCGGCCTGTTCGTGCCGGTCGTGCTCGTGCTCATCGCGGAGAACATCGGGCACGTGAAGTCCGTCGCGGCGATGACCGGGCACGACCTCGACCCGTACGCGGGCCGTGCGCTGTTCGCGGACGGTGTGGCGACGACGCTCGCCGGGCTCGGCGGTGGGTCGGGCACCACCACGTACGCCGAGAACATCGGCGTCATGGCGGCGACCAAGGTCTACTCGACGGCCGCCTACTGGGTGGCCGCCGCGACCGCGCTGGTCCTGTCGTTGTGCCCCAAGTTCGGTGCGATCGTCGCGTCCATCCCCGCCGGTGTGCTGGGCGGCGCCACCACGGTGCTCTACGGGATGATCGGCATCCTGGGTGCGCGGATCTGGGTGCAGAACAAGGTCGACTTCTCCGACCCGAAGAACCTCACGACGGCCGCCGTGGCGCTCGTCGTCGGCATCGCGAACTTCACCTGGATGCCCGGCGACCTCATCTTCAGCGGCATCGCGCTCGGCACCGCCGCGGCGCTGGGCGTCTACCACCTGATGCGCGTCATCGAGACGTGGCGCGGCACGGGCCAGGAGCCGGCCACCCCGGCCTCGGTCCCGCAACCGAAGGACCCCGACCCGGTCCGCTGACCGCGCCACCGTCGTGTGCTGCCTTTCACCCGAATAGCGGCAGGAATGCAGAACACGACGAGTGAGGCAGTCGACGCCTCGCGGGGGCTGCAAATCATCGGTGCCTGCGGGAGGATCGACGCATGCACCCGCGCGCCGGAACACCTGCCCTGCCCGAGGACCTGATCGACGTCGACGCGCTGGTCGCGGCGTACTACGACGACGAGCCCGACGTCACGAACCCGGACCAGAAGGTGGTGTTCGGCACCAGCGGTCACCGGGGCTCCGCGTTCAAGAAGGCGTTCAACGAGGCCCACATCGTCGCCATCACGGCCGCGATCATCGAGTACCGCCGCAGCCAGGGCACCGACGGCCCCCTGTTCATCGGCCGCGACACGCACGGCCTGTCCGAGCCGGCGCAGCGGACGGCTCTCGAGGTGCTCGCCGCAGCCGGCGTCGAGGTCCACGTCGACGCTCGCGACTCCTACACCCCCACGCCCGCGGTCAGCCTCGCGATCCTGCGCCACAACGGCGCCGGCACGTCGGAGGGGGTCCGCACGCAGGGACCGGGTCTCGCGGACGGCATCGTCGTGACGCCCTCGCACAACCCGCCCACCGACGGCGGCTTCAAGTACAACCCGCCGCACGGCGGCCCCGCGGGCTCCGAGGCGACGGGGTGGATCGCGGACCGCGCGAACGAGATCCTCGCAACCGGCTGGCGCTCGATCCCGCGCGTCCCCTACGAGCAGGCCGCGCGCGCGGAGACGGTCCGCAAGCACGACTACCTGACGATGTACGTCGACGACCTGGCCACCGTCATCGACTTCGACGCGATCCGCTCCGCGGGCGTCCGCATCGGCGCCGACCCGCTGGGCGGTGCGATGGTCGAGTACTGGGGCGTCATCGGCGAGCGGTACGGGCTCGACCTCACGGTGGTCAACACCGTCGCCGACCCGCGCTGGCCGTTCATGACGCTGGACTGGGACGGCAAGATCCGCATGGACTGCTCGTCGCCGTACGCGATGGCGTCGCTGGTCAACCGCATGACGGCGGGCGACGGACCGGCCCCCTACGACATCGCGACGGGGAACGACGCCGACTCCGACCGGCACGGCATCGTGACGCCCGACGGCGGCCTGATGAACCCCAACCACTACCTCGCGGTGATGATCGACTACCTGTACGGCGGCGCGCGCCCGCAGTGGCCGTCCGACGCGGGCATCGGCAAGACCCTCGTGTCGTCGGACCTGATCAGCCGCGTGGGCGCCCGGCTGGGCCGACGCGTCATCGAGGTGCCCGTCGGGTTCAAGTGGTTCGTGCCCGGGCTGATCGACGCGTCGGTCGGGTTCGGCGGCGAGGAGTCCGCGGGGGCGAGCTTCCTGCGCAAGGACGGCACCGTGTGGACCACGGACAAGGACGGGCCCATCGCGTGCCTGCTCGCCTCGGAGATCCTGGCCGTCACCGGCAAGTCCCCCTCGCAGCGGCACCGCGAGCTGGTCGACGAGTTCGGCGAGTCCTGGTACGCCCGCATCGACGCCGAGGCGACGCGCGAGCAGAAGGCCACGCTCGCGGCGCTGTCCCCGGAGCAGGTGGCCGCCACGACCCTGGCGGGTGACCCCATCACGGCCCGGCTGACCAAGGCGCCCGGCAACGACGCATCGATCGGCGGCCTCAAGGTCACCACCGCCAACGCCTGGTTCGCGGCGCGCCCGTCGGGCACCGAGGACGTCTACAAGATCTACGCCGAGAGCTTCGTCTCCGAGGACCACCTCAAGCAGGTCCAGGCGGAGGCCAAGGACGTGGTCTCGGCGGCCCTGGAGGGCTGACCACCCCTCAACACACCCCACAGCGTCCGAGCAAGTGGTCGCTATAGCGACCACTTGCTCGGACGTTGGGTTCTTCTAGGTCGTCTCGCGGACGACGAGGGTCGTCGGGAGGGTGATCGTCGCCGGGTCGGCGCCGTCGACGACGTCGAGCAGCAGGCGCACCATCTCCGAGCTGATCCGCTCGAGCGGCTGCCGCATGGTGGTCAGCGCCGGGTCCAGGGTCGCCGCGAGGCCGGAGTCGTCGAACCCGCCGACCGCGACGTCGCCCGGCACGCTGCGCCCGGACTCGCGCAGCACCTGCAGGGCGCCGGTGGCCATGAGGTCGGAGGCGACGAAGACGGCGTCCAGGTCCGGGCGGCGCTCGAGCAGCTCGCGCATGCCCGCCGCGCCGCTGGCCCGGGAGTAGTCGCCGTGCACCACGAGGCTCTCGTCGTACGCGTCGCCGAGCTCCGCCCGGTAGCCCTCCAGACGCAGCCGACCGCCCGACGTGTCCGGGGGGCCGGTGATCGTTGCGATGCGCGTGCGTCCGCGGTCCAGCAGGTGCCGCGTCATGCGGCGGCCGCCGCCCAGGTCGTCGGCCGCGACGTGCCCGATCGTGGACTCGAAGCCCAGCGGGATGCCGCACGCGATCGTCGGGATGTCCTGCTTGATCAGCGACTTCAGCACCGGGCTGCCCGAGTGCGAGGAGATGAGCAGCACGCCGTCCACGTGCCCGGCGCCGACGTAGTCCAGCACCTGCTTCTGCTCCGCCGCCGTGCCGGCCACCATGAGGAGCAGCGGCATGCCCCGAGCCGCGAGCGCCGTGGCGGCCCCGCGCAGCAGGATGGAGAAGTTGGGGTCCTCGAACAGCAGGTGCTGGGCCTCGGTGAGCAGGAACGCGACCGAGTTGGACCGTCCCGTCGCCAGGCTGCGCGCGTGCTGGTTGAGCGAGTAGCCCGTGCTGGCGATGGCCTCCTCGACGGCGGCCAGGGCCTGCGGCGAGACCCAGTGGCCGCCGTTGATGACCCGCGAGACCGTGCCGCGGGACACGCCGGCCGCAGCCGCCACGTCGCGGATCGTCGGGCGCTTGCGCCCTGCACCTGTCGGTTCCATGTCGTGTGAACTCTAGGGGCGATCAGGCCTTGACCGCGCCCGCGGCGAGGTCGACCTGCCAGTACCGCTGCAGCAGCAGGAACAGGGCGATCAGCGGGATGATCGACAGCAGCGCACCCGTGATGACCGCCGTGTACATGGCCGGCTGCGAGGCGCCCTGGTTGAGCAGGCCGGACAGGCCCACCGTGATGGGGAACAGGCGGTCGTTGCCGAGCATGATGAACGGCAGCATGTAGTTGTTCCAGATGGCGACGAACTGGAACAGGAACACCGTGACCAGGCCCGGGACCATCATCGGGACGGAGATGCGCGTGAAGATGCGTGCCTCGCTCGCGCCGTCGGTGCGAGCGGCCTCGAGGACGTCGTCGGGCACCGAGGCCGCAGCGTAGATGCGCGCCAGGTAGATGCCGTACGGGCTGATGATGCTGGGCAGCAGCACCGACCAGTACGTGTTGGTCAGGCCCACCTGGGCGAGCAGCAGGTACTGCGGGATCGCCAGGATGACGCCCGGCACCAGCACGCCGGCCAGGATGATGTTGAAGATGGCCTTCTTCCCGACGAAGGTGAACTTGGCCAGCCCGTAGCCGGCCATCGCCGAGACGATCACCGACAGCAGCGCGCCGACGCCGGCATACAGCGCGGTGTTGGCCATCCACCGCCAGAACAGCCCGCCGCGGTAGGCGGACAGGTCCTGGATGTTCTCCCACAGGTGGGACGACGGCGCGAACGTGAACGTCGAGAAGAGCTCACCCGCGCTCTTGGTCGACGCGATCAGCACCCACGCGACGGGAAGCAGGCAGTACAGCGCGCCCACCAGCAGCACCAGCGTGGACATGGTGCTGCGCTTGTTGGACGGGCCGGTCGCGCCCGTCGTCGCGCGCAGCTTGGGCGGGTTCTTGACGGGGGTCAGCGTGAGCGTGGAGGTCATGTCAGCTGTTCTCCTGGCTGAAGGCACGGCGCTGCACCAGGCGCAGGAAGCCGAACGAGAGCGCGAACGTGGCGACGGCGATGATCACCGAGGTCGCGGCGGCGGAGTAGATGTCGTCGCGCGTGAAGGCGTCGCGGTACACCTTCATGAGCGGGCTCCAGGTCGACGAGATCGTGTTGGTCAGCGGCTTGAGGGTCATCGGCTCGGCGAAGACCTGCAGCGTCGCGATCATCGAGAACAGGAACGTGAGGATGAGCGAGGGCATCACCACGGGGATCTTGATCCGCCAGGCGATGGCGACCTCGGAGGCACCGTCCAGGCGGGCCGCCTCGTAGAGCTCGGAGGGGATGGCCTTGAGGGCCGTGTAGATGACGATCATGTTGAAGCCGACGCCGCCCCATAGGCCGATGTTGGCGATCGCGAAGATGATCCACGGCGACGACAGCACGTCGGGCACGTCCCAGCCCAGCTTGTCGAAGACGTAGTAGAACGGGCTGACCCGCGGCAGGTAGAGGAAGCCCCACAGCAGCGACGCGATCACGGCCGGCACGGCGTAGGGCAGGAAGATCGAGACGCGCGAGAAGCCGCGCCCCCGCGTGCGACGCGAGTCGAGCAGCAGCGCGAACAGCAGCGCGAGCCCCAGCATCGTCGGGACCAGGATGAGGCCGTAGATGCCCACCCGGATCACGGACGCGATGAAGTCGGGGTCCGTGAGCGCGCGCGAGTAGTTGGAGAAGCCGGCCCACACCTCCGTGCGGGCCCCCTTGCCGAGACCCAGGCCGCTGACCTTGACCGAGCGGAAGCTCAGGTAGATCGCGTAGCCGATGGGCAGGGCGAGGAAGAGGGTGAACAGCGTCATCGCCGGCGCGAGGTACACGTACGGGGCGAACCTGCCGCTCTTGCGCCGCACGGCACGGCGGCTGCGGGTGGGCGTCTGGACGGTCACGTCCTGGCTCCTGTCGGGGTGGGGCGGGTCTGGGGCTCCGGCGTGGCGTGGCGGGGTGGCCGCCCGGGGGATCGGGCGGCCACCCGCGTCGGCGTCACTCCTTGACGTTGAACCCGGAGTTCTTCAGGTCGTCGACCGTCGTCTTCTGCATCGCGGTGAGCGCGGTGAGGAAGTCGGCGGCCTTCTTGGACTCGGCGGCCTTGCCGAACTCGTCGTTGTAGGCGGAGAACGCGACGTTCACGTTCGGACCGTACGTGAACGGCTGGACGGACTTCGCGATGTCCGTGGCCGTCGTGTAGAAGTCGGGCTGGTTCGGGAAGAACGCCGGCGGCTCGGACAGCGCCTCGGCCTGGGCCGGCAGGTCGGCCGGGTACAGGCCGCCCTTCGAGACCAGGATGTTGACGGCCTCCTGGCTCGTGTTCATCCACTCGGCGAACTTCGCGGCGGCCTCGGCGTGCTTGGACTGGCTGGTCACCGACGTGGCCGAACCGCCCCAGTTGCCCGTGGCGTTGTCGCCCGCGTTCCACTGCGGCATGGGCGCCATCTTCCACTTGCCCTTGGTGTCGGCGGCGTTGCCCGCCAGCACACCGGGAGCCCAGATCGCGGAGACCCAGCCTGCCTGCGTGCCGTCGTTGAGCGCGGCGTTCCACTCCGGGGTGTACATCGGCTTGTTGTCGATGACCCCCTTCTCCACCAGGTCACCCCA
>Ga0222423_1000077_pt1 | contig 104542 bp, 114 predicted proteins | sample 3A0metagenome_FD_182472 | JGI IMG/M metagenome (GOLD analysis project Ga0222423, IMG submission 182472) | Enriched microbial communities from leaf-cutter ant dump, University of Wisconsin, Madison, United States - 3A0 (version 2) | ecosystem: Environmental > Terrestrial > Nest > Insects nest >...
AGGATAGCGTAAAAAAACAGAAATATTTATTTAAAGCTGCAGATGAGCTCCACGCCAATTTTTTGAGAACTATTCCCTATGATCGTTTTAAGATATATTTCGAAGATAAAAAAAATATCAAACATACCTATGATAACTACAAAATTTATGTGTCGCGCGGTCTTAAGACAACGGCGTCCATAATATTGGGAAATATACTTCGATACTACCACGAGACAGATAAAGAGAATTTTTATAGAGTTTTTGTTTCAGAGATTAATTTAGTTGACGGGTTGGATGGCGCATTAACTCAGAGAAGCAATAAACTAACTGTTCATGACCGAAACGTGATCGACCGTGAATATGCAGCCATCCTAGGTTCCGACATGAGCAATTTGCCAATGAAGGAGATCGTTACAGCGAAAAATACCCATCGCAAACGAACGAAGGTTAGACAGTTTATTGATAGGTTAACGCAGAGTATAAAGAGAGACGGCGTATATTTAACTAGTGAAAAAATCTTCAGGAAGTTGTATAGAATGGTAAGAAAAATTACTGATAACTGATTTAAATAGTAATTAGATGGACTTCATTGGCATTTGTGCGCCATCGGGTATCTTCGACATCTCAAGTGGTCCTATCTGTATTATGCCGGTCCACGTATATGAATAACTTGAGAAAGTTTCACCGTCGGGGAATGGACGTTTTGTTCCTCTCTCTACGAAGTAAACGCCATCATTATCCGAGGATCGTATTAGCTGGCCGTTTCTAAAGTTAACGTTGTATGGCACCTGTGCGCCATCGGGTATCTTCGACATCTCAAGTGGGCTTATAAGTACGGTGTTCGCAAATGTATACGAGTAGCTTAAAAGTGTTATTCCGTCGGATACAGGACGTTTCACGCCATTCTCCACAAGGTATACGCTATCTGTAACTCGTACGAATTTATTGTTTCTAAAGTTAACGTTGTATGGCATAGCTGGGCCGTTTGGTATCTGAGATAGCTGGTATGAAGTTAGGGGTATTAAATCGGACCATTTATATGAATAACTTGAAAACGTTTCGCTGTCGGCAAAAACTCTCTTTTTGCCATCTTCAATTTTGTAGGCGTCACCATCAGGCCCTCTTACTAAATCTAAAGAGGTGATGCCGAACCACTCCTTGAAATAAGCAAAAAAATTACGGTTACCGTAGGCGCCACATGAAGCGGTTCCAGGATATGCAGCTAGGCTTGCATCGTTCGGCGTGTAAGGGGTATAGATATATAAGCTTAGGGTGGCAATGTTGTCTATATTCACTTGCTTTGTTCCACAACTTACATCGGGTGAGTATTGAATATCATTCAATCCTATGTGGTAGCGATAATTATTCGGATGCTCTTTGTAATAGTTTAATTGCCAAGCTGAGAGTGTTACCTGGTTGTAGAGTCCTGCATAGTTACTGCTACAGTTGGCCGAGTTATTAGGACCACTGTCCGGGCAAGCATATCCCATAGCATAGTTATACTGTGATTTAAGAGGCCAATTATCAGCGGTTAGTGGACCAGCGGATTCCTTTTTAAGCATGACAAGAAGTACTTGAGGGTTAATATTGTATGTTTGGGCTGCATCATAGAAAATCTGCGCAGCACTAATACCACCAGTAAAGGCGCCACCGCCCTTTTCGTAGGATGTCTCGTGCGTATCCGGATTTTCGTAATATTTATTGATACAAACATAAGGAGGTCCCGGCCAGCCTTGAATTTGTTGTGCGTATTGTGCATTTGTAAGGTTGCCGTAGCCAGATTTCTGAGTACCCCATGTATCACAGTTGGGCATTAGGTTGTCAAGGAAGTTCTGTATATCGTTTAAAGACATCGAATTTTTGTTATAGAAAATTTCATCATCAATAATATGACCGGGTTTGAAATCTGTTATGGGCGCAGCGTTTGCAGGGGGTGTATATGTAATCACAATGAAAAAGGCTATTACTAGTGAAGCCACTGCTCGATGAAGTTTACGACTAGATAGAAAATGTACCATTCGCAGAAGTTCCTGTGTACTTATCAGATTCGTACTGTAATTTAAACGACCAGTTACCAGGTATAAGTTCCGAAATAGATATCGAAATGGTCTGGCAGTCTGTCGATGCTGGGCCTTGAAGTAGCTCAGTATTCTTAGTGATAATTTGACCGGATGGTCCAGTTAATGTTGCGAAGCAACGACCACCACTCACTGGATAATTAATACCTCCACGGATAAATAAGGTATCGTTAGATTTGTCGGATGAAGCTTCCATTTTCACCCTCTGCTTAGTGGCGTCGCCATTAACCGCTTCGGGCTCGGGTGGTTTATCTGTATTTTGGGGCTGTTGTTTATCGTTTGGATTATCTTTAAGGTTCTGCGATTGTCCGAGGTCTGGCGCAGGCGAAGATTCGGAAGTTTTGGGTGTATCATTCTTCGACTGAATATATGCGTATGTGCCCACGGAAGCCACTACTAATAGTAATGCAGAAAGTATAAGTGCAAAGGGTATTTTTTTTGTTTTTTTGTTTTTTGGTAGTTTCATAATACGGCACTCTCTATATATACTATAGCATTAGCACCATTAATTGACAACTGGACGCAAGGGTTTTATAGAGGCCAAATAATCTTAAATCCGTTAGGATATTTTGCATCTACCACTTCAAAGCACTGTCGAAGCCACCCCGAACGCTGTATCTGGGGAACTGGCCTAACTCTGTATTTGCAAGTAAAGATCCTTCTCTACTGATCCACCTACCGTATTTATGCCTCCGAAGTGGCCATTCATATCCTCAGTATACCGCACACTACCCTATGCATGAAGCTTATCTGGGCTATACTAGATATATGAAAATAATTATCGAGTCTGGGTTCTTCAACCCCCTACATGCTGGTCACCTCGACATGATCGAGGCTGGTGCGAAACTTGGTGATAAGCTTATTGTCATCGTTAATAATGATAAACAACAGGTGATGAAAAAAGGGAAAGTGATCCTTACTGAAGATAACCGAGCCCGGCTTATCGGTGCGCTACGTGCTGTCGATGAAGTGATGATTTCAATTGATGAAGACCCAACGGTTATTAAGTCACTTGAAGCGATTGCGTTCAAATACCCAAATGATGAGCTGGTGTTTGCAAATGGTGGTGACCGTGATTCTGAGAAAGCGATTCCTGAAGGCGAAGTTTGTCACCGACATAATATCGAGCTGTTGTTTGGTGTTGGTGGTGATAACAAGGCCGATTCTTCAACACGGATTAATCAGGCGATGGGACATGATAGGTAATGAAGAAAGTCTTAGCATTTGATCTTGATGACACGCTTGCAATTACAAAGTCACCCATAAGCGACCGTATGGCGGAACTCCTCACCGACCTCCTCGACCATTTCGACGTCTGTATCATTTCAGGCGGCCGCTACGAACAATTCAAAACACAAGTCATCGACCGTCTGCACGTTGAACCACACAAGCTCAATAAGCTTCACCTGATGCCAACCTGTGGGACTCGCTATTATCGCTACGATGAGCTCGAAAATGAGTGGCAGTTGCAATACGCTGAAGACCTCACCGAAGAACAAAAGAAGCAAATCATTGAAGTACTCGAACGTTCAGCCAAAGAACTTGGCCTGTGGGAGGAAAACACAGCTGGCGATATTATTGAAGACCGTGGGAGCCAAATTACTTTCTCGGCGCTTGGACAGAAAGCCACACCCGAAGACAAATACGCCTGGGATCCAGACGGCACTAAGAAAGCAAAGCTCCGTGACTTAGCGGCGCAATCACTGCCTGGCCTTGAAGTGCGAGCCGGCGGTTCAACTTCAATTGACATTACTCGTGAGGGTATCGACAAAGCTTACGGCATGCAAAAACTCATTGACGCAATCGATGTGACGAAAGAAGATATTCTTTTCTTTGGTGATAAGCTCCAAGAGGGCGGCAACGACTACCCAGTGAAAGCCATGGGTATCGAATCGCTTGATGTGGGTGAGTGGGAAGACACGGCGCACCGCTTAGAGTCTATTTTGGCGGTTATCTAAGACAATTTTTTGAATCTTCGTCGCAAACAAACTTTTATCAAACCGCTTTGCCTTGCGGTGCAAAGTAGCCGGCAAAAAGGCCCGCGGGTTTTTCGCAGTGATTTCTTCAAATCGTTTCATGGCGTCAACCAAACTGTCGACGGTTTGTTCTTCAAAAAACAACCCAGTTTCGCCGTCTTGCACAATATCAAGTGCGCCGCCTTTTTTGTAGGCGATAACAGGTGTGCCAGCAGCCAAAGCTTCGACGGCCGAGATGCCGAAATCTTCTTCGTTAGGAAAGAGGAAAGCCTTTGAGGTTTGAGCGAGCTGTACTAATTCGTCGTCGCTGAGGCGGCCGACAAATTTTACGGTTGGTCCGGCTAATGATTTCAGGCGCTCGGTGTCAGGGCCGGTGCTGGCGATGGTGAGGTCGGCTCCTAACTTGTTGGCGGCTTGAATGGCGAGATCGAAGCGCTTGTATGGCACGTGGCGCCCCCAAATTACGTAGCCGTGACGCTCGCCTTTTGGCGCTGGCATAAACTTCGCCACTTCGACGGGCGGATAGACGACCGTGCTTGGCTTGCCATAATACTGTTTAATACGCTCTTGGGTGACGGTCGAGTTGGCGATGAATACATCAATATCTTTGGTTGATTCGAGGTCCAGTTTGCGCTGTTTCTTCACGAGCGCTGGAATGAATGGGCGGATCAGCGGAGTGAGTTTTCCAAAACTAAACTCTTTGCGAAATTCTTCGTAGTGGCTCCAATAATAACGAATCGGCGTGTGGATGTAAGCGATATGGATTTGGCCTGGGCGGGTTTTGCGGACGGCCTTGGCTTCGGCACTGGAACTCGAAATAATAATGTCGAACTCAGAAAGGTCGAGTTTTCGAAAAGCTTTTGCCCTTTGTGTTGGCCACAGAGCGTGTTTGAAACGGAGCGCCTTTGGGAGCTTCGTTTGAAGCTCGGTCGTGCGAACGTCTATGTCTTTGAATGCAGGCATTTTTTCAGCGTAGTACACAGACGTGTAAATAGGTGCCTGTGGGAAAAGTTTATGAATCTCTAATACCAGCGGCTCGGCGCCACCCATGTTAGTGAGCCAGTCGTGGATGATGGCGATTTTTGGCTGTTTTGCTGGTTGGGTTGGCATAGTTATTTAAGGATATATTTAGTGATGACCTTCTCATCATACCCTAGTTCAATAAGCTTTTTGCAGAGTTGCTCGGTGACTCCGTTGCTAATTTTTGTATTTCGAGGGACGGCAAAACGGAGATCTGGGTTTTCAGAGTGGATAGCAACAAGGTGAGGCCCATCATTACGCACGTAAAAACCCTCCTTTTTAAAGAAACGTGAAAAATTCCGATAACTCGATTCTCGGTAATACTTTCCCATGTCTAAGCCTTTTGGAGTGTAAGACTGCCCTTTGTCTTAGCGCTATTTACTGGGGGTTTAAATCTGTTGCCATAATGAATTCGAATTTTTTCGGGCATATTTACGTAAGAATAGGTGAGTTGGTTGACATTGTATACGAACTCGTCATACGTTGGCGCCTGAGTTGTTAATAGGCCCTGAATCTTTTCGCCATCGATCTCGTCGATAAAGCCAATGAAGGTGTCGTTCTCTCTTTTATATTTAATGTGAATCTTAGTGGGAATTGTTGTCTCGTATGCGGCTACATCTGCATCTGAAACAAACCGAGACTGCAACTGAGTAAGAAGATTATGAATCATTTTCTATATTATACCACCCTTTTAAATTTATTCAAAAATGAGCTATGCTATTACTTGGCACCTTTCCCTTTTAATACTACCCAAAAAGTCTTAAATAAAATTTTAATATCCAACCAAAATGTCCAGTTTTGTGCGTAAAATAATTCTAGTTCGATACGGTCGTCGAAACTTAGTTCGCTGCGGCCCGACACTTGCCATAAGCCGGTCATGCCAGACTTTACGCTGTGTAGCAGGGCGGTGCGGCCCTTAGCCATACCTACTTCTTGCGGCAGAATTGGGCGTGGGCCAACTAAGCTAATGTCGCCCTTTAGAACGTTGAAAATTTGCGGCAATTCATCAATTGAGGTATTGCGGAGCCAACGGCCAAAGCGAGTAATGCGGGGGTCGTTTTCAACTTTACGGTGCTTATCATATTCTGCGGCTAGGTCTTCACGGCCCATTTCTCGGAATTCTTCGGCTGCGTCACGACTGCCGTACTGGGCGCCCATGCTACGGAATTTAATCAGACCAATTGGGTGCGAGAAACGGCTCAGGCGGCGGCTAACATAAAAGGCCGGGCCTGGATCTTGTGACTTTTTAATAATATAAATTGTCAGCAGAAATGGTGACAAAATAATAATTAATAGTAAACTCACCACAAAATCGAAAATTCTTTTTACCATTGAACCCCAGCCAACTAGCGGTGTTTGGTACACGGTTATCATGGGGTAGCCAATAAAAACATCGACGGTATTTTTGCCCGAATAAAATTCCGACTCGCCTGGAATAAAGCTATAGTCAATATGCTTCGCCTGTGCGGCGCTCAAAATTGCTTGGTTTCGAGTAGGGTTTTCATATAAATCAGTTTGAATAATAGTTGAAATTGCTAAATCATCGATGTGCTTGAGGGCTTGTTCGGGAGACGAAAAATGCATAGCGTGTTGAATGCCGCTTAGCGTCCTTTTTGGTCCGGCCACGGCGACAATGTGATAACCACTGCGTTTAGTGTCGGCAAGATTGTGGGCAATGTCACCGATGGCGCCCGACGAACCGATGAGAAGCACTCGACGGACTCCCTTGCCGTAGCGGTAGCTAATAGAGCGAATGAGTCGTAGCACTTCACGCTCCACCACAATGAGCACGAAAGCGGCCACCAGGGCGTAAACGGCAACTAAGCGGGCTGGAAAAAGTTCTTTACCGCTGGCGTACTCCCAGCCGATAATGAGCAAGACTCCCAAAAAAGAACCAATGGCGATTTTGCTCCATTCAAGCAAGCGACGGTTATAAGTTTTCTGTTGATACAAGCCGATGAGGCCGAAAATCGCAATCCAAAATGGCACGATGAGCAGGAACGAAAATAGGTAATCGTAGGCATAAATGTTGTGGAGCAATGGACGAGGGTCGTATTGCACGCGGGCAATGTAGGCAAGCACGAAGGCGGTTATCAGCACAAGAGCATCTACCAACATTAAAATAAGGCTGTAGAGTTTAGAATTTCGACGGGTCATATATAGATTTATTGTACTACGAAGAGGGGTTTATACGGTAGAATAGAACATATGACGAACAAATGGTCGCTGCTTGATTGGGCATTCGTAGGGTTACTTTTGGTGATATTTGGGGTAGTGGTGCTGCATGCGCCGCTGTCGGTGGGACTATCGACGCTATGGCCAGATTCTTCACTAATTATTAAATCGTGGAAAGAGATTTTGCTCGGCGCTTCCCTCTTACTATGTGTTGTTATTCTTACAATGAGGGGAAAGTGGGGAGTGATTCGCTCGCCAATTTTGTATCTGGTTGCCGCTTTTGCTGGGCTTAATTTGTTATTATTGCCGGTGTTTTATCACGGATTTGAGCAAACAATTGCCGGCTTATTTATTAATTTACGATTCCTATTGTTTTTCGCCTTAGTATTCGTGGCGATTAAGTTATACCCACAGCTGCATCGCTGGTTTGTTTTAGTGTTCTTTGGTGGGGCGCTGGTCGTATTGGTGTTTGCGATTTTACAAGTAACAGTTTTGCCGCATGACATTTTGAAATACCTGGGCTATGGCGACTCGACAATTGTGCCGTACCTCACCGTTGATGAAAATATGAATTACATTCGCATTAACAGTACGTTGAGGGGTCCGAACCCGCTGGGGATTTATGCCGTAATAACGGTTACGTTGGTGTTAGCCGCCTGGCTCCGCAAACCTCGAAAGTTTACCAGCCGTGAACAGGTGCTGATGGGTATTTTGGCGGCTGGTTCGGTGGTTGCGTTGTGGGCGAGTTACTCACGCAGTGCTTTAGTGGCGGGCTTAATTGCCATCGGTGTCGTGGTGCTTACGATTTATGGGCGTTATTGGAAAAAACTAGGCGCTGGTTTGTGGGTTGCCATTGGCACGGTTGCTTTGGGCCTGATTATGGTAGGTGGCTATGCGGTGACACAGCAAAGTACGTTGGTGTCTCAGGTAATTTTGCATGAAGACCCAAACGAGGGGAATGATACGAATTCGAACGATGGGCACATCGAATCGCTGGTGGATGGTATGGACCGCCTGGTGCGCCAGCCGATTGGCGCTGGTGTTGGCAGTACCGGCTCGGCTTCTCTACTGGGCGACTCACCGCTCATTATTGAAAATCAGTATCTGTTTGTCGCACATGAAACGGGCTGGCTTGGTCTTGGGTTGTTTTTGGCAATAACCTATTTGGTATTGGCCGAAGCCTGGCGCCGCCGAACCTGGTGGCTTGGGCTTGGTGTGTTTGCGAGCGGTGTTGGTATTGCCGTGGCTGGCTTAGTGTTGCCAGTTTGGGTTGATGATACCGTTTCGATAATCTGGTGGGGATTGGCGGCGATTGCGTGTGCAGTTGGATCGGGCGTAGCAACGAAGCGGGTGAAAGCGAGGAAAAATGGGCGAGCGATCAAGTAAAAAGCAGCGTGAACTCTTAAACTGGGTCGACGGCTTTATTAAAGAACACGGCTACGGCCCGAGTTATCGTGAAGTCATGAAGGGACTCGGGTATAAATCGGTTTCTACTGTGGCGATCCATATCGACGGCCTTATCTCAAAGGGGTATTTGCAAAAGCGAGACAATTCAGCTCGGTCATTGCAAGTGGTGTCGACTGATTATAAAGCTGGTGCCAGCGAAGTCCATGCGCCCAATGCTGCTGGCGGTTCGGCTGGTGCGAGTAGGGAAAGGTGGCTCGTTGGGGCAGTGGAGGCCCGCTTTGCGTTGTATAATGCCAAGCCTGATTCGCAGGTTCTCGATGAATTATATGTGTTGATTGGGGCGTTGAAGGTGCTAGGGTTTGACAGCGCTTACGAAGCGATGCGCAGCAAGCTAGCGAGTATTGTGCGTTCATAATATAAAACCCACCGTTAGCGATATAATAAAGATAGATGAATTTCAATCAACTTAAACAGTGGAGACAGCGATTATTTGGAAACCGTCGGCGTACGGTGCTGTCACTTGCGGTGCTTGTTTTTGTGCCAATTGTTGTGGTGCAGTTATTGTGGCCTGGTTGGGTTTTAATTCCAAACACGACGGTTGGATCGGTGAATGTTGGCGGTAAATTAAAACCCACCGCCGCAGCCATGTTCGACGAAGCCTACGCCACCACTAAAGTGCCAATTTATTTTTCAGACAGTAAAGAAGTGGTAATTGAGCCGACTTTGAGCGAATTGGGGATTATGACCGACAATCAGGGCCGTGTTGATGCCTACAAATACCCTTTCTGGGCTCGCCTGCTTCCCTATTCCCTTTTTTGGTATCAGGCGGTGATGGCTAAGGGTGAGCCGCAAGTAGTAACGTCGAGCAATATATTAGCGAAGTATATTTCAGCACATTTTGGCGAGACGTGCGATTTTGCGCCCGTTAATGCGACGATTGTGTATAAAGATGGATCCTTGCGGGTGGTGTCGGCAACTCGAGGAGGGTCGTGTGACCCGAGTGAGCTTCATACGGCGCTTGAAAGTGTGACGGCGCAGTTGAGCCCTGCGGCGATTACGATTAATGGAACTTCAACCGCACCGGAGATTTCAACGGCCGTAGCAACCGACGAATACAACCGCCTCGTGAAAGTACTCGAAAAAGATATAAAGCTCAAAGTAGGCGACAAAACTGATAAGATTCCGAAAGAAACTGCGGCGCAGTGGGTGGTATATTCGGTGCAAGGCGGCAAGTTAGTCCTGGGCGTTAATAACGACACAGCCACAACGTGGCTCACTGACAGGTATGGTAAGAAATACAACACACCAGCGGGAACAACGGTAGTAAATGTGGTGGATTATGCCGAAAAAGACCGCACTACCGGAGTGAGTGGCCAATCATTAAATAGTGGTAAAACTCAGGCTGAAGTGGTTGCGACGCTTGCAGGCAAAAAAGACGAAGCCGCATTGGTGGTCGATACTATCGAACCGGCCGTTCAGTACACTCGCAGCTATAGCCCGAGTAACGAAGCACTTTCTAATGTGATGAAGCAATATGCGCAGAGCCACACCGGGACGTATAAAGTAAAAATGGTGGAGCTATCGGGCGCCCGTCGCAACGCCGAATATCAGTCGACTGGGGTGTTAACAACTGCCAGCACGTATAAATTGTTTGTGGCGTACAGCATTTTACTCCGCATTGAGCGAGGTGAATTAAGCTGGGGACAGGCGAGTTATGGTGGCTATACGCTGTCGACCTGTTTCGACCGTATGATCGAACTGTCGAATAATGAATGTGCGCTGTCGCTGTTGGCGATTGCGGGCGGTTATTCAGCGGTGCAAGCTGACGCTCGGGCAATGGGGGCAACTCACACCACGTTTAGCATGAGCGACGGAATTTCATCGACGCCCGCCGACGAAGCCTACTTTTTGAGTATGTTGTACACTGGCCAGATTTTGTCGCAGCAAAGCAGCCGAGATAAATTGATCACCGCCATGAAGGGGAATGTGTATGTGGCCGGCATCCCGTCGGGCATCCCCAACGCCACTATCGCCGACAAGGTTGGCTTTTTGTACGGCTTGTTGCACGACGCTGCCATCGTCTACAGCCCCAAAGGCGACTACGTGTTGGTGATTATGACCGACAACGCCACGTGGGCGAATATCGCCGAATTGGCAGGGAAGATTGAAGCCGCACGCTAGGGTTGACTACCCCCGTTAAGCGCTGTATAATAACCCAAGCTCCGTATGTATTCCGGCGTAGCTCAGTGGTAGAGCAAGAAGCTGTTAACTTCGAGGTCGCTGGTTCGAGTCCAGCCGCCGGAGCCAATTTGAACTTAGACTAGATGTTGCTATAACATCGAACGGTTGCCACCTCTTATACGAGAGGTGGTTTTCGTTTATTTTTAGGTTCGAAAGTAAGATTTTCAAAAGTTTGTTTTTTAACTCTACTTTCGAACTTTTGAATAGCGTAGGTGCGTAATAAGACAGTTTTAACAGATATGAACTATCTACTATGAACGTTTTATCGTTATTGGTAACTTGGACCAATTTACGGTCCAAGTTTTCCATTTCTAGTTTGTATTTGTTTGCTAGTTTGTCATACTCATCGACTGTAATACGCCCGTCCATACGGTCTTCGTAGGCAACGGCCAGACGGTTCTTGAGTTTCTTGTATTCTTCTTGCGTCTGACTAATGACGGCGTTGTAATACAACTGTTCATTGTCGTATTTGTTCTTAAGGTCATCTACGACTTGCTCTATCAGTTTTTCGGTGAGTTTTACTTCTTCAATGATTTTCAGCATTTCAGGTTCTACGACCGCTTCTTTTAGGTGCGGTTGCTTACAATTCTCACGTCCTTTTGCTTTTGAACATTGCATATAGGTGTGACCCTTGCGAACGTAAGATGAGATGCTACAACCACAGTAAGCACATTTCAAAATACCGTTAAAAGTAAAGTATTTTTTGGTGTCGCTTTTAGGTTTTGAGCCACCGCCATTACGGGCTTCGCTAATCTTTTGAGCATCATCAAATGTTTGCTTGTCGATTAGTGGTTCATAGCGGTGTGGCCACAACTTACCGTCATATCGCATTACACCGTAGTAGAACGGGTTTTTAAGGACCAGTTCAACGGTGCTTTGGGCGATTGGTCTAGGCTTCTTTGAGTTGCTTGTATAGCCCTCGTCACGCATCAGTTTAGCAATAACACGATAAGACAAGCCTTGTAGCCGTAATTCAAATATCTTGGCGATACCCTCGCCACGCAACGGGTCAACCACTACATCTTTACCAACCACCTTACCGTCTACTACTGTATCTTGGTTGAGGTAGCCTACAGGTGCCTTGCCCGGCCACTCTTTTTGCTTCAACTTCTGTTCAATCTTACGTTTTACGTTATCGCTAATCGAGTGCGAATAGTAACCACCCAAAGACATACCCATATCGAGTTGAAACCACTCTACGGCAGGTGAGTTTTTACGAACCGTTAGACCGTCAGACGGAAAGTGTAGTTCAAGCCGTCCAGCCTTAACAGCATTTTTCAGGGAGTTCACAATTTCAGAAGAACTATCTCGTGTAAAACGGTCAATCTTATCAAATACCGCTATACAAGGGTCTTTATGTGACAAAATCTTCTTAACGATTTCATAGAATTTGTCACGGTCTTCTTTAAAAGCACTTTCGTCAAAACTGTAAAATTCACCGTCTAATTCTTTGCGTTCAGCGTAATCTTTTAGTCGTATTTCTTGTGCGGGTAGGGCCTCACGTTGTGACGGGTCCGATACCCTTGCTATTAGAAAGGCTTTTACGCCTTTTGTTATTGGTTCAGTCATCATTTTATTAACTCCTTAAATTTACATATTTACTTAACAATTACTAACAACAATATACAACATTTAACCAAATTCATCTAGCGTCACTGGTTTCATTTCTTGTAATTTGTCGGCTATATGAAGCAGGGTCTTTAGTTGTCTATTGCTAGGTGGGTCCCGTAAGTTCTTGCTACGGCCCCACGTATGCTTGCCAAAGCGTTTATCATAGATATTGCGTATCGCTCTGGTATCTTCAACTGAAAGTAGCCACAAGGCCCCTAATTTGGCTTCTGCTTGCTGTTTGGTGATGCTAGGGTCTTTGGTTATGTCATCAAATAATGCCAGCGGGTCTTCGTCACTTAACGGCACTTTAGGGACCGTAGCAACTAACTTATTCCAAGCATTTAGCAGAACCTTTTGGGCGGTGTCTGTTTTGAATAATGTTCGTAGTGATAGGTTTTCATACTCAACGCCTGCATCGTCTAATGAAGCCCTGATTTTACGTTTGCCGTTTAGTCGGACTTCGAAGCGTATGACCGATAACCCCTGTTTGTCTTTGAGTTTATCGAGTATTTTCAGTTGAATATGGTTATCGTCTTCGATAGACCGTTTGTCGCTAATTTTGGCTTGCTTCAAATCTTCGACTTTGTCGTATATGACAATATCTTCGCAATTAGTGTGAATATGAAACGCTTGACCACCGTTCTTGTATTTGGTTAATTCAACGTCATACACCTTGCTAATGTCGGCTGTAGAAATACTTTTGATGACGGTGCTTGTCGATGTGTAATCGTTAAATACGATATTCTTCGAGAAGTCTATTTTGACCGCTTCAGAGTTTCCAATTTCTTCAGTAGAAATGTCTAGGCCGATACGCTCTAACTCTTGTTTAATGGCCGTTACAACGCCGTCAAAGTCCGTATCGGCTAGTTCTACAAAGTTATTGCCAAAGACCATTTTAGGTAGCGATAACTGAACGTTTAGCACGTATTTAGCAAATGGCGAACCTGTAGGGTTTTGATGATACGTAAATGACGGGTGATATACGCCAAACTTTTTATCGCTCTTTGATGTGTTAAGGTGTGCCTGAATTGGGCCATTGTAGCCTTTGTAATAGGTAGGCTGATTAAACGGTATTTTAGGCTTGAGTGGCATTGTCAGCACGATGCTGAATTTGGTAGTATCTATCATTATCACTTCTTTCAAAAACTTCTTTACATTTTTCAAATATCGCTTGTTCGATTTCGTTACTTGTCGTTCGGTTAATCGGGTGAAATATATTTAGGGCCTTACCACCCGCAAGTTTGGTGGGGTAAAGTAGCCTGTAGGTGCCGTCTGGTCTGGTGTATATGGCGATAGAGTTGAGCCATAGGTTGCCGTCAGCCACGATGTTTGCGAAACCAATCAGCCCGTCTTTTGGCTTGATTGGCACGATATTAACTTCAGATATTTTCATAATCGTTCTCACGCTTCATCTTGCGTAAATGCTTTCGGTCCCAGCGGTTACATCGTGTTCCGTCAGCGTGGTAGTGATAGACTTCACCAGATTTCTGTAACTGACGCATATACGGCTTGTTAGCCTGAACTCCCGCCCACTGGCAAATAGCAACAATGAAATAAAAAGTCGGGCTATACATTTCTACGTATTGGCTTCGGCTTGCCTTGTAAGTCACATCGCCTAGCCACCTATAAAACCAGTTCATTATTTCTTCCACCCGTCTAAAATATCTGCTTCAGCACTTACAGCCAGTAGCCACCAATAGTTAAGTTTTGCTATGGCACGTCCAAGCAATTCTTTAGAAGTCGAGGAGAACTTCAACTTCGCTTTTGTCGTCATCTTCATTATTAGTCCTTTTATGGTTACGCTTGTATTCGAAGTGCATTTCAATCAGCACGTCCAAATAATCAGCCAGTCGCTTACGCTCTTGAGCCGATAATATGATTGGTTGCTTGTCTGAAATCGCTTCCATACAGCAATCTTCTCATCGCAACAAAAAAGGCACCCCGTTGTAGTGCCTTGTAATGCAAAGTAATGTTTTTGTGTTACTTTTGGGCTTCTAGCCAAGCATCTATTTCAGCAGTATCTATATTGCGTTTTACGATGTCGGCCCTAGTTATCACGCTACGTATAATGATGCCACGTCTGTTATTTGATGATTTAATCATTACACGCTTCAAGGCCTCTGGTAAGTTGAAATTGCCACGGATAGAAGATGTATTTACGGGTTTGTCACTAACGTATTCCTTGACAGGCCCTTGTTGTTCAAATGCTTTCTGTAATACATCATCAGAACTACCAAGATTAGTGTGATACACAAACACACCGTTCAAATAATAGTCAGAACTAGCCATATCAAGTGTCAGTTCATATACAACATCATCGTCCTTTATATTTTCTTTGAGATATTTATCAAGCAGGGTATTTACTGGTTTAACTAACTCGTCTAAATATTTGGTTTCGATTGCTTTGCTAGGTTTAACGTCACTGAATTCGACCATAAAGTGATTAAGTTCATTTAGCACTTCGTTAATCTTGGTTTGTGTTTGTTGCCAGTGAGCATCATCGGACAGATATTTGTTAAACGTGTCATCGAGTTCTACTTTATATTCGGCGTTGTCACTATTTTCAAAGTTGAAATCTAGCATCTTTTTGGCCATAGAATAGCGGGCATTTAGTAGGCTTATGTAATCGGTTGAGGTGATGTTATGCTTACGGGTCTGTTCAATGATACGGACAATAGCACGATACGCAATTTCAATACGTTTCGCCCAATCTACAGTCGCCAGTAAGTCTTTTACATCTTCTTTACTCATCACATCTTTCAGTCTTCTTGTGACCTATTATATAATATTGGTATATGACGGACCTACCAGAGTATTTAACAATCACGCAAGTTGCTGAATTGCTTCAGGTTCACCCGAACACGCTTCGTAATTGGGACAAAAGCAAAAAACAAAGTGACAAGATACTAAAGCCTATTCGTATTGGCGTTCGCAAGGTTAGGCGATACAAACGGGCTGATGTGCTTAAACTGCTGGAAAAGAGTGAAGACTAGATATGAATTTTACTTGTCCCTACTGTAATCACATCACTACCATTACCGAACCAAACAAATACAACTCTTGGACTAAGGTTAATATCGACGGTAAATTATTAAATTATGATGATGCGGAAATTGGTGTAGGCTTCTTTGCGATTGCCTGTCCAAACGAAAAATGTAAGCAACTATCGCTAACAGCACGTCTTACGGGTGTTACACATTATCAAGGCTATGCTCGTCAAATATCTAATGATAATATTGACCAAACTTGGCAATTGCTACCCCAATCAATGGCAAAGCCTCAACCCGATTACATACCAAAGCAAATAGTGGCCGACTATACAGAAGCCTGTTTAATTAAGGACTTAAGCCCTAAAGCATCAGCCACATTAGCAAGACGGTGTCTACAGGGTATGATACGTGACTTCCATAACGTTAAGAAGAATACACTTAACGAAGAAATCACTGAATTAAAGGGTAAAATTCCAAATGACGAGTGGAACGCTCTAGATGCTCTACGAAAGATTGGAAACATCGGTTCGCATATGGAAAAAGATGTGAACTTGATTATCGACATAAAGCCAGACGAAGCAGATAAGTTGATAGCCTTTATTGAATACCTGTTCAAGCAATGGTATGTAAAACGCCACGATGACCAAGAAAACCTAGCGTCTGTTCAGGCGTTAGCGGGTATTAAAACAGAACAGAAAAAGGCAAGTAAGAACTAGACCGTAGCGAATTCACGTAGTCTAGTAGTTGTCTTTAATTTTTCGCAGAATTCAGGAATTGTATAGCCCAAAATGTCTAATTCGTATTGTGCTTTTGTAAACTTAATCATATAGTCCGCATCAGCGTGTAGGACTGGTGCAATAAACACCGCAAACTTATTTTCTTTATCAAGTTCATTTAGGTGTCGTGTAATTGCGGGTATTTCGGCAACGGCTTGTTGTTTGCCACGCATTAGAGTTACTTCGAATAGTGAGTTATTGTCATTATCATAAACTTCAATATCCCCAATTCCACCACGTGCGGTAAACGTAGGGTTGCCCTCATCGTCAATGGCGTAGTTTGCTTCAACACTCACGTCTTCAAGCGTCTGTTGCAAGGCAACACTTGTTAAGAATTCTAGGCGTGTAGGTTCATCTATATCACTTAAATACTCGTCACTTGATTTGCGGTTGCTAGACAACAATTCAAGTTCATCACGAATTTGTTCATCGCTATACTTTCGGGCAATTTCGATAAGTTTTGCTTTACGAATATCGGTAAGGTTATATGTGACCGTATCTGTTTCGATAGATACAATTTTAGGGTCCATAGAACCCACAAATTCGTAGTATTCTAACTCATTATCAAAAGAACGATAATCGCCGTAGTTTTCTAAAACATACGCAATCTTTTCGTGTTCTAGTTCGTTGAAATCAACAAATCTACCCATACCACGCATCGAGAAAACGCCCGTAATTCGTGCTTTTCGCAAAAAGTCATCTGGCCCCTCTTTGGTTATTTGCACCTTTTTGAAACGTGTTTGATTGGTGCTACTTAATAATCCTAAACATAGGCTATATACGGTATCGTCACTAGCCTTAAAGCCATACTCACCTCGAAACCTCTTAATAAATCGGTAAAGTCTGTCGGCGTCATTGTCTGGCCAACACAAGATAAACGGTATCTCTTTTCGAGAAACACCAGCATCGTTTTCATCACTATCATTTTTCAATAATTTTATAACTCGCATCAATAGAACTAATGGGACATTTTCGTTAGCGTTCCTACGAAATGGATTATTTGAGGGGTATTTAGCAAGTGCGTTTAGGAATACATTTTGAATTTTCTTCGACACGTCTTCATCGGAGTTTGAAACTTCGTAAGCATCACAAAGCATATAGCCCGCTTGCGATATTTTGATTGGTTGGCCTATTTCGTAGTAGGCAAGGCCCAATTCTTTGCAGATTTTATACCACGTGTCAAAACGGCTAGGCCAGCCTCTATCAAAACCAGCCTCTTTGTGTTCTTGTGGCGAATTATCTACAATTTCGTTTAGTTGGTCATCAGTAAAGGTTGTGTCCTCATTTTGAGCCACCGCCTTTAAGTGTGGGGTTCTGGTAACATACATCGTAGAATATAGTTTTTGCTTAATTAAAGCCTTAACGATTTTGTCTATCAGTTCGTTTGTAAGTATCTGGCCGTCAAACTGCTTTAGACAAGCCAAAAAGCCAGCAATACGTTCAGGGTTTCTCAACGTAGTGGTAAAAGATAGTGGTTTGTGTTCTGCTTGTCGTTCGTTAGGCATAATTCGTTACGTAAACCTCTCTTGATGTCTGTTTTATAGAGTTATCATTAAAACTAATGTAATTACTCTTTACAGGGTGGACATTGTATTTAGCGGACCATTTTTCGAGTATGTTGTTCTTCATACCCTTATGCTCCAACATATTTGAAAGTCCGAACCTTACGCCTTTAGCATCGAGTTCGTCTAATAACTCATACAATTCGGCTTCACGCTCGTGGCCCCATAATTTATTATACTCGCTTGCTGAAATCAGATACGGCGGGTCAATATAAACAAAGTCATTTTTACCCAATTTCTGCTTTCGTATAAACTTGATGTAGTCTTCGGCTGAAAACTCTACTAGGCTATCTTGCATAAAGTCTAGGTAGTTATGTAGGGCATTGACTACGTTCTTGTTGAAGTCCACGTTACCTACAGGTAAATTAAATTTGCCAGCACTGTTAAACCGTAGCATATGGTTAAAGCCATAAATGAGTAGAATATAAAGTTTTAATAAATCTTGTTCAATGTTATTAAAATCATCTCGTAACTTTACGTAAGCCTCTTTGTTGAATTTGGCGAAATACGTCTTCGGGTGGTCTTTTTTAAGTTGTTGGGGAGTTGTTTTACCATTAAATGAGCAGGTTAGGCCGTAGTTATCTATAATCTTGTAAATCTTATCGAATAGGGCTTCTTTGTCGCTTGCGTGGGCCGATAAATGCTTGTGTAGGGCTATAAGGTTCTTGTCTATATCATTAACTAGATATTTCTTTGCTTTAACGTTCAAAAAAGCACTACCGCCACCAGCAAAAGCATCTATGTAGGTTTCAATATCTGACGGCATCAACTTAACAAGTTGGTCCATTAACTTATATTTATCGCCTACGTAGAAGAAAGGTGACCTAATCATACGCCTACCTTTGTGATAAATAGATACTCTTTGTGGTCATCAAAGTTCGTTTTGCCAGAGTTAAAGAAACGATAACTCTTTGATAATACTTTTGTTGAGCCTTTGCTCTTTAGTATCTCTGTTATCTGTTCAAGAGTGATTTTGTTTTGTGAAGATGTGCTTTTTGACTTAAACGTATTGTTGTAAGTGACTACTATATATTTACAGTCCAGTTTTTCAATTAAATCAGTAAATACATCTTTAGCACTAACCCTACTGTATTCACTCATATTCTCGGCTTCAGGCTTAAGGGCGGTGCCATACAATTTAGGCTTTTTCCACTCCACAAGGTTTTCTAGTATGTGATAGAAGCGTGAATACTGCCGGCTGTTATACGGTGGGTCTACGAACACAATGTCTGCTTTTGCGGTTTCGGCTACCTTATTAGCGTCATCTCTTATAATTTCAATCTCGTTTTTAGAAGTGTCTATATTCTGAATTAGATTGAATTCAAATCTATCGGGTATCTGCTTGCCTTTAATGTAGGCATCGTAGTGACCTACGGTATTAGAAATCTTGTCAGTTGAATAAATCAAAGAGGCTAGTAGAACGTAATATTCAGTTTGGTTTATCTTGCCGTCTTTTAAGTAGTCATCTATCTGTTGGCGAATAAAGCCAATCTTTCGGGCATCTTTTTTGCTGAAGAACTTGTCGCCGAAGTGTTTGTCAAAGTAGTTTTGAGATTTACTGGCGGTTGCCAACTCTGAAAGTTCTTCGCCCACTTCTTCTAGGTGGCTATAGTCTACATTATTAGAGTTAAAAAATGCTTCGTATATGACCTTATTTGAATACAAGAAATCGTTTAAGATAACTTTCTTTTGGGTTTTCAAAAAACGTTCGGCCACTACACCAGTTCCAGCAAAAATGTCTAAAAACGTATCGCCGTCACAGTTCTTTTGGACATTATCAAAAATCCAGTCGAGTAACTTATACTTATTCCCTATATACCTACGGTTTTGTAAATTATACTGTTTTCTCATTTATTACATCTTTAGCCACCAGTCCCAACAGACAAGCAAGCGTTCAAATACTATCTAAATTATATAACAATGACCACCAATATCACACAGTGTAAAAGGGCAATTCTGATATAATGTAAGGGTCTAGTCTGTTTAATACGCAATAACCACCTTTGCGATTTTCTCGCTCTGGTTTCACCTAATAGAAAGGGGCATCGCCCGAAACAGTAGGTGAAAACTTATTGCGGAAAAAACAGGCTAGACACCGTTGGCGGTGTCCCTTTTTATTTAAGGCCCACTAGCGGTTAATAATTTAACCGAAAGGAGTGTCTTAAATGAAAGACCGCAAAACGTATAAAATCTTAACAATCATCGGGGCTTGTATGCTATTCGTAGGATTTCCAGTAAACCGTTTCTATCTTGGCCTGCTCGACGGTATTTGGGGCCGTGTATTCACGCTAAACTACTTTTTCATTGGTGCGTGGACCGACTTAATGTATATGGACAAAACTTTTGACGAGGCTATGGCAAAGCGTGGCTTTATGAACACCAACGTCCGCAATAATCAGGGCAAGTAGATAACCTCTGTAGAACTAGGCGAAAAGTGTTATAATATGCCTAATGAAACTCGGAAAAGTAGAAGAAGTAGCCTTACGCAAGATTTGGCCAAACGAAGCCCGTGATTTTACGCCGTGGTTAGCACAACAGGATAACCTTGATAATTTGGGTGACCTTTTGGGGTTAAGCCTGATAGAGCCAGAGCAAGAAGTTAAGGTTGGTAGTTTTAGTGCCGATATTCACTGCAAGATTGAAAACGATAATCGAACAGTTATCATTGAAAATCAAATCGAAACTTCTAACCACGACCATTTAGGCAAAACGATTGTTTACGCAAGTGGCGTCAATGCCTCTGTTATTATTTGGGTCGTCAAAGATGCCAATCCCGCCCACGTCAGTGCAGTGGAGTGGCTAAATGAGCATACTGATAGCGATATCGGGTTCTTCTTGGTTGAAATCCACGCCATTAGGATTGGCGATAGCCAACCAGCACCACAGTTTAAGGTTATTTCTCAACCAAACGAATATATGAAGTCCGTAAAAGGCAACGAAGACAAAGAACTTACCAGAAGCCAACTAGGACGCTACGAATTTTGGTCACAACTAAACACCTACCTAGAAGAAGCCAATGTAAACCTTGCTATTCGCAAGCCTAATTATGACCACTGGCGTGATTTCAAACTTGGTTCATCGAAATACCATTTGACCGTTAATCTATTAGATAAAGGTAAAATTCGTGTTGCACTATGGATTAGTGAGGGCAAGGAAACTTTCGATAATTTGTATGAAAACAAAGATGCCATAGAACAAACATACGGCATTAAATTAGAGTGGGACCGCAAAGACACACAAAAGGCTTCTTGGGTTGCTGATTACATTGACGGTTTCTCTTACGATGACCAGTCTAACTGGCGTGAACTGCAAGCAAAGGTAGTCATTAAGGTGCTAGATTTCCAAAAGGCACTGAAACCGTTTTTGAAATAGTTTTAAGAGTAGGCTTTTTCTAGACACTTTTTAAGTGCCTCGTGTATTACCGTCATTTTTGTTTCAAAATCATCTTTAGATATATTATCGGCTACTTCAATGGCAAGTTTCTTTTTGCCACCGTCTATTTTTTGGAGTTCCTTAACCTCGTCGGCGGTTTTTGTGTGTGGACTAGGGTAGTATTCTTCTAGTGAGTTGTTTGGAATTTCAAAAACACGGGCATCGTCATACAGGTATTTGTAGCCCTGTTTAAACTGGTCGTATATAGATTGCTGTGAAGCGTTCGGTTTATCGAGTAGCACCACTAGGGAGTTCTTATAGACGGCATTGTCGCCAACTAGTGGACGTAAGGTTTTATCTACGGCATCTATCGCATCTTGTTGGCGGGCTATATCACCACCAGCAAATAACACTTTGATACCTTTATATTCTTCGCCGTAGTGTTTCTTAATAATTCGAGTGATTAACTCATACTCTGACTTGCCCTCTACAATCAAAAAGTTTCTCGGTAAGAGTAGGTCATAAGGGCTACCACCTAATAGTTCGTAGATTACGTTTATCTTTTCGATTTCATCAACTGGTGTAACAGCGGTGACTTTCTGGTCTTTTTCTACCTTAAATAATTTCTGATTTTCACTATCATCTACAACAAGAACTGATGAGTGGGTATTTAGCATCACTTGGTCGGACTTGGAAATATCTTCTAGGGCTTGTTTTAGTAAGCGTTGAGCGGACGGGTGTAGATGCAATTCCGCCTCGTCAATCAAGAATAGAAATGAACTACCCGAAGATTGCTTTTTACGGAAATCGGCAAACGCCTGAATAATGGCTAACATAATAGCCCTCTGCATACCGTCACCCTTATCTTCTGCTTTTGTTTTTACACCGTCATCTACACTTGTGTCAAAACTCTTAAGTAAGTCGCCAAATTGGGGCGGATTAACAGTAAAACGAACCTCGACTTCTTCTGGAAATTGCTTCTTTAGATATATTCCAACTTCGTTGCCTAGATTATTGAGTTGAACCCTTACTTCGGACGCTTCGTCTTCAAATAACTTCTGGAACTGTGCCTTAAAAGCCTTGTAATCTTCGGATTGTTCCACAATGGCGGTAAGCACACCAGATAGCATTTGGCCTATAGGGTTTTTGTCTTTGTATTTCGCCACATCATCAAGGGTAATTTTAGTATTAACATACTCTAACTTCGGCAAGAACTCGTTAATAGCGGTGTCTAGGCCAGTAGGATTGCCTTTGTCCTCACCATTAACTATATATTTACGCTTGTGGTCCTCGCTTGTCTTCTTGATGATAAACGATGTGTTGCTATCTAGCAGATTTCTGATTTTAGTCTTATTTGCATCGGTGGTTAGTTTTTCTATATCATCATCAGTAACGTCTATATATTCAAGCTCAACTTCAATCTTATTAGCCTCTTTATTGAAGTGAAGTTCTTCACTAGATGACTTTGCGTTGTAAAACCACTCAATTGCCTCAAATAGGTTGGTTTTACCGTGATTATTCTGGCCCACGAAGATTGAGAAGCTATCAAGTTCAATGTCGGCCTCTTTTATAGAGCGAAAATTTTTAACCAATACTTTTGAGATTTTCATTACTTTCAATTTTAACGCTATGACAACAAGATAGCAAACTATACAATCTTTTTCGTATAACGCCAATGCTTTGTTTCCAACAATTATAACAATGCCCACCCCTGTTATTGTTATAATGTATAACAATTTGTTCCCAACAATCTCACCTCTGTTAATAGCAATATTTTGTTGGGCATAAAATGGAAAAGAAACGAAAAATTGGCGTCGACGATAATTTAGGTAGGTAGTGCGTTTACACCTTTTTCTAAATTAAGACGGCCTATGGGTAGGGGGTATCTATGCGGTTGCTTTGTCTAGCTCTAGTTCGCCCGCTTCATACGCATCTACCAAATCACGTATTTCTTTCAATTTATACGGGCTGTAATTTAGGTATTCAGTTCGCATTGTTTCAACAAAGGGGAGCCAATTTTGAGAAAGAGTGCTGTCAATAAGCAACGAGAAAGGTTTCAACAGATTGAGTTGAAGCCTTTTTTCGTTGATTTGGCAGTCCCTGGGGCATACTTACCAATACAATACATCAACAAATTTGCTATAGTTATACCAGGCAATGAATAAAGAAATTAGTCGAATCCCTATAGCAAATATGATCGTACTCCTGACGATGGCTGGAATTATTATTGCGGCTATTCGCCCGTGGGCGGCGTGGGAGCCAGGTAGGATTGTTGATATGTATGGCTGGAATCTGTTTAGCTATTTTACGGTGCTTAGCAATCTTTTTGCGGCAGCGGTATTTATATTGGCGGCCGTGGTTATTATCAGGCAGAAGCCTTTTGGGGATTGGTTTCGTTATATTCGTGGAGCGGCAGTTTTATACATGCTGGTGACGGGGCTCGTCTATACATTACTGCTACAGAATAACCCTGAGGCTAACTTGTCGCTTGGCTTTGATTGGCGAAACTTTATTTTGCACCAGCTTGCACCGCTGTTTATTGTGGTTTGGTGGCTCCTTTGGCCTTCGAAAAAATCTATATCGGCACGTGAAGCTTGGTGGTGGTTGGTATTTCCTATCTTGTGGGCTGTTGTTATTTTGGCGCGAGCATCTGTTACTGGGTGGTATCCGTATCCTTTTCTCGACCCCAATAAAGTAGGTGGGTACGGCGGTGTGTTTGTATATATTTTTGTGATTGCCGCAGTAATTGCATGTCTTGGTCAACTAATTGCCTGGATAAGCCGAGAACGTAGTAGAAACACGTCGCTCTATTAAAAACAATATGCCCTGCTCATGCTATAATCCTATCCAGTAAATCAAACCAAGGAACCTTATGGCAGATCACGAATTCCACGAAACCTACGTTACTAAGAAAAATCCAACCGTCGATGATTGGCTTGGGTATCAAGACCTTTTATTTACTCGCCTAAACGAAGGCCAGAGCACCGCAGGGGTGCCGAACGCACCACTTGTCGATGTTCAAAAGTATGCGGACGAACAGCAAATAAGCGTCGAAGAATACTACGAAAAAATCAAGGAAAAAGTCGGGCCATTGGGTGGTCGAGCGGCACTGCTTCTTGTAGACTCGCAGATGGACGATTCGTACCATATTGTGGTTGGACCAGCCGACGCTGAGCAAAAATAGCCACCCTGTTAAATAAACTCTCTCAACACTAAAAGCATAATAGGACTATGAAATTATTCAGACGTCACCATTGGCGCCTGTTGGTTAAACTCGCCCGTTTCAAGTACTCGCAGAATGGCTTTTGCGACTGTTTTTCGTGACACAATCGACTTTGCGGGCCCGACGGTGCTGAGACCGAATGAATGTTCTGGTATGTTTTGGAGCTTGGCTACTCGAATAATCGTCCAGTTGAGGCCACTTTCCTGTAGAGCCTTGGCGTGGTTAATGCCGTCTTTTACCCGGCCATAGTCGATGATGCGTATACCGAGGGTGACAAATCGGTCGATAAGCGATATTTTGTCACCAGGAAAACGTACGCCGGTACCGGTGAGGCTGACGATGCGCTGCACCGAGAAAATCTTCATGGCTCGAATGGCGTGGGTAATTGCAAGAGTTTGTACGTTAGGGGCGCTGTCTTTGACGTGGCCGATAAGGCTGACAACGGCATCTTTATCTTTCACCAATACGTACATTTCTTCTGGGTTCGAAGCGTCGCACGGAACGATGGTGAGGTTGGGGTGCTGATAAAACGAATGGTCACCGTAGGTACCGGCCCAAACCTGATGCCCAGCTTCTAGGGCGGCGGTGACAAACGCAATGCCCGAGCGACCATTGGCGGCGATGACGGCTATTCTCATAAAGATGCCTCCGTGTCCGTGTTGTCTGTATTGCGAATTACTGCGGCAATGGTTGGGACGACTCGGGTATCAAATGGCGACGGAATAATTTCATCAGCATGGGGCGATTCTACTAGCCCAGCTAGGGCCTGCGCAGCGGCAATTTTGTGATCGTCGGTGATTTTTTTCACGCCGTTATCGAGAGCGCCACGAAAAACACCAGGGAAGGCGAGGGCGTTATTTACTTGGTTGGGGAAGTCGCTACGGCCAGTTGCTACCACAGCAGCGCCAGCGGCTTTTGCTTCATCTGGCATAATTTCAGGTGTAGGGTTAGAAAGGGCAAAAATAATTGGATTTTCGGCCATGGTACGCACCATATCGCTAGTTAGCAGGCCGGGGCGGCTAACGCCAATGAAAATATCAGCTCCACGAATGGCATCTTCGAGCGTACCAGCCTGCGACGTGTCGATATATGGCATGAGTGCTTGCTTTTCGCTGTTAAGATCGTCACGGTGGTCAGAGATAATACCCTTACTGTCAACGGATACAATTGATCCAACACCGTAATAGCTAAGAAGCTTGATAATGGCCGTTCCCGCCGCACCAGCTCCCGTCGTTACGATTTTACTTTCTTTTAATAATTTGCCCGTCACCTTTGCGGCGTTAATAAGACCGGCCAATACCACAATAGCGGTACCGTGTTGGTCGTCGTGGAAAACCGGAATGTCAAGTTCGGCTTTGAGGCGTTCTTCAATTTCAAAACATTGCGGTGCGGCGATATCTTCAAGGTTTATTGCACCAAAACTCGGCGCAATCGCCTTAATAGTTGCCACAATTTCATCGGGTGTGTGGACATCAAGCGTAATTGGTACACTGTCGATACCGGCGAAGTGCTTGAACAGTAGCGCCTTGCCTTCCATAACTGGCATACTGCCTTTTGGCCCAATATTGCCAAGGCCAAGTACTGATGAACCGTCAGAAACAACCGCTACTAGGTTGTTTGTCCAGGTATATTTTGGGAGCAACGAAGGGTCGGCGGCAATCGCTCGGCTAATTTCAGCAACACCAGGCGTATAGTAGGCGCTTAATTTTTCACGGGTTAATTCAGAGGTATCACGGAGCTGCGTTGAGATTTTTCCACGGTACTGTTGGTGGAGGTCGAGGGCCAGAGCGTTATAATCCATAGGGTCTAGTATAAAGCATTCCGAAGCGCCTATAAACATGCTATGATAACAGAGATAGAAAGAGAGGAACGGACATGAAGTTGTCAGAAGAATTGGCGTGGCGTGGGTTTATCCACCAGCACACCTTCGCAGATATTACCGAAATTGATGAAACGAATCGTACGTTCTATTGGGGCGTTGATCCAAGTGCACCTAGTATGACCGTTGGCAACTTGGCTGCGGCGATGTTGGCCCGTAACCTTATTCAACATGGCTATAAAGCAATTCTTCTTATTGGTGGCGCAACTGGGATGATTGGCGACCCCGATGGCAAAAAGCAAGAACGTGACCTTTTGACTCTTGAACAAATCGACCAAAATAAACGGAATATTGTGGCGCAGTACCAGCAGATTTTTGCCGGCATGCCATTTGAAGTGGTTGATAATTACGATTGGTTTAAAGATATTGGCTATCTCGATTTTTTGCGTGAAATTGGTAAAAAAGTACCACTTTCACAACTTTTGGACCGTGAATTTATTAAAAGTCGCCTAGGTGAGACTGGCGAGGGAATTAGCTATGCCGAATTTAGCTATAACCTCATTCAAGGCTACGACTTCTTACACCTTTTTCAGACAAAAGGCGTCACGCTGCAGGTAGCGGGTTCCGACCAGTGGGGTAACTCTATCACTGGTGTCCAGCTAATTAAGAGAGTCGAGTCGGCTGAAGCGCATGTGTTGACAAACCCCTTAATAATTAACAAGGCAACTGGTGTTAAGTTTGGTAAAACCGAAGGTGGAGCTGTCTGGCTCGACCCAACCCTCACAACGCCGTACCAGTTCTACCAATTCTGGCTCAACACCGACGACGAATTTGCGAAAGAATTAATTCTGAAATACACAATGCTCGACAAAGCGACCATTGACGAAGTCATTGCAGCACAAGAAGCCCAGCCGCACCTTCGCATCCTTCAACGCCGTTTGGCCGATGAAGCAACTGCAATTGTGCACGGTACCGAACGGCTCGAGTCGGTAAAAGCGATTCTCGGTGCATTGTTTGAAGGCGATGGTTCGGCCTCTAACCTAGCTGATAGCGATATAGAATCACTAGCCAAAGAAATTCCAACCGTCGCAGCAGGTACACCTCTTAACTATGCGCTGCAACAAGCTGGCATTACAAGCAGCAATGGTGAAGGCCGCCGCCTTATCGAGAGTGGTGCGGTCCGTATCAATGGTCAGAAAGCTGAGCCAGCCGACGAACTCCGACAACTTGCCTCAAAAGACCTTATAAAGGTTGGTAAGAATAAATTTGTTTTGGCACGATAATGGTCAATTATAAAATCACTCGAAAATTAAATGATTTTTTCGAAACTGCTGAAGAACGGATTTATCGCAAGGGTGATATTATTACCTTCCCTCACGAAAACCCAGACGGTGTGATGTTTTTGTTGGAAGGGTTGGTGGAGCAGTACGATCTGACGCCCGAAGGAAATAAAATTACCGTTAACATTTTTAAACCAATGGCCTTTTTCCCGATGTCATGGGCAATTAATAGAACCCCGAATGTATATTTTTTTGCCGCATTAACAGAAGTGAAACTGAAGCGGGCCGACCCCGATAAGGTCGCAGCATTTATTCAAGAAAATCCCGACGTTATGTTTGATCTTCTCAGCCGAGTGTATACCGGCATAGAAGGAGTGCTTCGTCGGCTTGTGCTGGCGGCGAGCGGCATTGCGAGCAGCCGCCTTATTTATGAACTCCTGCTTGAGACGTATCGCTTTGGTGACGCTAAGCAAGGCTCTAAAAAGAGCATTAAAATTAAACAGAGTAACCTGGCCGCCCGTAGTGGCCTAGCCAGAGAAACGGTCAGTCGGGAACTCCATAAACTTGAACGAGAGGGCGTAGTTGAACTGACTAAAGAGGGAATTGTATTTGAAATTGGCGAGCTTGAAGCCAGGCTCGATATCGATGTTTAAAGCGTTCGGCTCATTGAAGCGCCATGCCCCTTATGCTATAATATAAAAACTAAGTGTGAAGTTTAGAATTGGAGAAATAGACAGTATATGAACGGGGGACCGTATCGAAATACGTCGCAGTCTGATGATCGGCGAGTTATTAATAGGGGCGGAGCAGTAAGCCGCCCGTCAGACGAGCCACAACTAAGAGATGCGGATATGCCAAGCGCCCAGCGTGTTTCTGCGCCTCGTCAGCCCGAGCCGACATCAAAAAAGCGTTCGAACTGGCTTATTAAAACGGTCATTACTCTAGTGATTGTTATTGTCCTGGCTGCAGGCGGCTGGATGGCATGGTCTACTTATGTAAAAAACAATACAACAGGCATCGACAGCACAAAGTACCAGGCGGTATTTTTAACCAACGGTCAAATTTACTTTGGAAAACTTTACACATACAACAACGAAAGTATGCGGCTAACAACTGGGTACTATCCGCAGGCTAAAGCTAGTGACACCGGCGATAGCGATGCAACAAAAACCGATAGCACCTCAAACGGTATCCAACTTATCCGTATGGGTGATGAAGTATATGGTCCAGAAAATGAAATTTTTATTTCTAAAAAGCAAATTCTCCACTACGAAAACCTGAAATCAGATAGCAAAGTATCGCAACTTATTGACCAAAACGAACGGTCAAAGTAGCCGAATTGTACTTGGCAGCACGCTCGACTACTTGAGTGCTTTAACGTACGTTATCCAGTCGCCATTGCTGAGGGCCGACCATGATTTTATCAGTATCAATAACCCGTTTTTGGTGAATATTACCGATTGGGGTCCATTTGCCGATGAGCCAACGTATAAGACAGTGTCGCCTGCTTTAAGCTGAGTGTTGGCGTTGTAGCCTTTAGCAAGGTCGGAAATGTGTTGATAGGGATTTACGACAAACTCTTTAGGCAGCGGTTGCTGACTAACGTTGATTGATACGCCGTTTATGTTATCGACAAATACATAAAAAGGGTCGCCCTGTGGCGGTGTAAGTTTTTGCCAACCGCCAAGGTTATCGATTGTTTGGCCGGTTGGTAATACGGCCGTAAAACTTGGTGCTATCCTCTCAAGCTCAGCGTGCGAAAGGTGACCCTGATACACCCCAATGCTGATGGCGATTGCGGCCACCACCGTCACGATTGAGCCGATGATCACCACCTTACGTTTTGGTTTCTTGAAATGAATCATTGCTACTAGTATACCTTGCTATCTTTAGTTATCCTTAAAGGCAAAGCTCAGCGTGCTGATATATGCATTGGTTGCTTGAGTTGTAAATTCAGAGGTAAGACTAATCTTAAATACGACGCTCTGACCAGCCGAGAAGTTACAGTTATATGGATCGGCGCTGCCGGTAGCGTTGACTTTTTGCCATACCGATTTGCTTCCCGTCGAAACGCTGATATCTGAGCCACAGGCAACTAGCCCGCTACCGGTGTTTTTGTATACTCGGTACGTTACGCTTGCAGCGTCGTCGTCGGTACGGCCGACAAGTGAGGTTGAGTTTTCAACAAAGCCAGTGAAGTTGGCTGGTAATTGGTAGGTCACATACATATCTTTTGTTTGGGCGCTTTGTTCAGGTGTTGTCCATTGATAGAAGTTGTAGGTTTCGTTAGTGCCACAAATAGTTGGCTGGTCTGAGCTTCCATCGTTGATATCAAGATCGTCCGAACATATGTCAGACGTAAAGTCTCCTGTGCCAGTACCACTCGTGACGGCGTTAGAATACTGCGGGCTAAGGGTCACGAAATTGTCTGGACTTGAGCTACAGGCACCCCATCCATCGGCTTCGTAGCACTGTAGCTTGCCGATAGTCGTGTTGTAATACATGCTTCCTAAAATGGCATCACCAGTTGCAATTGGGGCGGTTGCCGAACGGTCGAGTGTTAGAAGTGTTGGCTCGCCAGAAGCTGTAGCGTCCCCAATTTGTACGCTGGTGTCGCTACTGAGTACGAGGCTTTGGCCAGTCGCAGCCGAAATGGTAGCGCTTTCATCGCCGCTAAAGGCAAGCGAGCTATCATTGAGGGCGCTGATACCATTGATAAAGTACTGACTCGATGCGTTGATGTCACCAGTGACATCGAGTGCATAGCCATTAGAAGCGTTATTTCCAATACCAATATTAGCGCTGCCGTTGTTGTTGAGGGCAGTTAATAGCGATAGGCTGTCGCCTTGAACCACAATGCCGTTATTAAACTGTGCAGTTCCGTTAACAACTAGCTGTGAATCTTGGTGAGTAGTGATAATACCACTTTCGCTGAGCGAGAGAGTATCTTTGCCGCCAGTACTTATGGTGATGCCATCGGCTGAAGTTATACTAATGCCGCCCGTTCCACCGTTGATGGTCGTCACCGAAGCGCCCGAGGTTGAACCGATAGAAACAGAATTATCGCCAGTTCCAGTGCCAATAGATATGTCTTGTGAGCCTGTTGCCGAGCCGATAGTAATTGCCGTGGCGTTGGTCGAACCAATACTCAATTCGCCACTGTCTGATCGGTCGAACAAGCTTGAGAGAACACTGGTCGTGCCTTGCAATATACCGGCAATACCAGTGCCAGAAATGTTAAAGTCACCAGTTTGTTGGCTGGTGCCACTTTGGATGAAGCCATCGGCGGTAATGCCGCCAAGTCGTGCCGAGTTGAGGGCAAGCGGGGTTGAGGTGATGCGCTTCATCGGCAACATTTCACCATCAGCGGTACATGGGCTGCTGCCGAATTCTGTACAGCTAGGCGATGAGCCAGCGATATTCATTGAAAGCCACAGAGTGTCTTGGTTCCAGTCGACGCTATTGCCGAACGGGGTGAGCGAGCCAAGTGCCACCGAGAAGTACCCATTTTTGACGTAGACACCACCGGTACCATTATCGTTGATGTAAGTTTCAATCCATTTAGGGGTGTCGCCGTCATTGCCAGCAGTTGTGCCGTCGCCATCTTGGTACATTTTGAACTGAATATTGTAATAACCATCCGCCACAGGACTACTGTTACTGCCGAGTAATCGTCCCTGGAAGCTGATGGTTTGGTTGGTGCCTGGGGCTGCATGAGCCTCCGGGCTGTGGATAACAAGGAAAAATAACGTTGTAATTAACGCAACACATAGCGTAAGTAGACCTGCATTGCGCAGAGTCAGACGCTGTTCAAAAATAGTGGATAGGTGATACCACACGTTCATTTTTTTGTTGTTTCTTTTATTTTTTTCTCTGTTATTTTGAAAAAAATATTTGTTTCACTTATGACGTGTGGTGGTTCATCAAAGCTTGTGATCATTCTAGCATAAGCACCAAAATGTGACAATGATTACACACTTATTGCAAGTCATATAGTAAGCGCAAATTCGGTGTTATGGTTATGTTATAATAACCATAAGCGTCGACAGAGGCGCAGGGAGAGATAAACAAACAGTGAAAGCGTCACGAATATTGGGTGCTATTACCGCCGCCGTCATTATCGGCGTTGCTTTATATGTACCAGCATCTGCTGAAACGCCATACGGAGGTGGAAGTGTCTCTGGATACGGTGCCGACTCCCCTATTGATAACGGTCGTATCGTTCAATTAACTGGAAAAGATTCAAACAAAGTAAAAATTGCCACTCAACATGACGTACAAAATATGTTTGGTGTTAGTGTCGACCCTAACCAAGTGCCGTTGACCATATCAAATGCTAGTGTACAAAATGAAACATTTGTGGCGGTGTCGGGTACGTATAGCGTACTTGTCAGCACTCAGGCCGGAGCAATTGCATCGGGCGACTATTTAACATTGTCATCAATTGACGGGGTGGCGATGAAAGCGGGTAGTGAGGAAGTGACGGTATTCGGCAGGGCGAATTCGGCATTTGATGGTAACGGCGTTATCCTCGGCAAGCAAACATTGAAAGACTCGGCTGGCGGCCAGCAAACTGTTTCACTGGGTTCTGTGCCGGTGACTATCGATATTAAAAATAACCCAAACCATAAAAGTACCGAGTCAAACCTTCCTGATTTTTTGCGACGAGTTGGTCAGGCAATTGCCGAAAAAGAGGTCAGCCCGGCTCGTATTTATATAAGCTTAGGTATTACGGCAATTAGCCTGATTGCAGCAATTGCGGTAGTGTACGCCGGGGTACGCAACAGCGTTATCTCGATTGGTCGCAACCCAATGTCGAGACGGTCTATCTTCAAGGCACTAATAGAAGTTATATTAACAGGACTATTAATTTTAATTATTGGCCTTTTTGCGGTATATTTACTACTGAAGCTATAGCATTATTTTAGGTGGGAAACATGGGATTATTTCAACACAAACAAGAGCACGGCAAGAAATCTTCGAACGGAGATGTTATTGCTGCTGAAGAGCATTTCTTCGACGAGTATTTTCGAGAAGAACTCCGCAACCATGGCCGCTGGTATTTTGAAAAAGTTATTAACGAAAATGGTGAATTGTTTAAGCGTGATCTTGAAGAAACAATTAAACAAGTCAACATCGACCTAAAAGAGCATGTCACCCAACAACTTGACGGCGCAATTGCAAAGGTTCAGGAAGAGCTGAAAGACCACGTGGCGGCTAAACTTCAAGAGCAGTTCGACCAAAACAGTGCTTCGCTGAAGGCTGCACAAGACGAAGCTCTGAAAAAAATTACCGAAACCACCGATCAGTTCCAGGCCGAGCATAAAACGCTCAAAGAAAGTTTGGAAAAGAACGTCGCCGATCAACAGACAATTCTTCACAACGCATTTGAAGAAAACAAAGCCCAAATTACCACCATGAAAGAAGCGCAGGACAATGCCATGAAGTGGCTTAACCAAAGCGCACAGTCGCTTAACGATCAGTACCAATCGCTAGCGGCAACGTTACAGAAAAACGCCGCCGACCAACAAAATATGCTGGTTGATGCCTTTCAAAGTAACATGGCGGCCATTGTCGAGCAGTACTTGTTAGGCGCACTGGGCGATCAATACGATTTGAAGGCTCAACTGCCAGCAATCATTAAGCAGATGGAAGAAAACAAACAGGCAATTGTGGACGACATGAAATTATGAGCAATGTAAAAAACTACACCGAATTCGTAGTGCCTTCGTCGGTTGTCAGCCGAGCGGATATTTCACGTTTAGTGAGGGAATTTGAGGCGGTTGATACTGCTCTGACCTCAAAAACGGTTCGAGAAAAAGCTGGTGCCCAGCAAGATGATTCGTTGGTCTTTTCGCCCCAACTCCAGGAATTTTTGGATAAAAATCCGGTTAATCTTGATGATACGAACGAGCGCACCGATTATGTTCAGCAACTGCGTACTCTTAAAGATAAAGCGCCTATTATGAATATGACATTTGCGGTAGTGACCGACCCCGATAGTCTTAAAGAGCTAGTCGTGTGGTTGCGCAACGAAGTGCATCCACAAACTGTTATTGAGGCTCATTTGCAGCCTGCATTAGTGGCGGGTGTATATCTTCGAACCCCAAATCACGTCCTCGACTTAAGCGTCCGAAATAAATTAAAGAGTAAGCGGGCCGAACTTGAACACGCACTAGGAGCGCCACGTGGCTGACGGTTCGATATTTCAAAGGCTGGTAGGTGAAGGTAAGCCGGTCGGTGAGATTATTGGCATTGATTCCTTCATGGTTAAGGTGAAGGGTCTTCAGCCAACCAACGTGCATGCGACCGTACGATTCGATGACGATACTCGTGGGTATGTCCACCAGGTACTTGAAGATTATGTCGTTGTGATGAAGCTTGACCCTACCCCATTACGGGTCGGTGCGGTGTGTGTTATTGAAAAAAATGACATTATGGTTCCGGTTGGGAAAGGGTATATCGGCCGGGTAGTAAACGTGTTTGGCGAGCCAATTGACGGCAAGGGGCCAATTACCCAAGACCAAGAGTGGGAAGTGTTCCATTCAGCGCCAATGCTATACGAACGTGAACTGCTTGATACGCCTGTAGAAACTGGCATTACTCTTCTTGACCTTGAATATTCGCTTGCGCGTGGTCAGCGCATGGCGATGCTCGGCGATAGCAAGGTGGGCAAGACAGCGTTGGCGGCATCGGTGGCAATTAACCAAAAAAGTACGGACATTACCGTTATCTATGTATTAATTGCCAAGCGGCAGCACGATGTGGCCGAGCTGGTTAGTAGCCTTGAAAAAAATGATGCTCTAAAAACGGCGGTGGTCGTGGTGAGCAACTCGTTTGAATCACTCATTCTTACCTATTTGGCGCCGTATGTTGGTGCGGCTCACGGTGAATACTTCTGGCACCAGCTCAATATGGATACATTGGTAATTTATGACGACCTCACGGCTCACGCTCAGGCGTACCGTGAAATTTCGCTGATTGCCGGGGTGAGTCCGGGCCGCGACTCATACCCCGGTGACATGTTCTACACCCACTCAAGCTTGCTAGAGCGTGGTGGTAAAACTGAATCGAATCATGCGAGTCAAACACTAGTGCCAATTGTATATGCGCCGGGCGGCGATATTACTGCATACCTACCAACAAATATCATGTCAATTACCGATGGTCAGTGGATCCTAGACGGCAAAATTTTTGCTCAAACGATGCGTCCAGCAGTAAGTACGGCGTTGTCAGTTACTCGTGTGGGTGGTGTTGGGCAAAACAAGCGTCAAAAAGGGTTGGCGGATAAACTGAATCTCACACTTGCCGGTTATCGAACGGCGGAAGAATATGCTCACTTTGGTACCGAATTAAGTCCGCAAGCCCAGGCCGATTACGATAAGGGTAAGGTGTTATTCAAGCTGATGAACCAAGCAATTGGTGAAACGTATAACTTCAAGGAGCAGCAGTTCCTAATGAGCATCGTGTTAAATAGTACGCCTGAAGAAATTATCAATGTCGAAAAGCTAAAGGAAAAAGTACACGAGTACGCCGAAAAGCTTGACGAAGACAAAGATATGAAAGGTAATTTTGACGAGCTTGAAGCAGCGCTAAAGGCTGAAGTAACGACAATCGACCAAGTAAAGAAAGCGGCAATTGAAAAAGCGGCAGCGGCTGAGGCGGAAAAGAAGCGTCAAGCCGAAGAGGCCGAGGCTGCTGATGAAACTGCAAAGAGTGAAACTACTACCGATAAGCCAGCCGCAACCGAAAAAGACGACAAGCACGATAAAGACAAAAAAGAGGAGAAGGCTTAATGCGTCGCCCGCTTGAAATTAAGGCCGAAGAAACTGCCGCACGATCGGTGGTAAGCTTAACTTCGGCGCTAGAAACTCTCAGCAGCATGCAAATTGCCAAAACGAAAAACAAAGTGCTTATTAGTAACGAGTTTTTTGAAGAGGTGTGGAATATTTACAAGCAAATTAGGGTTGATGCTTTTTTTAACTTTGGCCGAACTATCGAGGAAAGGCCAGTTAATAAAGAATTATTAATTTTAATTACTGCTAAAGGCGGCTTGAGCGGCGACATCGACAACCGTTTGGTTAGGAAGGTTATCGAACGCTATGACGCAAAGAAAAACGACGTACTAGTAATCGGACATCACGGCGCATTAAAGTTAAAGCAGGCACACATCGACTATCAATATTATTTTGACCTTCCCGAACACGACTACATTAATGTCGACCCGCTTATGGACATTACTCGCAAGTATGCCAAAAGTCGGATTTACTACCAGCACTATATATCGCTATCACAGCAAGAAATTAAAGATGTCGACCTTAGTGAAGTAGTATCAAGCAAAGGCCGTATTGCCGATTTATCAACCGTTAGTGACGATCTAGTGACCGAAAAGACGTATATTTTTGAACCAAGCTCATACGCCGTAGCGGCCTATCTTGAAAACTCAATTTTACGCCTGACTATTTCGCAGTTTATTTACGATAGCCGCTTGGCGCAGGTAGCCAGTCGCTTTAAGGCGATGTCAGCGGCGAAGGAGCGGTCGGTTGAACATGCTAATGAACTGCATACCGAATACAATCGGTCGAAGCGCAATCAAGTTGATACACGCTTGAAAGAGTCGCTTGCGGGATTGAAGAAAATACGTGCTGGAGGGGCTGTGTAATGAATGACGAAACGCAAACTGTTTACAAAAAAGGCGTGGTACGCAGCTTGAAGGGTTTGGTAATCAAAGTCCAGTTTGATGAAGATATCCCAAGTCTGAACGAAATGCTGTATGTTGATAACGAAAAACAATCGCCGCTGCTTGTCAGTAGTGTTACTGGCGGAGATACGGCGCTCTGCTTGAATATTGGTGGAGATTATCTTATTCAAAAGGGCGACACAGTGACTAGAAGTGGCAAGAGCCTTGAAATTCCGGTGGGCGAAGAAATGATTGGCCGTGTGTGGGATACGATGGCTCGTCCAATTGACGGCAAGCCGCAGTTGCCGCAAGAAACACTCGATAAAATGATTAAGCGCCCGATTTTCTTCCCGACATTCCAAGAGTCTGGCCTTGAAAACCGAAAGGATGAGGTGCTGGAAACCGGCCTTAAGGTGCTCGACTTTTTCACTCCATTTGTGAAAGGTCGCAAAATTGGTATTGTTGGTGGAGCTGGTGTTGGAAAAACGGTGTTAACAATGGAAATCATCAACAATGTCGCCGAAGGTTCGGGGGCAATTAGTATGTTCGCTGGTATTGGTGAACGTATTCGTGAAGGCCATGAACTATACAAAACCCTGGGCGATAACGACCTTCTTAAAACCACTGCCATGTTCTTCGGCCAGATGAATGAAAATCCGGTGCAGCGTTCATTAATTGGGCTAGCTGCTATTACGTTGGCCGAATATTTTCGTGACGATATGAAGAAAGATGTTCTGCTGTTTGCAGACAACATGTACCGTTACATTCAAGCAAAAAACGAGGTGTCTACCATTATTGACCAAACGCCAGCTGAAGGTGGCTATCAGCCGACGGTGTTTAGCGACGTGAAAACATTTCAAGACCGACTGGCGTCAAATGCCAACGGCTCAATTACCGCTTTGCAAACTATTTATGTGCCGGCCGATGACCTTTCCGACCCAGCCGTACAGATGATTCAACACGAGCTCGACAGCACTATTGTTCTTGACCGTGCGGTGGCCGCTCAGGGTATTCGACCAGCGGTAAATATTTTGGCATCAAAATCGAGCTTGCTGACGCCAGAAGTTGTGGGCGAGCGACACTACGAACTTGCGACTCGCTCAATGGCAATTTTACAGAAGTACGAATCACTCAAGGGAATTATCGCCATTATTGGTGAGTCTGAACTTTCGGCGGAAGACCGTGACGACTATTACAAAGCTAAGGCATTGATTGAGTTCTTCAAACAGCGCTTTAATGTAATGGAGAAAGTAACTGGCGTTCCTGGTGAGCATATGACTCGTGAAGATACTTTAAATGGCGTTGAAGAAATTATCGGCAAGGCGGCTGGTGCTCCAGCGGAAGACAAGAAAGAATAGTCGTGGTAGATGAAACCGGCAAGCCAACGATGGCAGTAAAAGTGTATGCGCCGTTTAAGGTGTATTTTGAGGGCGATGCGTATAGCATCAGCGCCGTTAATGCTACTGGTCCGTTCGATATCTTGCCCCGTCACCATAATTTTTTATGTATGCTCGTCCCCTGTACCATTCGGGTGAAAGCGCTCGATGGTGAAAAGCGCATCAAAGCACACCGAGCCTTAATGCATGTCAAGGCTGATCGTATTGTCGTGTTTATGGACGTGTAATTACCGTTAATACGTCACAAAGTAATCAAACGAGAATGACTTGTTAGCTTGCGGTGTGTTAGATGAACAAATATTGAAGCCGGTGGTGTCACGTTCGACATAGTAGTCCATCGAGCCTGCGGCTGAGCCAACTGGGCTGATAATAACCCGAGGCGTCTTTGGAAACGCCTGCTGGAATGTGATGCGCATAAAACAGCCCGTTGTTGGGTTGTTTCCGCTGTTTATGTTAAGTGTACCGGCGGTGTCGGAACCACTTACCGAACCGGAACTACCTGTTCCCAGGATGCCCGAATTGAAGGTACGATTTGGGGTGCCACCAGTGAAGCTAATATGGTTAGGAATTTCAAGACTTGCGTTACCACTCATGATGAGGTGAGTGACAGTAATTTGCGATGCTGTCATGGCACTGCTGAATGAACTTGTACCTGCAACATTTAAGTCGCGTAAGGTGGTGGTGCCTTGAATTGCGGTGGTTGAGGCAACTTGAAGTGAATTAATTTGCGCCGTGCCAAGGTTAGAGGTTCCCGAAATAGTGACATTTGGCGCTGATAAGCTGCCCCCCGCTTGAATATTGCCAGCGACGCTCAGGCCGCCACGAATAAGTGTTTGGCCAGCAATAATGGCGTTGCCTTGAATGGTGAGCGTTTGTGACGAGGCGCCAACAGAGGCATCGCTGTTAGCCAGTTGTCTTAAGGCGTCTTCGGATAGTGATTGATTACCGATATCAGGTACGTCTGGCGCTTTCTGACTGTTTAAATAGTTGACAATTGTAATTGCACCGGCCACGACGACCAAAAGGATGAAAATTAAGAAATATATATTAACTTTTCGAAATAATTTTTTAGCCGGCGACAACTTAACGTCGGGTTCTTCGTCGAGGCCGCTTAAGTCGGTGTCGGCAGCTGCTCGTTCGGCCTTTTCTTCTTCAAGTTCATCGGGCGTGCGGCTTAAAGCGTCTGCTGGCGCTTGATCGGTTGATGCCGAAACGTCTTCATCTTTAACGTTAGGTGCATCTTGCTCGTTTAGTGTATCTTTATTGTCTTTATCTGAGTCCATAGCCCACTGCCGTATCTATTATGCTTACCCTTAAGCTTATCATAGCTGGCCCTGTGACGCTAGTTGTCTTTTGCTCGTCCATAAGAGATAATTGTGAAGTAAAGCTTATGCGAAAACGAAGATTTTGGGGATACACAGGCTTGGTGCTCATGACGGCACTTGCTTTTGGCGTGGGTTTTGGAACGCATAGTGCCCTAGCTGAAACCTCGACTTCACCAAATTACCAAATGGTTGAGTCGGAATTTGGAGCGACTACTTCAGAGAAAACTTGTTCAGTTCAATATTGTGCAACCGTTTCAATTGGGGAGCTTGGTAATGCAAACAGTTTGACGACGCCTGAATTTGGCACGGCTAATTATAGTGAACCGACCATCGAAATGATTGTTACGTCGGACGAATCAGACCTCGGAACTTTAACAACCGAGCGTACGGCGACTAAGACGGTGTTAGTGAAAATTCGAAATTATCAAACAGGTGGATACCAACTACAAATTGTTGGCGATGCGCCAAAATTTGACGGCCACACACTAGCCACACCATCAAGTCCAACTGCTTCGCAGCAAGGTACCGAACAGTTTGGTATTAACGTAGTGGCCAACACTAGTCCAAGAGTCGGGGAAAACCCCGTGCAGGTGCCAGCGGGCGCAGCAACATTCGGAGAACCTACCGATAATTACGCAACCGCTGATATGTTTATGTACGGCAACGGCGACGTCATTGCTCGCAGCACTCAGGATAGTGGCGGTACCGATTATACCGTGAGTATGATTATCAATATATCGAATCAAACGCCAGCCGGACATTATTCGGGCGATTTCTCGGTAGTGGTTATACCTGGCTTTTAATGCGTGTTCAAAAAATGCTGTGGATAACTCATCATTTGCTATTGCAATAAGCTTTACCTTAATGGTAAACTTGCCGTGTAACCCTTGTACGAAGGGCATATAAAAACAAAAACAATGTAACAAGGAGATATATGAAAATATATAAACTCAAGTCAGCTGCTCGACGTGGCTCGATGCTGGGGGCTGCTTTCGCTATTGTAGCGGCAAGCTTTGTCCCAGTTGCATCATCGTTCGCCGACGCACTGAACCCTTTGACGGATCGTAGCTTGACGCTCTCAAGCTCAGCTCCGGGATGGGACTACCTGGACGGTTCAGGTAATGCGACCTACTCGCCACCAAATAGTGGTGCGAACGGTCAAAAAGTTGGAAACACCTTTGACTTTAAGGTAAGTACCGATACGTCAAGTGGCGCAACTAACGTTAAGGCATTTACGTTCCAGTACTGTACAACACCTGCGGGTAACTGTACTGCACCTGGTGACAACGGGTGGTCAGGCTCAGGGCCATACACACGTATTCAAAACGGCCCAGCGGCAATTGCTGCAAAGCACAGTGACCTCGAAGTAGTTATCGCTGGTGACACAGACACATCACAAGGTACTATGGCAACATACGTTACCGATAATGATGCTGACCCTGATGGAACAAACCCTAACGGTGTCGTTTCGACAATCCCTGCTCGCGACGCTACAGGTAACAACTTCATCGTTTATTACATTAACGATAATGCCACCCCTGCTGACCTTACCGACGACATTTGGGCACCAAGTACTGGCTGGACCATGACGGTAGAAAATGCAGAAGATGGTGATCCAGCAGATGGACCTGCCGGTACTCCTAAGGCAACTGGTACAAACAACCAAATTGTTCTTAAAAACAGTACTGGTCAAGGCTTTAAAGCTGGTACCCGTGTGAAAGTTGTCTTCTTTGCAACTGACACTAACTACATTACCAACCCTGGTAGTGGTGCATTCTTCGTACGTATGAACACTTACGATAGCGATACGACTCTTACTGACTCACACGTTATCGACGGTGGTGTTACAGTGGCCAACGTTATGAACCTTGGTATTCAAATTACTACAAAGGTACTGGAAACCATGGACTTCTCAGTTGGTGTTGTTGACCCTTACACCCTTCAGGCTGCTGTGGATGACACAGATACGGCTGGTACAGACGAATCAGAAACAAGCCAATTATTCCTTGCAAACGGTCACAAAAAACACAGTGTGTGTGAACCAATTCTTACAAAGTTTTACCCTAGTGACTTGACATCAAACCGACTTCAACTTGGTGACTCTGATGCTGAATTCTCACTAAGGACTGACACTACCTATAGTACCCACAGCTATTGGCGACTAAGTTCAAACTCTAGTGCTGGTGCAACGGTATACTACTCAGGTAACACCCTTACTAACACGGTTGAAGACACAATTGACGCAATCGGCAGTAGCCCTGAAGCTCCACTGCCTGGTAGCGAACAATTCGGACTTGCATTAGCTAACGGTACCTCAGGCGTTTACGCTGTAAATTACAACACAGAGCGTGAACCTGTTGACGATCAAGACTACGGTGTCTTTGAAAACGGTGTCGATACCGACAGCGCCGTCGGTGGAAATGTTGCTAACGGTCTGGTTGATCCTCTCGCAAGTGGTATCGATGGAAGTGTCACAAGCGGCACAATATCTAACCTTGCATTAAACCCTAGTTGGCACTCTCCACAACTCGCACCACTAGTTCCAAGCCTGGACTACGCAAATGGTGCTGGTGTTGTGAACGCTCGCTACGGTACCGTTAACACACAATTCGCATTCGATCCAAACTCAACACTTATTCCTGTAGAGATTGCTTCTGAAAACGACCAAGTTGTTAACTGTGTAACTGGTAAGATGCGCTACATTGCTAACATTGCAGCGACCACACCAGCTGGTATTTACACAACCAAAATTAACTACATCGCAGCTCCTCAGTACTAGAATTATCTAGGTCGAGAAACTCGAAATGGTATAAAAGAGCCGGTCATATGATCGGCTCTTTGGTTTGTCAGAGATGCCCTACGCATAACGCCTATTCTTTAGTACAATAAAGGGTATGTACCATCGGGTATCACGGTTTCATGGTGCTTATTTTAAGTTCCGTTCATTCTTTTCTGAAGAGCTGCTTGCCCTAGTGCTGGTGGTCTTTATTTTCGTTACTCCCGCTGGGGCGACAACTCGTTTTGAAAATCGTGGACTTTTTATGCTCAGTACGCAGCCAGGTGTGATGACAACCTATACCGTATCGCTAGATTATATGACTCCTGAGGCGGTTGGGTCGCTTGATATGTTATTTTGTGAATCGCCAATTCCGTACGATCCATGTGTCCCTCCGGCTGGTCTTGATGTTTCATCGGCAATTCTGACAAGCCAAACTGGCGAGACGGGGTTTTCTATCGGGTCAGTTTCCCAGAACCATATTGTCCTCAGCAGAACGCCTACAATGATTGATACCAGTGGCCCCGGTGGGTCGGCGTCGAAGTACATATTTGAAAAGATTAAAAACCCAACTGATGCAAGTAAGGCCTTCTCGATTCGCTTGAAAAGTCTTGGGTCAACTGATGGCACTGGCCCGCAAATTGACTTTGGCTCAATAAGGGGTCAAGTGGGTGACGGTATTACTATCGAGACGCAGGTGCCGCCAATGCTTATTTTCTGTGCGGCGCAAGAGGTTGAATACAACTGCACGGGCACAAATGGCGTCTTCTTCACGGATATGGGTAATTTGAGTGAAAACGATACCCTGACGGCACAGTCACAGTTGGCGGTTGGTACAAATGCATCGGCCGGATTTGCCATTACTGTTGCTGGCGATACTTTGACAGCTGGTACTCGCACGATTGACGGCATTACAACACCGAGCGAAAGTATTAAAGGCAAAAATCAATTTGGTATTAACTTGGTTGCCAACGACAACCTAAATGTTGGTGGCGACCCAGAAGGAACGTGGGCAAACGCTTTGCCGACGGCAAATTACGGCGAGGCCAACAAATATATGTATGTATCCGGAGATGTCATTGCGTCATCGCCTAATGTCTCGCTTATGAAAAAGTTTACCGTGAGCTACATTGTTAACGTCAGCCCACAGCTCCGTGCTGGTGTATATACAACAACAATTAACTACATAGCAAGCGGACGGTTTTAGTGGTACAATACAGCTTATACTTAAATCTAGTAAGACGTGAGGAAATAAAGAAATAATTATGAAACGCCTAAAAAGCCTTATATTGGTTGCCCTGGCTGTTTTTGTTGCCGTCGCATACGTTCCATCGAACGCTAACACGGCATCAGCTCAGCAATCATCAGCATCTTTAAGTATTGCTCCAAAAAAGAGTTATGTCATGAATCCGGGTGATACGGTCAATGATAAAATTTCGGTTCATAATATCGATTCAACCAGTGGCCTCAAGCTGTATATGCGTGTTATCGACTTTACCTACACCGATGATACGGGTACGCCAAAGTTGATGCTTGATCAAGACGCTGAGCCAACTACATGGTCGCTGCGTTCGTACATGCAAATTCCTGACACAATTGAAATGAGTGCTAGTCAAACTGCCTCGGCTGATATCGACATCCATATTCCAAAAAACCTCGGTGCGGGTAGTTACTATAGTGCAATTATTTACTCAACAGGTGCGCCAGACGGCAGCGGAAACGTCGGCCTGAGCGCCTCGGGTGTTACGTTGGTTTTCGTGACGGTTCCAGGAAAAGTTGATGAAAATCTTATCTTTAAGAAGTTAGGCGCCTACGACCGCACCACCAAGAAGTACACATTTATTACCGGTACAGAGCCACAGGTTATTGCGTATACGCTTGAAAACAAGGGTAATGTTACCGAGTCGCCAGTTGGTAGCATTCAGCTTCAATCAATGTGGGGTAAAAAATATGTCGTCTCAAATGTTAACCCATCAAGTTCGCTTGCTCTTATTGGGCAAACTCGTACATTTACTGCATGTATTAAATTGAAATCGTCTGAAGTACAACTTGATAACACCACTAGCGATACAAGTAGCTGTAAATCGGCGGGCTTATGGCCCGGTATGTACACCATATCAGCCGATCTTTTCTATGGACAAAATGGCAATAATACTCAAGAAATTACCAAAACTGCTATTTTTTGGTACTTGCCACTATGGTTTATCATTCTCGTCATCTTGGTTGTTCTTGCAATTGCCTTTGGTATCTGGCGTCTAGTCGTTAATATGCAAAAGCGCACCAACAGTCCTCGTGGTCGTAAATCAAGTCGCCTGATGCGTCGATAGGTGCGCCACGGGCTTTCGAAACTGCCATAAGCACGATACAATAAGCAGTAACTATGGCTTTGCATTTGCGTCAACGAACATTTTGGGTACTCGCTGTTTTGACGGTGGGTGTACTTGGTGCTGTGGGTGGGGCGCAATCTGCTGGAGCACTTGAAAAAATTCCCGATCCTAAACCGCAACCAGGCGCCTATGGATTGGCCGCCACGAAAACACAAGATCCGCCAACCCAGGGGGCGACCATCACCACGCCTAGCAGCGGTGCATCATTCTCGACGCAACCTATTACGATAGGTGGTATCTGCCCGAGTGACCTATTGGTGCAGATATATAACAATGGTGTTATGGTTGGGTCTGTGTTGTGTGTGAACGGCAGTTTTAGTGCACAAATAAGTTTGTTTGCGGGGTTGAACGAACTAACCGTGACGGTATTCGATGACCTCGAACAAGCTGGGCCGACATCATCCGCCGTGACCGTGACGTATAGCGATACGACATTTACTGCGTTCGGTCAGCTTATTACTTTGACAAGCTCGTACGGTCGTCGCTCAACGCCGGCAAACACTTCGCTTGAGTGGCCGTTGCAACTTAGTGGAGGTACGGGGCCATATGCGTTTAGCCTTGATTGGGGTGATGGTAACGCCGCCGAATTAAAAAGTCAGTCGCTTGCTGGACTTGTTACTATTAACCATGCATATAAAAAGGCTGGTATTTATCAAGTGAATGTTCGAGTGACAGATGTCAACGGCGTAAGCGCCTTTTTGCAGGTAGTGGCAGTGTCAAGTGGCAAAGTGGATGAGGTGGCAAAGACTGCGGCGGATGATACCGTAAAGATTCGGACAATTATTTTGTGGATTCCGGCAGTAATTGCGCTATTGTTGCTCATCCCTTCGTATTGGTTGGGCCGACGTAGCGAGGTAATAACGTTGCACAATAAGATGATGAAAGAGCGAGATGCCTACGAAAAGGATATCAAATAGGTGATGACACCTGTGGATAAACTTGAACGAAATGTAAAAATGGCGCTTGACAAGCATAGGCACAATAGTAGAAAATAGACTTGTTTTATAAACAAAACAAATACATTAAAAAATCATAAGGAAAAAGTGGGGGATATCATGACTTCCTTGAAATCATTCAACCATAGGGTTGGATCTTTGTTTGCCGTAGCGGCACTTGTGCTTGCTACTGTTACGCCAGGGTTAATACCGGCGTTTGCTTCGGCTGCTCAGTTAACTGAGCGTTCTGTAGAGCTCACAAGCTCATCAAAAGCTGCGGATAACGTGGAATATACTATTAAATTTACGCCATCGGCGGCTGCTAAGGCGGTTGTTTTGAACTTCTGTAGCAACTCGCCGCTCATTGGTGACACGTGTACGGTGCCAGCAGGGTTTGACGCATTGTCAGCCACTGCGACTGGTTTCACTGTATCATCAACAACCGCTGCATCGTCTGCAGATCCTGCAGAGAATAACGCAGTTGTTCTGACGGGTGCTGTTTCAGCCACTCCAACGACAATTGTATTGGTTGGTGTAACTAACCCAACCGATGCTGGTCCATTGTATCTGCGCATTGTTACTTATGATGGCACCGATGCATCTCAGGCAACCACTCGAGCTCAAGCATACGTGCCAGCGACACTTGGTGCGGGCGTTGTCGATCAAGGTACGGCTGCTATCTCTATTACCGATAGTATTGGCGTATCGGCTGCCGTTCGTGAAAGTATGACATTTTGTGTATCAGGTGCAGAAATTACAGAGGTAGATTGTGGATCAACAACTCCCCCTACCGTGAAACTTGGTCAGGGAACAGGCGAGCTGTTGGCACTTGACTCAACTCATGTGAGCACGGGTGATATCTACGCACAAATTTCAACTAACGCAGCAACTGGTGCGGTCGTAAACCTAAAAAGTACTGCTGCTGGATGTGGTGGTCTGGTTCGTGCTGGTGCAACAAACTGTGACATCGGCCCTGCTCTAGCTGCTGGTATTGAAGAAGGCGACGCACTCTTTGGTGTAAAGGTTGCTACTGCTGACGACCCAGATGATGGAGATAGTTCAGCTGGTACCTTCGGTGCATTTAACTCTGGTGCTTACTATAGCGACTCTGTATTCAAGCTTAACTTCGTCGAACAGGATGCTTCAGGTATCACAAGCCCATACGGCGATTCATTCCTTGACACTGCTGGTGCTCCTGCGAACAACAAAAACGTTAAACTCACCTTTGGGGCGAGTGTAGCCAACAATACTCCTGCTGGTACTTACTCAACAAACCTCAGTCTTATCGCAACGGGTAAGTTCTAAACTACCGATTCGAAATATAACACTAGCACTCCCTATGGAACCGGGGAGTGCTATTTTGTGTGATGTGATAAAAACTATCATTCACAAATATATTTCTATCTGTTATTATGGGTATAATTAGGTTAAAGGGGAAAGTAAGGTAAATTGGTGAAAAGCCGTAGTCTCAGACATTTTCAGGTGGGTCTGGCATTCCTGATAACAATGATGCTTGCAGCGGTTATATTTTCGTTTGCGGCGCATGCGCAAAGTACAACGGCGAATACGCTAAAGGTATCGCCGGTGCGCACCGATATACAGGTGCAGCCTGGGCAAACTGGAGTGGTCAAAATTGTCGTGACCAATCTCACCACCGAGCCGGTTACTGTACGCCCATATGAAAACGACTTTATCTCTGGAGATGAAGCTGGTACCCCGTCAATTATTCTCGATCAAAATCAATATGCTCCAACGCATAGCCTAAAGCGTTTTTTGGCACCTCTTAGTGACGTCACTATACCTGGCGGTGAGTCAAAGGTTGTCGAAGTAACAATTGCGGTTCCTGGTACGACTCAAGCTGGTGGATATTTTGGAGCCATTCGCTTTGGTCCAGTAACTCCAGATAGCGGCGGTCAGGTGAATACCGAAGCCAGTGTCGCATCGCTTATTCTTTTGACCGTTCCTGGCGACACCGTTGAAAAACTTGAGCTTACTAATTTTGACATTGCCCAGGGCGATAAGGCAGCAACCGATTTTCGCACCCCAAACAACTTAAAAGTTGCGATACGTTTTGAGAACAAGGGTAACGTTCAAGAGGGTCCATTCGGTAAAATATCGGTAACACAGGGTAGTACGGTAGTATATAGCACCGATTTCAACAATAAAAACCCGAAAGATGTTGTTCTGCCTGACAGCGCTCGCAAATGGGAGATTCCGCTCGAAAATATTGGTAGCTTCGGCCATTATACCGTCTCGGCAACCTTTACATACGGCTCAAAAAACCAAAGCATCGATGTGACGCGCTCGTTTTGGGTTATTCCAATGTGGGCTATTATTACGGCACTTATTGTTGCTGTCGTTATTATCGCAGCTGTTGTCTGGTTAATTATCCGCATGAGGGGTAACCGGCAGCGTCAGGCTCGGCGCCGTAGCACGGGACGTCTCCGCTAGTACGATAAGTAGTGTCACTATGTGGCGCAGCTACTGTAGGTCGCATATAATATAGAATTCATACTTGACATACTTTTCATACCAGCATATACTGGTATATAAGATGCATGACGAAAAGCAACTTTTTGGTACGGCCACTGTTGGTACAAAAGGGCAGGTAGTAATACCGGCATCTGCTCGTGACGCCCTCGACATTAAGCCGGGCGACCATTTATATGTCGTCGGTTCTTCCAAAAAGAAATTTGTAGGGTTCTTGAAGGAAGAGCAAATTCGAGAAATTATCGAGCACCTTACAGGAAACATCGAACAATTTAAAGACATACTAAATTAATTAAAGGGAGCATATATGCACCACCATTTAAGCTTGCGCAACAAGCTAATTATCATGATTTCGGTCATGGCCAGCCTATTTTTGGTGGCCCTCGACCAAACAATCATCGCAACTGCACTAGGTAAAATTGTCGAGGAATTTAATGCATTCAGTTCCCTGAGCTGGATTGTTACCGCTTACCTTATTACCACAACGATTACCGTGCCGATTGCCGGAAAACTGTCCGACCTATTTGGCCGACGTAACATTTTGCTCATTGGAGTGGCTATATTTACGGCCGGCTCGTTACTGAGCGGAGTGAGCGCAAACATTGAACAGCTCATATTATGGCGAGCATTACAGGGTATCGGTGGTGGTATTATCACTGCCAACGCCTTTACTATTGTCGGCGATTTGTTTGCGGCACGTGAACGTGGTCGTTGGCAGGGATTAATCGGGGCGGTATTTGGGCTATCTTCGGTTATTGGACCGCTTCTTGGTGGCTGGCTCACTGATGGACAGGCGATTTTTGGCCTGACTACCGATTGGCGTTGGACATTTTACATTAACGTTCCTATTGCTGTCGTTGCCTTTATTTTAATAGCCATCTTTACGCCGGCGCTTCGTCACGCTAAAGAGGCGCGTATCGACTTTGTAGGGGCGGGCCTGCTGGCAATCGCATTGGCGACACTCATCCTGGCTGTTGATAATACAGAAACCATTTTTGCCGATCTTATGAATAGCACTGGCCTCACTTTGGCTTGGCTGCGGGTAATTATGTTTACCATTGTCGGGGTGGCTACTGCTGCGTTTATATATGTTGAGAACAGGGTGAAAGAGCCCATTTTACCAATGCGCTTCTTTAAAAACCGTAATTATAGTACTATCTTGGCAATTGCAATGCTATTTGGTGCGGCATTTATGGGTTCAATTTTGTACCTCACGCAGTTTAACCAGCAGGTATTTGGTGCATCGCCAACCACATCTGGGTTAATGTTGCTACCGATGGTTGCCGGTATTATGGTGTCGAGTATTGTATCTGGGCAAATTATTTCTCGGACTGGTAAATATAAAATTTTTATGCAAATTGGGTTCTTGGTGGCAACGGGCGCAATGGCGGCGCTCACATTCCTGAGTCCCGAGATGCCGTTTGCCTATGAGGCGGTAGTGATGACTATCCTGGGGTTGGGTATGGGTGTTGCTATGCCAGTGCTTAACCTAGCTATCCAGGGTGAAGTAGAGCAAAAGGATCTTGGTGTCGCAACGAGCTCGAGCCAACTATTTAGGAGTCTTGGGTCGGTTATTGGTACCGCAGTGCTTGGTGCTATGCTGACGGCTGGAATATTAACACAAGTTCCTGCGATGAAAGAAACAGCTTATATTCAAACCCTTGCTAAAACTGAACAAGTTTCAAAACTCGGTGATATAGGCGATCCAAATACGCTTTTGACAATCAATATGCCAGATATCAAACAGCAAATCAGCAGCTCTGCACAGGCTCAGTTCGATACACTTCCGGCGCCGTACGGTGAAAAAGCAAGTCAGGCTTTCGCAGATAATCAAGAGGAGTTTGCAAGCATTGTTACCCACGCTTTCTCTCATAGCTTGCAACGTATCTTTATTGTGGCGGCAAGTCTTATCGGCATGGCGGCGGTGCTGGTATTCACCCTGAAAGAGCGAACGCTCAGGAGTGCATCACCAAATACGACACCTGGCGAACTGTAGATTAAACTACAACATAAATACCGTATGTGCTTATTGCGTACGGTATTTATTATGGTGTACTATTGGAACATAAGCGTCGTTAAGACGTATTCTTGACTGTTCCAGTTTCGTCTGGTACTATAGTAGATGTGTCCTGCGCCAAAACTAATATAAAGGTCGGAGTGCAAGGGACTGTACATAGTACAAGGAGTGTATAATCACATGCCAATAGCTATCGAATTTGTGCCATCACGGCGCAAAAAGATTGCAGTGGATGTGGTGCCCGCCGAATGGCGAATTTTTATCGCTCACTAGTATGCAACGCCCATCCTCTGGGCTAGCAGTAAAGTAAGCGACTTCACTAAGCAAAAAAAGAAAACACCCCAAGGCACCGGGGTGTTTTAAATTTATGATAACTATTATTTATTCAGTTCGTCGATTTTTGCCTTGATAGCGGTGAGGTCACCGTTAACCATTGCGCTAGATGTGGCATCGTCTACCTTTTTACCGTTAAGGAAGAAGGTAGGTGTAGCATCAACCGATACGGATGTTCCGACGGCAATATCGAAGTTTACCTTTTGGGTTACTGGTTTGCTTGCCATGTCAGCTTCAAACTGGGCCACATCGATACCGAGTGTTTGAGCGTATCCCTTAAATGTGTTGGTCCGCTTAGTGGCGTCAAGGCTACTCCAGTCGTTTTGTTTGGTGTAGAGTGCATCGTGCATTTCCCAGAATTTACCTTGTAAACCAGCTGCTTCAGCGGCCGATGCTGCCGACCTGGCGTTCGGATGAATTGAAGTTAGTGGAAAATTACGGAAAATAAACGTGAATTTGTCGCCGTAATCTTCGATAAGTGTTTGAAGGTGAGGGAATACCGCACCGCAACTTGGGCATTGGTAATCGCCATATTCAATGAGCAGTAACTTGTTGGTATCGCTTCCGGTTGTGTGATCAGCGATATTGCCATTTTGGTTTGAAGCGGCAATGACACTATTGTTTTCAACGCCAGATACGTCAATGGGCGGGTTGGAAATGCGAGTCCAAGCGATTAAGCCGCCGAGTAGTAACACAACTACCGTACTAAAGATAATCCAGCCAATTTTATTCATACATCCTCCACAAATTAACTCTTACTATTGTAGCAGATGGTGGGGTACAATAAGCGTAGACATGAGTATTTTTCTGGGTATTCTTACGGCGCTTGTCGGCATTTTATTGGTGCTGGTGACTGCTGTTCTTCCTGTTAAGCAGCCATATACCCGTGCCGAACTTAACCGCCGAGTCGCTCGGTCGGTTAGTCCTGCAAGTGAGATCGATCGCTTTAGGGCATACGCAAGCCTCACAACGCTTCTTCGCATGAAGCAAGCGGTACTGTTGGTACTATTGGTGCTATTGCTGGTTGCTTTGCTTGGGTGGGGCTATGGTGTGCTCTCGTCAATTATAGTGGCGCTTTTATTTCCCTTAGTTGCTCGAATAAAAATAGTACAAGCTGGGGCGCAGAATCTTTATCACCGGGTTGAATCGCAGTTAGTGGCGATCGCCCTGAAATATAAACGCATCGTGTTATTTTTTCGTGAACCCTCACTTGCCATAAAAGAATTGCCCAAACGAGTATATTCAAATGAAGATCTCGCCGAGACCGTGAGTCATTCTGAGGACGTGATTGGTGCCAATCAGCGGGCCTTGCTATCGGCCGCATTGGTATTTTTTGACACGCCAGTCTCTACCATTATGACGCCTCGTAAATCGGTAAAAACTATTAAAAAATCTGAATTTCTAGGACCGTTAGTTCTTGATGAACTTCATAATCTTGGGCATAGTCGTTTACCAGTGATTGCCGATAGCATTGACCGTGTTGTTGGTATCCTTCATCTGCGTGAGCTTCTGTCTCTTGATGTTAGGCATTCCGTCACGGCAGAGCGGGCGATGGATAAGAAGGTTCACTATATCAATCAAAAAGACAATCTAGAACAAGCCCTGGCTGGTTTCGTACAACATCGCCACCATTTTTATATCGTTGTTGACGACGAAATGACGACGGTTGGTATTTTGACGCTTGAAGACACGATGCGGGCACTTGTGGGGCGGGACATTGTCGACGGCCACGTCGACCACTAGTGTTTGGGCCTCTTATCTGTTAAAATTGGGCATATATGCGAATACTTACAAACGAAATTAACACGCACATTGGCGAGACAATTACCATTGAGGGCTGGCTGCATAAAAAACGCCTGCTTGGTGGCTTAAATTTTATTACTCTTCGTGACCGTCGGGGTTTAGCGCAAACTAAAATCGACAACAAAGACGAACTTGAAAAACTTCGTGGGCTGCAAGTTGGTACCGTGTTGTCACTAACGGGTACGGTTGTGGCTGATGAACGTGCGCCGGGCGGAGCTGAGCTTCACGATGTGATAGTGGACGTACAAGTTCCAGTAACCGAAGAGCCGCCAATCGAAATTGATAAACCAATTTCACACAAATCAGACAATCTAGATACGTTGTTTGATTTTCGTGTTCTAAATATTCGCAACCTTCAAGAACAAAAAATTTTTAAAATTCGCTCAAGCCTAACTCGATATTTACGTGAATATCTAAATGGTCAAGAATTCATCGAAATTGACACTCCGAAACTTCTTGCCGAAGCAACTGAAGGTGGCGCCGAGGTATTTAAGCTCGATTATTTTGGAAAAACCGCTACCTTAGCGCAGAGCCCGCAATTCTACAAGCAAATTATGGTGGGAGCGTTTGAACGTGTATTCGAAATGAATCACAGCTACCGTGCCGAGCCGAGCGCAACAACTCGTCACCTCACCGAACTTACTATGCTCGATATCGAGATGGGATTTGTTCGTGACCACGACGAAGTACTCGATGTCGTTGCCGATATGACGCAAAATGTATTGCGCCGTGTTTACGATGAGCACGCCGACGATTTGAAAAGCCTGAACGCACCCGAGCTCTATCTGCCCGAAGACGGTAAAGTGCCGCACTTTACTATTGCTAAGATTCACGAACTCTACACAGCCGCAACTGGCACCGATACAACTGACGAAAAAGATCTCATCCCAGATGAAGAGCGATGGATTTCTGAGTATGCTCGTAAAGAATATGGCAGCGATTTAGTATATGCTGTCGATTTTCCAGCTGAAGCCGGTAAGTTTTACCATAAATTTAAAGATGACGGCACGGTTGCGTGGGGCGACCTGCTGTTCCGTGGGCTTGAAATCGCTACCGTTCCGCTTCGTGAAAACAACTACGAAAAAATGATTGAGCAAATGACAGCCAAGGGCCTCGATGTTTCACACGAGGGTTTCAAGCACTACTTACAAGCCTTCAAATACGGGCTGCCGCAACATGGTGGCTGTGGTTTTGGTGTTGATCGCTTGGTTCAAAAAACCATCGGACTTTCGAATGTGAAAGAAGCAACGCTCTTCCCGCGTGACATAAATCGTCTTGCTCCGTAATTAAGCGTAAGCGTATAATAAATTCATATGCAACCTGTGAAAAAATTTCCACGCCAGCGTCATTTTTTGGCGGTATTCTTTATCAGCTTTTTGTGGGGGACATTTGGGGTTGACCGTATGTACCTTGGGAAATGGGGGACGGGAATTTTGAAATTCATTACCGCCGGCGGGTTTGGTATTTGGACAATCGTTGACATTATTTTGATTATGGGTGGTTGGATGCGTGACCGACAGGGTCGGGAAATGCTCCAATTTGAAGAATATAAGTCATTTGCATACAAAACGGTGCTTATTTTTGCAATTGTGTTGGGTGTTATTGTGTTAATTAACGGCCTGGCACTTATTGCAGTTGTTAATGAATTTATGACAAGCATGCAAGACGGTACATTTAATATCCCAGGCTTTGAAGGTCTGCTGCAAGGTTCTGGCCTAACTCCCGAGCAAATGACCGAGCTCGGCCTTTAGCTTTATATCAACTGGTTTATTATCGAGTAAGTTTGTACTGAAATTTCATTATGCTAGCTCGATTGTTGTGCCATCAAGGCGCTTGTACTGAGTATTCTGGCCACTAGCTACCGCACCAAATAGGCGATCGATGAGTTGTTTGCCATCCAACGATAGGTGAGCATCGTGTGTAGGGAAAGCGTATTGTGGTCGAATCGCCGTCAGGAACTGCAGCGCTTCACTGGCCTTCATCCATGGGCCGCCAGCCGGAATGAGTAATTCTTGCACACTTTTTCCCTCGGGAATCGCAAATGAATCACCAGGATAATACAAACGCTCGTCGATAAGGATTCCCAGGTTTGGAGGTGTCTGAACGCCACCGGCAATGGGAGCATGGACGCCGCCGAAGAATTGAATTGAAAAAGCACCAACATTTAGTGATTCGCCAACCTTAGCAGCAATGGCCTTGTAGTCGGTAAAGCGCCCGCTGATACTTTCGTGGGCGATAATGGCTGCTTTCGGATGGGTTTTTAGTAGAGAACGGATGCGTGCTTCGTCGAAATGGTCAGGGTGCTCATGGGTTACTACGATTGCGTTTATGCGTTTAGGAGTAATAAAATCACGGGCCAAATTACCTGGGTCGACGACAATACAGGTACCCTCTTTTTCAATCACAAAACACGCATGTTGATACTTTGTAAGCTTCATACATCTAGTATACCTCCGCCGTGCTAGAACGTGATTGACTAATTGAAGAAATAGACCGGCGGTTACATTTAGACCGATAAAATTGTATAATAAAGGGGTATGCGCCGTTCACTTTTTGTCGTTATTGCTGGTATTCTCACACTGTGGGGGCTTGTTGCTTTTACTCATGCTCCGCTAGCTAGCGCCGATGACCTTACCCCTGAGCAGGTCGCCACCATCAAACAAAACTGCGTTTCGATTAAAAGCAGCCTAAGCCAACTTCACGCCAGCGATGCATTGCTACGAGTTAACCGTGGCCAAATGTATGAGTCATTGGCAACCAAGCTAATGGATACTTTTAATAACCGCCTTTCTAGCAACAAGCTCGACAATAAGGCGATGAATACGGTAACATCGAACTACCGCTCGGCACTCGCCACCTTCCGAACCGACTATATAGCTTACGAGGAAAAACTATCAGATGCTATTAATACCGACTGCACCAGCCAGCCAAATACTTTCCATGCCAATTTGCTCGAAGCTCGTAAGCTGCGTATCGTCGTCCATAGCGATATAGGAAAGCTGAACCACTTAATTGATGATTATCGCTCGTCAGTGAGTAGCTTTTTGCTCAATTATGAAAGGGTTTCGGAGTAGTTTATGGAAACTCAAGAAGAGCTAACATTCTGGGGACAGCACCGACTGTCGCTGCTACTTATTATTACCGTGTGCATCGCAATTACACTCACTGTTATTAGCGTGGCATTGTACAAAAGTAGTGGCGCTGCTCAACTTGATTTAAGTCGACCAGGCTATCGCTCGGTCAGTAGCCAGGTTGATAAAGTTGATACCATTGATATGTACAATGCGACGGGTGAAGTTAACAAAGACACCATTAACAAATTTATCGAATTGTACGATAAGCAAGCGGCCAAAGCCAAGGCCGTCGATGCCTTTAATGGCGACCCACTTAACCCAGAAGTGCTCGAATTCGGCACGACTATACAAGGAGAATAAAATATGAACCTGAATGAATATCAGCAATTAGCACTTCGCACCTCGCGTCCAAAAGATGCCAAAGATGAACTATTCCATTTACTTCTTTCACTGTGTGGCGAATCGGGTGAGATCGCCGAAAAAGCTAAGAAGATTGTCCGTGATCACGACAGCGATTTTTCGAAATTTGATACCAAAGACCTAACCAAAGAACTTGGTGATGTGCTGTGGTATGTCGCTGTCATTGCTAACTATTTTGACATCGAACTCGACACTGTCGGCAAAGTTAACATTGAAAAACTGGCCAGCCGATTTGAACGTGGTGTCATTGGCGGCAGTGGTGATGAGCGTTAGGGCGTACGGAGTACGTGCGCTAGCCTTGTAGCTTTGAGCGCACCCAGCCGTCGATAGTGCCGGCACCCATACATACTACAACATAGCCATTTGAGCGGTACGATTCAATTTCGCTCCATAATTTGTCGTTCAAATTGCTATAGATGATTGCATCTTTATTGGTGACGTTGGCTGTTAATTCTTGTGGTGATAAGACCGGTTGATCGGGGTTTTCACGAGTTAAGTAGGTTGGAAGCCAGTGGATTTTTTGTGCCTTTTCGAACTGGTTAGTGTATTCATCTTTAATAAAGTGTTGACGCCAGTTTTGGTGGGGTTGGTAGACTAATATAACTTTATCAGAGAGTTCGCTAGCTCGTTGCAGCGTCGCAGCAATTTCTTGAGGGTGGTGGCCGTAGTCGCTGTATAAGTTATTGGCCAGTTTTTCAAATCGGCGATCGGTTCCTGGGAATTGTTCCAAAATAGCAATGTTTTTATCAAGTTCACCCAGACCTAGATAATCAAGGGCTTTTAAAACTAACGTAGCATTGCGACGGTTGTGGTCGCCACCTAATTTTAGCGTTGCTACTTCATTGGGCTGGAGTGACCAGATCGTGTCTAGTGGTAGTTGGTGAATATAATCTAGATCTTTTTGCCAGGCAATTGTGTGGCTGGACTGTGATATGTATTGGCAGAAGGTATTTGTATAATCTTCGATTGTTGGGTAAGTGTCGGGATGGTCGTAATCAATCGATGTCAGCAAAGACAGGTATGGCGAAAAATGCAGCAAGTTGCGGTCGTATTCGTCGCACTCGTACACAAAATATTCGCTGCCTTCGACGTAGGCGCCGCTTGGCCCAAAAGTTAGTGTTGTACCAACTGAATAGCTGACCGGAATGTTTAGTTGCTTGAGTGCCCAAATCATCATGCCCGTTGTTGTAGTTTTTCCGTGGGTGCCCGAAACGGCAATAAGCTTTAAGTTATGAGTTTTAATAAGTTCTGCCAAAAAAACGTCACGCTTGGCGGTTCGAATACCAAGTTCGGTGGCGGTTAAAAGTTCTGGGTGGTTGGCCGGCAGGGCGGCGGTGTAGACAAACCAGTCGAGTGGCTGTTTCGCATGTTCGCTGCGCAGAAACGACCCGTCTTGGCCGATTGTGACGGTGATGCCTCGAGCGGTCAGCTCTTTGGTGAGGGGGCTTTCGGTGCTATCAGAGCCAGTGACGGTATGCCCGGCGTCAAAGGCAATCTCGGCCAAAGGTCCGATACCCACGCCCCCCAAGCCCGAAAAATAGATATTCATATTACCCTAGTATAACACCGCCATTCCTCTTGTGGTAGAGAGGTGACTGTGGTGTAATAGAGGAAAGCATTTCAAAACAAACATTCAAATATACAATGGTACGAAAATTTTTTTATAGCCTTCTCGCTCGTCGTCATTTTTGGCGATATGCCAGTTTTAGCGAAGTTGCGGAGTTGTACGTCTCTCGAATGCTGCGCACGGCTGCAATTTATTTGGTCAACGCATTTATCTCAATTTATTTGTACCAAATTGGGTACAGTATATTAACCATTACGTTAATTTGGGCAGCATATTTTTTGCTTAAAGCATGTATTGCGCTACCAGTTGCTCGGTTGGTAGCCTGGATTGGTCCAAAGCATGCAATTCTTATTTCAAATATCGTCTACATACCAGCAATGATTATGTTTGCCTTGGTGCCTAATGTTGGTAGTTGGGTGCTATTTCCAACGTTTATATTGCAGGCCGCTTCGATGACGATGTACCTTATTGCCTATACGGTCGATTTCTCAAAAGTAAAAAGCCTGACTCACGCCGGCAAAGAAATTGCCTACATGAATATTTTTGAGAAAATTACCGCCGGGCTGTGTCCAGTTATTGGCGGATTTATTGCATTTTTGTGGGGCCCACAGGTTGTGATTATATTATCATCGGTGCTGTTTCTATTCGCAGCCATGCCACTTTTTAGAACAAACGAACAACTACGAGTGAAGCAGCGCCTGACACTTAGGGGATTTTCGTGGAAAATACTTTCTCGTCATATGGTTGCACAGGTTGCAACTGGGTTTGATGTCTTTGCTTCGGGTACGATGTGGAGCTTGTACGTTGCTATCACTATCATCGGGCTGGCTAGTGGTAATAAGGTGTATGCAATTACTGGTGTCTTGTTGTCGGTGGTGTTCGTAATGGCCATTATCGGTTCGTACACTTACGGAAACTTGATTGATCGTCGCAAAGGCGGGGAGCTTATGAGGGTTGCGAGTATAGCCAATGCATTGACGCACTTGGTGCGACCATTCGTTCATTCTTCGGTGGTTGTAGCAGGTCTTAATGCCGCTAACGAATTGGCAACAACGGGGTACACGTTACCGTATACTCGGGCGGTATTCGACAATGCCGACTTATCAGGCGCACGCATCACGTATTTGGCATTTGTGGAAACTATAACGAATATCGGGGCGAGTATAGCGGCCGTCATTATGAGTATTTTGCTTATGATGGTATCGCAAGATACGGCGTTTCATAGCTTCTTCTTTATAACGGCGGGGGTGGCGTTACTGGTGTTAACCGCTCGTTTTCCACTCTATAAAAAATAATGTTAATTTGTAGAATCTCGCTGGGATTGCGAGTCCTTTTGGCCAATTCGTAGTACAATTAAAAGCAGTTAATAGGTGGGAAACCTGCAATTTTGTGAGCGATAAAGCCAAGATACGACACAGTATAAAAGACTTGCAACGCATTAAGACGTGGCAACTTATTATTTTGTTAATTATTGTGGGCTTTGTAGCGGCAACATTTTTACGTCTTAATAACATTGGGATGATCCAGCGCCGAGATGCGGTGATAAGTGCTGATAAGGCTGGTGATGAGGAGGCGACTATCAATAGGTTGTACGACCTACAACGCTATGTGTCGGCCCATATGAACACTAATTTGGGTACGGGCGTGGTGCTTGATTATGCCTATAGCCGCGACCTTGAGGCGTGGCAACAGTCGCAGTATGGTGACGCCAATCCTAACGGTAATATTTACAAAAAAGCCCAAGACGTCTGTGCGCCAAAATTCAATCATTATTCGTATGCCTATTTGCAATGTACCACTAATGAATTAGCCAGATATCCTGCTGCGTCAGTCGATATTGATACGGCCGGTAAGCCCATTCAGGCAACCTATGTACACATGTATACGTCACCCGTATGGAGCTCCGATTTTGCCGGCTGGTCGGTGCTTATTTTCCTCTTCATCATAGCCCTTATTGTTATTCGTTTTGTGAGTCTTGGTGTCCTTCATTTAATGCTTCGTCGTCGATATAAGCAACTTTGATGTTGACATCACCTCTAGTAAGCTGTAATCTTAACTCCGTATAGTACTAATAGGAGGTATATACCAACCATGGCTTACAGTCACACTAACTCTAAAGGCGTTACTTACTACTTGCACAGCACCGAAGTTACACTTCGTGGTGGCAAGCCACAAACCATCTACTTCTTTGCAAAGGTTGCAAAGAACGACAAGGGTACTCCAGTAGAATTGCCTGCAGATCGTGTTGTTAAGGAAAACCCACGTAACGGTTTCCTTACTGTTTCAAAGAAGAAGTAGTTTTTACACTAAAAAACTATTGCACCATAAGCGGTTTGTTCTTATACTAAGTGCAAACAAACAGGTGCCAGAACACCCCCCTTCCCCGGGGGTGTTTCTTTTGTGTAAAATTGCCAAACACGCTTGTGTATGATGCCGAACAGGGGTAGAATAGACTTTATGACACATATGGTAGAGGTAAAAAACTTGAAAAAGCGCTATGGCGACAAGCAAGCGGTCGACGGCGTCAGTTTTACAGTAAAAAAGGGTGAGATTTTTGGCATTTTAGGGCCTAACGGCGCTGGTAAAACAACCACATTGGAAATGATGGAGACGCTGCGTCCCATCGATGGTGGGTCGGTAAAAATTGATGGTATCGATGTTGCGAAAGATCCTCAGGCAATTAAATATCTTATCGGGGTGCAACCACAATCGCCAGCCTTCCAAGATAAAACTCGTTTAACTGAGGTAATTGAAATGTTTGCTGCTGCATATGGTGAAAAAGTTGATGTAATGCAGTTTTTGCGTGATGTCGACCTTGAAGAAAAGGCAAAAAGCTACGTTGAAAACCTTTCAGGCGGGCAAAAACAGCGCCTGAGCATCACAACGGCCCTCGTGCACGGTCCGAAGGTCTTTTTCCTAGATGAACCTACCACTGGTCTCGATCCGCAAGCACGACGCCATTTATGGGATTTAATCGAAAAGGTTCGCGATAAGGGAATTAGCGTTATCATGACCACTCACTACATGGACGAAGCTGAAATTTTGTGTGATCGCATTGCAGTTATGGACGACGGAAAAATTGTCGCTATTGATACTCCCGAAAACCTCATCAAGCAATTACTTAGCCGGGGCTTTAAAAAGAAGCAAAAAGTACAGCAGGCAAGCCTTGAAGATGTTTTCATCGACCTGACGGGTAAAGATTTAAGGGATGATGCGTAATGAATAATAATTGGAAAAACAATTATTTACCGTCGCTACTTTTGTACGAATTAATACCAAGCGGTTTTTCCGAGATCGTACGGCCATCTTCTTTACGATTGGCTTCCCGCTCATTTTCTTATTCGTATTCGGTAGCATTAACGATAGCGGTTCGAGTGTTTCGTTTAATGTGGCAATTATTAATCAGTCGTCATCAAGTTTTGCTAAAGATTTTGTTGATAAGGCCGATGAAGGCGAGGTGTTGAAAGTAAACACTGATGTCACCACCCTTGATCAAGCAAAGCAAAAAATGACTCGTTCAGAACTTGACGCTGCAATTGTCTTGCCGGAACAATTCGGTACTGTCGCCGAGGGACAACAGCATCCATCCGGTGAAATGAAGGTGATATATACGCAAAACAATGCCCAATCGGGAGCGGCGCTGACATCGATACTTGAAAGTCAATTTAAGTCTATTAACTCACAGCTTGTGACAACGGTGACGCCATTTACTGTGGTGGGCGAGCAACTCAACGAAAACAGCCTATCGGCCTTCGACTATACATTTGCTGGGTTACTTGGCTTTGCCATCATTGGTATGGGTATTTTTGGCCCTATTAATGTCTTCCCAGAGCTAAAAAAGATGGGTATTTTGCGACGCCTCAGCACTACGCCGCTGCGGGTATGGCAGTACTTTGTATCGACAATGATTGGCCAGGCGGTGATTGGTCTGTTGTCACTGGCAATTATGTTTATTGTGGCAATTACAGTATTCCACCTTGCCGTAGTGGGAAGTTGGTTCGACCTAATTATTTTCTTGATTCTTGGTATCATTATGATTTTGGGTATCGGCTTGGCGCTGGGTGGCTGGGCAAAAAACGAGCGCCAGGTTGCGCCGCTGGCTAATATCGTGGTATTCCCGATGATGTTCTTGTCGGGTACATTCTTCCCGCGATTCTTGATGCCAGAATGGCTGCAGAATGTGTCGGCATTTCTGCCGCTGACCCCTGTGATTGACGGTATTCGCCTGATTACCACTGAGGGTATGCAATTATGGCAAATCATGCCACAAGTCGGGCTGGTGCTCGGCTGGATGGTAGTAATTTATATTATTGCGTTTAAGGTGTTCCGCTGGGAGTAATGCTGATATGGCTGAAACTCCAAAAGAAGTAAAACTTGGCGACGGTGGTTACACATTGAGTGAGGGTGGCGATGTATTGCCACCTGAAGATGGAAGCTACCAAGACGAACTTGAATTATGGCCAAGTGATCCTAATGATAATTATCCCGAGTTGGAGTTCACTCCTGAAACCAAGGAAAAGGAAACCCAACAACAACGGCTTGCCCATGTCTACCAGCAATACGGATTTCTACCCCGTTCAGCCGAAGAACTAAACTATATTGTTGGTATCGATCGACACGGGCGTGGTGCGGCAAGTTACATAGCATGGATTATGCGTCACCAAGTACAGAGCGGCCACGAAGACAAAACTACTCGAACAGCTTCAAGTATTTTGAGCGATTTTTCTTCATACTTCAAAGACGCAGAGCCAGTCAATTTCTTTCTTGGTGACGTTGTGTTTGAGGTGCGAGATGCATCATTAGAGAATGATCCGCCAATTGAAAGTTTTGCGAAAGCAGATAGTGGGCCAGGAAGGGCTTTTAGCCAAGTTGTTCGTCGTTATGATATGTTAAAATTTCTGACAAGCGACTCAACAGATCGGAAATATGTCTTTAAAGAAGATAAAGCATATCGCAGCCAACTGCCAGAGTATCTTGAATCTATGAATTACGACACGCTACTTAATTCTATAGTTCAAGCGCAAACCGAAGAGCAAAACAGGATTGATTTCTGGAAAGCGCAAATTGAAGATGCGCAAAAAAAGGTAACCTCACTTGGTAGTGAGGCCGCCAGACGGATTGTAGAAAACTAGGTTCTATTTTTCATTTTCAAATAAATCAAAATATCTATGGTGGAGCTAACGCAGATAACGTTAAACCACTTACTATGATAGCTGATTGGCTTTTTGCTAACAAAATCGAGGGACTTTTTGAGCTACCAAAGCTAAGTCTAAAAGAGCTACAACTACAGGGGTTACAGCAGAACTACACCTATTAGTCTTATATATACCAGACTAACACTTAAACAGAAGTATAACTTTCCATTGTTAGGAAGTGATTATAATTGTTGGATTGGCTATATGTTTTAGGTACATACCAAGCCTACCCCCCACCCTTAAGGCTTGTTTTATCTGGTAGAGCGGTAAACTTACCCACCACCTACATAATTACGGCTATCAAAAAATGCTCTGTTTTTGGTTGTTGGAAAAGGCTAGTTCAACCTGCTTTTGTGCGGAAAATGTTAAAATAAAACATATGAACGAGGTTGTAAACTGGTACGTCCAGCATAAGGATTATATTGACCTGATAAAGGATATTGTCTTTGCTATTGGTGCTACTGCTACGTTTGTAGGTTTTTATCAGCTTGTAAAGTTTCTATTACAGAGGAAGATGCTTAATAAGCGACAGGAAATGGACAACGACGCCAGACTATACTCCGAGGTAAATGACAAGCTAAAGGAGTACGTTGAGAGCTACGACCTAAAGCCCGACCAGTTACGAGACGTTGGCATTAGGTTGCTGTATATGAAAAACTACCCCTACAATCTTGATAATGACGGTTTTCGCCAAGAACTTTACTACTACTTTTTTACCGAAATCCATAGACCAAGTGGCTACATCTCTGGCAAGGGTCTTTATGTGGTAGATTTTGTTAAATACTTTAGCGATAGCATTTACTACAACCCAAAAAATGGTAAGTGGTTTGTATCTAAAGAAAAGCGTAAGTTTAGGAGTTACAAAGAGCTTAAATTACAGCATCTAGTTAAGCGTATACCCTTTGCCAATATACTGGGTTATGACTTTAACTCTGATTGGGCTGACAAAGGCGAGCCAGTGTTTTACACCAAGTACAAGTACACAAGCTGGCGACTCTTTGCTGACGACCTAGAGGCTCTAACTTGGAAAGACGGTAAGTATTCTACCGACAGACTAACGCTACAAAAGAGCAAGCGTACAAGGCGAATTAGGACGTTTTTCTTGAGGATTAAAAGCAGGGTCAGGGGCTACTTTTTAGAAAGAAAAAGTCAAAAATTGCTCAAGCAAGAGCAAGCAAAGTGGAGGAAATCTTGAGCCAGTCCTTGTTAAAAAACTTTACTGACGAGCCGATTATCCTCCAGATAGACGGTGGCAAAGGCGGTGCGTTGTACCTTGATAAAGAGTCCAAGCTACGCATTACACTGGAGTCCTCTGACCTCCTCGGTTCTTACAAGAAAATGCCAGACCACTATACAGGTGCTTTTAGCGGTGCTTACGTAAAAATCGTTAATCCCCAAACTACCTCTAGCAAAACGTGGTGGGGTAAGGATAGACAGGTAAGTCAGATAGGTTTACGTTACCAATATGTTTTAGTAACTGGCGAACACAAGTCTTTGACTGGCAGGGTTACTCATTTTCAGTTTGATTTTCCTGCTCTATTCCACAACCCTACACAACCAGACGAAGTAACGTCCAAGGATAAGAGTTTGGAGATAACTGTAAAGACCAACGCTACCAAGAACATAACAACGGTATATCTTAAGCCTAAAAGGGCTATTACGATTGACGAGGTAGTACAGTACAGAACTAGGCTGGAGCGATTTTTTACCTCCTATATCAACGAGCCTATAAAATCTAAGACAACGACTCTGGTAATTAAAAAGACGGCTGTAGCCTATATAGACCATAGCCGTCCAGTACACTCGCCAGACGTTGTTATTGAGCCAAAATCCATACAAGCCGTACAGGGCGTAACCGACCTATTGCTAAAGTACGTTATAAACTTTGAGAGCATTGGCTATGCTACCCATTTACACGCCTCATACGTTGAGTACGGTAGTAAAGAGATTTACTTGGAGTCTCGTCTGTCAGTGCTTTTTGCTGGAGTAGACTCCTTATACTCAAAACTAGCAAAAACACCCTCTAGCAAGGAGACTGCTAGAGCAACCGAGTATGATAATTTTATTACGGCTATAGAGGGCGTAGACACCCTGAAAAGTAACAAAAAACTACTAAAGTTCTTTAAGAATAGCCAGACAAAACAGGCTTACACCAGCCCTGTATCTTTTCAGACCAAGCTAAACGCTGTCTACGATTTTACAGGTAGCGACAAGTTGAGTTCTGCTATATCGGAGCGTATGAACACATTACGCAATAATATCGCTCACGGTAACGATTATAATTTTGACGATTTTGTAACGGAGTGGACTAACCCTAAAACTGGCAAAACATATCCAGCTATAACCTTTAAGGATATTGAGAGTGTCAGCAGGACACTTTGGACTGCCATAGTTAAGCTGGCTAGACAGTAGCTACTTTCCTTGTTGGTTGCGTACGTTTGAGTTTACAAAGCCACGTTTTGCCATAGCTTCGTCAAATGTTTTGTCCATATAAAATAGGTCGGTAATAGCACCAAACCAAAAGTAGTCTAAAGTTATCACACGTCCAAAAGTAACGTTGCCCAGATAAAAGCGGTTTATGGCAAACGGACACAGTAGATTACATAAGGTTAGTATTTTGTAAGTTTTTCGGTCTTTCATTTAAGACACTCCTTTACGGTTAGGTTTGTTATGCCCGTAAAAAGTGTCCTTATACAAAAAGGGACACCCCCAACGGTGTCTTAAGTCGTCTTACCACAATAAGTTTTAGCCTACTGTTTCGGGAGGTATCCCTTTTTAAGGCTAAAAACCATTACGGTAAAAACCGAGTGGCTGTTATTGTGTTACCGACAACTTAAGACCCTCTAATTATATCAAAATATGGCGTAATCAGTATTTAGATAGACGTTTTGATAACGTCTCCAATGTAGCTCTTATTGAGCCAAAAGCACTTTTTAATCAGTTGTGTACCTTGTGGCGTAGGTAGTGTATCTTGAGCGTTTTTTGCCTTTGGTCGAACGTGAGCAACTCGGCTCTCGGTAGATTTTGGTAGGTCGGTTGCGTCGATAGCAACTCGTCGCTTGGTATCCTCCCAAACACGACGAGCCTCCTCACGGTCTAAATATGGCATATTCCAGTAGTTTACTTTTTCAAGTCGTAGGTTGCCGTTTTCGTCCTCTCTAAAAATAACGAAAAGAAACTTTTGCTCTATCTTGCCGAAAAAGCTACTCTCCTCCCAATCCTCGTCTACGATGTCGATGTACTTAAAGGTAGGAAATGACATAGCCTCGGCTGGTATCCAGTTCTTATTTACTCGTATTGTTTTAAGTTCTACGCCAGCCTTTTCAAGCTCTGGTACAGTCCTTTGAGTACCGCCAAGAATACGCATAGTTAGACTACGATAAAACCCTTTGTCATTTTTGCCCTGTTTATGAAAGTCGAGCAAGTCCGAAATCTCCTCGACGGTTTTTCCGATAAAGGGCTTAAACTTGTTTTGTGTAGCGTCTTCAATACTTACGGTAGCAGTTATATCAAGTACGCCAACCTCTTGAGTATGACCCTCGATAATGCGATTTACGTAGCTAGGCTTTAGCGAGAACGCCCTAGACTTTGCTGGTATGTCAGAGTTTGGTTGTTGCCTTGGCTTTTCCTTTTCGCCACCAGAACCCTTACGGCAAGCACCGAGATAATAAGTATCTCCCTCTGATAGCTCGTGAGCCTTGCCGTCCTCAATTTTCTGACGTATCGTTTCCCAATCTCGTTTTATAATCTCTAAATCTTCTTCAGGAAACTCGAACAGTATAGGGTGTAGCACAAACCGCCTATCAAAAATGGACAAGTCCTTTTCGTATAGGTAGAACAGTAGTAGCATTAAACTACATTTTTCCATTAACGACGATGTGTCCCACCTCTCATTAACGAGGTTCATATAGTTAATCATTGTCAGTACGAGACGCTCTTTAGCCTTGTAGCTTTCGTCTTTTCGCCTTAAAACACCAGTTGTCTTTAACTCTACGCCAGCATCAGGAAAATCGGGCAAGTGAGATGTGTCGTCGGTCATAACTTGGTAGTAGTACTTTTCTACCATTTTGCCCAAGTCGCCCTTATTACGAGTGTTCTCGGCAACTTGGGACATATCGACAACTTCGGCTAGTGTTTTACCAGAGAGACCACGAGCGAACTCTAATAGTGATTGTGGGGACGTTATATCGTAGGTCGCTTGTGCCATATTTGTAATTATATCAAAACTATCGTTTTGGGTACTTGATCCCAAGAGACAAAATTGGTAAAATGATTATAACTATGGTAAAGAAAATCAAAGTTGTAGAGCTTTTTGCTGGTGTTGGGGGCTTTCGTATCGGTTTGGATAGAGCTAGCAACGACAAAACGGAGTATAAGACGGTTTGGGCTAATCAGTACGAGCCAGCTACCTCACGACAGCACGCCTCGGAGGTGTATGTAGCACGTTTTGGTAAGGACGGCTTTAGTGGTCGTGATATTGAAAAGGTTATCGAGGACGACTTTGATAGCATACCCGACCACGACTTATTAGTGGGTGGTTTCCCGTGTCAGGACTACTCGGTAGCCAGTACGCTTAAAAACTCGCACGGTCTTATTGGTAAAAAAGGTGTTTTATTTTGGTCTATTTACACAATCTTAAAACGCAAGGGAGACAAAGCACCTGATTATCTCTTTTTAGAAAATGTAGACCGCCTGCTTAAATCTCCAGCTAAACAACGTGGTAAGGATTTTGCTGTTATGCTAGCATCGCTTTCCGACCTAGGTTATGCGATAGAGTGGCGTGTAGTGAACTCTGCCGAGTATGGTTTTCCTCAAAGACGCCGACGAGTGTTTATTATCGGCTATAAAAAAGGTACAAAGCTATACGAGCAAGCTAAAAAGGCTGTAGCTACAGAGTGGCTTACAGTAGACGGTGTCCTTGCTGACGCTTTTCCCGTAGAGCCAAGTCAAGTAACTCACGAGGTTAAATTAGAGGGTACTTACGCTGAGATTACCCAAAACTTTTCAGCTAATAAGCCGACCTTAAGCCCTTTTGATAATTCTGGCTTAATGATTGACCGAGTAGCTATCACTGGTAGGGTTACACCAGTATATGACGGCAAGTTTATGACATTGGGTGAGGTTCTAATTGACGAAAAAAACGTACCGAGCGAGTTCTTTATACCAGAGGACAAATTACCACAATGGATTTATCTAAAAGGTGCTAAAAAAGAAGAGCGTAAAACGGTAACTGGACACGTTTACCACTACGCCGAGGGTGCTATGGTTTTCCCTGATGCCCCAGATAAGCCCTCAAGGACGATTATCACTGGCGAGGGTGGTTCTGGTGCGTCTCGCTTTAAGCACGTCGTTAAAACTCCCTCAGGACGCTATCGTAGACTTGTACCGTTGGAGTTGGAGCGATTGGATATGTTCCCCGATAACCACACCAAGCTAGACGGTGTATCAAACGGCAAACGAGCTTTCTTTATGGGTAATGCCCTAGTAGTTGGAGCTATTGAGCGAGTTGGACAATCACTGTCGAAGAAAAGGTAGGGGTCTGTGTCGGACAACTCCTCTAAAGCTGACCCAAGTAAAAGCTACGGCATTATCGAGCCGAGCTATGATTACGACGACAAACTCTACACCCTGACATACGACGAGGACATAAACAGGCTACTCATAAACCGTATAGCCATAAAGAGTTTTCAGATTAAAAACCCTGACGTAGAGCAAGTATTTTTAGATGTTTTCGCCAAGTTAAAAGAGGCTAATAAGTATAAGACCAAGTTTGACCACGACTACGTTACTAAGACCGAGGTAGAGGTTAGAGCCAATCAAGCCCACGTCGCCATAAACAACCTAAAAATACCCAAACCACTCCGTAACATTATGTTTAGCTCGTCAGACGGTGGCAAAGTCCTACACGTCCAGACCGTCGTAACAAAACGGCTAGCCCTCAAAAACAATCTCGACATCAAAGCCACTAACGAGTGGCTGGCTGATTTACTCCGTAAAGACCCTAAATTACGAATACCAAAGACGTACTAATAATCACTAATAAACGTTAATAAAGAGCCTGTTTAAGAGCCTTCGTAACCTAGTATCGGGGGTATGGACACGCTAACAGCCGAAAAACTAGATAACCCTGCCGACAACTTGGTAGAGTTTATTGAGGCTTTAGCAAAAATAAAAGTTACGCCAGAGAAAATTGCCGTTAATAGTGTCTCTATGCTATCCCCAGACGGCGTAGTTATTACGTACTAACCACCTGCTGTTGTAAAATAGGAGTATGGCTAATGTGAGCGACGAGCAGGATATAACTAAATTACGTTTTGTTTTGTATGCTCGCAAATCTACAGAGGACGAGGGACGTCAGGTTAATTCTATAGACGACCAAGTAAAGTTATGCTTGGATTACGCCGAGAGCCACAACTTGCGAGTAGTTAAAATAATCCGAGAGGAAAAGTCGGCTAAAAAGTATGGCAATCGCCCACAGTTTAAGGATATGTTGGCTGACTTTCCCAAAAAGTACGACGGATTGCTGGCGTACCACCCTGACCGCATAGCTCGTAATATGAGGGACGCTGGCGTAATTATAGATATGCTAAATCCCGACAACGCCCTTATTAAAAATATGGCGTTTCCAACTGTTCAATATGCCAACGATAGTAGTGGACGCTTGACGCTGGCGGTGTTATTCTCTCTGGCTACACAATACTCTGAACACCTGAGCGAAACCGTACAGCGTGGCGTGGATAGCAACCTTGAAAAAGGTAAGTCCTCGGGGACTCCTAAATGGGGCTACGTGCGTAGTGAGATAAGTGGCTGGTATGAGCCAGACGAAAACTTTAAGTACATACAGAACGCTTGGATTATGCGAGCAGAGGGCGAGCTTATCGAGGACATCGTTAAGTATCTAAACAGCCACGATGTAAAGCGTCAGACTAAATCTAGTCGCAATAGCTTAAAGCCAAAGTTTGTACGTCCTAGCGTAAACTCTATGACCAAGTTTTTTAGAGATAGTTTTTATATGGGTATATTAGTACAGGGTGGTCAGGAGGTGGATTTACGTACAGTTATAGACTTTGAGCCTATGATAATGGAGGACGTTTTTAACAAGGTACAGACTCTAGGCTGGTCTCGGTCTCGCCGTAAACCTAATAGCAAAAATGGTGGTATTTTCTATCCTTTTAGGGGTATGGTGTTTTGTGGCGTCTGTAGGAGTGAACGACCTATGTCAGTGGGCAAAAGTATGGGCAACTCTGGTAAATACTTCTTGTACTATCGTTGCGTTAATAAGGACTGCCAGAGAAAAACCAAGAACGTCCGAGCTAAGGACATACTAGAGGGACTGTACGAAACGCTAAAGACACTCCAGTTTACAGATAAAGAATACAAGCTATACAGTAAACGACTAGACGAGCTAACCGATAGTAAGCTCGAGGAGCTTAGGCTAAATCGTAGGAGTCTACTTGGTACTAAAACTAATAAGGAGCGTCAGAGAGACGACTGGTCTCGTAAGCTACGTGATATGGACAGTAGTAGTCCAGCCTACAAGGTTATAGACCAAGATATTACCGATATCCAAAACGAGATTATAGATATTGAGGGCGAGATAAACGACATATCGGACAAGCTACAAAATGCTAACATTGTGAAAATGAACAAGGCTGACTTCTTAAACCTAGCCAATACAGCTCACGATAAGGTGTTAGCTGGCTCTCCAGTAGAAAAAGATGTAATTTTGCGAAAACTGGTCTTAAACCTCTACATAGACGACAAAAAAGCTCCCACCTTTATCTGGCGAGAGCCTTTTGCTACGTTACTTGATGTCCCTAAAACTGCTTTTGGTGGGGCTGGATGGAATCGAACCATCTACCAAGTGGTTATGAGCCGCCTGCTCTAACCGATGAGCTACAGCCCCGCTCGGACTATTATACTACGAATCGCCCCTTTACCGAAGACGATGTGCCTCTGGTATAATAGTAAAAACGACCATAAGCACTTTTATGCAAAAAATATCGCTTCGAAAAATAGTCTACGCTGCTCGGCACAAGTACCTGACATTTAATAATGTCGTTATTTTGGTGGCATTTTTGATTGCGGCTGGTTGGGTATGGGGTTCATTGCAGGTGATGCAGCGCAATTATATACTGCAGAAAGAGGTTGATAATAAAAAGCGCCAGTTGCAGCTAGCTGAGTTGCAAAAGGAGAGTCTAGAGCTCGAAAATCACTATTATGCAACTGATGAATACAAAGAGTTGGCACTACGTGAATCGCTTGGGTTGGTGATGCCCGGTGAGAAGGTGCTAATTTTACCCGAAAATTCAGAATCGGTAAAGGCTGCTGATGAAGCTGCTTCGGCATCAAGTTCCCGGGTGGTTTCGGCTGAGCGGAGCAGTAATTTGGAGCAGTGGTTAAACTTCTTGTTTGGCGGATATAGTAAGAGCATTAATTCAAATGAGGATTTAGAGTAACAAAAAAGACCTTTCAGTCCTTGAAAAGTCTTTCTTGGTAGCGGGGGCAGGATTTGAACCTGCGACCTTGTGGTTATGAGCCACACGAGCTAACCGGGCTGCTCCACCCCGCGGTACATAGACTATATTAACAGATACGGGCGAGATTTTCAACCCCGCCCGCAGCGCTATTTTTATCGTCCGTGCGGCCAGGTCCAGTTGCGGACTTCTTCCATATCTTCGCCGTGCTCGACAATATAGTTATTATGCTCAATAAGCTTTTTTTCCATCGCTTCATATAAGCGCTGCGACGCTTCGTCGGTAAGCCCAGCTCGCTCGATGACGTCCATAACCAAGTGGAAGCGGTCGAGCTGATTTTTAACGGTCATGTCAAAGGCGGTGGTGATGGTGCCTTCCTCTTTGTATCCTCGAACATGTACTCGTTGGTTGGCTCGACGATATATCAAGCGGTGAATTAGCCACGGGTAGCCATGGAAGGCGAAAATGATTGGCTTATCTGTCGTAAACAGCGCATTGTAGTCGATATCGCTGAGGCCGTGCGGGTGTTCGGTGTCGGGCTGCAAACGCATCAGGTCGACGACGTTCACGACACGAATCTTAAGATTAGGTAAGTTTTCACGCAAAATTGATACAGCGGCCATGCTCTCAAGCGTTGGAATGTCACCAGCGGCCACCATCACAACGTCGGGTTCTTCGCCATTGTCGGTTGATGCCCAGTCCCATACGCTCACACCCTTAGTGCAGTGTTCCACGGCTTGGTCCATAGTGAGCCACTGCGGCGCCTCGTGCTTACCAGTGACAGTTAGGTTGATATAACCACGGCTGCGCAAACAGTGGTCCATGACGCTCAAAGTTGTGTTAGCGTCGGGCGGAAGGTAGATACGTGCAACGTCAGCTTTTTTGTTTATTAGGTGATCAATGAAACCGGGGTCCTGGTGGGTGAAGCCGTTATGGTCTTGGCGCCAAACGTGCGATGTGAGCAGATAGTTGAGTGACGAAATTTCTTCACGCCACGGTAATTCGCTACACATTTTCATCCATTTGGCGTGCTGGCTTACCATCGAGTCGACAATGCGGATAAACGCTTCGTAACTATGGAGTAATCCGTGGCGCCCAGTGAGCAGGTAGCCTTCTAGCCAACCCTGTGCTTGGTGTTCGCTAAGTTGCGCATCGAAAATAGCACCTTCGGTTGCCAGGAAATCGTCGCCATCTTGCACCCGAGCGTTCCATTGGCGGCTTGTTGTTTCAAATACGGCTTCAAGTCGGTTTGAAATGGTTTCGTCAGGTGCAAATACTCGAAAGTTTCGTTGACTTGCGTTCATCTTAATGATGTCACGGAGCCACGGGCCAAGTGCGTGGGTATTGCCGGCGTTGACGATGCTAGGGTAGGTGACGTCAACGGCGTAGTCTCGGAAGTTTGGTAGTTGCAATTCGCGCAGTAATTTACCTCCGTTGGCATGATTATTAGCGCCCATACGGCGTTTGCCGGTTGGGGCTAGCTCGGCCAGTTCAGAAATCAGGCGACCATTTTCGTCAAATAATTCGTCGGGTCGGTAACTTTTGAGCCATTCCTCAAGCTTGGCGAGGTTTTCAGTATGAGCATCATCAACCAGAAATGGTACTTGGTGCGAGCGAAACGAGTTTTCGTTTGGAAGACCGCCAACCTCTTTTGGTCCGGTCCAGCCCTTTGGCGAGCGCAGAATAATCATTGGCCAACGTGGGCGAATGGTATTGTCGTGCTCACGAGCCTGCGATTGAATGTGCTTAATTTCGGCTATTGCTATGTCGAGAACTTCGGCCATACGGGCATGCATGAATTCAGGGTCGTCACCTTCGACGAAGTAGGGCGTGTAGCCGTAGCCACGGAATAATTGTTCGAGTTCCTCATGTTCAATGCGAGCCAGCAGAGTGGGGTTGCTAATTTTGTAGCCGTTAAGGTGCAGAATAGGCAGGACCGCACCGTCTGTTTTCGGATTTAAAAACTTATTTGAATGCCATGCTGTTGCGAGCGGGCCAGTTTCGGCCTCGCCGTCACCAACGACACAGGCAACAATTAAATCAGGGTTATCAAATACTGCGCCGTAGGCGTGACTTACTGAATATCCAAGCTCACCGCCTTCATGGAGCGAGCCGGGGACTTGTGGTGAAACATGACTCGACAGCCCACCTGGCCAAGAAAACTTGCGGAATAATGTTGCCATACCCTCGGTATTTTGTGGCATGTCGGGGTAAATTTCACTCCAGGTTCCCTCAAGGTAGGTGTTACCCATAAGCGCAGGGCCGCCGTGGCCAGGGCCTGACACATACACCATGTTGAGATCATTTTCTTTAATGACACGGTTAAGATGTACATAAATAAAGTTTTGGCCCGGCGTGGTACCCCAGTGTCCCAAAAGCATTTTTTTGATATCGCCCATTTCGAGCGGTCGCTTCAATAACGGGTTATCACGCAGGTAAATTTGGCCAACTGACAAATAATTTGCTGCTCGCCAGTAAGCGTCCATCTTTTGTAACATATCTGCTGATACGGTTGTTTCACTCATTTATACGTTCCCTTCATCAATGGTTCTTAGTGTTTGTGTCATAATACTGAAATCTTCTTGGGTTGGAATAACGTGCACGCCAACCTGCGAATCATCTGACGAAATCAATCGTTCACCCCGCTCATTACGAGCTTCGTCAATGCGTACGCCTGCAAATTCGAGCCCCTCGCAAATTCGTGTCCTCATTTCGGCCGACCGCTCTCCAATGCCGCCGCTAAACACAATCGTGTCGACACCACCAAGTGCCGCAATGTAACTTCCGATTGTTTTCTTAATTTTGTAGCAGAATAATTCGATTGCCAGTGCAACATCTTCGTTTTCATGCTGAGTTTGAAGTAGCGTGTACATATCGGCCGTGGTTCCAGACACGCCTAAAAGACCCGATTTATGGGTGACAAGCTCGGAGATATCATCAGCGCTCATGCCTTTTTCCTTTTGCAAAAAGGTAAGTACGCCAGGTTCAATGTCGCCTGTGCGGGTGCTCATCATAATGCCAGATACTGGCGTGAAGCCCATCGATGTGTCAATTGGTTGACCATTTTTGCAGGCGGTAATACTAGCACCACTGCCAAGGTGTGCCAAAATGACCCGACCATTGGCGGCGTCGACGCCTTCGTGAAGCGCTAGGCTATGCATGAGAAACTCGTACGATAACCCATGAAAGCCATAGCGCCGAATTGAATTTTCCCGTTGCAAGGTAAGGGGGAGCGGTAAGGTTTGTGCAACCATCGGGAGGTTGTGGAAAAAGCTGGTATCGAAACAAGCGACTTGCTTCGCATTTGGGTATGCAGTGAGGAATGCCTTAAGTGAGGTGAGAGTTGCGGGCATGTGGTTTGGTGCCAGCGGTGTGATTGATTCGAGGTATTGAAGTAATTCCGGGGTAATTTGAGCTGCCGACGCATAGCGGTCGCCGCCGTGTACAACCCGGTGTCCGATGGCTTCAATCGCATTGGCCTGGACGTGGATTTCTTGCTCGAGCCACTGCGTGACTTGGGCGATTGCGGCCTCATAAGTTTCGATGGTTTCAACGGCAAATGAGCCAACCGGTACGTCGAGATTCGAGCGGTCGAATACGGACACTTTTAAGCTCGACGAGCCCGCATTAACAGATAATAGTACCATTTTTCCACCTACATTATGTTAGTTTTACTATAGCATAATACCACTTATGGCTAAAAGTATCCGTGATACAGCTCACACTCTATGGGACAAGTTTCTGTGCGGCTACTCGCACCGCTTCAGACCATGACAAAAAGGCATGCGGTGTATCGGCAAGTTGGCTGGCGGTCAAGTGATGTTTAACGGCAAGGCCAATTTCGTGAATTAGTTCAGCAGCGTGTGGAGCAACGATAGTGCCACCAAGTATCACGCCCTTTTTATCGGTAATTAATTTAACGAAGCCATCGTGAAAGTCGGAAGTATTGCTGCGAGCGATGATATTCAGTGGCGCCATTGCTTTGTTGATGGACAAGTCGCGACGTCGGCAATCGTCCTCGCTTAAGCCAACGTGGGCTATTTCTGGATAACTAAATATGACCGAAGGAGTGGCCGTATAATCAATAGCCCCTTTGGTGCGTTCGAACATGTTATGTACGGCCACTCGGCTTTCAAGAAGAGCTGAATGGGTATGGCTTCCTCGCCCCAATACGTCACCAGCGGCAAAAATATGCTTTACATTTGTTTGCATATACTCGTTCACTTCTATGCCTTTGGGGGTGTATGTAATAGTCGCATTATCAAGCCCAAGGTCGACATTAGGCAGGCGCCCTGCGGCCACTAAAATTTCATCAGCCTTAATGTGCTTCTCGACACCGCCCTTTGAAACGGTAATCCGTTTTCCCAGGCCCTCTTTTTCAACCGAAACGACCCGGCTATGGGTGAGAATTGTTGCGCCTTTCTGTTCGGTGAGCAGCCGTTCGAGTAACTCGCCAACTTCAGGATCTTGATGGGGGAGGATGCGAGCGGCTTGCTCGGCAATATACACTTTTGTGCCAAATGTGGCCATAAGTTGGGCAATTTCAACCCCGTATTGACCACCACCAATAATAAATAAGCTCTTTGGTGGGCGCATGGTTTCTAGTATGGTTCGAGGCGTAAAGTAGGGTACGTCGGGAAGGCCCTGAATGGCTGGTGCCACCCATGACGACCCTGTCGCCACCAAAAAATGTGCCGCTGATAAATGGCGTCGGCTCACAGTTATTTCATGTGGAGTTAAGAAATGCGCCTTACCAGTATAGATACTAATACCGTGGTTTTCATAAAATGTTCGGTTATTGGCTGCGCCGGTGCGCTTTACGACCGTATCTTTCCAATTGCGAATTGAGGGATAGTTGTATCCAAGAGTCGATGTTCGCAGGCCAAACTTACCCGCATGGCGGCCCTCGTCGTAAATACGTGCTGTGTGCAGAAGGGCATTTGTTGGAATATCACTCCAATTTGGCGACTCGCCGCCAATCGCACCCTCTTCAATGATGGCTACCCGTTTACCGGCTCGGGCAGCAATGGTTGCCGCAGCACTACCGCCAGCGCCGCTGCCAATTACGATGAGGTCATAGTCAAATGTGTGTTTTGCCATCGGGGCATCTCCTTATAATGTCGTTCGATGATGTTCATATAAATAACTTGCGTCTGGGTGGTAGGTCTTTAGGCTGCGGCTGGTGGTGCGCCGTATATCATCGGTGGTTACTTCGGGGCGGCCTTTCAGCCATACTTCGACGTCACCGACCACACGGCGGGCGATACTTTCGGCATAGCCGTGCGGTGAACCAGCACTTAAACAGGCGTTAACAATGCTAAGGTGGAGAATGTCGGGGTTGAACGGATCGGGGTGATGGTGCGCATGAGCACCACTTTGGACAACGTAAGTGATAAGCCCACCGTCACTCATTATGAAGCCCCAACGGCAATGGACACAACCTGACTAACGTATAGGAAAAACCCAAGCACTAACAATGCGCCGCCACCGGCAAATTGCAAGAAGCGTTTATTTTCGACACGCCACTTTTGAATATGCGCCAGCGATCGTCCGCTTCCAATCATTGACCAAGCTATAATAAGGCCGAGAAGTGAGATAACGGTGTATAGTGCAAGACCAATAAGCTGCCACGAGCTTGGTAGCTGGATAAGCACGAGCGCAGTAATGGCGAGTGATGGCATGATAAAGATTAATTCAGCGGCAACGCTGGTGAGCCCTAAGCTAAATGATTCAGCTCCAGAGCGAGTTGCTTTGCTGCGGCTGTGAAGATAATCGGCGAAAAGCCGAGGGATCCATAATTCGGTGCTGTTACTGCGGTGTTTGTAGTAAAACAACCATACTGCCAGGCCAATTCCAAAGGCTAAACCGCAGACAACTGCCCACACGATAAGTGGGATACCGCCCTGGAAGCTATGTAAGAAGATAAGAGCGATGAATGATAGGAGAAGCAGGGTCATCACGCCGGCACCGATAATGTAACTGGTGGTGAGGCGAACTATATGTTTGTGTGATTTACGTGCGCTCAAGGCATGGCCACTTAATAGCGAGAGGACGCCTATGCTCAACTGAAAACTGGCCTGAATAAGTGCTGCAAATGCAACAACTATGAGAGAGGTAGGTACGTCCATGATGTGTATGTTTTTTGAGTATTCCTCCACTTACGTTATACCATAAGCACTACTGTATCGTCAAAAAAGGGGGCTATTTTGACACTGGTTCCATATAAGACTATTGACTTTTAATCAAGCTTATGCTAATATACATACATACGCCAATCAACACAAAAAAAGTGGCATAAACAAAAAAGGGCATCAAAAAAATGGAACACACCACCACGCAAGCAGAAATCGAACCAGTCACAATCAGCGATGTTATGCATCTAACAACCTGGGACCGACCACGAACCAACGAAGAATTACGAGATTTTATTTCTCAACGTGCAGTTGTCGCTGGCCTTTAAGATTTATTTTTAGCGCCCAATTCAAAATTGTCCCTGAAAAGGGGAGATAAGCGAGAGGGGAGTGATGGTTTGCCACTCCCCTCTTCCCTTTTATGTTAAATTTGTACCCTAACAAAGAAAAAACCCGCACCTTAGGGAGCGGGCTCCACCTTTGGTACGGGTAATTAGTGCGGATGCGGCTTTTCACCACCACTGCAGGTTGAGCTGATCGTTGTCGAGGCCTACCTGTGTGTAGCCTTTTAGAGCGAGGGCGATTTGATCAACCCATCCCGCAAGCTTGATATTTACCGGGTTAGGATCTTCGGTACGCTTCTCGGATGAGCAGCCTATAAATTATAGAATAATTTTGTTAAAAAGCAAGAAACCCCTTCAAGGATGAGAGGGTTTCAAATAATTTCCTGGTAGCAGCGACAAGGATTGAACTTGTGACCTCGAGCTTATGAGTCTCGCGCTCTAACCAACTGAGCTACGCTGCCGTGTGTTTTGCGTCGGGTTCCGACGCTGGGTACAATGACAATTTTATCAAAATTTACCCCTTTTGACTAGAGAGATAGGGGTATATAATAGAACTAACCATGTGATACTCACTGGCTTTCAAAGTTAAGCGTCCCTCGCATTAGGTCATTCATCGTCTTCGGGTTCCAACTTGCTAGAAACGGGCAGGGGAAAACGGGCGAAAATTCTGGGCAAACGTTTCTCGAATTAATTAAACGAGAATTTTTTAATATGAATGACGAAACTTTTTTGAACGAAATTGTACAAGTGGTGGCGGTGTTTAAGCCGGGGCATCAGCCGTGTTTGCCAGTGCGGTTTAAAAGGGCGAACGGGCGAGAGGTAAGTGTGAGTGAACTTGGATTGCGGCATCCCCTCCCTCATGGCTTAAAAACGATTCATGCCTTTGATGTGACGGACGGCGGCACCGATTATCGGCTGGAGTTTGACAGCGAGCGCCTGGTGTGGCGGCTGACTATGGAGGCGGATCATTATGAATAGTGAGCCAACCGAGTGTCTAAATGGGCAATCGCAGCAACCAGATTTCAACGAAGAGCGGCCGCTTATTATGCATATCGACCTTAATAGCTGTTTTGCAACTATCGAGCAGCAGGCCCGGCCAATGCTACGTGGTAAGCCGGTGGCAATTGTAAACCGTCGGACTGACAAAACGGCGATTGTGACGGCCAGTTATGAGGCCAAGTCGATGGGGGTAAAAGTAGGTATGAAGCTGCGTGATGCTAAATTATTGTGTCCAGACATTATTGCGCTAGAAAGCGATCCATCAAAATATCGCTACGTGTATCACCGGCTAATGAATATTATGCGAGACTATTCGGCGCACGTGACCATGAAAAGTATCGATGAAGGTATTATTGATTTTCACCATACCGACCATGCTACTGGCGGCCGTAATTTAGTTGAAATCGGCTATGAAATAAAGCAGCGCCTGAAAGACGAAATTGGGGTGTGGATGCGCTGCAATATTGGGATTGCGCCAAATCGTTTCTTGGCAAAAACAGCGGCGGGCTTACATAAGCCAGACGGATTAGATGTTATAACGTCGCACAATATTAGAGATGCATTAGGGGAGTTGAAGCTCACCGACCTGACGGGAATTGCGCACCGTAACGAACATCGCTTGAACAGTGTCGGTATTACCACTCCCCTGCACTTTTTAGATGCCGATATAACAACACTCAAAAAAGTGGTATTTAAAAGCGTCGTGGGCGAGTGGTGGTATAAACGCCTACGAGGTTTTGAGGTTGATGATATTGAAACGCAGATGCGACGAGTTGGTCGGCAGTATGTGCTGGAACGGTTTGATTTGACACATCAAGAGATGACTCAGCGGCTGCATCACTTGTGTGAGTCGGTCGGCAGCCGCATGCGTTCGCAACACAAAGCAGCCAGGGGAGTGTACGTTTATGCGAAAACCCTAGATCATGGTTACTGGCACTCCTCTACCCTATCTCCTCTCCCCTTTTTTAGTGACCAGGCAATTTATGCCCAAGCATTGCAACTATTTAGCAAAGCACCAGACGGTATTCGTGAGATAGGGGTGCATTGTTACGAATTGGTGCCGTTGGAGCAATCACAGCTGAGCTTATTCGCCGATGAGATTGCTCGTGAGCTACGGGTGGCAGGGGTAATTGACGAGCTCAACCGGCGTTTTGGTGAGCGAACGGTTCATTCGGCCGACACGCTACGAACGGGGATGTATGTCAGTACAAAAATACCATTTGGCAGCACTCGGTATCTGTAAATATGGTATAATTAGTGCAAACGACCGCAACATAAATGGAGATTTCTTATGTCTGGACACAGCAAATGGTCAACTATTAAACGTGAAAAGGGCGCAAAAGACGCTAAGCGTGGTGCTATTTTCACGAAAATTGGCAACCAAATTGCGATTGCGGCACGAAGTGGTACCGACCCAACAATGAATTCGGCACTGGCGCTAGCAATCGAAAAGGCTAAAGCGGCTAATATGCCGGTGGCAAACATTCAGCGGGCAATCGACCGTGTCAGCGACAAAAATGCCGCAGCCCTCGAGGAAGCGACTTACGAAGCGATGGGTCCGGGCGGCATAGGGATTATTATTGAAACAGCGACGGATAACAAAAACCGCACTTTTCCTGAGGTCAAAACGGCGCTTACTAAAAATGGCGGGCGTATTGCCGATGCTGGTAGCGTGATGTTCCAGTTTGCTCGCAAGGGTGTTATTACTGTAGCCGCTTCGGGTGAAGAGGCGTTGCTGGCGGTGCTTGATGCGGGTGCTGAAGATGCGCTTGAAGAGGGTGATGAGCTGACTGTTTACACCGATCAAAAAGACCTTGCAAAAGTACGGACTGCAATTATTGATGGTGGGCTGACGGTTTCGAGCGCCGAACTTATGTACGTACCAACTAACTCTGTGCCGATTACCGATGCAGAAGTTGCTGCGAAAGCCCTGAAAGTACTCGATGCACTCGATGACTTAGATGACGTGACAAACGTGCATACCAATGCCGATATTCAAACCGAAGAATAAAGTATTATTTCGTTTCAGGATTCAATAGAGAGTTAATTTTTACTTTCTATACTAAGTTCCATGCTGAAGAAAAAGTTTGGACTATTTTTGGGTTTGGTAGTTCTCGCAGGTAGTGCGTGCGTAACCCCTACGCACGCTTCTTCAGCGCCATCGGTTATTATGGTGTCAATCCAGGCTGGAGCATCGGGCGACGCTAAACAAGAGCTTATTATTTTATATAATCAATCGCCCGAGCCTGTCGATATTACTCACTGGTGTCTTAAAAATAAAGCAGCGGTTGCTTTCGCCTGTTTTACTTATCCAGATACGGAAGTTGAGACAACCATTGCGACACTCCCGCCATATGGATATGCCACAGTTGCCTCGAAAGATTTTGCCTACGGTGAGGCGATGGACGAGTCGTATTACTCGTTGGCTTATGCTGTTACAAATCAAAGTAGCGGCAGCATTATTGGTGGGTCTGATACCATCCAGTTGGTTGATGCAAGTGATAGTATTATCGATAGCCTATCATGGTCTAGTACGCTTACTCCCGGCAAGGTATGGGCCCGGACGCAATTAATTGTCGCCAACGCACCTGACGTATTTGACGTATATGCCAATACAGCAGAACTTACTGATTGGGAGGTGCGGCCAGCAGGCGGGCAGCCATTTAATTCGGTTATATTGACGCAACTTGCAGCGCCTGTACCTGAAAAGCTGCCGCCACTTCTGGCGCCTTATATCACCGAACTTCTCGCTAACCCAAAGGGCCCAGATGGCGACGGTGAGTTTATTGAACTTTATAATCCAAATACAGACGCTACTATGATGCTTACCGATACTGCTTTGCAAGTGGGGTTTGAGACGGCAAAAACGTACACCTTCCCCGAAGGCGCGTCAATTGCTCCACTTTCGTATGCAACATTCTACTCATCAGATATGGGCTTTAGCCTTACCAATACGAAGGGTAGGGTATGGCTTGTCCAAGGCGAGTTGCCAGCGGGTGAGGTTGTTGAATATGTCAATGCGAAAGACGATGAGTCGTGGGCGCTTATTGACGGTGCGTGGCAATATACATCTCTACCCACACCAGGCAGCGACAATGTGCCATCACCAATAAAAATATCAATTGTGAAGGCGGCTGTCGCATCGGCTCCAAAACCGTGTGCCGCCAATCAGTATCGTAATCCCGATACCGGTAGATGTAGGCTTATTGTCTCTAGCCAAACTACACAAACACCGTGTAAGGCAGGTCAAGAGCGAAATCCAGAAACAAACAGGTGTCGTAATATTACAAAAATGACAAACGCAGCCTTTAAGGTTTCCCAAGTGGAAAGCGATACTACTAATCAGGTTCGTTGGTATTATTGGGTTGGAATAGGTGCTATTGCTTTTGGAATTATTAGCTACGCAGTGTGGGAGTGGCGAATTGAACTGCGCTCGTTTGGTAAAAAGGTTTGGAGTTTCGTAATGCATCGGACTAACCTATACTAGTAGATATGAGAATTCTTGGTGTTGACCCTGGCACGGGCATCCTCGGGTTTGGTGTTGTTGAAACCGACCAGTTAAATAACGGTCGTTTCACTATGATAGACGCTGGGGTGATTCGTACGCCGGCGCATACACCACACGATGTACGTTTAGAGGACATTTATAAGAGCCTGACGGAGATCATTGAAACGACTAAGCCGGATGTCTGTTCGATTGAGCGGTTATTCTTCTCTCGAAACATTACAACCGCTATGACGGTTGCTGAGGCGAGGGGAGTTGCGCTACTGGTTGCACGCCAGCATCATGTGCCAATTTTTGAATATACTCCCCAACAAATTAAACAAACCATTACAGGATACGGTAGAGCTGATAAAAAGCAGGTTCAAGAGATGGTGCGGGTGCAGCTTGGTTTGAAAGATATTCCAAAGCCCGACGACTGTGCAGATGCGCTTGCTGCCGCCATTACCCATGCGTTGATGATGCGGTTACCAAAGGAAAGCTTGTAGTTGGCAGCCATGATTTTTTCGAGCTTTTTCTAATACATTGAAGCATTGATTTGCGATAAGCGTCGGGGATGGCATCGTATATTTGCGTGAGACGCCAGGTGCGCATCCAATCACCCCGACGGTCATGTAGATAGAACCCGATACTTGAGTAGCGATCGTATTCCCAGTCGGTGTGAAGTGCATGAATGCGGAGTGATGTTGCAAACGCTTCGTGAATATCGGATAAAGCCAGAACCTGAATTTTTGGTTTACGCTTGTAATATGTATGAGGGGCGTACTGTACTATTTCGTATTGATAACCAAGTAGCACCTCGACGAGTTGTTCGACGAATGAACGACATAACGATTGGTCGATACTAAAAAGTAATAGTTCGATACCTCGACTTTGAATTGAAAATGCGAGCAAATCGATACATGAGGGCAGCTGCTTATAAATAGGCAGTTCATGTATAACAAGCCGTGGGCTAAGAAAGTCTTGTAACTTGGAAATAATAAAGGCCCGCTCGCTATTTGATGCAAGGAGTGGTCCGCTGGAAACATCGGACGTGATGCGAATGTAATAGTAGCCGTCTGTTTTCGGATCCTGTTTCATGCTTCTACTATAGAAAAACAATCTTGTATAACAATGAACTTTTTCACCAAAATGCTTACGATGGCCAGAATAGTGGTCGATGTGCGATAATAGAGACACTATGATTGCACATGTTTCTGGGGTTGTTGCTGAAAAGTTTGGGAACTCTATTATTGTTGACGTTCATGACATCGGGTACGAAGTACAAGTTGCAAAGGGCGACTACGATCGTAGCCTGCTTGGTGAGGCTGTGACATTTTACACCTATCATCATATCCGTGAACAGGCTCAAGAATTATTTGGATTTTCATCACTTGCTGCGAAAAAACTTTTTGAGCTGTTGATTACCGTTCAAGGAGTTGGACCAAAAGCGGCGTTATCAATTTTATCACTTGGTGAAAGTGAAGTGGTGCGAAACGCTATTGCGGCTGGTGACAGCGGCTTTATCGCCAAGGCGAGTGGTGTTGGTAAAAAAATAGCCGAACGGGTTGTGGTTGATTTGTCAGATAAGGTTGGGCTGGCGGTGACCGTTGCTCATGCGAGTGGGGTTGCGGCGATACCAGTTGGAGACGAGGCACTTGAGGCACTGGTGGCGCTTGGCTACTCATTAAATGATGCACAACGAGCGCTCGAAAATATTCCGAACGATATACCAACTGCTGCTCGGATAACTCAAGCACTGCAGGGGTCATAAATGGCTATTGAACGAATTGTCGACACAAGCACTCACGACGCTGATAACGAAGAGCAAGTTATCGAAATTAGTTTACGACCGCAGTCATTTCAAGAATATATCGGTCAAGATCGCTTAAAAACTAACCTCAAGTTGGCAATTGATGCGGCTAAAAAGCGAGGCGAACCACTCGACCACATATTGCTGTACGGGCCTCCGGGGCTAGGGAAAACAACAATGGCAACGGTGATTGCTCGGGAAATGGGCGCTACTATCAGAGTAACGGCCGGGCCAGCTATTGAGCGTCCAGCCGATCTTGCGAGTATTTTAACAAGTTTAGCCGACGGTGACATTTTATTTATAGATGAGATTCACCGCCTAAGTCGAACGGTTGAAGAGGTGCTGTATGCGGCCATGGAAGATTACAAGCTCGATATTATGATCGGCAAAGGTCCAGGCGCTCGCAGCGTGCGGCTTGATTTGCCAAAATTTACTGTTATCGGGGCAACCACTCGCACCGGCGCTTTGGCGGCGCCGCTAAGGGATAGGTTCGGACACATCTATCGGCTCGAATTTTATACACATGATGAAATTGCTGATATTATTCGAAGAGCAGCCCATATTTTGGGGACGCGCATTGACGAACCTGCGGCGACATTAATGTCTACCCGTGCTCGTTTGACGCCTCGTATTGCTAATCGTCTACTTAAGCGGGTTCGTGACTACGCTGATGTAAATGGTGATGGTATTATTGACACTGCTATTACACAGCAGGCATTCTCTCTTTTGGAGGTAGATGAACTTGGTCTCGACGCCGGTGATCGTAACTTACTGCTTCGAATGATTGATATGTACGGCGATAGCCCGGTGGGCCTAACGACGCTTGCCGCCTTAACTGGTGACGAGGCTAGTACAATTGAAGATTTTTACGAGCCGTATTTACTGCAAGTAGGGCTGATCGAGCGAACGCCTCGGGGACGGCGAGTCACCGGACGGGCATTCTCACATTTACAAAGAACACCAACTAATAAGTAAATAATTGGTATACTACAACTATGGATAATAATGAGCCACAACCAGCAACTCACCCACAATCAGCACCGGCCGTTGTGCATGTTGCTCGTTCATATGAACCTGAAGCGCCTATTATTAGCCCTAGGGCGCAGCGTTTACACGAGCGCTCAAAATTATTATATCCAACGCTTAATTTAAGCCCAGGCGAGTACGTTATTAGTGCGGTGCACCGTCATATTATTGGTATTGTCGCTCCGTTATCACTTGGGACGCTCCTTATCGGCGTAGCGCTGGCTGTTCTTATTAACTACGATGCTTTTGTTGTTTACTTTTCAATCAGTGGCATGTTTGCGGAAACGGCTAACGTTGTATGGCCCGTTTTAGTGTTTGTTGCAGTAGTTGCTCTGAGTATGTTCGTCTCATATTATGTATATGTGCGAAATCGGTTTTTTCTGACCAACGAAAGTGTTATTCAGGAAATTCAAACCTCACTATTTTCCCGCCAAGAACAAACAGTTAGCCTGGAAAATATTGAAGATGCCAGTTTTTCTCAGGAAGGTATTGTGCCTCAAATATTAAATTATGGTGATATTCGCCTCAGCACCGAGGGTGATGAGACAACCTATCGGTTTACCTATGTCTCCAATCCTAAAGAACATATTGCACGGCTTAATAATGCTGTTGAAGCATTTAAAAATGGCCGACCGGTTGATATGAGCTACGAAGAGTAGACTGGTAGCGACTGCTCACTACTCATTGCGACTGGTTTTAACGTAATCGTCTTCGTTCTCAAGGGTGGTGCGAAGGGTGTAGCTTTTACAGCTTGTGGCGTCGCAGTTGGTTGGCTCGTAGCGAAATTCGCTGTCGCTTTCACCTATTTTTACACCATGGGGGTCTTTAAATAGGTCGGGGTCAACCGATGGCAGCGCTTCGGGATTCACCGTGAGTGGGTATGAGCCGTGTTGTTTAAAATAGACTTCCTCGAGTGAATAGTAGATAGCGTTGATGGAAGTTTTACGCAATTGATCACGGCTTGCAACTTCAACGACGTTTTTTTGTGCAAAAAACAATATGCTGGCTAGGGCTAACACGCCTACGACAATAAGAAGTTCGACTACGGTAAATCCACGTGATGATTTCATCTCTGTATATTATAGCAAATTAAGAATCGCCTGCGTATAATAGTATATAGAGAAAGAGAGGGAAGTATGGCAGCGAAGAAAGCTGAAAAAACCGAAACGTCTGTAACTACCAAGGCAGAAAAAACCCAACCAGCAACCGCTTCAGAGGCAAAGCTTAAAGCGCTTGGCCTCGCTCAAGAGCAAATCAACAAGCAATTTGGCGATGGCGCAATTCGTCGACTTGGTGACACCAAAACTGTCGACGTCGAGCTTATTAGCAGTGGGGCATTGAGCCTTGATTTGGCACTTGGAGGTGGTTATCCAAAGGGGCGTATTGTCGAAATTTATGGCCCGGAGTCGTCTGGTAAGACAACTCTTACGCTTCACGCTATTGCTGAGATCCAAAAAAAGGGTGGTACGGCAGCATTTGTTGATGCCGAGCATGCTCTTGACCCTGCCTATGCCCGTCGTCTGGGCGTTGATACCGATAATCTATTAGTAGCTCAACCAGATAACGGTGAGCAAGCACTTGAAATTGTCGAGACATTGGTTCGTTCGAACGCAGTCGACCTTGTGGTCGTCGACTCGGTCGCTGCATTAGTGCCCCAAGCTGAAATTGAAGGCGAGATGGGTGATAGCCACATGGGACTGCAGGCTCGTTTGATGAGCCAGGCACTTCGTAAGCTAACGGGCATTATCAATAAAAGTAAAACAATCGTTATTTTCATTAACCAAATTCGCATGAAAATTGGTGTTATGTTTGGTAACCCCGAAACAACCACCGGCGGTAATGCATTGAAGTTTTATGCATCTGTTCGTATGGATATTCGTAGAACGGGGCAAATAAAAGCTGGCGAAGAGATAATTGGTAACCGAACCAAGGTGAAAATTGTTAAAAATAAAATTGCACCACCTTTTAGAGCGGCTGAATTCGATATTATGTACAACGAAGGTATCTCACGTACGGGCGACGTACTCGACCTTGCCGTTCTGCATGGCATCGTTGGTAAGAGCGGCGCATGGTTCGACTATGCAGATGGTAAAATTGGCCAGGGTCGCGAGGCTTCAAAGCAGTACTTAACTGATAATCCAAAAGTACTTGATGAAATTGAAGCGAAGGTACGGACGAAAGTCGCAACCGACGGCGAAGGCTAAGTAGCCTCAGTAAGCTATCGTAAGCGATACGAAAAAGTAGCCCATGAAAATTTCTGCACTCAAAGCACAAACCAGGGATAAGAACCGGGTAAATGTGTTTGTTGATGGGGCGTATAGTTTCTCGCTTGACGTCATGCAGGTGGTCGAATTAGGAATTAAATCAGGCAACGACTATTCGGAAGACGAGCTTACCTCATTGAAAAACGAGAGTTTGTATGGGAAATTGTATACCCGGTCGCTCGAGTATGCTTTGGTGCGACCACGCAGTTTGCGTGAGATGCGAGACTATCTTTATAAAAAAACTAGAGCAACTCGGACAAAAATGGGTGACATAAAGGAGGGAGTGAGTCCAGAACTCACTCAAAGGGTGTACGAGCGTCTTATTGAGAATGGATACCTTAATGACGAAAAATTTGCACGGTTTTGGGTTGATAATCGCAACGTTCGCAAGGGTACGAGTATAAGAAAACTAACGTCAGAACTACAGTCTAAGGGTGTCGATGCCTCTATTATCGAAAAGGTGCTATCTCATTCGGGTCGGTCGGACGACGAGGAAATTCAAAAGATAATTGCGAAAAAGGCTAGTAAATACGACGACGAACGCAAGCTAATCGCATACCTTATCCGGCAAGGATTCCGCTACGATGACATTAAACAAGGGCTTGAGGCCGCCTCGCAAGATGCTTATGAAGCGTAGCCTCGGATTGCTTGCATTACTGGTTCGGCGGTAGTCACAGTTGCAGACCTCACGATAATTGCAGAATTATTAATTTCAACAATTTGTGAACGGTTGATAAGGAGACCGGTGTCGGTAATGCCGCGCAATAAACCACGTCTTACACTCAGCTGTTGGATAGAGTAGTTATCAGTATCTATTGTGTAGTCATTAACACGACCGAGTTTATGTTTTTGTTGGTCAATTACCTGAAGCCCAATTAGTGCAAAGCGAAGGTCGAGCAGCCGCTTAATGGTTACGACATCGTCGAGTCCAACAAGCTCGTCGCTGCCATTAATAATGAGTCCGAGTTGGCCAAACTCACGAATATCGCTGGCGAGCAAATACGAAGGGTTGGTAGTGAGTAACGGTCCCTCAACCTTGTAGGCAAGAATATTTAAATTATCAGGGTTAATGACTGGCTGGACTGCAATACCAAGTTTGCCACCTGTTTGCAGGCTCATAATAGGGCAGTTAATAAGTCGTGATCCGAGGACGAGCATAATATTAGTATAAGCTTTTTATGCGAGCCGTGCTACCTTGCGGACTTATTCGGCAAATGGATTAATGCGCCCATCGGGCAGTGAAGGTGCTGTGTGAGGGTCGCCACTTTGGTGAAGGGAATTGATGGCGTTGAGGGTCGTCTCATCGATGGATGCATCTTGTGTCGGTATATCAGAGGTACTTGGTGTCGATTCGTTAATGGTGGTATTAATCAGGATTACGCCAAAGGCCAAACAGGCGGCAACAAAAATAAAGAAAAGCAGGAGGTGAAACCGTTTCAAGAAAGATGATGCGTGTCGCAGAAAGGCACTTCGATTTTTTTTGATAGCAATTTTCTCGGCCATAGTTACCTCACTAATACCTCAATATTGATATCACCAACGCCGATACTATCAGGATTTGACGTGTTAGCGGCGTGTAGTGATAATGATCGTACCTGAAGCTTTGGCATGCTTGTTTCGATGGTATGCAAAAATGTAATCAATTTTGTATATGATGTTGGCGAATCAAGCTTAACAACCATACCGTGCGACCCATCGTTGCTTGGAGTCAACGACGTCACTTTAAGGCCAGCGGCTGCTGCGTAGTGCTTAATATCGTTACTCATCTGTGCCTGGTAGTTGTCGCTAGTAGCAAAGAGCTGGTTGACTTTATTGATGAGTTCATCGGTTGATGAAGACTGGTTGCCAAGGGCTTGAAGTTCATTAACTTGTTTAGCGCTTGCATCGGCCTGGGCTTGGCTATTGCTGACGGTTGCTGCGTAGTCTTTGACAAACTCGAAGTAGTAATACAACGTTCCGCCGCCCCCGATAAGTATGAGTGCAAATAAAATAACCAAAATAGTTTGTAAATTTTGAGGCCTGAATTTTTTTTGTTGGTTCATAATTATAGATTGCCTCGGTTAAATATAACGGTAAAAGGGGCTGTCACTGGATAGCCTTCGGGTCCTCCAGCGGCTTTTGTTTCTCCTGCAACGACTGAGCTAAATAAGCCTGAAGTCTGCAGCTGTTGTAGTGTTTTCTTGGCATCGTCGGCCGTTCTGGCATATACGGTAATGGTTGTCGGGACACCGTTGGCTACGTTTGTGGTGGTTAGTGTCAGGTCGTCGAGAATTGTTCCACTAGGGAGTGCTTGCCCTAGTTTTACGAGAACTTGGGAATAACGTGCCTCATTCGCTAAAGACGCTTGTGCCTGGGCTAATGTTGAACGTAGCTGCTCGACTTGTTGCGTAGCTGCTGCTGTGCGTTCACTGGTTTTTGAGCTGTTGGCTTCGATGAGTGCGTCAGCATTGTCTTTAATAGATGTTAAGATTGTATACGAAACAAAAAGTGCGCCGCCGAGGAATAAGAACGCCAAAATGATGATATCAATGTAGCGAGTTAATATTAAATTTACTCGTGCTGCGGCAATATCGCTTTTTTTAGTATCGGCCAGCAGGTTTATCATTTCCAAATACTCCCTGGATTAATACTTGCAACACCTGCAACTGTAATATAGCGTGATCGGAATTGTCGAGGAGGCTCTTGTACTTTGTCAAAGTCGAGTTTTTGCCATGGGCTAGCAACTCGAGCTGCAATAACTAAGTTCTCGGTAAAGAACTCGCCAATACCCGGCACATTGCTTCCACCACCGACAATTAAAAGCTGCTCTAGTTTTCTAGTACTATTAATTCGCTCAGTGTAATAACGCATAACTTTTTTAGTTTCAGCCAGAATATGTTCGAGGCTTGGGAGCAGGGCGTCGTGAAGCGCCTGCTGGCGAGGCCCAGCGCTGAGGCCGTTCAGAACCTTTAATTGATGAGCATTTTCAAGCGAGATGTTCATTTTTTTCGATATGTCGATTGTAAACGTGTTGCCGCCAACGGGCACGCCGCCTGTCACACGAATCGACCCCCTATCAAGAATGGCGATGTCGGTACTTGCAGGGCCAATATCAACAACGACAGTTGGAAGGGTGCCATCTTCGGTTGCGGTCAGCACTCGACCAACGGCGTTCATACTTGGCTCAACCAGAATAGGCATAAGTCCAGCCGCCTCGACATTGCGGGTAATATTGTCGACAATAACTTTTGATACTGCACTCATAAGTACGGTAATTGTTTTTCGTGACCGTTCGATAACTTGATAGTCAATGTATAGTGTTGATACTGGTATTGGAATATACTGCTCAGCTTCAAGAACTACGGCTTCATCGAGCGATTTTTCGGCCGAAGCTGGCATCGTAAATGTTCGGGTATAACTACGGGCGGTTGGGATGGTGATGGCAACTCGGTTGCTCGTCATTGAGCCAATAATTTTATCAGCCATGACTGATTTAATAGTATCTTTTAAAAAAACACTATTTTCGTCTTCAAATGCCTCTTTCATTTTAAGGGGGTCGAGATCAAGTGAGCCATAGCCACTTACCAGCCATCGCTTCGAGTCGATCGACATCAATTTTATACCAGTGCTACTGATATCAAGCCCGATGATTGGTTTGTCTTTATAAAAGAATTTTGACATATGCCCACTAATGTAATTACTTCAGTATTATACCATGATGAGGGCGGCTTACTTAATATTTTGAGATAGCTGTGCAATAGGGGTCATAACGCTTGCTGCGATCAACCCAACCATACCACCCATGATAACAATCATCACCGGTTCAATAATGGCGCTCATGCCTTCGATGGCAAGGTCGACTTCCTCTTCGTAGAAATCGGCAACTTTAAGAAGGACGTTGTCGGTTTGTCCCGTTTCTTCACCAACGGCCAACATTTGAGCGACGATCGACGGGAATAACTCATTATTTTCGAGCGCTGCCGAGAGTAGCCTTCCATTTTTTACCTGAATACCCGCCTGTGTAAGTGTATCTTGGTAGATGACATTTCCAACCGCTCGTGATGTAACATCAAGAGCCTCAAGGACGGCAACACCAGCGCCCATTAGCGCCGAAAAAGTTCGGGCAAATCGTGCAACGGCAACTTTTCGTATGATTGTGTTTACCCCGGGGATTTTAAGAATTAACGTATCAAATTGGCGCCTTCCTTGCGGAGTTTTGCGGATATATCCAAGAAGGCCCACAATCAGGAATATTAACGCTGGCAACAATATAAACCAGTATGAAACAATAAAATGACTCACTGCGAGCATGAAGAGTGTAATGCCGGGCAGCTTTGCCTCGGGGCCGCCAAGGTCGGTTAGGATGTTGCCAATTTGTGGCACAACGAAGATCATTAAGCCGAAAAAGGCGATAACCGTAATACACATAAGCACCATTGGATACGCCATGGCACTACGGATTTTTTTTCGAATCGTTGCGCTTTTTTCAAGTTGGGCGGCCAAGCGTTTTAAAATGTCATCCAAAATACCAGCCGACTCACCAGCTCGCACCATGTTGACGTAAATATCATCAAATGTTTCAGGGTGTTTTGCCAATGCGTCGCCCATTGATGTGCCGGCCTCAACGTCCTTTACGACATCGCTAAGAATTTTTTGAAGCGCTTTATCTTCGGAGTGAATTTGGATTGAGGTGAGTGAACGAAGCAACGGGACGCCCGCTCCAATCATGGCGCTGAGTTGGCGAGTAAACGCAACTAAGTGGTCTTGCTTTACTTTGGTTGATTCAAAAAGGTGATCGAAATCGATTGACGATGGTTTCTTGTCCTTTAGCTTTTTTATGCTAATTGGTCGAAGGCCTTGCTTTGTGAGTGCGGTAATAACACTCGCACGATCCGGTAGGTCGGTTTTGCCTTTGACGGAATTATTTTGGGAGTCCGCAGCGACGTAAGAAAATCGTGCCATACCAGATTACTCCCTGCTAACCCTAAGGACTTCTTCGATAGTTGTCTCACCACGAAGTGCCTTAATAAGCCCGTCGATTTGCATGGTGATCATCCCCTCGCGGATTGATTGCGCCTGAATAATATCGCTAGTTGCGTGGGCCATGATGAGCTTTTGAATATCTGGTGAATTGTAAAGCACTTCGTAGATACCAACTCGCCCTCGATAGCCTTCTTGAACGTCATCTTGATTGTAGTCTTTGTTGGCCTTCCACAATGTTTTAATGCCATTTTCATCAGTACTGAGAGGCGTATCACCACCAAGTCCAGCTGCGGCGGCTTGCTTCTCAAGCTCGTGGATAATACGGAATGCTTGACCTTCGCGTAGGTTAAATAGTCGCACAATTGAGGCCTTTTCTTCTTCGCTTGGCACGTAGCTAATGCGCGATTCTTGGTGAAGGCGCCTGATAAGCCGTTGTCCCACGACGGCGCGGACGGTACTGGCAATAAGGAACGGCTCGATGCCCATGTCGAGCAAACGAGGAAGCGTCGTAGCGGCGTTATTGGTGTGGAGCGTACTAAATACCATGTGTCCAGTTAGGGCTGCTTGAATTGCTAGCCCGGCCGTTTCACTGTCACGAACCTCACCCACCATGATGATGTTAGGGTCTTGACGAAGCAGCGCTCGCAGTCCAGTTGCGAAGGTCATACCCGCTTTAACATTGGTTTGCGTTTGGTTGACGCCAATAATTTTATACTCGACAGGGTCTTCAATGGTAGAAATGTTAACGTTTGGCTTATTAAGAATTGTTAAAATACTAAATAAGCTGGTCGATTTACCGCTACCTGTCGGTCCAGTCATAAGTACGATACCGTTTGGCTCGTTCATTTCACGTGTTATGTCAGTGAAGGCCTTGCCCCAAAAGCCAAGTTGCTCTAGTGTTACAGCTTGGTTAGACTCGTCGAGAATACGCATAACAATTTTTTCACCATCGATAATTGGAAGGGTGCTGACACGCAGTGCATATTGGCGTTCGCTGACGTTAATTTTAAACCGACCGTCTTGCGGAACCCGTCGTTCGTCTATTTTAAGGTTAGCCAGAATTTTAATACGGCTCGTTAATGCGCCCATAACATTCTTTGGGAGCCGGTTGACTTCTTTGAGGATACCGTCAACACGGTAGCGAACTTGCAGATAATCTTCACGAGGTTCAATGTGCACGTCGCTGGCATGTGAACGAATGGCATACTCAAGCAACAAGTTAACCGTCTGAGCGATGGGTGAATCTTCGGAAATATCCTGCTCGCCTGTTGGGCTAGTGGTGCTGATGGGCACCTCTTCGATACGTTGACCCTCAATAACTTCATTGAGTTCTTTGTTAACGTCGCCACGGTACATGTCAAGAACCGAAAGAATATTATCTTTGGTAGCGATGTAAATGCGTGAATTAGTACCAATTTCTTTTTGGATAAAGTTGACCGCTTGAACGTCGTCTGGGTCTTCCATTGCAAGGTGATATACCTTATCTTTATCAACTTTAAACAATACAGCCATATATTGATGAGCAACACGCTCTGGAATTAACTTTAATACCGACGGCTCTACACTATGCGGGTCAATTTCAATAAATGGTATATCAGTATATTCAGAGAATGCTTTAACGAGTGTTTTTTCGTCGGCAATCTTTTTTTCGAGAACAATTTCTTGCAGCGGGCGCTTTGAACGCTCCGCCTCGTCTTTCAAGGTGGTGAGTTGCTCAGGAGTTACAAGTTTTGCCCGCCCAAGCACCGTTTCCAGAACTGTATCGGAAATGCGCATAATGGTTACGCTCCATTGTAAAGTAATAGCCTTAAAAGTGCTAGATGATATAATACGAAGTAATGATTATAGAGGTCAAAAACGAAACAGAAACCAAGGCACTTGGGGAAAAGCTCGGCACCGTTTTAAAAGGCGGTGAAGTGCTACAGCTAGTGGGCGACGTTGGTGCTGGCAAGACAACATTTGTAAAGGGCCTTGCAAGGGGGTTATCTATCGATGAAGACGTCCAGAGTCCAAGTTTTACCATTAGTCGAGTGTACGATGCTCGTGATGAGTTGCAATTAGTTCACTATGATTTCTATCGTTTACAAGACCCCGGCATTATGGCGACTGAACTGGCCGAGACAGTTAGCGACACGCATACCGTCACCGTTATCGAGTGGGCAGATAGTGTAGCGGCTATTTTGCCGCCCAACCATCTGACGCTTAGTTTTGTGCCGTCGTCAGAAGCTACTCGGACAATTACGATACCCGATACCCTTATGGAGCTAATCGTATGATTTTACTACTTGATACCTCCACGCCAGTTTGCCGCTTGAGTTTCATCGACGGGGATTGGCGCTACGACACCATGTGGGAAGCCGGTCGGGGATTGGCGAAAGGTCTGCTGGGATTTCTGGAGCAAGAGCTGTCATTTCAAAATAAAACATGGAATGACGTTTCGGGACTTGTGGTCTATAAAGGCCCAGGTAGTTTTACGGGGCTTCGTATTGGTATCACTGTATTTAATAACTTGGCATATAGTTACGAGTGGCCAATAGTGGGTGAAACTGGTGATAATTGGCGCACCAAAGGTTCTGCACGGCTAGAAAGCGGCGAAAACGATAAAATTGTTTTGCCCGAATACGGCGGCGAGGCCAATATTACGACACCACGCAAATAAATGTCTATTTTTGTTAAATAGCATTGCCAAGTATTTCACCGTGGCGGTACAATAGAAATAGTCCGGTGTGTTTTTTGGACTTTGTAATATTTTTTGAACATTCAAGTAGGGTTGTGATCATACCTTGCCAAGATGAACACTTGGCCAAGCTTACTTGAGGAGGAATACAATATGGTAGAAGGAATTATTGCCGCTGTCATCGGGATACTTGCTGGTGTGGGCGGTAAAGTTGCCTATGACCAGCAGAAAAAAGCTGGTAGTAAACATAAAGCCGATCAATTATTGGCCGATGCAAAAACAAAGGCCAGCGACATTGTATTAAAGGCGAAAGATGAAGCGCTCAAAGTTGCTGATGAAGCAAAAAAAGAAGAGAACGACCGTCGTAAAAGCTGGGAAAAAACCGAAAGTCGTTTGGCTGAACGTGAGACCAACCTTGATAAAAAACTTGATGAACTCGACAAACGTGCCGAGTCACTTCGTGGTCAGGAAGATGAAGTCGAGGGCTTGAAGGATGAGATTCGTGATATTCGTACTCGGCAGCAAGAAAAGCTAGAAAAAATCGCTGGCTTGAAAAAGAAAGACGCTGCTGAAAAGTTGATGGAAATGACTGAGCGCGATATCAAGCAAGACCTGACAGGTTTGGTCGCAAAATTACAAAACGAAGCCCGTGATACAGCTGAAGAAAGGGCTCAACTTATTTTGGTATCAGCGATGGAGCGTATGAGCAGTGAGGTGACCGCCGAGCGAACAGTGACGGCAATTAAATTAACCGACGATGAAATGAAGGGTCGTATTATTGGCAAAGAAGGTCGAAATATTCAGGCGCTACAACGTGCTACCGGTGTCGATATTTTGGTTGATGATACTCCAGGAATGATTATCCTTTCGAGTTTTGACCCATTGCGCCGTCAGGTTGCTCGTCTGACACTCGAAATGCTCATGAAGGATGGCCGTATTCACCCAGGTCGTATTGAAGAGGTAGTTGCTAAGGCTGAAAAAGAAATCGAAAAAGAAGTGCTTCGAGCTGGTGAGGATGCGGCTCGTGAGGTGGGCGTGATCGGTATTCCAAAGGAGATGCTTCACCTTCTCGGTGAATTAAAATTCCGTACGAGTTATGGGCAAAATGTGCTGCTTCATAGTACCGAAATGGCACACATGGCTGGCCTTATTGCCGAAGAAATTGGCGCCGATGTTCGTATCACCAAGACGGCAACACTACTACATGATGTTGGTAAGGCTGTCACGCACAAAGTCGAGGGGAAGCATCACCATATTGGTGCCGAGCTTGCCCGCAAGTATGGCATGGATGACCGAATTGTTCACGCAATTGAAGCACACCATGATGATATCGAAGCGACAACCACCGAGGCGCTTGTCGTACGTGTCTGCGATGCACTTTCTGCGGCACGTCCGGGAGCTCGTAATATTAGCGCTGAAAACTTTGCTGAACGTATGCGTGAACTTGAGAATGTTGCCAATAGTTTTCCTGGTATTGAAAAGTCGTATGCCATTAGCGCAGGCCGTGAAGTACGAGTAATTGTTCGTCCAGAAAATATTGATGACCTTTCGGCAATTAAACTGGCTCGTGATATTGCCAACAAGATTGAAAGCACCATGCAGTATCCAGGTACTATCAAGGTTAATGTGATCCGTGAAACTCGGGCGATTGAATTTGCGAAATAGTTTTTAAAGACTGATACCCACAAGGTGTCCAATTGCGTAGGTAATCGCCATTGCACCAATCCCCCACACAACAATACGTAATGCCGCCCGTGTTTTATTGGCTTGTCCAGCACGGGCGCTTAACGTTCCGGCGGCAATAAGACTAATAACCACAGCTATCACGGTTGCTTCAAGTCTGAATGAGTCCGGCGAAAGCCACACTGCAAGCAGCGGAATTAACGCACCAACCACAAATGAACTGGCTGAGGCGATAGCCGCCGCCCATGGGCTACTTATGTCATCAGGGTCAATGCCCGACTCTTTTTCAAGTTCTCGTCCCAAGAAGCCTTTGGCCTTCAGTTCGGCAGCTGCCTTGGTTGCTGTTGTCTTTGAAAATCCTTTTGCTTGATACACTTCAATAAGTTCATCCACCATTGAGTCGTGGTCTTTTGATATGTGCTTTAGGCGGCTATGAAGAAATGCTTTCTCGCTATCGCGCTGGCTACTCACAGAAACAAATTCGCCCGCTGCCATAGAAAGGGCGCCTGCAACCATTCCGGCAACACCGGCAATTAAAATTGTTTCTTTTGAGGCAGTTGCACCCGCAACACCTAGGACGATGCCTGCCGTCGAAACGATACCGTCATTTGCGCCGAGTACGGCCGCACGTAGTTTATTTAGTTCGTTGCTCGACGTGGCGATATGCGTAGCTGCTTGTTTTTGAGATTTATCATTCATATATGTATAGCATAGCAAATAATATGTAATCTAAAACGCGTAAAATTTCGCGGGACTTGCTATACTATAACTATAAGTACAATAAAATTAAACAAGTAGGGGACGTCAGTGGTAAAAAAATCCATAGCAAAACAGCGTTATACGGTTGTGTCACTTTTTTCGGGCGCTGGTGGGTTAGATTTGGGGTTAAAGGGCGGATTTACGTCACTCGGTGTGTTATATAAGAAGAATCCCCTTGATATTATTTGGGCAAATGAATTAAATGCGAAAGCCTGCGAAACATTAAAACTTAATTTTCCAGATACCGACGTGGTGCAGGGTGATATCACAAAAATTGTTGGCATTAGTCACGACGAAAACGCTACTCTGTTCGATGACCCGATTGAAATTCCCAAAGCCGATGTGGTGATAGGCGGATTCCCATGTCAAGATTTTAGCTTGGCAGGCAAGCGCCGGGGCCTAACTGTGCAACGTGGTCAGCTGTATCTTAGTATGGCAAAAGTTATCGAAACTGTACGACCAAAAATATTTATTGCCGAAAATGTAAAAGGTCTTTTGTCGTGGGAGAATGGGCTCGGTATCCAAACGATGGTTGAAGATTTTGCCAAGGTTGGCTATAAAGTGTCCTATCGTTTGCTTAATACTGCCGACTATGGCGTGCCACAAAAGCGTGAGCGAGTTATTATTATTGGTATTCGAGATGACCTGGGTACTGAAATTATCTGGCCAGAAGCAACACACTCCAACGACCCAACAACGACAAGGCGTAGGCCGTGGGTAACGCTGAAAGATGCTATCGGCGACCTTGAGAATGACAAAGTTCACTTTTGTTTGCCGAATTCTGGATATTCAAAGGCAAAGCTATTTCCTGGAAAGCAGGGTAATACGGTAACTAAGGCAGATCAGCCCGGTCCAACTATGAGGGCGGAACACCATGGTAATATCGAGTTTCACTATTCATTGCAACGTCGATTGTCCGCTCGGGAGGCGGCTCGCATACAATCATTCCCAGATGATTTCGTTTTTCAAAAATCAACCAGTGATGCATACCGTCAAGTAGGAAACGCAGTAGCCCCCGTGTTCGCATGGCATCTTGCGCAGTCGCTACTTAAAATGCTGGACCACGCCAATAGTGCTGCCGTCTAGTGGTATACTCATCACTATGAATAGTGATAGTTCCACCTACGACAACTTATTTACAAACCCAGCAATAATTGAAAAAATTCAGAGCAAACTTCCTGGACTGTTTTTATTGGCTGAAATTGAAAATTCTCGGAACGGTAAACTCGGCATGGAAATTGGGTCTGCCCGTGAGCGAATTTTAATCGCACTGCTTATGTATTGGTATGGTGAGCAAAATGTTGATGTAAATATTCCTATCACAGAACCTGAGATTGATGTAAAGGTTAATGATGAGCCGCTTTCAATTAAAACCTTTAGTTCGCAAAATAATCGCATGAGCGGAGTTAAATTGATTTGGTCGGTCGACCCAGAAAAGGCGCTCTATTTTAAAGATAATTATTTACCCTCATGTGATATGCTCGTCGCTCAAATACAGTGGGGGCAAACAGGATATCTTTATTTATTTTCAAAAAAAGTACAACATGATGTTATCGAAGAAATCGGTCGAGAGAATTATATAAAACTACCGAAACAGGGTACCAACGCACGTGGGGTTGAGATTAGCAAAGATGGCTTGACGGCACTAACGCTTCACCCTGAGGCGCAAAAAATACCGATTGATTTTGAGCGAACTGACGTTGATTATGCCCAAGCATACTCTCGTTGGCTTGAGTTGTGGAGTGAATAAAAATAACCCATCGCCATAGGACGATGGGGTAGTTACTATGTGGTCGGGGTGAAAGGATTCGAACCTTCGACCTCACGGTCCCAAACCGCGCGCGCTAGCCAACTGCGCCACACCCCGATGGTGTGAAGTTACGTATAATAACTAGGGTAGTATACATTATTTTGCGCAAGAAATCTAGCAAAAACCGTGCTATTATAGGTGTACTATATGAAAAAACTTTTTTTATCTTCACGAAGATTCATTAAAGAACATCCAAGAACTGACGTTATTGCGTTGCTTCTTGGGCTGGCTATATTCGCAACTATCGCCGCTTTCCATATCACTCAGGCGTCATTATGGTTCGACGAGGCTTTTAGCGCCTACTTGTCACATTTTAATTTCTGGGATATTGCTAGATTCACCCTAAACGATGTTCACCCGCCATTTTATTATTGGATGCTGAAAATATGGACAAGTGCGTTTGGTGCGACAGAGGTAGCCTATCGTTCACTCAGTATATTGTTTGGTGCGGCCGCAATTGCAACGGCATTTTTCTTGTCACGTAAATTATTTGGTCGTCGAGTTGCATGGTTGGCCCTCCTATTTATGAGCATTTCGCCAATGCTAATACGCTACGGTGACGAAGCTCGCATGTATACGTTGTCAGCACTTATTGTTATGTTAGCGACGTATGCTTTAGTGAAAGCTCGTGAGACAAATCAGCGGAGCATGTGGGTTGTCTATGGTGTATTGGTCGCACTTGGGATGTGGACGCATTACTTTACGGCACTTGCGTGGTTGGCTCATTGGATATGGTGGGCAATTGAGACATGGCGTATGCACCCAACCCGAAAAGGCTTTTTGAAAAAAATGTTTAGTGGCAATTGGATACTTGCTTATGGTTTAGCGGTAGTGATATTTCTGCCGTGGTTGCCATTTATGGCAAAACAGCTTGGCGGCGTTCAGGGCGGCGGGTTTTGGATTGGTGCCGTTGGGGCCTATACTCCAACCAATTTTCTTTCGAACTATTTTTATTACCTTGAACATTGGCAGGTCCTCAGTTGGTTAGCGCTCGCATTGTTCTATATTATTGTGGTAGCATTTTTGGCACTCCCTCGTGCGTATAGGTCGCTAAAAAAATCCGAAAAAAGCTCGTTCCTTCTCGTAACCATCCTTACGTGGGCTCCGGTTGTGCTGCTATTTTTGGCATCATTACCACCGCTGCGGTCATCATTTGTTGAACGCTATTTGCTGCCATCGTACGTGGCGCTGTCGGTCTTTCTGGCGGTTGTATTGGTTGTCGGCACAAAAAAATGGAAGCCCGTCTGGCGAGTACTTCCTGTAGTGGTAGTTGTGGGGATGATGACAATTGGTATTACCGACGTCTATTACTACGGAAATTATAATAAAAACACCAACACGCACATTCTTACCCGTGAAACCGTACAACTTGCTCAGCAAAATTCACCTGCGGGTACGCCTATTGTGGCAAGTTCACCGTGGATTTTTTACGAAGCAGTACCTTATTCAACGCCCGAGCACCCCGTGTTCTTTATGGATGAAAACACTCAGTATGATTACGGTTCTCTCGATATGCTTAAATACAGTGACGACCATAAAATAAAAGATATGGTTCAATTTGCCAAAGAAAATCCAATAATCTGGTATCTTGGTAGTACTGAAGATGACGACATGACACCATACGATTCTTCGTGGGTGAAAATAAAAACGGTTGGTGCATACGATTCAATCAACAATAATGTTCGTTATAAAGCCACAAAATTTAGAATTAGCGCGGAATAATTTTCATCAAGAATTTTGTTTTTACTGCCAATAATACGAGGCTAAGTGCAGCTAACGATACTACCAAATTAATTAGTGGATTGGTAGTGAAGCGTGGCGGAAGAATTAGGTGTGCGAAAAATATAATTAATGCTGAAATAGTGTAGACGTATAGTGAGTTTTCACCAAAACGCAGGAAGAGCCACCCAGTACGGTGAGCAATTTGCGCTTCAAAGCGACGCACTAAATAGAAGAGTGCCCAAAACCAAATAGTACCAATAATTATGCGAGGAATCGGGAGGCGATCTTTATTGTATCCCTGCTCGATAATGTGGTGCGCCGCATCAATTGACGCCCCCAGTTGCCCGCCCAGTTCATGGCCGAATACTAGGACGAATGAGATGCAGGCCGTCAGGACAAAGGCTGAAACGAATGACCAGCCAATAATCCGGCGATTACGTACTGATAGCTTGCGCCACGTTGCCGTAATTTTTTCCCAGTGGAATCCTATAATGAAACCGCTGAAGAAAATAAGTTGCCAACTAAGCGCCTGTGAAAAAGGCCACGCCGGTGGGGCGTACGGGTAGAGACACCAGATACCAAAACTGGCAGCCAGTAGAATATACCAGTAGCCTTTTCGGAGGAGCCATAGTGCAAGTGGCGCAAAGAAAATAAAGATAGCGTACAGTCGAAGAAAATCTGCCCAACCGTAGGTATAGTGGAGGGTAACGGTGTCCCAAAGTAACTGCCACCATTGGTGAACGTCGTCATAAATACCCCACTTAAGACCGGTGTTGCCAACAAATAGCTGTCCAATAAGTGTAAACAGGAGCGTCAATACAATGCTCGTTACGTATAGTTGGAGCGACCGTTTCCATAGTAATTTGGCGCCAACTATGAACGGCTGGTCTATTAGTTTTAGCCCACGCACAATACCCAGTACGATACCTGACACGACAAAAAAACCTTCGGCAGTTGAAACATACAAAATACCTCGGCCGGTGAAAAAATCGAGCCCACTTGGATAATATTGAAGATGATCAAATAAAATAACACATAAAAAATAACCACGCATAATATCAAATGTAAGAATTCTTGAAGACACCTTCTTCGGTTTCGTGGATGGTTTTTTTGGTGCGTGTACGTTGGGCATTGTTAGCTATTATATCAATTCGAAGATTGGCTTATACTTAAATATATGAAGAATGTTCCATATCCAGCGCCAGACTTCACCCTACTAGGTGGCGATGACCAGGTTTATCACCTTTCTGACTATAAAGGCAAGTGGGTTATTTTATACTTTTATCCTAAAGATGAAACGACGGGATGCACTGTTGAGGCGTGTAGTTTGCGTGACGCACGAGATACGTTGGCTGAAATGGGCGCAGAAATTATTGGTGTCAGCAGGGACGAGCCGAGCAGCCATGAAAAATTTAAGGAAAAGCATTCACTTAACTTTGTTTTACTGAGCGATCCGAATGCCGAGGTTATCAAGGCGTACGGAGCTTGGGGTCCAAAAATGTTTGGCAAAGAAGGTATACTTCGAAAAACATTTATTATCACCCCCGATGGCATTGTGGCGAAAGTGTATGGGCGGGTGACACCACTTGGCCACGGCGAAGCAGTTATTGAAGATTTGAAGAAGTTGCAGACAGCATGAAATATATTGTGGCTGTCAGCGGTGGGGTTGATTCGATGGCGCTGCTTGACATGATGGTGCAAAGCGGCGCATACGACATTGTGGTCGCTCATTTTGATCATGGTATTCGTCCTGATTCGCATCTTGATGCGCAATTTGTAAGAACAGCAGCGTACAATTATAGGCTTCCGTTTGAAACTGCCCGGGAAGAGTTGGGCCTTGATGCAAGTGAAGCGCTCGCACGTGAACGACGTTATGCATTCTTAAATCAGGTCGCAAAAAAGCATGATGCCGTTATTGTAACGGCGCATCATCTTGATGATTTGGTAGAGACGGTTGCTATTAATATGCATCGTGGCACTGGCTGGCGTGGCGTGGCGGCGCTTGGTTCTGACATTGTTCGTCCGCTACTCGATGTTGAAAAATCCGAATTGGTCGAGTATGCTCAGCGTCATGGTTTGGCCTGGAGGGAAGATCCCACCAACCAAAGTGATGCATATCTTCGTAACCGTCTTCGACAAAGATTGCAAGCAACGCCGCATGATGTTAAGCGGCAACTTCGTGCGCTTCATGTTCAGCAAAAAGAACTGCGAAAGCATATTGAAGTCGAGGCTCGAAAACTAATGGGAAATGGTCCTAAATATAGTCGATATTTTCTGACTCATGCCCCCGAAGCGGTGGCTCTTGAGTGTCTTCGATATATTACAAACGGAAAATTAACACGGCCGCAATGTGCTCGGGCCCTCCATGCAGTGAAAATTGCAAAATCTGGTACAAAATTTGAGGCAGGAAATGGCGTGACATTCCATTTCAGTACTCGCCAATTCTACGTATAACTGGTAAAATTATATAGATATACCTAGATTTCTTAGAATTCCCGAAAGGATTACATAATTATTTATGGCAGCACCTGCATCTTCTCCAAAGAAAAAAACGAATAACTTTTTACGGGTCACTCTTTTTTGGGTGATTATTGTACTTGGCGTTCTTTTTGCCTTTACTTATGCTTCTAACCAACCAAAACTTACCGATATGCCTATATCAGAAGTAATCGCTCAGGCAAACAAGGGTGAAATAAGTAAAATTGTTGTTGAAGGTAACACGCTCACTATTACGCCAAAAGGAAGCGACTCGCCAACTAAAACGTCAACCAAAGATCCATCTGGTTCGCTGCAAGATCAAGGCCTAAAGGATGATGCCTCGGTTGTCGTAGAAATTAAGCAACCATCGCAAGCTGGCGATATCTTCTGGAACCTCGCCATTATTATTGTGCCAGTTGCGTTAATTGCCGTATTTTTCATTATTATGATGCGTCAGGCGCAGGGGCAAAATAATCAGGCGCTTGGGTTCGGAAAGTCGAAGGCCATTTTATACGGCGAAGACAAGAAGAAGGTGGTATTTTCGGATATCGCAGGTAATGACGCTGCAAAACAAGACCTTGAGGAGGTTGTGGATTTCTTAAAACATCCTAAAAAATACGAATCACTTGGTGCAAAAATTCCAAAGGGCGTACTGCTGGTGGGTAATCCGGGTACTGGTAAGACAATGTTGGCACGTGCGGTTGCCGGTGAGGCAAATGTACCGTTCTTTAGTATTTCAGGTTCAGAATTTGTTGAGATGTTTGTTGGTGTGGGCGCTTCACGAGTACGTGATTTATTCGCGAAGGCAAAAAAGAATGCCCCTGCCATTATTTTCATCGATGAAATTGATGCTGTTGGTCGCCGACGGGGGAGCGGTATGGGCGGCGGTCACGACGAACGTGAACAAACGCTTAATCAAATTTTGGTAGAAATGGATGGGTTTGAAACCGGTACTAATGTCATTGTACTAGCGGCAACCAACCGTGCCGACGTGCTCGACCCTGCGCTACTTCGTCCAGGCCGTTTCGATCGTCGCACAAATATTACATTGCCTGAACGCCGTGATCGTGAAGCAATTTTGAATGTTCATTTTAAAAACAAGCCGACTGATGACAACGTTAATCTTGATGCTTTGGCCGCAAAGACAGCTGGGTCATCAGGCGCCGATCTTGCCAATATTGCCAATGAGGCTGCTATTATTGCCGCCCGTCGTGGTAGCAAAAAAATATCGAATGCCGACATTACTGAGGCGTTTGAAAAAGTCGCCATTGGTCCCGAGCGAAAAGCTAAAGTAATGAACGAAGATGAAAAACTTATGACTGCCTACCACGAGGCGGGTCACGCTCTGGTCGGTCACGTCGCTCCAGACAGCGATCCAGTTCATAAGGTCACTATTATTCCACGAGGCGGAACGGGTGGCGTAACATGGTTCCTTCCGCCTGAAGATCGTAACTATACGAGCGTCATCGAATTTAAAGACATTTTGGCTCGTGCGCTGGGTGGCCGAATTGCAGAAAAAATTATTTACGGTAGCGACCGCGTTACTACTGGTGCTGGGTCTGACCTACGTAAAGCAACCGAGATTGCTCGAGATATGGTTATCGAACAAGGCATGGGCTCAAAACTTCGTGACCAGGTATTTCATGAGGATAATGGCGGTATGGTGTTTGACAAAATTACTCACGAACGTCCGTACAGTGATGATACGGCTCGAGAAATTGATACAGAGGTTGCTGAGCTTATTAAAGAAGCGAGTCGACGTGCCGAAATCATTTTGGTTGCCAATCGAAAGCACCTTGACGCACTGGCGGAAGAATTAGTGAAAAAAGAAACAATTGAAGAGAAGGAAATTGACGTAATATTGAAAGATGCAAAACTCCCCAAGGAGGCCGCTCTCTACTAAACTGAGGTCTAGGCGAAACCTGCATGATAAATTTTCGCACAACAATATCAAAGGCAAATAAAAAAATGCCACTTAAATCAGCGGCGGTCCTGCTTGCGGGTG